>Ga0207155_1072_pt1 | contig 25283 bp, 24 predicted proteins | sample Alteio_BWMinHeat_26_FD_153515 | JGI IMG/M metagenome (GOLD analysis project Ga0207155, IMG submission 153515) | Enriched cells from forest soil in Barre Woods Harvard Forest LTER site, Petersham, Massachusetts, United States -... | ecosystem: Environmental > Terrestrial > Soil > Temperate forest >... | reverse complement strand
ATTAAAAGGAGGGGAAAGTTAACCCAGTGGGTCCATCGAATCCAAAGAGGGTGTTTTTCAATGATGACTTTGTCGTTGTCGCTCACCTCCATCATGAGAGCAAACGTCTAGTTATAAGTCTAGTCTAAAGGTACGTTGATTTTGTCTCAATTAGGTGCCGCTATAAAACCAAGAGCTTGGTCCACCAATCTCGCACTTATTTCATTGGTCAACATTTTGGCATTCCACTTACATTCCGGATGAGTGTAAAAAAATCCATCTTCTTGATTATTTACACTAAATGGTGTTGGAAAATTTTGAGGTAACCCATAGAGCTGGCAATCATACGCTATTTTGTCTTTATCCAACCATTCCTTAAGGCATTTATTTGTCTCTCTTTCCAAAACCTCTAGGCTTCTACCTGCACATGATTCACCGGCCCAATTATAAACTTTGAAAAAAATTGTGGAGGCCAAACACTCCATTTTAGATAAATCTTTTTTTGGATGATAATATTGACGTAGTATCCACTTCCACATTGGGACCAAACTTTCTTCAACATAGCCACGATCTTCGATCTGTGGACTTGACTCCAAATCAAAAATTTTCTGTTGCATCGTCCCTTGAATGTCATCAATTATTTTGGGCCCACTTCGATTACCGAGAAGGTAGTGTTTCACAAATTGATGATCAAATTTCCCCGCAGGAGAATTTTCAGTATTGGGTGGAAGACTCATGGGGATTAATCGAACCACCCAATCAGAATTTAAAGTTGTATAGGGCTCATCAGATCCAGCAACGTTTGCGTCAGGGGTTGCAATGGCTACGATTTTTAAACTTGCTGGATCGAAAGGTTCCATGGACATGCCTAATTCCTCAAATGCAAAATTGGCATAAAAGTTTCCCTGGGAATGGCTCATAATTATGACATTTTCTCCGTTTTCAATTTTTTCTCGGTATTGAGCCACATGTTTTCGTAAATCAATATCATTGACATACTGCCTGCTCAATGCTTGTTCTTTTAAAATCTCAGCTATTGATTGGACTACATCTGGTGGTGTTTCAGAAAAATTATTTAGGAAGACCCAAAATTTTCCGGCAAGAGAAGCGCTCTTTTGATCTAAAATCTGAAATAGTTGTCTAAGAATTGATTCATTGGCATTGTAGGCGATATCATAGTGGGAGAATTTATTTCCGAATATCTTTTGAAGACTGGACAACGAGTATTTTGCATCTTGTGGGCTATTAAACATTCCGTTGGCATAAAATAGATTAAGTTCAGGGATATCGCATTGACCTGGCTGCGTTGCAAAAGCAGTGTTCGTTATCCCAAGCACCAAAACAAGAATCAGAATTTTCATTGAGATAAATCCTTTAAATCTAATTCTTCAATTTATTAATGTCAAAATCACAAGGAGTCCCATTTTTCTTTGTATCCCAACTCGGAAGTATGGCACCGCTTAAGTTACCACTATACTTTATATAAGCCAGCACCCTTGCTCTTGTGTTTACAACTGCTCTTTCAATTTTATCCCCAGCATCATTTAGGTCAGGCCCATCGGGAAGTACCGCGAATATGCAATCAACCGCCTTCCCTATTACGTCCTTATGATCTTCATAATTATTTCTTAATTCTGTCCCAAGTTCAGGATGCTCAAGAGAATATTGAATCGCTTTTGCAAGTTGAAGGGAGGCGGCTCGCGCCTTCTCCGAATTGGGATAGGTTTTTTCTATAAACTCATCAACGTCATCGCGTACGCCATCGTGATTCTTGTCAGGTCCAGTAATTGATTGATTACCTATTGGAATAAAACCCAAAAAGGTAGCGGCAATAGCCAAGACTACTAAACAACCTGACACCTGTAGAATTTTTCGCACTTAGAAAACCTCCAAGAATGAATTTCTTGGTGGCCTTATCGCAATCCTAATACCGCCCCAGGTGAGCTTATAATTAAAATGAGCCTAAAAAATGCAAGATTACTTGCTAAGTGATAAGCTTTTGGACAAGAAATTTTACCAACAAATCGCTTGGGGCCCTTAGCCCTCCAAAGACCTAAGTATAGATCATGTATAAAACCAGACGTCTGGCCTCAAGGGCGATGCCTATATAGACGATATCTTAAGTATGAGTCGAGTGTATATTGCGCTCCTGATTATTTCTGGTCTTCTGATTTCAACCATTGGAGCCACATTTTCAATCTTCGGTTTAGCGAAACTTTTTGCAGGTGCTGCATTTTCAGTGGCCATTATGGCAGGAGCTCTAGAATTTTCAAAACTTGTCGTGGCGGGTTTTCTTTATCGTTATTGGGGGCACATAAACCCTGTGATGCGACTCTATTTGTCTTTAGCCATTATTGTTTTGGTTGGAGTCACAAGTCTTGGAATATTTGGCTACCTTTCAGAAGCTTACCAACGATCGTCGCTGAGCATGAAAACCGAGCAAGTGAAACTTCGGGCTCTCAATGAAGAGAACGCTCGTATTCAGCAAGAAATTTCAGAAATTCAAAAATTCATTGCCGAAGTACCCCGAAATCGCATAAGCAAGAAATTTGAACTTGAAAAAGAATCAGAACCAAAAATCTTTGCCCTTCGTAAAAAATCAGAAAAAATTTATAATGAAATTCAAATACTCACTCAAAGCGTACTCGTTATTCAAACCAAAGTGGGCCCCTTGGTTTATGTCGCTGAAACATTTAAGACCGATGTGGATACTGTCGCAAAATATCTTATCTTTCTCTTTGTTTCGGTTTTTGACCCCCTTGCAGTGTGCATTATTTTTGCGTGGAGTTTAGCGATCCGCCTCAGAGAAAAATACCGTGGTAATGAAAACCGCATCGCAGCCCTTGCTTTTGTTACACCTGTAGATCACCGCTTGAGAAAAACCCGTTCAAAGCCACATAGGCGAGCTTCTTAAAATTAATAATTTATAAATCAAAAATGCGGATTTGTTCATTGAGCTGTTTAATGAGATCCCGTGTTTTTTTCTTAAGTTGTTCGATTTCTGAGTCGGCTCCTTCGGGGATTTCATTCCATTCAGCCAAAGCCTTTTGAAGATGGACTAAGGTGCATTGAATTTGAGACCCGGGGGGCCTTTTGTCAAAGGTTGCCATAAGGAATAAATACTAGGGTGCAATTGAAACTAACGTCAAGGTGATTTTAAGGGCGCTTTAATATGACTCATATAAAATTGAAGTTCTGCGATACTCTCCATGACATCATCTAAAGCGCGATGGGTATTTTTTTTATCGTATTTAATTTTAAATTTTTCATTAAATATTATTTTCCACGATGTAACATCAACCGTTCTGTAGTGAAGACGTTCGCTTAATTTTTTAAAATATTTGTTAATAAAAAGGCGGTCTTGACTTATAGAGTTGCCCGCCATAATAGCTCTTTCACCTGGAAAATGTTGATTAACTAAATTTATCAAATCTTCTTCGACGAGATTGGGGTCTCTTCCTTGAGGAACGCTTGCTGTAAGGCCAGAGTTTCCGTGATGGGTTGTATTCCAGGCGTCCATTTTATCAAGGTAGCTTTGGTCTTGTTTGACTATGGCGTGGTATGTAACGATTGGTTTTAAATCAAGGTCGGTGATGACTACGGCCGCTTCAATAATAACTTCTTTTTCAATATCAAGACCTGTCATTTCAAGGTCTATCCAAAAAAGTTTATTCATTTAAATCTCTTTGGCAAAAATAAAGTTTTCAATTTCGTCAATACGGTCATCAGCATCGGCAAACCCCATATTGATAAGTGCTTTAGTGTATTCAGAATCAAAGAGAAGGTAGCTTATAAGATCACTACTTGAGGCTTCGCCTGTTCCGAGGCCCGACATAAAGTATCTAACGGCCATAGGTAACTTGTTGCTAAATTCTTCAGCCACCTTTCCCAAATCATATGATGGGGTGATGACCAAAGGGTGCACCACTCGAATGGGCTCTTGAACTCCTTTTACGTTAAAAGTACCTTGAGAAATGATTTGATTCAAACGAAAGAGATGTTCTACATCGGCGTCAAGATGATCTAAGAAAATAGCATTAAGCGAGACCCCAAGAATTTGGGCAAGGGGTGGGGGTTTAGGAATTTTTCTTGCCATCCCAGGAGTGAGGGGAGTGTTTTCATTCATAGCAGCAGATTTTTCTGACCTCAAACCAATGGCTAAGATTCTTTCAGCACCTAAACGAATCACAGGACTTAAAGGAGCATGGAGTCTCAAACATCCGTCTCCAAAATAATCTGCTCCATATTCAGTAACAACTTTGACCGGTTGAAAAACCACGGGGATAGCGGCTGAGGCACAGACATGGTCGATTGTGATTTTTGTCGCCAGAGCAATTCTCCTACTCTTGGTCCACATTTTGTGGCCGGGCTCAGCTTGAATGAAAAGAAAGTTTTTACCTGAGCTGTAATTTGTAGCACTGACACAGAGAGATCTCAGGTGACCACGATCTATATTGGTCTGAATATATTCTGGTTTGATATATTGAGAAAGAAATTTGCCCAGAGGAGAAGCATCTAAGAGGGAGTGAGCGTGGCCCCCTCCAATGGCTCCGCCGAGAGAAAGATCTTTCATCCATCGCCCGGCTTTTGGAATCAGAGAGAAAAGATCTGTGCGGTAAACATCTTTATTTTCAAGATCAGACCATAATTTCGAAACCCACTCTACGCAGCGGGCAAAATCATGATTTCCTGAAGCGATGGCAACGCCATTGACTGCTCCCGCTGAAGCTCCCCCAATTATTTTAAAGGGCCCCGGCATACCTTGAAGTCTTTTAATCTGGCCAATGCGCTTGAGAACTCCAGCTTGGTAAGCTCCGCGAGCACCGCCGCCGGTCATAACAAGTCCTATGTTATTACAGAAGCTGCCGTTCTCTGAAGTTGTCACCCTTTAATGTTACTTGGGAGCTACCCCGTGGGCAAGGCCATGGTTAGACCTAGACCTTGTTTTTGAAAACTGAAGATGTAATCCCCATAAAAACGGCTAGGGAAAGTGTAAAACTTTGGAATAAAAACATTCTCGTCCACTCTTTGACAGCCGCGAGAGCATAAATATTAAAAAGATCGGGAGCAAACATGTTGGAGGCAAGCCAACAAAGGCCTCCCAAGACTAAACCGTAGGCTAGAAGTCGCTTTATATTGGTGCTTGTTGTCATTTTTCCAAAGAGCAGGCCAAGAAAAAGTGAAGCCCCAAAATGCCAGAGGGCTCCATTAACCAGAATATGGGTAGGAACATCCTTTACAGCGGCATCGCCGCCGGAGCAAAAAGAAGCCGCCAGCTGCAGCCACCACAGGGAATTTGCATCGGCGGGTTTGAAGAACGTGGTCAAAAAGAGCATGAGGCACCCCGAAGCCAGACCACAGATACCTCCCAGAACCACTCGCTTTTTGTCTGAATGGAGGAGGGAATCTAAAAGTTCATTTTTGTGGACTGTGGTTGTCGTTGCCATTGGTTAAAGCTCCTTTTTTTGTAGGAGCTCAGTCTATATAAGAGGTGCCTCAGAGTTCAAGTTTTTTTGACGTGGACGAATCTCTAAAGTTGTCACATCCTTTAAATATGAACACAGCTCAACTCCATTCGCCCATTGAGACGGCTTTTACCCGATCTATGGGTTGCCAATATCCCATTATTGCTGGGCCCATGTTTTTAGTGAGTACAGAAAAATTGGTCTCTGAGGTTTCAAATGCAGGGGGAATTGGTGGAACACCGTCCCTGAATTGGCGCACCAGTGAACTCTTTGATCAAGCATTAACGACCATTAAAGCTCAAACCTCAAAGCCTTATGCGGTGAATCTCATTGTGAACAAAGTAAACCCTCGAGTGGACCATGACCTTGATCTTTGCGTGAAACATAAAGTTCCAATGGTGGTGACCTCTCTAGGTAACCCTAAAAAGGTCATTGAAAAAGTTCATAGCTATGGCGGAAAAGTTTTTTGTGATGTTATTGATTTAAAATACGCTCTCAAAGTTCAAGATCTAGGGTGTGACGGAGTCATTGCCGTTTCTGCGGGGGCGGGTGGGCATGCGGGACCGATCTCACCGCTGGTCTTGCTCCCTTATTTAAAGCAACATTTGAAAGTAACCATTGTTGCAGCAGGCGGAATCATGCTTGGGCGCCAGATTTTAGCGGCCCTTATCCTTGGGGCCGATGCAGTTCAAATGGGAACACGCTTTATCGCTACCCATGAGGCTGGTGTCACGGAAGATTATCGTCAAGCGGTTATAAAATCACATCCAGAAGATATTGTCATGACCCGTCGAATTTCAGGAACCCCGGCCGCTGTGATTAAAACCCCCTATATTGAAAAAATGGGGGTTGATTTAAACTTTTTAGAAAATTTTCTTTTTAAAAATGAGAAAACTAAGAAATACATGCGCTTGATCCGTGCCCTCATAGGTCAAAGAGCACTTGAAAAGGCGGCAAAAGAAATTACATGGAAGAACGTTTGGAGCGCAGGCCAAGGTGTGGGCCTTGTAGACAAAATTATACCTGCAAAAGAGGTCATAAAAGAGCTCGTTTACGATTACTGGGAGGTCAAAAATGCCCTTTGATCCTTTAATGTGGGCTGAAAAAATAGAAATGGCGTCACCTCCCCTTGCCCGCAGCTTAACAATGATTGCCCTTGGTCTTGTATCGCCATTTAACTTTCAGCTTCGTGGTCAATTAGCCCAGTGGAGCAAAACGAAATCGGTGATGAAAATTCAATGTCGTCGCCCCTTGAGAAACCACGTGGGAAGTATTCATGCCGGTGCCCTCTTTACTTTAGGAGAAACATGTGCGGGTCTGGTGATCATAAAAAATTTCAATTTTAAAAACCACAGGCCTTTAATGTCTAAAGTCCAAGTGATCTATGAAAAACAAGCTCGGGGTGATGTTTATGGGGTCTGTGAAGTTTCAGAAAAAATTTTAGAAGCTGCTCATAAAACTTTAAAAAGTAAAAAAGTTCCCTTTATTTCAGTGAAAACTCTTATTTTTGATAATCAAGATCAGCTTATTGCTAGAGTTAAAACTACGTGGCAAGTTAAACCTTGGAAGCAAGTAAGGCGAAAAAAATGAGAATGATCATTATATTAATTTTTCTCTTTGGTTGTACGGGTTATGGACAGGCTCCAAATATTTTAAATCATTCTGAACAAGGCATAGTTGAGAGGTTATCAAAACTCACTCTTCCACAACAAGCCCAGGAGATCAGAAAAAAAGTTACCTTAGAGCTTTTGAAAAGTAATGCTCAAGGGGGACCTCATTTTTTTGATTTCTTAGGTACACCAAAGAAGAGTGTAGAAGACGTAAATGATATGGAGGGCAGGTACGGAAAGGTTCAGTGCCGAAAGCAGGGAGAAGAGGTCACCCGCATTTATCTCGCCGATGATGCACCTCCAACGACACTTCTTCACTTTTACATCCACTACCTTCAAATGGGCCAAGAGAAAAGGTGGTGTGAGCTTGAGGGAAGAGTCCTTGAATCAGCAGAGAAAAATGAACAGGCTATTTTGTATCATAAGTTTGAATTTGAAGCCCTGAAGACCCTTTGGGATTTAAAGGCAAATTTGACCATGAATTTTGAAGACGAGCTTCTCTTGCTTGAAGGTTTGACTCAAGAAAATAAAGTCTTAGCCAAAATAAATATCAAAGCTCTCGATGACAAGGCACTTGCCAATGTAGGGCGTTCTTTAGGAGTTCTTCATAGCCAAATCAATTATCTCACCTGGCTTTCAAAGACCCCAGAAGATGCTGGAAGTGTCTTGCAGAAAATGGAGATCGTCAATCTCAAAGCCTGTATTGAAGGGACGGCAGGTGAGGATACCGTTGAAAAAGTAAATAGCTGCATAGCTCAGCGGTGTTCCATAAGTAAAATCACCTGCCAAAAACTTTCTAAAGAAGAAATTAAAAAAGCTACAGATGATATTTTAACTCTAGCCATTGCTGCATGGACAAAACCCAACCGCGATTTAGAATGTTCAACACCCACACTCAAAGACGAGTTCATTGATCACCTTCAGGAGCCAAGCGAGTGCTGGAAGAAGTGGTACGCCCACCACACTGCAAAAAACAAAGACCTTAGCCTTGAAGGTTTAAATTCAAAGCAAGTTGAAAAAACGTTTCATGTTCCTGCCCTCAATATAGACAAAGAAATTTCATTTCAAAGAGCACCAACTCCCAAAGTTTTTATTCAAAAAGCATATTGCTATATGGTCTTTCAGAAGACCATAGGGATTGGAACTATTCCCGTTGATCAATTTGGGTACGCTACTCAAGGGGCTATAATAAGTTATAGCCACCTTAAGAATTATCGGGCTTGGCTTGACGACAAAGAGGGAGAAACCTGCTCCAAGCTAGTTAAACTTTTTACGGGAGAGTCATCGGCACGCTATGAAAATTTAAATACCCATAATAAGCATATGCTCATTATAAATCCTATTGCTGCCTTGGGTGGTGGTTTGGGGGAAGGACCCACGCAATTTAAAAATCTATTAAGAAATGATATCAATCATCAACGATTACATATTATTTTTGCAGAAAATAAAAAAATCCAAAAGCAAATTAAAACCGAGTGGAGTGAACTTCCTCAATCAAAGCAGGCTGATTTTCAAAGCCAACATTCCAATTATGACTTTAGCGATGAGACTACAATTTTACGGGAGTACTTCGCATATACAAGGCAAGAGCATCCCAAGGATTTTTAATCTCCTCGTTTAGCTCCAATACGAAATAAATATTTATTTACAGCTTCTAAAAGAGGAGTGAAGGCTCTGGTGTAGCCAGCCTTATAAAGTTTGTCGACCATTGCTTCTGTTCGATATTGGTAGGCGGCACGGTACTGCTGGGGAGTATCAATCCAATTTATTTTTTTTGTTTGTCCTAAAGATTCAAATAAACAATGGGCCACGTCAAGAAATGTTCCAGCTTTGCCTGTACCACAATTGTAAATGGCGCTAGCAGGTTTTTTTCCCAATAGAAAATCAATGATCTGTAAAATATCGTCGATGAAAATAAAATCCCGCGCTTGTTCTCCATCTTTAAAATCAGGATTATGGCTTTTAAATAAAGTCATAGTTCCAGTGTTTTTGACTTGGTTATAGCCGTGCCAAATTGAACTTGCCATGGGGCCCTTGTGACCTTCATTGGGCCCAAAGACGTTGAAAAATTTGAGGCCGTACCAAAGGGGAGGAGTCAAACCACCCTTGATTTGTTCAAGGGCCCAAAGATCAAACTCTTGTTTACTTTGTCCATAGAGGTTGAGGGGCTTTAAATTTGAAACTTTACTGTGGTCATCGCTAAAGCTATTCTCTCCTTTGCCATAGGTGGCAGCACTGCTGGCATAAATAAAATTCACTTTATTTTGAGTGCAGTACTCCCAGAGATGTTTGGTGTAATCGACGTTCCATTTTTTTAGGGCAACTTTATCTGTCTCGGCGGTATTTGTAATAGCCCCCATGTGAATGATCCACGACAGGGGGCCAAGAGAAGGAAGAGCTTCAAAAAAGACATCCTCCGCTTCAATAATATCGGCAGAGCTTAGTAATGAGGTGTTATAGCCTCGCTCTTTAAATAAACTCAATTTATCCACTAAAATGAGACTCGAAGGTAAAATGCGAGCGGCGATTTGACTTCCTATGAAGCCAGCTGCTCCTGTAACAATGACTTTACCTGTGATTTTCGCGGGCATAAGGCAGTCTATCCTTCAATTCGTAAATAATACAGAGGGGAATTTACTAAAATTACACTGGAAGTCGAGGTCAATTTGCGGCAAAATCCAAAGCGATATGAAGATACTATCAGTTGAAGATGATGAACTTATGCAGGCCACCCTCAAGGCCATTTTCAAAGACCACGACCTCACCCAAGTTCGGTCGATGGCCGAGGCTTTGGGTGCTCTCCAAAAAGATGTCTTTTCTGCTGCCTTTTTAGACATTAATTTGCAAGCAGGGACGTCAGGCGATGGTATTGAGCTTCTAAAAAAAATTCGCGAAGGAGATAGTTACCTCCCTTGTGTGATGATCTCAGGCATTGAAGATAATGAGATCATCACCAAATGCCTTGACCTCGGGGCCGTTGATTATGTCGTTAAAGGAAGTGGAGCGCCCGATGTTTATCGCCTGGCTTTGCATAAGGCGGTCAGTTGGAGAAAACTTCTTTCTGAATCCCAATCCAGTCGAGTGGTGGCCGTTCAAAAAACCACAGGCCCTTACGAGATGTTTGGTAAATCCCAATCACTGCAGGAACTAAAAGAAACAATTTCAAAGATTGGAAAGTTGCCGGGCCCCTTTCTCATTTTGGGCGAAACTGGAACAGGTAAAGAACTTGTGGCCCGGTCTCTGTGGCAAAGTCGGGGAGATAGAAACAGACCTTTTATAGCTCTTAATTGTGCGAGCCTTCCTGAAAATCTTGTTGAAAGTGAACTCTTTGGTTACGAACGGGGAGCTTTTACAGGTGCTTTGACCATGAAAACCGGTCTCTTTGAAGCGGCAAATGGTGGTGATATATTTCTTGATGAAATTGGTGAGTTAAGCCCTGAACTTCAAGCAAAACTTTTGCGTGTGCTCCAAGAAAAAAGAGTAAGACGTCTCGGAAGCGACAAAGAACGACCCATTGATTTTCGAGTGATTACGGCAACTCACGTTGATATCTTAAACGCCGTTCAAGCAGGTGATTTTAGAGAAGATTTATTTTTTAGAATTAATGTCCATCAAGTTAAAGTGCCTCCCCTTCGAGATCGAGGGAGCGATATTCCAGTCCTCGTTCAAATTTTTATGGATGAACTTGGTGTAGGAAAAATTAATTTTGCCCCTGAAGTTCAAAGCATCCTTGAAACATTTAGATGGCCTGGGAATATTCGCCAACTTAAAGCTTTTTGCCAAGGAATGGTGCCTTATATTCAGAAGGGCCAAGGGGGAAACACCATTCTTCCCATGGAAGTTGTTCAATCTTGGATCAAAATGAATGATGTACGAAAGGCTGGGGCCGCCATTAATAGTGACTACGACCCCCAGACTGAACTGCGAATGGCTTTTAACGAAAAGAAAAGCATCAATATCGTTGGTAAACTCGATGGTCTTCAACGCTCTTATGTAGAATCAGCTTTAAGTATTACCCAAAACAACCGCAGCCAAGCTGCAAAACTCCTAGGTGTTTCTCGTCAACGCCTTTCAAACTGGCTTAGCGAATGGGGTATGCCTTAAAAAGTAACTAAGTACCTATCTATAGACTACTTGGACCCTCTGGTGTATAAAAAATAAATTTTGGGGGGTTAAGTCATGACACTATCTTCGGTTGTTATTTTAGTTGTCGGAGTTATTGGAATTAGCGGGCTCGTCTTTCTTTTCAAGATGTTAACCGGTGAAGTTCAGAAACTCCGTGAGACCATGACCACCGAATCAGGTCAGAGCAAAAATTTTCTCGATGATATAATGACCCGAAATCGAATGGAATCCCGCCAGACAATGCAACTCGCCGTGACTGACTTACATTCTAAAATCGATACTATTCGCATCGAAGTTGACAAGAAACTTTCTGAAACGGTGACCAAGAACTTTCAGAGTTTTGATACCGTAGCTAAGAGACTTGAAGAACTTCAAGCGGTCACGGGCCAAGTGGTTAATCTCAGCCAGGGGGTTCGGGATCTTTCAAGAATCTTAGAGAGCCCTAAACTTCGAGGGGCTATGGGAGAGTTTCAGCTTGGAGAAATGCTTCGTCAAGTGTTGCCCTCTGATGTTTACGAGGAGCAATATTCTATCGAAGGTCGTTCTAAAGAATCAGTTGATGCCGTTATCAAACTTAAAGAGGGGCTTCTTTGCATCGACAGTAAATTCCCTCTCAACAATGCCAGGCTTCTTTTAGAAACGGAGCTTGATGATGAAGGAATTAAGGCAGTCAGAAAGAGTTTCTCTCAAGATGTTAAAGTGATGGTTGAAGGTATTAGCTCAAAATATATCATTCCAGAGAAGACGTTAGACTTTGCTCTTATGTTTATTCCAGCAGAGAGTGTTTATTATGAACTTCTTAAAGACAGTGAGCTCCATCAGTTTTGCCTCAAAAAACATGTCATCCCCGTATCACCCAATTCTTTTTATGCGTATCTTCAGGCCATTGCCGTTGGCTTTCGTGGTCTTAAAATTCAAGGAGAAGCAAAGAAGATTGAAGCGACAATCTTAAGACTTAAAGGGGACTTCCAGCGTTTTCTTTCAGACTTTAATAAAGTGGGAAAACACCTTAAAGATGCCCAGACCCAGTATAATAATGTTGAAGATCGAGTTGAAAGATTTGGAATCACAATCGATAGACTAGGCCTGGTGAGCCCTGAAACTTCAGAACCCAAGGGCGAGACTTTACTGAGGTCGCCGAGTATTGAAAATTAATATTTCCAGTTATCTTCAAAACCATCGGTGAGAGTGGACGTGTTTGCACCACCTAAAGGTCGAAATTTATCTACTCGTCTTCCAAGGGGGTAGTTAGAACTCACCATTGGAAGATAACGCTTCCAAAAAGTTCTGACAAATCTCAAAGCACAACCCCCAGTAAAACTGGAATCAATATAAAATCCATCTCGGCTGGTGCAAGGTTTTGGGTTGGCTCCGGCTTTTTGAGCCAGACCTCGCGCAAGTTCAAGATCAACAACTTTTAATGTCAACATAAAGGGGCCCCTTCGACCGTGGGATATTTTTAGAAGGCCTTGGGTTTCTTTAAGACAATCAAGAAAACGGTCACCGATTTGAATGCGTTTACCCGAGGTCACATCGATATCGTTCCATTGAACACCGGAAACGGGCTTTTCGACAAGAGCACCCCATTGGGTTGCGACAACTTGAGGATCGGGGGAGATCAAATGAATGGCTTCAATTCCAAAACATGTATTTGGATGAGCCAGTGGAAGAATCTGTTTTGCCTGGGCGTTTAAAACTCCTGGAGAGTTCATCACAACCCATCCGTGAGTGAGTGGAGTCGTTGAAACGGGAAGAGTGAACCCAGTCCAAAGGGGAATATCTTGGTTTTGATCTTTGGCGACTCGTGGTTTTTGGAGGGGCACTTTACTTTCAGTGAGACGTTTATAATCTTGAGCTATGTGATCTGACTCCAGGGCAACGCCATAAATACCTTCACCCTCTTTCAAAAAAGTGGCAAGATCGTCGACGTGGTCAAGGGTATTTAATTTTTCATTTTCAGAGAAAATTTCTATAGCTTCTGAACCAAAATCGACAGATTTGGCGTGAGCGCCGTCTCGGACTGACGTGGTCACTGAAAGCCCGAGAGACTCTAATTTTTTCACAAGATCAGAGTTATTTTTTGTGGCCCAAAAGATAGATTCAAATCTTAGCATTTTGACATTATCTTTATTGTCGACTAAAAATACAAGGGTGAAACTCTCCCTTTTTTCAAAAAATTTTTTAAGCCTGTTGGGCTCTAATTTTGCCGTCCAGGGTCTGCGTTTTCTTACTATTGCCCTTTTAGCTCGACGCTTGGGCACCGAAGTGTTCGGTGTCTATAGCTATCTGACGCTGCTTATAACTTATGGTTTCACTGTGGTAGAATTTGGACTTAGAAATTTAGCACTGCGTGAAATCGCTCAAGGAAGAGGATCATCTGAACTGGTGAAGGTGATTCTCAAGGTGAGGTCAGTTCTTGCGATTCTTGGGAGTGTGACTGTTGTAGGCTTCTCTCTTCTCGCTTTTCCAGGGGGAAAATACCTCGTACCCTCGATCTTCTTTGCATTGAGTCTCTTTGTAGACGCTTTTTTAATCGATTTTGTGGTGATCGCCCACGAAAGGCTTGTCACACAATCTATTGCTAATATTTCACAGGCCTTGTTAGTTTACGTTGCAACATTTTTTCTTGTTAAAAGAGCTGATCAGTTTACACTTTTTTCTGAGATTTTTTTCTTAAGTCACGTCTTGTGGGTTGGTTATTTTTATTTAAGTGGACGCCCCTTATTGAATTCCTCAGAAAAAAAAGTAGGATTAAAGGTTATAGATATTGCGAAGGTTGGCCTACCCATTCTTGTGGGGCAATTTCTCTTTAGCATGCAGGCCTCCATTGATTTTCTCTTACTGGGTCAATTCCATTACATTGACAGACTTGGAGATTACTCCGCAGCAATGAAAATTTTAAGCATTCCTCAAGGAGTGATTTTCGCATTTTTTAATGCCATGTATCCCAGGCTTGCAAAATATTCTGACAACATTCAATCTCAAGAGACCTTGGGTCTTCTGAATACGACGATGAAGCTTATTTGGATTATTATTATTCCCATGGTGATCGGAAGTTGGCTCTTTGGGGACCAACTTATTTCACTGTTCTTTGGAGAAAATTATATTCATGCCACGGCAGTTTTAAAACCGTTAAGCATTGCCATGGCATTTTATTTTTTGGGTATCGGCCCCATGGCTACAATTTTAATAAGTCATAAAACAAGACTCATGATTAAGCTTGCCGGTTTTAATCTGAGCGTCAGTTTCATTGCTGCATTTATTGTGATGTGGGCCAAGAGACCAGATTTACTCCCCTGGGCTATGATTGTAGCACAAGGGAGTTTTATGGTGGCAAGTTGGCGTCCCTTCAAAATTCGAGGTTACTTGAGCTTTTATAAAAAGTAAGTGGCGCCGATACTAAAATTTGTGTAACCACCGAAGTCCACATTGGCTCTTGCGCCCCAATGTTCATTAAACTTGTAAATACCTTGACCCCCGATAAGAAAATAAAATCCCCCCGTTGAATAACTCACATTATTCACGGTAACGCTATTTCCGGCCAATATTCCAAACCCAACGTTGGGGCCAACAATGAAATTTGTGTTGTTAATTCTGAAATCCCAACGAGCCAAAAGTGGGATCTCTACCAAACTTGTTGAAACAGATTGGCCACCATAGGTGTTTGTTTGTCCAACGAATCCAATACCAACTTCTGCACTTAAACTATCGTCGACATCTTCAAGAACACTGTTGAGAACCCTATAGGCAACTCGGGCATCGGCTCCAAAACCAGGATTGTAGAGACCAAGGAGACCAGAAAAATCCCAGCGGCTATGATCATTGGCCCAACGGGTATCAATGGGGTTTGAAGGTGTAACATAAGGTCTGTATTTTCTAACGGGCCTTCTCGGGCTTTGGGCATGGGTAATATCTGTTATGCCAATAATTATCGTCAAAATAACGAGAGCCAATCTCAGGTGCTTCATAAGTGTCCTTTCAAGTTTAACCCAGCCATGATTTAATCTGAGTTGAGGTCTTAATGTCATCAAAAAAGCACATAAAAATCGTCGTCAGCGACTGTCATTTGGGTTCTGGAGCGCGACTCAGTGATGGTGGAATGAATCCGCTAGAAGATTTTAGAAAGGACGATAAGTTCGTCGAGTTTCTAGAATTCTATTCTTCAGGGATGTACGAAAATGCTGAAGTGGAGCTTGTTATTAACGGTGATTTTTTTGACATGCTTCAAACAAGAACCTCTGAAATACCCTATGAAATTATAGAGAGCATCGCCGTTCACAAAATTAAGCTTATTTTACGAGGCCATCCAAAAGTCATTAAGGCTATGCAAAATTTTATAGAAAAAGGGCACCATATTAAAATGATTTGGGGTAATCACGATGCGGGGCTGTGGTGGCCCGGTGTGCAAAAAGAAATTATTAATGCGATCAATCCTAAACTTGAAATATGTTTGAGTTGCTATGAGTTTGATGGAGTGCGTATTGAACATGGTCATCAATATGAAGTGATGAATAATTTTGATACAGATAAAATGTTTTTGGAGTCTAAAGGCCGAATTATTTTAAATTATCCTTTCGGAAGTTTCTTTGTCGCTGGTTTTCTCACGAGACTGAAGCTTCGCCGTAACTATATCAATCAAGTCGTGCCATTCAGTAAATTTTTAAGATGGGGCCTCATTTTTGATTTTTGGTTTACAGTCTCTCAGGGATTTCGATCCATGTGGTTCTTTTTTAAAATGCGATTTATCTCTCATCCACTAAGATTTGCAAGGTTGAGCAAAACTTTACTTATTTTTCATGAGCTTTTTAATCGACCCCACTTTTACAAAATTGCACCGGCCATTATAGAAAAACACTGCTGTCAAATTTTAATCATGGGGCACAATCATCAAGCCGACCATCGCCACTATCCAAATGGATCCCAATACTTAAATACAGGCACATGGACTGACGTCACAAGTTTTGATCCCGGAAGTTTAGGTAGGCTTAGTCGCCCCACTTATGCGTTGATTGAATATCCTGATGGAGTGGCCCCTGGCCAAGGTGTTCTTCCTCAAGTGTTTTTAAGAATTTGGAAGGGAAAACATCATGTCTTTGAAGAATTCGAACCCTAGGTACCAAGCAACCGGTACGCCTTGCAAAGTCTTAAAGTAGTCTGCTATCTGTATACGTTCTATGTTTGCTAAGCGTAACCTCCTCATAGATGTCATATCGGGTGCTCTCCGAGTTCTTCCTTCTTTCAAAGGTAAGACTCGACTGATCCGCCTTATCAATCGAGCTTTGTTGATGGTAGGGATTAACCCTGTCATTGAATGCCAGTTTCTTGACCAAACTCGGTTCGTTGTCGATCTTCGTTCAAGAACTGAAGCCGTACCGTGCTATCTTGGAAATTACGATCAAAAAACTCAAAAATTTGCTACTTCCCTTGTAAAAGAGGGGTCAGTTGTCTTAGACGTCGGTGCTAATATTGGGTTTTTTGCCGTCCCTTTGGCTCGTGTCGTGGGCGAAAGTGGAAAGTTATTTTGTTTTGAACCCCTTCCAAGTAATTTTTCGCGGTTAAAAGAAAACTTAAAACTCAACGGGTATGAAACAAGAGCTACCTGTTCTCAGATTGCACTCTCTGATTCTACTGGAGATTTGAAGTTAGGGTTATATGGAGACTTCAAGAGCGGTGGTAGCACCGGCAATGCCGTGCCTATGGCCGCGGGCCAACCAACGCCTTTTAGCGAAATCGTCGTCCCGCGAATGATGCTAGACGCCTGGGTTAAAGAACAAAACCTTTCAAAAATAGATTTTATTAAAATTGATATTGAGGGCCATGAAGATTGTTTTTTTAGAGGAGCCACCCATTCAATCGACACCTTTAGGCCCATAATATTAGGAGAATTCAGCGAAGGCCATATGGGTTACAAAGGTGTAGATGTTGATCACTTCTTTTCTCATTTTTTTGTCCCGAGAAATTACATTCCATTTTTGGTACGTGAAGGCAAGATCACTCCTGTGAAATCTCTAAAAGGAAGAATGAACGACGAAGATATCTTGCTTTTGCCTCAAGAGAAGAAATTTGACTTGTGATAGAAGGCAAAACCCAAGTTGTTATTCTCAGTTATAATCATCCTGGAATTACGAAGCAGTGTATTGAAAGTGCTTTTAAGTTTTTTAAACCCACAGAAATTATTCTCGTGCACAATGGGTCTCGTTCAGAAAATGTGGAAGTTCTTGAAAAGGAATTTCCCGAAATTAAACATCTTATTTTTTCTGATAATCTCGGTTACAGCGGGGGAGCCAATCGAGGAATTAATTTTGCTATTCAAAGAAATGCAGAAAATATTTTATTTCTTTCCAATGACACTAAAATTACTCAATGGGATTTTAAAATACCTACGACAAAGAAATTTCTTATGGCGCCGAAAGTTGAATTGCGCGATACCGGGAGAACTCATTCTCTGGGGGGGAAAGTCTGTTTAACACGGGGAGTTCTAAGCCATCTCGAAGACGGAGATCAAGGGCAGAGCCAATTTTATGTCCCTGGATCGGCTTTCATTATAAGTAGGCAAGCGTGGCTTGAATTGAACGGCTTTGATGAAAGATTGGGTTCTTACTGGGAAGATGTTGATTTAAGCCTGCGCGCAAAGAAAACTGGAGTTGAATTGACCACGACTAAAAATGTGGTGGTCAAACATGGAGTTGCTAAAACTACTGGGGGAGATCCATTTTACACATTGTATTCTTTCCATCGAAATAGGCGACGGGTGGTTTTGCGCCACGGCCCCTTAAAAGCTCTCCCGCTCTTTTATTTAATTTATGCGGCCAGCACTCTAAGAAAACTTTTCAAATTTATCAAAAATAGAGATTTTGAAAGAGTAAAATTACTCCTTAAGGCATTGGTTTCGTGATAAATTGCCCTCCATGATGTCAGGTTTTCCTTTTCTCCCCACAACTCGCGAAGAGATGAATCTCAAGGGTTGGAGTGAGCTCGATATTTTACTTGTGATGGGAGACGCTTATATTGATCACCCTACCTTTGGAATTCCCCTTTTAGGCAGAGTTCTTGAATCCCATGGCTATAGGGTGGGGATTATTCCACAACCCGATTGGCGAGATGGGAGAGATGTCTCTCGAATGGGGCGCCCCAGACTCTTTATTGGGGTGAGCGCTGGTTCTATGGATAGCATGATCAATAAATACACGGCAAATAAACGACCTCGCGACTACGATGCTTATACCCCCAATGGATCTCCAGATTTTAGACCAGAACGGGCGACTCTTGTTTATACACACCTTTTGAGAAAAACCTTTCAAGGTACACCCATTGTTATTGGCGGTATTGAAGCAAGCCTGAGACGCTTCACCCACTATGATTATTGGGATAATAAAGTTCGACGCTCTTTTTTATTAGACTCCCGTGCTGACCTTCTTTGTCACGGTATGGGTGAAAAAACTATTGTTGAAATTGCAAAGCATTTGGAAATGGGAGGCGCCATTGAAAACCTTCCTTATCTTCGAGGGACAGCCAGAGTTTTCAAATCAATAACTGACCGCGATGAAAAAAAATATTTGCTGCTTTCAAGCTATGAAGATTTACTCACAAGTTTTGAAAAATTTAATAAAAATGCTGTGACCATTGAAAGGGAGAGTAATCCCCATAATGCAAAAATATTAATTGAACCCGTTCAAGGGCGCTATGTCGTGGCTGAACCTCCGGCATTCCCTCTTACTACTGAAGAGCTCGACGGAATTTATGAACTCCCGTTTACAAAACTTCCGCACCCCTCATATGTTCAACCCATCCCTGCCTATGAAGTCATTAAATTTTCAATTCAAACTAATCGGGGTTGTTTTGGTGGATGTAGTTTTTGTGCCATTACTTTGCAGCAAGGGAGGGAAATTCAGTCGCGAAGTGTTTTGAGTCTCAAAAAAGAAGTTGAAGGTTTAAAAAAGCTCCCAGGGTGGGCAGGCACGATCACTGATCTTGGCGGACCTAGTGCAAATATGTACAAACTTGAAGGGAAAGATAAAGATATTTGCGCCCAATGTAAAAAAATGTCGTGTCTCTTTCCAACGCCATGCTTTAACTTAAAGACTGACCAAACTGAGCAAATAAATCTCATGCGCACTATTAGAAAAACCCCAGGAGTAAAACACGTTTTTATTGCCAGCGGAATTCGCTATGATCTGGCTTTAGAGACTCCAGAATATATTAAGGAGGTCACTCAACATCATACAGGCGGAGTCATGAGTGTGGCGCCAGAACACACTGATCCAAAAGTTCTAAGGCTTATGAAAAAACCTCCAATTGAGCAATACAATAAATTTGTAGACTATTTTAATAAGTTCAGTCGAGAAGCCGGTAAGAACCAAATGCTCTCTCCTTATTTTATTTCAAGCTTTCCCGGTTCAGATATTAATACGACAACAAAAATGAGTGATTATTTTAAGGCTAATAAAATGCGTCCAGAACAGATTCAGGATTTTATTCCTTCACCCATGACTTTAGCGACGGCCATGTATTACACCGAAATGAACCCCCACACCGGCGAAAAAATATATATCGAAAAGGCCATGTCTAAGAGAAAACTTCAAAAACGGACTTTGCAATCTTTTATGCCACAGAATCGCTTTCGCGCGGCTCTTCAACAACGCAGAGAAGGAAAGTTTCCTCGCACCTACATTGCCTCTGAGACCGACACTCTAGATGAAAATCAAAGTCCTTTAGATATTAATGGGTAGGTAACCTAATACGGAAAAAATGCGCGCTTGAGAATGATTCTATCTTCTGGAAAGTAATAGCCGATAGAAAGGCCTGCTGTTGTTTGAGTGACAGTTTGGACAGATGTTTCTACACCTCTGATTTGGGTGAGGATTTGGGTCCATGGGTCAGTGGGGCTTGATTGAAAACGGGTAAAGAGACGGAGATTAATTCGACTTGAGGCAAAGATTTGGTAGCCGACTTCACCAAAGAGAGCCAGGGCGGTCCCTCGGGCAGATGTATCTTGGGCTCCATTGGAGCTTGCTGTAATCCAATTCATGGAGAGGGCTGGAGCTAATTCTACATAAAAGTACCCGATAGCAGTGATTAGACCCGCCTCGGGCCCAAATCCAGCAATTATTGTGGCCCAATCAAAGTTGTAATTGACTGTAAAATTTGTGCCCGAAGAAGGACTCAAATTGTATCGGCTATAAGAAGTTGTAATAATGGGTATGAGTTTAAGAACACCGCTTATTCCTTTTTGAAATTTAGGACTATCCAAACCCTTAAGGCCGATACCATTGATAATGCTGATGGCTGAACTTGTTGTCTCTCCTGCTCCCTGAAAAGTATAATTTTGTGAGGTGTAAAGCATAGCACCTGGAGTGGCAAAGTCAAAAGAGATGGTATTTGGAAAAACTCCAATGAGGTAATTGAGGGACTTACTCCAAAAGCTATCATTGGCGTACTTAAAAGTTGAAGTAGGAACTTTGTCTGAGTAATTTTGAACTTCTTTATCTGTGAAAACATCGACAAGTTTAGAGTCAATCTCAATGTCATCCTCAGATTTTTTCACCGTGGACTTAAGAAGGTGGGTGATATTGAGTTCATTGTAAAGATCGTCTAAATAATTAATCTGCGTCTGGTCATTATTGTTCCAGCCATATTGGGCAAAAACATATTGGCTGTCGTTAAAATCTTCAAGTTTCGAATTACTGAATCTCTTTTTAGAAATTCCATAAAGACGTTGGGCTGCTTCATTAGAGAGAAGTTCCGAATCATTTTGCGGTGGAGCAATGGCAATAAGCTTTGGAGGTAACAAAGGTTCTATTTCTTTTTTACCTTCAAATGAAATAAGCCCGACCTTGTCGTAATCCCAAATGGTGTCTGTGAGGTAATCGATTCCCCAAGCAATAGGTGCTCCATAGATAAACCAAACAAAGTCAGAAAAAAAACTATCCCCCCACCGGTAAGACGTCTCAAGTCTCTTAAAAATAGTAGGATAACCCTTTCGTCGGAACTCTAATGTGGCGCTCTTTCGACGGGGAATGGCGATATAACCAGGTGTGTGGCCCAAAAGCTTACCATCAAGATACACTTCAGCATTTTCGGGGTCAGAGGCAAGTTTGAGTCTCTGTTCATGGGGCTTTATTGTCGTGCAAGCGCATAACCCCAGAACGATAAAAATGAGAAAAATCCCCTTTTTGACCATGGGCCCACTTTCGCTGATTAATTCGTTGGTGACAATTCCAAAGTTCTTTCTTATAAAAATCTTTACATGAATATAAAAGTGCTGGATGGGGATACCATCAATAAAATTGCTGCCGGTGAAGTCATTGAGCGGCCAGCCAATGCCCTTAAAGAACTCCTTGAAAATTCGGCCGATAGCGGAGCTACTAAAATCGAGATTGACTTCGATGGAGGCGGCAAAAAGTTAATAAAAGTCACCGATGATGGATGTGGAATTCCAGCGGGTGAGGTGGTCCTAGCCCTTGAGCGCCACGCTACAAGTAAAATCTCTTCAATTAATGATTTAGAGTTACTTCACACATTTGGCTTTCGTGGGGAAGCTCTTTCTTCCCTAGCCGCTGTGAGTGAACTCGATCTCCACACGAGTCTTCACGATACCGATTCAGGCACCAAGGTTAGTGTTTCGGGCGGGAAGATTAGTCCTCCAATGCCAGCTCCTCCCCTTAAGGGAACCCAAGTCAGTGTCAAAAATATTTTCTTTAATGTTCCGGCCCGCCAAAAATTTTTGAAATCTGATGCAGGAGAAACGGCTGCACTTAAAAAAGTCGTTAGGGCCTTCGCACTGATTCACCCTGAACTGCATATGACCTTGAAGCAAGGTGGAAAGATCATTGGCCATTGGGAGCGAGAAGTTTTTAAAAAAAGAGCTCAAAGAATTCTTAATGTGACAGACGAAGACTCTATTTATATAAATACCAAAGAGCCAGGTCTAAAATTAGAAGGTATTGTTGTTCTTCCCCAGTTTAGTCTTAATACTCAAAGTGGAATATCCCTCTTTGTTCAAGGCAGGCCAGTGACTGACAAAACCATGCAGCAGGCAGTGATGGAAGGGTATAGAAGCCTCCTGATGCAGCATCAGTATCCTCAAGCTGTGATTTCAATTAATGTGGATCCTGGGATGGTTGATATTAATGTGCATCCGGCTAAAGCTCAGGTGAAGTTCTTAAGCCCTGGAACAATCTTTCGATTTATTAGCTCTGAAATCAAAAAAGCTCTTACTGAAAAAATGACACCCATCAAAGATCAGAATCAAGGCAGTGACGAAACATTTTTTTTAAAAGATGTGCAATCCACATTTATTGAAGATGCTGTGACCCATTATAACCAAAAACAACAAAATTTCTCAGAAAATTACAAAACCCATGTTGAAACTCTGAAACCTTCTGAGGGTATTTGGTCTTCTGTGCAAGTCATTGGGCAGTACGCTAATACTTATATTATTGGTCAATCAAGAAACACCCTTGTCATTATAGATCAACATGCGGCCCACGAAAGAGTTCTTTTTGAACGCCTCAAGAAAACCTGGGCCACAGAACAAATTGAAAAACAAGCGGCTCTTTTTGACGAGACCATCACCCTGTCGAGAGAGGCCATTGAGGCCTTGACGAGCCCTGAGATGCTCTCAATATTTAATAAACTAGGTTTTGATCTCAATGACCGTGGCCCATCAACTCTTGCCATCAGTACAAGACCTGCATTTCTAGTGGATGTGGGCCTCCAACCCCTTTTTGAGAAACTCAGTGAACAAGTATTGGAAGTCAGCTCTGTTTCTAAAATAGATGACGTTCTTAACGATCTATGGGCATCAATGAGTTGTCATGGTGCTATTCGAGCGGGGAGAGTGTTGAGTCATGACGAAATGAAGGCTCTGTTAGTTCAAATGGATGAATATTCCTTTTCTCATTTTTGCCCTCACGGACGCCCTGTAAGCGTCAACTGGGATCTTTACGATCTTGAAAAACTTTTTAGACGGATTGTCTAACCTTTGAAAAATCCTACTCTTATAATTATTTGTGGCCCTACAGCGACAGGTAAAACCGAGGTCGCTTTTGATGTTGCCAAAAAACTTAAAACTGAAATTATTAGTTTTGATAGCGTTCAAATTTATAAAGAGCTTGATATTGGTGCTGCAAAGCCTTCTCTAGAGTTTCGTCAAGAAATCCCGCACCACCTTATTGACGAAGTCAACCCTGACCAACTATTCACGGCGGGTGATTTTCGTAAGCAAGCCCTGGACGAAATCGCTAAACTTTCTGAAAAAAAATATATCGTTCTTGTAGGAGGCACAGGGTTTTATCTTCAAGCCCTGATTAAGGGCATGTATGAAATCCCATCAATTGACCCTCAAATTAAAATTAATCTTATTGAAGAATCAAAGCTTAAGGGAATGGACTCTCTTTATGCCGAACTTGTCAAAAAAGATCCTGCTTATGCTAAGCGTATTCACCCCAATGACAGTTACCGCATTTTGCGCGGTTTAGAAGTTCTCAGGTCGGGCTCAAAGAGCTTAACAAAAATGCGAGAAGAATTTAAGTCAGCCCCATTGCCAAATAAAATCGTCCAAATTGGACTCAGGCGTAAAAAAGAAATATTACGGCAGGTGGTTGAATCTAGAACTGAGTGCATGATTGCTAGCGGACTCATCGAAGAAACTTCTCAGCTTTTGAAAAAATACCCCCAAGGCATCAGGCCATTAGAAAGTGTTGGTTATAAAGAAGCCGTTAAATTTATCTCTGGCGAACTGACTCAAGGCGAGTTGCTCCCCACCATTGTGACTCACACCCTCCAACTTGCTAAGAGACAATACACTTGGTTTAAACGTGACCCCGCCATTAAGTGGTTTGACCCTGATGAAATGGGGGTTGACCCCATTGTGGAAGGTATCGTTAGGCTATCCCTTGACAACTCCTCATAAAAATTCGAATACTTCATTCATGATGACGAGTATGACGGGTTTTGGTTCAGCCAGAAAAGAAGATGATCATTTCTTACTTAATGTTCAAATAAAGTCGGTCAATGGTCGCTTTTTAGAGTCCAGGTTTCGAATGCCCCGAGAATATTCCCCTTTAGAGGGGGATTTAAAGAAGCTCCTAGCAAAGAAGATCCAAAGAGGAACCATTGATATTAATATCAATCGGGTCTCCAAAGCCTCATCCAAACCCATTTCCGTTTCGGTCAATACGGCCCTAGCTGAAAGTTGGATCAGTGCCACAAAAGAGCTTTCTGAAAAATTTAAAATTAATTCCACTATTTCTCTTGAGACTCTGGCTCGTGTGCCCGATGTGATTCAATTTGCAGAAACTGACGAGCTAGGTGAATCTGAAAAGGCCCTCCTTTTTAGTGCGGTGAGTTCGGCTTTAGAGCAATGTTTTTCTGAAAAGCAAAGGGAAGGTCTAGAACAAGTGGAGACCTTTACTAAGCTCTTAAACGAATTAGAAAACTTTATTGAATCGGTAAAGAAGAAAAAAGACTTCCTTGATAAGCAGTTACAGACGAAGCTTCATGAGAGACTTAAAGCTCTGAAGGGGGATGTCATTGTTGATCCGAACCGACTAGCTCAAGAGGTCTTACTCCTTTTAGATAAGGCGGATATAGCGGAAGAAATTGATAGGGCAACAACCCATATCACGGCCTTTAGAAAAACTTTGAAAAGCCCTCCTCCCACGGGAAAAAAACTTGAGTTCTACACCCAAGAACTTCATAGAGAGATCAATACAATGGGGTCAAAGACTCAAAGTTTAGAGGTGACCTTAGATATTATTGAAGCCAAAACAAAGATCGTCAGAGCGTCGGGGAACATTGAAGTCAAAGTTTTTGCCCCTTGAACATCGATGTCGAGAATTATAGGACGGCCCGAAGCTAAAGCTGTTTCGATTTGGGCTTGGCTAACTCCGTAAGAATGATTGTGTACCTGGGCTGATTCAACAAAGAAGTCTCGTGCTTTTTTCTCGTCAAATTCTGACTGGTCTATAAAAAAATAGTCAACACCGTCTTCTTCTTGGCCTCGTTTTGGACGGGTGGTAAAACTCACATTTTCAATAATTTCAGGGTAGTCTTGAACAATCTTTGCACATAAGGTTGATTTGCCAGCCCCACTTGGGGCGCA
>Ga0207155_1071_pt1 | contig 25309 bp, 25 predicted proteins | sample Alteio_BWMinHeat_26_FD_153515 | JGI IMG/M metagenome (GOLD analysis project Ga0207155, IMG submission 153515) | Enriched cells from forest soil in Barre Woods Harvard Forest LTER site, Petersham, Massachusetts, United States -... | ecosystem: Environmental > Terrestrial > Soil > Temperate forest >... | reverse complement strand
GTCAGGAACGAAGGTTCGAGAGATGCTAGCGGCGGGAAAGATGCCTCCGAAAGAGTTCTCTCGACCCGAGGTCGCCAGTATTCTGATTGAGAATTAGGAATCGGGAATCGGAATGAAGGGCCCACACTCTCGAAGCTGAGATTCCGGTTTCAGTCATTCTTCAAGGGAGCGATTGCTAGCGACCGTAGGCTAAGGAAGGGGCAAGCTGGAAGCTTGCCCTACATCGGGGAAGCGGCGAGGGCGGCTCGCACAATCGCTTGCGCCAGTATGTCGGCTGCAGCGGCGCCGATCGTCGTGACATCCGCCTTCACAGTACCCGTAGATAACGCAAATATAGTATCGCCGTCGAACATCGTGTGCACAGGCCTAATCGCTCGAGCCAGGCCATCGTGAGCCATAGATGCGACCCGCTTTACCTGAGGGTTGGTCAGTAATGCATCGGTCGCGATTACCGCGAGCGTCGTATTCTGAATGGCAAGGGACGGACCGCCATAATCGCCGGACGCTTCGGGCGCGATGAGCTCGCGCGACGTATCGAGCCACCCTGATCCAGCCGGATCGCGCGCGCCGGCCAGTATTTTGCCCGAAACGGGATCGACTATATCGCCAAAGGCATTGACCACGACCAGAGCGCCAACAGTCGCCCCGCCCCGCACGCGGGCCGATGCACTCCCGATTCCACCACGCGAAGAGTAATCATGGCCGAGTATCTTCCCAACCGTAGCGCCCGCGCCCGCGCCAATCCGGCCCTCAGCCGCTGATTCGGACGCCCGCAAGCATGCCTCATAACCCATCCTGGAATCGGGGCGAATGCCGGGACTGGCGACAGCGAGATCGTAGATGACAGCGGCGGGAACAATTGGAACTCTGACTGTCCCGGTTTTGTAACCAATTCCCCTCTCTTCGAGAAAACGCGCGACTCCGCAGGCAGAGTCGAGGCCAAAGACCGAGCCACCAGTCAGGACGACGGCGTGAACTCTATCAACCAGACTCCCGGGCTCGAGCAAGTCTGTTTCGCGAGTGCCCGGGGCGGCGCCGCGCACGTCGACTCCGGCCACGGCGCCGTCGGCTCCGCATAGGATCACGGTACATCCGGTCCGGGCGGCATCGTTCTGGGCGTGTCCGACCGTGATACCGGGAACTTCGGTTATTGAGTTTTTCGATGGCGATAAGACCATTCAGCGCAAGGCTCCGGCCCAACTAGCCTGTTCCTGGCGTCCAAACAGGATGGACTTGATCTTTTGGATAGCAGCCACTCCAGTTTCTCGTTGTTACTGTTTTACAGCCGCCCGCGAGTGCAATCATGCCCGAATCATTGTAGGGGCCGCAAACCGATCAGATATGTCTCGAGGCAGTCCGAATGGGTCCCTAGGACCGCCATTAAAACTATTGGAAAGCCGGCCCTGGAATAGTATACTTGTCCGGAAATCATCTGCCTCCCTGCAAACACCATTTCAGCCCCTACGACAGTTCCAGAATCTGTCCGTAGCCGCCGATCTTCAGCCCGGCCGGCTAACCTTTTGTCCGTCACAAACTCGTCGGGAGGTCCGGTAGCAGATGTTTTCTACACGTTGCAAGGTAAGATGCTTTTCTATCGCAATATCAGTAACGATATTAGGAATGAGCTTAGTCCCGTCCAAAAGCAGGGCTTTCTCTTCCTCGACAAGTCAACAGTCCTATTCCAGGAGGGCTGTTCAGGAATTCTCTCCATTGCAACCGCTAGACGGGGCTGGAGTGTTTCTGATCAAGGCGTCGGGAGAAACAGCGGTGTGCACTCCCGCCAGCCCCGATGAAGCGCGTCAGTACCTGCGAGTTTCGTCTGATACGGAACTGCATCAGATAAATCATCCGGACGGACTGCGCCCAGAGGCGACGCCAGGCCTGCAAATCACGCTGCAAGCGACTCAGCAACTCGAAGGATTCCAGCAAGCCAAGGCTGCCTTCATCAAAGCGGCTGCCAATTGGGAAGCCGTGATTCAGACGCCGCTTAACATAATTGTAAACGTTGACTACGGGTCAACGGCGTTCGGACAGCCCTACGACCCGCAGGCGAAGACTCTTGGCCAAACAAACACCCAAATAGTGGGTAGTTCAGGCAACTACGCGACCGTAGCATCAGCGTTGCTCGCTGGAGCGTCGACAGCCCAAGAGGTGGCCATGTATAACTCGCTGCCCTCAACCGGCGTTCCAACTGATCTGGGTAGGACCTCGCAAGTGTCGGCCTCAACCGCCACGTTCCGAGCCCTGGGCATGCTCAACGCGACGGCCAATCCGCCCGCAGAGTCGCAGCTTGGCATTCCGCCATCAATTGCTTTCAACTCGGCCTTTCAATTTGACTTCGATCCCACAAACGGCATCGATTCAGGTAGCTACGATTTTCAGGCTGTGGCGACCCATGAGTTAGGCCATGTACTTGGATTCGACTCGACGGTCGGAAATACGGCGCTCAATCCCAGCGGCGGGCTCTCAGTTACGGTTTGGGACTGTTTCCGATTCCGTCCTGGCACAACCGTCGGTTCTTTCCAAACAGCACAGCGAATCCAGTCAACCGGGGGAAGCCAGGTGTACTACTTCGGCGGCACGGAACTCGGACTTTCAACGGGCGGACCAGATGCCATGGGCGGTGACGGGTTTCAAGCCAGTCATTGGAAAGCGGTGGATTTGACAGGGGTATTGATCGGGATTATGGACCCGACGGTGCCCAAGGGCCAGGTTCGAACCATCACGAATAATGACCTGGCCGCGATTGATTCGATGGGATACACGCTGGTGGCGGGCGCCGGCGGAGCCGGTGGAGGGGTTAACCTGACATCGGGCTTGGGGCAGAGCGCGGCGGTTGCCCCGGCACAGGCCAACCAGTGCGCGCTTGGACTCACCCAGTATACGATCCAGGTGCCGCAGGGAGGTTCTGGCCTTACGGTGACACTGAGCGGCGACCAGCAAGACGAACTCCTCGTTCGTTACGGCCAGCCGGTAACGGTAGGGGGCGGCCAGTTCCAGGCCGACTTCCAGGCTCACGCGAGCGGGACGAGCCAGACGGTGACTATCACTCCGACGGGTTCGCCGGTGCTCCAGACGGGCACTTACTTTATTGCGGTCGGCAATTGCACAACCAGCACGTTGAATTATAGCGTGACGGGGACGGTGACAGGCGGAACGTCCGGTGACAGCACGCCCGCCATCGTAAGCCTGACTGCCAGCTTGACTGGAAACACGCTGACCCTCAAAGGAAGCGCGACCGATTCCGGCGGCGATTTGAACCAGGCCAATGCGGTATTCCTGGATGGCGGCGGCCACGCGCTCGGGACTACCTCTCCATTCCCGTACGGTTTCGGCAGCACCGCACAGTCCAACTTTACAATTACAATCGGAAATATGCAGAGCTTCCCACAGGCCGTAGCGGTCAGCCTGAGCGTGATCGACAGTTCCGGCAACTTTAGCGCTCCGGTGACGGCCAATTTTGCCAATGCCGATCAGGGAGGCCCAACAGTTAACAGCGTTACGTTCGACGGGCGTAGTAACCTTATGATCGTGAAGGGCGCAGGATTTACCGGCCAGTTGCAGTTGGAGATAAATGGCGTGATCGTGGCTCCGCCGGTCAAGATTAAGGTGAAGGCCGGAGGAACGAAACTCAAGATTCCAGGATCGGGTCCTGATCTCAATCTGAAGAACGGCCCCAATCGCTTGCGAATGGTGAACGACGGCTTGCATTCCAACATCGTCGTACTGACGCTCTAGCCAACTGACTTTCCAGAGAGCCGAGATCCCGGCCGCGGGCGGGATCTCGGCTCTCTCTCTGGATTTTGCACTCCTGGCTTTTCGGTAAATTCAGAATTTGTACTTGAGAGAACTGGACGGTCCTACCTGAAAGCGGTCCGTGTACCTGCTCGAACGATGAAGACCCACCAAACGTATCGACTCGGGTTAACAGGGCTCGGGTTCCATTTGATTTCGTTGGCGGGGCAATCAGGCTCTGAGGCTTCGCGGAGCACGAAGTGGATCGATATTATTTGGGCGGTTCTTACAGACACCCAGTCATCGTAGGCCTTGGTCGACTTGATATTCTGGCCAGAATAAGTCACATGATCGGGGGCCTCGGCTCCAAACGAGTGGGGTGCAAGCAGAAATACTAGAAGCCGAAGGTGCCTCCCGGTACCAAAGCATGGAGGATGGCATGAACATCGAACGCGATTGCATTCCAGACATCGCTAGGTCTGCCGTAGAATTGGTGCTCAGGGGAGAATACGATAAGGCCCGCTCAGCTATCGGTTCGATTGACTACAAGGGTCTGATCGCCCAGCGACAGATAGCGATGCGAAACAGGCGGTCACGCCTGGCCCAGAGAATGATCTGGAAAGAGAAATCACCCCAAACTACAACGCTCGAAGGAGAGATGAGAGGGAAACTTCGCACGGCCGTTCCGGACGCCTTAATGCTCACTACATTTGAAAGAGACCTTTTCACCTGCAGGTATTCCCATTGCAAGAAGCGAACGATTTACATTCCCGTACTTCAGGCGCTATCGGCGCTGTTTCCTGACATCATTCCCTACCATAGCAATTGGACGCCGTTAGAGGAACACATAATTTATTGGACCTACTGTACCAGCCTTGAGCACAGGATTTCCTTTCCACACGGAGGGACATCCAACCCTGAGAATCTGATCACCGCTTGCTATTTGTGCAACGATATCAAGAATATGATCCGCGCGACCGACCTGGGATGGGAGGTCGGAAAGATACAGGCTGAGGATTGGGATGGGCTCAAGAGTTACTTGCCCGCGCTGATGGAGGCTGTCGCACGGAGAGCGCCTGAAGGGACCTCAGGTACCAGAGCCGGTGGCTTAGCTACGTCGAGGAGAACTATTGTGGAGAATGGCAAAGATCCGGTCTTGCGCCTGAGACTGGGGAGCCTCGTAAGAGCGGTGTTACCGGGGAAGAAGACCAGGCGGAATTATCGCGTTGATCGTCTCGACGGAAGCCAGGCGGTACTTTACGAAATGTGGCGCAGGGACTCTGATAGGGTCTGGATCAAATCCGATAGCGGGCACATAGTCGAACTTAGCGAGCTTAAAGGGGTTGTCGAGGTGTTAAGAACTGCTCCGGTTCCGGGGAGCGCGGACTAAGGTCGGGCCCAGGGAGGGCAGTGACGGAACTTAAGCGAGGCAGCGCCAAGGGGGATTGGCGCCACGTCGTTTAGGCTTTCAAAACTCGATCTTGCAGGCCCCCTATTTGTAATGGTCGGCGTTCATCTGGGTGAAGTGCTTCCACTGCTCGGGCAGATCATCCTCGGTGAAAATCGCCTGGACAGGGCAGGCCGGCTCGCACGCTCCGCAGTCGATGCACTCGATCGGGTGAATATACAACATTTCGGCGCCCTCGAAATCCGCTTCGTCCTTTCGCGGATGAATGCAATCGACAGGGCAAACGTCGACGCAGGCGGTGTCCTTGGTCCCTATGCACGGCTCGGCTATAACGTAGGTCATAAGTCCTCCTTGGCCAGAGTGGGTTTAGGCCTAATATGAACGAACACCGAATGTAGCTAATGATGGCGGAAATCGTCAAACTCTAAATCGAGTCCCATCCTCGACGCGCCGCGACGGTATCGTCACCAGTGTCCGCGACTGTGTAGCCTGGCCGCCAGATTCGGCCAATAAGACGCCAAGAGTCATCTTGCTCAAGACCTGGTCGAGTGCATTTTGGACGGTCTGCCATAGGGATCGGACCGAACAATCAACCGAGTGCGTACAGATCTTTTCAGCGCCCGAGTGACGATCGCAAAAGTCGGCCTCGTAAAGCCGGCCGCCAAGCGCCGCAAGAACTTCGCCAACAACGATCTGATCCGCTGTTCGAGCAAGGCTGTATCCGCCTTGTTTGCCACGGACGCTGGCGATGAAGCCGCTGCGCCGAAGTAACCTGAGCAGCTTTGCCACATATGCCGGCGTTATGCCCTCCGCGCGGCTGATCTCTGGAATTGTCACGCTCCCTTCCGTACCGGACCGGGCTACGTGCAGCAAGCAGCGGATTCCATATTCTTCATTCGCGCTAAGTTTCATATTTACCACCTGCTTTCGGCTCGCAAACACGGCCGCATTGTGGAGGCGCCACTATTGCAGCGTCGCTCGGCGCAGGCCGCACCTAGAACATATTGAGCTGGAGCTTTGCCGCCTCGCTCATCATGCAGGTATTCCAGGGGGGATCGAAGGTCAGCTCAACCTTGGCGTCGGTAATGCCGGCCACGGTCTTTACCTTTTCCTCGACCTGGAACGGCAGGGACGCGGCTTCTGGGCAGTTCGGCGAAGTCAAGGTCATCTTTATCTTTGCAGCCCCCTGATCGTCGATTTTGATCTCGTATATAAGACCAAGCTCATATATGTCCACCGGAATCTCGGGATCGTAACATTGATGCAAAGCCTCGATCACGCCAGCCTCACGATCCATCGCCTCAAAAGTATCCATAGCCTCAACTCCTCAAAAGATAGAACACGCGCGCTACACGCCGTTCGTAGTTCCGCCTAAAGGCGGTTCGGACCGGCAGGGCAGCGAGAACGGAACGAGCGCCGCCGACTCAAGGCTTGTCGGTTCAGCCCGGTCCAGTATCCAATGCAGCCCCCGCTGGAGCTTCCGACTCCGTTGAAACTTTCTCTGCTTCGCCCTTGAGGGCGGCCCGCAGCGTATGCCATGAAAGGGTTGCGCATTTAACACGGGCCGGGAACTCGCTGACGCCGGAGAAGACCTCGAGCTTGCCAAGGTCCGGCGCATCAACTTCGCGCGCCTCGCCAGTAACCAGGTCGTGGAACTTCTCGAACAGGGCCTCGACCTCCTGGGCAGTCTTGCCCTTCAAGGTCTCGGTCAGGATCGAGGCAGAGGCGGTCGAAATCGCGCATCCAGAGCCTTGAAAGCTGATGTCGGCAACCCGGCCATCTTCGAGCTTCAGATATATGGTCACCTTGTCGCCGCATAGAGGGTTGTAGCCATCGGCCTTGCGACTGGCCCCCTCAATAGCGCGAAAGTTCCGCGGCTTGCGGCTATGATCCAGAACCACCTCCTGGTATAAGCTACCCAGGCTCGACATTTACTGATAACCTCCCTGATCCCGTCGCCAAACTCCGTGAACTCCCCAAAGCCTCTAGCCGAAAACTTCCTTGACCTTCTTGATACCCTGGGCGAGCACGTCCACCTCCTCGAGCGTGTTATAGAACGCAAACGACGCTCTGGCAGTCGCCGGTATTCCGAACCTGTCCATCACCGGCTGCGCGCAATGATGGCCTGTTCGGACCGCGATACCTTCGCGGTCCAGCACCGTGCCTATGTCATGCGGGTGTATGCCTTCTAACACGAATGACACAACCGCGGCCTTGTTTGGGGCCGTTCCGATGATGCGGAGTCCCGGAATCTCAGATAACAGCTCAGTCGCATGTTCCAGCAACTGATGTTCGTGCATTGCAATCCGGTCGAGGCCTATGCCGTTGACATAGTCTATCGCCGCGCCCATCCCAATCGTGCCCCCGATATTCGGCGTGCCCGCTTCGAATTTATAGGGCAAAGAATTGTACACGGTCTTTTCGAATGAGACCGAGCTGATCATATCTCCGCCGCCCTGATATGGCGGCATGTCCTCGAGCAATTCCTCTTTGCCGTACAGAACGCCGATGCCGCTCGGCCCGTAAATCTTGTGGCCCGAGATCGCATAGAAGTCCGCATCCAGGTCCTGGACGTCGACCTTGAGATGAGGGGCCGCCTGCGCGCCGTCGATAAGCACCGGAATGCCTTCCCGGTGGGCCATTTGGATCATCTGCTTTACCGGGTTGATCGTCCCAAGCGCATTGGAAACGTGACCTATAGCAACCAGCCTGGTGCGAGGGTTCAATAGTTTTTCGTATTCGTCGAGCAGCACCTGGCCGCTGTCGTCAATAGGCGCAACCTTGAGCACCGCATTCTTCTCTTCGCATAGCATTTGCCACGGAACTATGTTGGAGTGGTGCTCGGCGGTAGTGATCAGGATCTCATCCCCCGCGCGTACGTTTTTCCTGCCATAAGTCTGAGCGACCAGGTTTATGCCTTCGGTTGTGCCACGCAGAAAGATTACCTCGCGAGTACTCCTGGTGTTCAGAAATCGCTTGACCACCAGGCGGGTGTCCTCATACGCCTTGGTACACAACTCGCTCAGCAGATGAACTCCGCGATGTATGTTGGCATATTCGGTCAAATAGGTATGACAGATGGCATCGATCACGATCTTTGGCTTTTGGGTAGAGGCCGCGTTGTCAAGATAGACCAGCGGCTTGCCGTGAATGTGCTGTTTGAGGATCGGAAAATCCTCTCTGATCTTGTACACGTCGATGACCGGCTGTTTTTCAAGCGCGGTCGCGTGGTGGCCTGCCGCTTCCAGAGTCACGTGGGTGATGGCCTCGCCGCCGGTTGTGCTCATAGGTCCTCGCTCAGTCCCTGGCCGCCGGTGATCCTGGCAAATACCGCTTTGCTTATCAGGACCTGGATCTCGGCGGGCTTGATTCGCTCGATGATTTCATTACAGAACGCATACATCATCAGAGACCGTGCGGTGGTCTGGTCGATGCCGCGCGATCTCATGTAGAAAATGGCTTCCTGGTCGATATGTCCAATAGTAGCGCCATGGCTGCATTTGACGTCGTCGGCCAGTATTTCGAGCTGGGGCTTGGTGTTGATCTCGGCGTCGCGCGACAGGAGCAGGTTCTTATTGCTCTGCCTGGCATCTGTCTTCTGGGCGTCTTTCCTGACGACTATCGACCCGTTGAAAACACCGGTAGATTTGCCGTCCAGAATCCCCTTATAGGTCTCGCGGCTGCTGCCATGGGGCCTGGCGTGGTCAATCAAGGTATGGTTGTCAACGTGCTGAGCACCGTTTTCGATGTACAGCCCGTCAAGCTGGCACTCAGCACCCTCTCCGTCGAGCACAACGTTGATGTCGTTTCTGACAAGTACCCCGCCCAGGGCTATCGAGTTCGACCTGAAGGTGCTGCCGCGGCCCTGCCGAACATGCAAGCTTGCTATGTGGAACGCCGCGTCGGACTCCTGTTGCAGCTTGGAGTGGTCGAGGACCGCCCCATCGCCGGTGATTATCTCGGTCACCGCATTGGTGAAATACCGGCTTGCACCGAGGCCGATATATTGCTCGACTATCGTAGCCTGGCTGTGGTGCCCGGCCAGGATAAGGTTGCGCGGATGAGCGACAGTCTCTAGCGGTCCCCCGGTTGAAATATGAACGAGGTAAATAGGCGCTTCGACTAACGCGCCCGCCGCAATCTCCACAAAAGCTCCATCGGCCAGGAATGCCGTATTGAGCGCCGTGAAGGCGTTATTACCATAGTCGGCGGTGCGTGCCAACTGAGTTTCTATCGGCGTTTCCGCCGATCGAATGAATTCGGCAAGCGAACCGATCCTGACGCTATGGCCCTCAGCCTTTTCCGATGACAGCGCTTTGCTAAACTGCCCATCGACGAAGACCAGCCGCGCTGCGTCCTCGCCACCATAAAGGTATTGTCGCGCGGGCTCCAAATCGACGCCGATTCCGAGGCCGGCCGCAAGCTGAAACGCCGCGTTAGCGATCGCGGAGATGTTCGTATACTTCCAGTCTTCTTGCCTGGTCGTCGGGAAATCAAGCTCGGCAAACTTTTGAATAGCCGCCTTGCGAATTTCGCTCAGCCAGGAGGGGCCGGTCACACCTGTCTTGCTGAACTTCAGCTCGAACTCCGTCAAGTAGTTATTCTGAGTTTCCTTGGCTCGAACCATCATCACGACCCTTTCCGATGTAGCGCAAGCTGCCAGCTTGCGCCGATTCCGTGGCCAGTCACCGGTACCAGAACCTCCTGTCGGTCAGCCTGGGAGTGCCAGCTTTGACCGGAGCCACCAGCTTACTACGCTCCTTGTGCGCTCGCTTCGAGCCAGCCGTATCCTTTTTGCTCGAGCTCGAGGGCAAGTTCTTTGCCGCCAGATTTGACTATTCTTCCGTTATAGAGCACGTGCACGAAATCCGGCACTATATAGCCAAGCAGCCGCTGGTAGTGAGTGACAAGGACAATGGCGCGCTCTGGAGTGCGGAGGGCATTGACGCCGCCAGCCACTACTTTTAGCGCATCTATATCGAGCCCAGAGTCGGTCTCGTCCATTATGGCCAGGCTCGGCTCCAGTACCGCCATCTGAAATGTCTCGTTGCGTTTCTTCTCGCCGCCGGAGAATCCCTCGTTCACGGGCCGGTTCATCAGGGTCTCTTCAATTCCCAGCAGTTTCATCTTTTGCCTGACCAGCTTTAAGAAATCCATCGCATCCAGCTCATCCATTCCCTGGTGCTTGCGGATGGCGTTGAGCGCGGCGCGCAGGAAATACATGTTGCTCACGCCAGGGATCTCGACGGGATATTGGAAGGCCAGGAAGACGCCCTCGCGCGCGCGCTCCTCGGGCAACATCGCCAGCAGATCTTTACCCTTGTAGAGAACCTGGCCCGCGGTCACCGAATAGATGTCACGGCCTGCCAACACCTGGGCCAGGGTACTCTTTCCCGAGCCGTTAGGGCCCATTATGGCGTGCACTTCGCCCGCATTGACTTTGAGATCGATGCCTCGCAGGATCTCGGTGTTCTCTATACTCGCATGTAAATTCTCGATCTCTAGCATAGACTCTTTTTTCAACCCACGCTCCCTTCCAGACTAACTCCCAGCAGCTTTTGGGCTTCGACTGCGAACTCCATGGGCAGCTCTTTGAAGACCTGTTTGCAGAACCCGCTGACTATAAGATTCACTGCTTCTTCAGTGGAAAGGCCACGCTGGCGGCAATAAAAGATCTGGTTCTCGCCGATCCTTGATGTCGAAGCTTCGTGCTCGACCTGGGCTGTCGGATTCTTTACTTCCAGGTACGGAAACGTGTGAGCTCCGCACTTATCGCCCATCAGCAAAGAATCGCACTGCGAATAGTTGCGAGCCCCGTCGGCGCCTTTCAGAATCTTGACCATTCCCCGATAGGCATTCTGGCCGTGTCCGGCCGATATGCCCTTGGAGACGATCGTGCTCTTAGTATTCTTGCCGATATGGATCATCTTGGTCCCGGTATCAGCCTGCTGGTAATTGTTGGCGACCGCAACCGAATAGAATTCGCCCACTGAGTTATCGCCCATCAGTATGCAGCTCGGATACTTCCAGGTGATGGCTGAGCCGGTCTCGACCTGGGTCCAGGAAATCTTTGAGTTGACGCCCTGGCACTTGCCGCGCTTCGTTACGAAATTGTAAATGCCGCCTTTGCCTTCCTTGTCGCCGGGATACCAGTTCTGAACTGTCGAGTATTTGATCTGCGCATTATCGAGCGCGACGAGTTCGACGACCGCCGCGTGAAGCTGATTGGTATCGCGCATTGGAGCCGTGCAGCCCTCAAGGTAGCTCACGTAAGCTCCCTCGTCGGCGATGATCAGGGTACGCTCAAATTGCCCGGTGTCTTTGGCGTTGATCCGGAAATATGTCGACAGCTCCATTGGGCAGCGGACGCCTTTTGGTATGTAGCAGAAAGAGCCGTCCGTGAAGACCGCCGAGTTCAAAGTGGCGAAGAAGTTGTCGGTGTATGGTACGACTGAGCCGAGGTATTTCTTGACCAGGTCGGGATGATCATGGACAGCCTCAGAGAAAGAGCAGAAGATGATTCCCAGTTCACCGAGCTTTGCTTTAAAGGTAGTGCCAACCGAGACGCTGTCGAAGACGGCGTCGACGGCAACGCCGCTGAGCATCTCCTGTTCTCTAAGCGGGATTCCCAGCTTTTCATAGGTCTTGAGCAGCTCAGGGTCGATTTCCTCAAGGCTCTTGGGCCGGTCCTTGTCGGTCTTTGGGGCGGAATAGTAAATGATGTCCTGGTAATCGATTTTCGGATAGTGAACGTTGGACCAGGTCGGCTCGGTCATTGTCAGCCAATGGCGGTAGGCCTTTAACCTCCACTCGAGCATGAACTCAGGTTCGTTCTTTTTGGCGGAGATAACGCGTATGACATCCTCGCTAAGCCCGCGAGGCACGGAGTCGGTTTCGATGATGGTCTCGAACCCATACTTGTACTCCTGCCCTGCAATTTCCTCGATTGTTTTCTCTTGGCTGCTCATACTCTCTCCGTTCAAAAAAGTCTTTATTAGTATGTAGTTGCATGGCGATCAACGGATCGCACCGAGCCATAAACAGGACAAAAAACGAACCTAACCACGTACCTCATAATATTGAATCTATACAAAAAAGTCAAGATTGAAATAAGGGATCGTGAAAAAAAGCACAGCTTCAGAGAGTGCCGCCCCGAGGTTAGGTTTGAACCCAACTCCGAACCTACCGAGGCACTTTTCATTCTCGGACCCGTTCGGCTCTGGTGTCTGAGTTGTGGCCTCTGGCTCTTTGATTCGGCGGTTAAGGAAGCCAGATGCCGAAACAGTGATAAAGAGTGAGATTTGGCGACTCTCACTGTTTTAGCCCGCTCGCCTCTTAGGCCTGCTCTCAAGATCCGCGAAGGTCGCCGGGGCTTTTGGGGCTCGGGGATGGGTGAGTAGAAACATCTCCGGGCGGCTGAGGTTGCGGTCTGTAGTAGCGTTCGAGCCCTTCGAGCGGACGCGGGAGCGGTGGAATCGTGTAGCCCGCTAACCTTGGGTGCATTTTTGCGTAATCGGCGATACAGGACTCGATGAGCTCATCCCACTTCCATTGGTTACGGCGGCGCTCACGTCGCATCTCTTCGATTGCCTGAGCATCCGTGAGGGCCTCGCTCTCCATGATGTCGCGAATGACGTCTATGTAGCGGTGAGGGTGGTGTATCATGTAAGGGCGAGTAATGCATGAGTATTTGGCCTCGAACTCGGCCTGGGAGTCTCGAGTCTCGAGTCCGGAGTCTTGAGTCGATGGCGTGTCTCGAGTCTCGAGTCTCGAGTTTTGAGTCGATGGCGTGTCTCGAGTCGCGAGTCGCGAGTCTTGAGTCGGGGCGGGCTGCCCGGCGGAGGAGGGCAGGGATGCTTGTTGCTCTAGAGGTTCGGACGAAAAAGGTGATAAAAGCTGAGTTTTCTCGACTGAGCCTTTAGTCGCCCGCGAGTCTTGAACTGCGGGATCGGGTTGCAGGTTGCAAGTTGCAGGTTGAAGGTTGGGAGGGGATGGGGCGGACTGCAGATCGGCCAGGTGGTCGGCGATGCATTGGTCGACGAAGTCGGGGGATGGGGCACCTTGGAGATCGGCTAGCTCGGCCGCTTGTTCATGGATCGCCTCGATGTCCTCTGCGGAGAGACCGCCTTCCGTGATGTTGTGGTGGATTAGCATTTGAACCTGGAGGCGGTGGAGGTCCTGGCGCTGCTGGTCGGACAAGCGAGCGTTGATTCGGGTGATTGCGTCGCGGGCGGCGTCTGGAGTGATGGCACCGTCGTCCAATTCAACCATGAGGGCCTGGATCTGTTGGAGTGTTTCGAGGACAGGGTGATTGTCGGGAGAAGCCTCAGGGCTTGTGGCCAGCCCGATGATGAAATCAAGAGCATGGGCGATCGCTGTTTTGGGTCAGTCGCGGCCAGGTCGGCTGCGGAGTCTTGTTCGTCAGGCAGCTCTCGTAAGTATTTGGCGATTTCGGGGCGGATTTGGAGGAGTTGTTCGGCGACGGCTTCGCGGGAAAGGCCCTGTTCGTTCATTTGCTTGTCGATCAAGTCTTCGAGCCAGGTACTGACTTTGAAGTCGACGGCGATGGCTTCGACGAAGTCAGTGGGGTCGGGGCGGTAGCCGAGGGTCAGAGGGCGGTGGCTCGGGCTGCGGGAGAGGGTCTTGGGGTTGATGCCCAGGATGCGGGCAAGGGCGGTGGCGGCCTGGAGCGGCGAATGAATCTGGGCGCGGTAGGATTTGACGACCTGGGCGGGCCGGGTCTTAGTGGCCTCGATGGTGCGGGTGGTTCCGCTGATGGATTTGAGCAGGTGGTCGGCACCGTTTTGTTTGGCGACCAGGATGCTAAATTCGCCCGATTCGTCGTAGAGGTCGCCGGGCCTGCCATACATAATTGAGACGAGAGTGCCGATGATTTCGTCGGCGGAGACTCGGGACTGGGCTATGCGCTCGCGGATCCGGCGCTGGACTTCGGGGCGGTTGAGAACGCGGTAAGCGGCCTGATCGGGGCGGGTTCCGCTGTAGCCGGCGGCAGCGGCGGCCTGGGCGCCATTGCCTCCGTTTTTGATGTATTCATCGATAACCCTTTGCTCACGGTTGGTGAGCTGGGGCTTTCCGGTTGTTGGGTCAATTCTTCGTTTCGGCATACAATGTGACATCCTTTCGTTAACTCAACGTTCCGCCAGGGGAGAGGGAGTAGAGTGCCAGCTTGCTCCCATTTCGGCGCGCGGAACGGCAATTATTGAGAAAGCGTTCTTTTGAACCAAAAGGGAACGCTCGACTCGATCCGGCTACTACCAGTCTAGCCTGAATCTCGATAAGATAGTATGACAGGTCTGGTATTTTGTCAAGTGTTTTTGACGACGAAAGAAAATAATTTTGATAGGTCTAGCCGAAGACTTGTTTCTGAAAGGAGTGGGGTTACGAGGCGGTCCAGGTCGGTCCGAACGTTTGGAAGAGTTCACCGGAGAGGCGCGGAGAACGCTGAGGCTACGCAGAGAAGGCCCGGATTTTTCACGACGTCGTTGCGATGGGTTAAGCGATGCGCCCCGGCAAGGAGGGCAACGTTGTATCGAGTGCTCCAGCAGGCGAAATCAGACGAAGCGTTCAAAATCGATACTGATCTCGTCGATAAGTCTGTCCCTGGTTTGCTTCGGCGGCACCGAAACAGATCGTCGAGGCGGCAGTTCGTCATAAGTGCGCCCGTTTAGCAGCCTTCCTGTTTTGCTTTTCTGCGTGCCACCCCATTGCTTGAAGAAGAAGGGCACTGATGCTTGCTTACACTGAACCATTATGGACTCGACCCATTCCTTGTGCATGGGCCGCGCTCCTGGTCCGCTTTCACCGCCAACGATGACCCAGTCGATGGATGTCAGGTCGATCTGGCCCAGGTCCTCGAGCAGCGGTTCGATCGAAAGAAATCGGATCGCGGCGGGCGCCTGGCGCAGATCATCGATGCGGGGGAGCCCATGCAAACGGTCCTCGACACTCACGCCGAACCAGATGTGATCCGGCGTGGGCCGATCGCAGTAGACCCGGCCAAGCACCTCCCTCATTCGCTGGCTCCGCTTGGTCAGGACCTGGTAAGTATGCCAATCGGCTTTTTCCATGACTGATATCACGGCCTCGATGTAGCTTTCGGGTACCCGGGCTTCAAACAGGTCGCTCATCGAATTGACGAATACCATCTTGGACGAGCCCCATAGGAAAGGATCGCCCAGTTTTTCTGGCACAAACCTCAAATCGAACCCCTGCTCGTAGGGATGACCGGGCACGCCACGGAACCTTTCGGCGAAAGTCTCGGCGTAGCAATGCTTGCAGCCCGGACTGATCTTCTCGCAGCCCCTGACGGGGTTCCAGGTCGCGTCAGTCCATTCTATCTTGGAATGATCGGCCATATGTCGCCTTTGATACTACGATTGCCGCCGAACATTGTAGTCCGCCTTCAGGCAGGGTTGAAATCCTCCCCAGTGCTCGGCTTTGCCGGGGCGACCCGCCGACCTTTGACTGGCCGAGCCGACTCGATTCAGCAGCCAACTATCCCAACCATTACTAGCGCATCGCCGCCGATACCCGCGCCTTTACCGTCTCGTGGCCTTCGCTCCCCGCTTGGAGATGGTCCCCCTACCCTGGCGTCCCTTTCGTCGACTCAAACATCGGCGAGATCCGGTGCCCGCCTGACGATCTCCTCGTCGGGTGAGAATTCGAAGATCTGGTTAGGGCCGACCGGAGTCTATTACAAAGGCGCGAGTACGCTTACCCCCGGCTATTTCATTGCAGGCTTTCAGCCTGCCCGATAAGCTGGCCGAGGGCGAAACTGGCGCTTCCGTGCAGGCTTTCAGCCTGCCGTCCTGGCGTAGATAGATTGCTCTCCTGAAGGCACGGTTTTTTGGTAATAGAGGCAATAGTCTACAAGGCAGCACTGTTCGCAGCGAGGGTTGGTGGGGCGGCAAACCTGTCTGCCAAGTCTAATAAGGTTTATATGGGCTTCAAAATAGCGAGAGGGGGGTATCGTTTCTGCCATGATGCGATGGCCTTGCTGGTCGGAGCATTTTTCAGGCAACAGCCCCAGCCGGCGGGCGATCCTGAAGATGTGGACATCTATTGGGAACACTGGCCGATTGCAGGCGAATAGAAGGGTGCAGGCTGCAGTCTTTGGGCCTACGCCCTTGAAGCCGGCGAGAAACTGGACCGCGTCGTCGAGCCTGGCCGTGCGAAGGAAAGACAGATCGAGCGAGCCACGTCGTTGGTAGATCTCGTTCAGAAGGCTCTTGATTCGCACGGACTTTTGCCGGGCGAGACCTCCGACGCGGATCGCCGCTTCGATAGAAGTTGTCCGAGCGCGCCGGGCCCGCTCCCAGGCCGGAAACCGGGCTTTCAAGTTGGCGTAAGCACGGTGGGAGTTCTGATTCGAAGTCGACTGGGACAAGATAGTCTCAATCAAGCAATCAAGCGGGTCCAGGTGCCGGTCGCGCCGGGGCACACCATAGGCTGACCTGAGGTTTTGGATGATGTAGGGAACGTTCTCGCGCGCGGAGTCCATTCCCTGATCCTGAGTCAGCAAATATCAATCGTCAAGGGCGGATATAATGGGAGGTCGAAGAAAAAGCAAATGGGATTGTCCGAGTGGTCCTAATGATTTTACTGGGGAGGGCTTACCTAAGTAGTCTGATTCAGAATTACGGTGACTTATTCTCTGGTTCGAGGTTGGGCGGATCAGCGGTGTTTGGTGTGACGATCGCAAGGTTGGTCTTGAACGATCCACCAGCTCCCGCTGGTGGGATTCCCGGAGGTGGCGGCCGGGGCCTTCCTTGGCTGGAATTGAACAATCCACCAGCTCCCGCTGGTGGGATTCCGGGAGGTGGTCGCCGGAGCGTTCGTAGGTTGGACTTGAACGATCCACCAGCTCCCGCTGGTGGGATTTCCCGGAGTCCCGACCCTAAAAAAGGGCGTATAGGATCAAGCTCGAAGGCGCTAATAGATACGTTAGCGTATTTCTGAATGAGAGGACTAAGCTATCTGAATGAGAGGACTAAGCTAAAGGATCCGAGCAAGCTGAAGCTTGTACTCTAAACTCGAACCTGAACCTGAACAGCCAGGTCGAGCCTCAATCGTGAAGGCCGAAACGATTCAGCATTTCGCGCCGGCCGAACCCGGTGATAGTCAAAGCGCGGCTGTCGAGATCCTGTATCACCCATTTTCTGTTGAGCGCGACGTTCAGCAGCGCCGCGCCGGCCGCGCCTCCGATGTGGGGCCGCCGTTCACTCCAGTCCAGACAGGCATACGCGAAACGACGGCGCAGCCTTCGGGTTGCTTCGACGTCAATGCCAAGGGCTTCAAACTCCTTCGCTCCATCTGGTGTCAGATCATACGCGCGGTCTGGCCCAGAGCCGCCGGAGAGCCAACCCAGAGTAGTGAGCTGATCATGCAATGAGACGCCCAGAGCGCCCGCGATGTGATCATAGCAGGTCCGTGCGGCGCGGAGCCGGCTGGGCGTGCCTGGGACAAACTTGTCGCCCGAGACGCCCGCAAGAACGCTGAGCCCTTCGAGCACACTGGCTACGCCTGGCCCCTGCAGGCTGTAGAAGTGATGCTTTCCCTGGACGAGTACTTTGACCAGGCGCTCGGTCTTGAGCCTATTCAGATGGACGCTGGCGGTTGACGGACTGACGTCCGCCACCACTGCAAGCTCGGTGCTTGTTCGTGCGTGACCATCCATCAGGCAGTAGAGCATGCGAGCCCGAGCCGGCTCGCCGATGGCGGCCGCAATTCTGGAGACAGCAGCGTCAGGGTCGTGCTCGACATCCACACTTTGATTGTAGACGAATTGTTGATGTCAGGCAACTGGTATGCTCAGACGATGACGCCGATTGAGGTTGCAGCGGATCAGATAAGCCGCCGCCAAGCCATTGAAATGATATTGGCGGAGAGCGCCGCCATCGCAATTGGCTTTGGCGATTCACCGAACAGGTCTACCACCAGGAGTCTACCAATGACGATAACCTGCTTTATCCGTTACCAGATCGATCCATTCCAGCGAGATGGGTTCAAGAAGTACGCCGAGAATTGGAGCCGCATTATTCCTCGATGCGGCGGCCATCTTGTCGGCTATTTTCTTCCGCATGAAGGCACGAACGATGTGGCGTGGGGTTTGATTGCATTCGACAGTCTCGCATCTTATGAGGCATATCGAGCACGCTTAAAGACAGACCCGGAAGCGCTCGAGAACTTCGCGATGGCACAGGCCAAACGACTAGTCCTGCGCGAAGAGAGAACCTTCCTGGAGGTAGTCGACGGAACGTTCGAACTCCCCTCGAAGCTGGCGGGACGAGGGTGATCGCCGCCTTGTCGACGGTGGTTCGCGGTGGCGCGGCATTAATGTATAATGACATTGAAGCCCCGCGGTCTTCGTAGATCCCATTGATGCTTCAGGTTGGTGGGTTGCCGGGGACTGTATTATTGGTAGCCCGACTTCTAAGAAAGCCGAAACATGAAAAAGTCACGCGCTATAATGCTCAGCTCGCTTGCGTTCTTTGCTCTTGGATCGCCGAACAAGCTGCCCGGATCAGGCCTGGCTGCGGGTTCAGGGGGCGGCAGCCGGGCCGCAGAACGAGACCAGAGCAAGAATGACAAGAAAGATGCCAAGGAAAAGAAGAGGATCGAGGAGGCCAAGATCAGGGCGGCCAGAGCATTGTGCTCCGCAGTAGACACGCTGATAGACGCCGGTCGCAACGGGTACGAATTCGTCAAGGGGTCCCGCAATTACGAGAAGAGCGGCGATAGATGGATAGCCTATGACGCGAGCACCATACTGCCTGGCGCTAACGACTGCACTGTCTTTGTGGATCGGCATACGGGACGAGACTCTTACGTTGCCTGCACTGGCGTGAGGACCATCGAATCCGCCGACCGGGAGGTGGCGGTCAAAGCGTGGCAACAGGAAGTGATCGCAGCGATACAGCCCTGCCTGCCCAAAGATTGGACCAAAATCGATGACCGGCGGGAGCACGCCCCGGGCTACTTTCTGATGGGAGAGGGAGACCCGGGCTCCAAGCTCGAAATCGACATAGCGCGCGGTAAGACCGACAAGGTTGTCGAGATGAGGATTAATTTCTATCCGAAGTAACCAGTGAGAATAGAACGCGGATTGGGCGGATTTTCGCGGATAGATTTTCTTGATAAGTCCATTTGAAATTTGGATTTGGCTGAGGCGTATTGCTTTGGAACGGCGGGGACCCAGCGGCCCCTTACCTTGATTGGAATGGGCCTGGCGGCACTACCCGCCTAAAGGCGGAACTGCGAACGGGTACCAGAGATTTCCCCAGGTTTAGTGTCCCCAGATTTCCGTTTACCTTTGGGTCGAGATGGTTTAAACTGATGGCCGCCGAGTTCTCCGGTCCGTGCTCATTATCTGTGGTGTAGGCAGAGGCTTGCTAATGACGAAACTGCATCGGGGGGGCATGATTGTGATCGCGGGTCTGGCCCTGATAGGTCTGGGCTCGTCTACCTTTGCAGCAGGAAACGGCACACGGGAACAGAGGTCGGCCGCGGCCAACGAGATCCTGCTCGACAATCACAGGGTTGTAAACATGCTAGACGATGTCTCGGCATTTTACGATCAGGCCAAGGGTCAGAGCCTGTCCAGGCAGCGGACGGTCTGGCGGCGAACGGTCGAGCACAAATACAGCGACTTCTTTAGCCGGGCTGTGTACAGGAATGCAGATCAGGACACTCGATTGGCGATGATCGACCGGTTTTTGGAAGAGCTGCCGGACCGCATAGACGCGATCCGCCAATACAATCAAACCGCCACTGAAAGCGTCTACCAGAGTCTGTTGAATTTCAAGTATCGGTTCCCCGACTACAAGCAGCAGAGAGATATATACATAGGCGTCAGCATGTTGACGTTTGACGGCACAGTCCGCGCGGTCAACAACGACATTGGATTACCGGACACGTTGTGCCTTGGCGCCGACGTGCTGTCAGGGTATAGCGCCGACCAGTCGAAGATAGTCGTCGTACATGAGTTGTTCCACCTGTATCACTACGGCACGCTGTTAGGGAGCTCATTCCGGCTTGCCGGCACGGGCATGGTATTCCAGCAGGAGATATTCACCCACCTGATTGCCGCCTACATCCCGCTGATGGTCGAGGGTATGGCGGTGGCGGCATCGGAGCAGATCTATCCGGGATATCCCAAATTCATGTATATTCACTTCACGCCTGAAGAGCTGGGTGACCAGGAGTCAAATCTCGTCGACAACGCGCAGGCCTTTCTGAACATGATGAGGGAGGGCTATTTGCCATATCAGTACGAGAAATGGTTCACCGGAAGCTATGAGGGTATCCCGCAACGAGGGGGGTATTTGCTGGGTTACGAAGTGACGCAACGGGCCCTCGGAGGGGTGACTCTGGAACAGTTGGCCCGGATGACACCTGCCCAGCTCGGCCAGGAGGCCGAGGCCCAGCTTTCGGCAATTGTAACATCGGGTGTGATCCTGATGGCCGGCAGCCAATAAGCGCTCGGAAGCCGTTCATTTCCTTTAATCATTTCAGCCGGGCATTCAATTGTTCGCGAGACGTTCGTGGCGGTGGATGTTCCCATAGGCAGAGCCGGGTTACGCTGCGCCTCAGTTTTCCCGGACGGACGGACAGACCTGCGACAAAAAGGATCCCTAAGGCCGCTATAGACCCAATGTCTCGTTAACCGGGACACTGCCGCGCCGCTTGATGGCGGCGCCCTATACCGCGTAGGATTGCAGTCTTCGCAGCACTTGAATCAAAGATCAAGGAGGACAGCGAGTGGACGAACTACTGACTAAAGAGAACATTCACTATCGCGATCTGACTCGCGAGCTAGCAGAGAAATATGTGAGGCCGGTCGCGGCCGAACTGGACCGGACCGGCGAGTATCCGTGGAGTGTTATCAAAGCGCTCCAGGAAGCCGGGCTGATGGGCGTCTGGATTCCCAAAGACTACGGCGGAGAGGGGGCCGGCGTTTTAAACCTGTGCATCGTGGTCGAGGAGCTTTCTCGGGCGTGCGGAGGAATCGGGGTCACCTACGCGGTCAACTCGCTTGGCTCGTTCCCGATAATCCTGGGCGGGACGGAAGAACAGAAGAAAAAATACCTACCAGACATAGCGACCGGGAAGCGGCTTATAGCCTACGCGCTTTCGGAAAAGGAAGCGGGCTCGGATGCCGGGAGCCTTAAGACCCAGGCATTGCGCGACGGCGATGAATACATCATCGACGGTGACAAGAAGTGGACGACCAATGCTGGGGCGGCAAATCTATTCACAGTATTTGCAACAGTGAACCCCGAGCGGGGGACGCGTGGGGTGTCGGGTTTTATCGTCGAAAGGGGCACGGCGGGCTTTGAAATCGGCAAGCGGGAAGACCTGATGGGAATCCGATGCGTGCCAGTGCACGAGACTCATTTCAAGAAGTGCCGCGTGCCGGCAAGCCAATTATTGGGCGGGGCTGAGGGCCGGGGATTCAAACACGCGATGATGACGCTCGATTCCGCGCGTCCGGCCGTCGCAGCCCAGGCGCTTGGCCTGGCGCAAGGGGCGCTGGATCTGGCGCTGGACTACACTAAGAAGCGGCATCAGTTTGGCCAATCAATCGCTTCGTTCCAGGCGATCCAGTTCATGCTGGCTGATATGGCGACCCAGGTCGAGGCAGCCCGGCATCTGGTATACGCGGCGGCCAGGGCAATAGACGCGGGAGCTCCAAATGTGTCCAAGATCGCCGCAATGTCCAAGGTGTTCGCGACCGATACAGCGATGAGAGTTACGACTGACGCGGTTCAGTTGTTCGGCGGCTACGGCTATTGCCGGGACTACCCGATTGAGAAATACATGAGGGATGCCAAGATCACCCAAATCTACGAGGGAACAAATCAAGTGCAGCGCATAGTGATCAGCAGGTCTTTGATCAAAGAGGGGGCTTCGGCGGAAAAGTGAGGGACTTCTTCGTGGAGCTTCCAATCGGAGATTAATCGGAGTTCGTAAATGGAATGGACGTAGTAACCGGAGATGGGGCGGCCAGGGACGGCCGCCCGTACAAGGTTCTATTATTGTTCGGGGCGTTAAGTGACTTATTAGACAACGAAGATGAAAGCCCTAATCAATGGGATCGATGTTGAGTATCGCGACGAAGGTCGAGGGATTGCCGTCATACTGATTCACGCGTTTCCGATGAGCCAGGCGATGTGGGACGAACAGGTTGCGGTGCTCGGCCGAATCTGCCGGGTCATCACAGTGGATTTGAGAGGATTTGGCGATTCTGATGTTCCACCCGGGCCGTACTGGATGCCGCTGATGGCATCGGACGTTCGGGGCCTGATGTCGCGGCTTGGTATCGACGCGGCGGTGCTGATGGGGCTGTCCATGGGGGGGTATGTGGCGATGTCTTTTTATCGCAATTTCCCTGACGCCGTCCGGGGTCTGATACTGGCGGACACTCGAGCGGCTGCCGATAATCCTGAGGGCCGGGAGCGAAGGCTGAAATCGGCGGAAAAAGCGGAGCGCGAAGGGACTGAAAGCATCGTGGACGAAATGGTCCAGGTGTTGTTGTCGCAGGCAGCTATCGAAACACGACCCGATGTAGTCAGCAGAGTACGCCGAATTGCACTGCAGAACCAGCCTGGGGCGCTTGCCGCCGCGCAGCTCGGGATGGCGGCAAGGACCGACTCGGCAGAGATGCTGGCCGCGGCCGATTGCCCGTCCCTCGTGATCGTCGGCAGCGAGGACAGGCTGTCTACTCCAGGAGAGACCCGAGGCTGGCAAGAGCGGATGCCAAACTCACGATTGGCGGTAATCGAGGGTGCCGGTCATCTCTCCAATATTGAACAGCCGGACCAGTTTAATCGTGCCGTCGCCGAATTCATCACAACGTTAGCAATTTGAATTTGTATGGGGAGACGTAGGATGGCCTGCCGTATCTTGCTCCCAGACTAATGAGAGGATCTATGAGAACGGCAGGGAACGGTCCTGGCTTGCTTTCATTTGCGGTCTGAGGAGAGACCGGTGCTCCCAAAACCACCCTCACCTCGGGACGTGTCGTCGAGGTCCTGAACCTGACTGACGCTAACTTCTTCTACCTTTTGAATGACGAGCTGTGCAATACGGTCGCCCCTTTGTATTTGAAAAGGCGCTGAGCGATCGGTATTGATCATGACCACACTCACCTCGCCGCGGTAGCCCGAATCTATCAACCCGGGCGAGTTGACAAGCGAGATGCCGTGGCGGGCCGCGAGGCCGCTCCTGGGCAGAACAAATCCCGCGAAGCCGGCCGGTATGGCAACGGCGATTCCCGTCGGCACCATTGCGCGCTGGCCAGGTTCTAAAACCATATCAGCGCGGCTTGGCAAGTCCAGTCCGGCGTCGCCAGGATGGGCATAACGGGGAACAGTCAATCCTTCTTCTAGCACTTTGATCTTGATATCAACAGACATGTAAACGTTTCTTTCTATTTAGGTCTTTCGGTCATCTTCTGCCACGGTGAGTAGTGGATCTCATATTCAAGTACTGGAGCGGCGAGACTCTAACACAAGCCGGGCTTTAGTCCCAACCCGGCAGTCCAGGACAGTCCAGGACCGGAAGGACCGGGAGATATAACACCCTCCAAACAGCTCCTATAGCGCGCGTCACGTTCAAAGCGTTGACGCCGTGCTCTCATTCTGAGATCATCGTACAAGTGGGTCAGCATGCGGATAATCAGCAGAAAGGCGCTGAGAAGATTCTGGGCCAGGCACGCGGATGCGAAAGGCCCGCTAAATGCCTGGTACAGCATGACGAAGAAGGCTCAATGGGAGAGTCTGGCCGATGCAAAGAAAGATTTCCCTCACGCGGATCTGGTCGGTGTCTGCACCAGCTTCAATATTAAAGGCAACGACTACCGGCTTATTGCCAAGATCTACTATGGGCATAGGAAAGTGTACATTCGGTTTATCATGACCCACGCGGAATACGACAAGGGGGAGTGGAAGAATGACTGCAGACGCGCATGACGCCATAGACGCACTAAAATACGGCCGGTTGTTGGCGAAGACTCTGCCCAAGCCTCCCAAGACGGAGGCCGAGAACGACCGCCTGCTCGCCGAAGTGGATAAGTTGATGTCCAAAGGCGAGGAGAATCTTACTCCTGAAGAGGATGCCCTCCTTGAACTCATGACCACTCTCATCGAGAGGTTTGAGGAGGAGCACTATCCCATTCCGGACGCAAGGGGTCACGAGGTGCTTAAGATGCTGATGAAAGACCGCGGCCTGAGGCAGCGCGATATCGTGCATTTGTTTGGATCGAGAGGGATCACGTCGGAGATAGTCACGGGCAAGCGCTCCATTAGTAAAGCTCAAGCAAAGAAACTTGGGGCGTTCTTTCATGTCTCAGCCGAGCTATTTATTTGAGGCCAGGGTCTAATCCTTGGGCGGTTCAGCACTCGGGGCTGCCGCGGGCTGAGAGAACAAATCCCGACTTACAGAGATGAGTCTATACCAAGCCGATCTCTCACCCAGTGTACTAAGTAAGTTGACGCGTCCTACAGGCGCAAAAAGACGGCCCTTTACAATTTTGCTTCCCGTGTGCAATTCTGCGAATACGTACAGAGAAACAGGGATCGATCTCTTATCAAAGACGAATTGAGGCACGTTTGATGACCCGGACGATTCTGGATGGGTTGCGACAGACTATTTCGGCCTTTCCTGATAAAGAGGCGGTAGTTTGCGGAGCTTTACGATACACCTACCGAGAGGTGGGCGAGCGGATCAATCGCCTGTCGACGGGCCTGGTCAGGATGGGGCTCGAAAAGGGTGATCGAGTGGCGATCCTTTCGCTCAACTGCCACAGGTACCTGGAGTTGTACTACGGAGTGCCGCAACTTGGGGCCGCTGTAGTTCCATTGAACTTCCGCGTCCCGCCGGGGGAGCTAAAGTATATCATCGACCACTCGGGCGCGAGCGCAATAATGGTGGATGAGGCTTTCCGGTCCGTGATCGACCAGCTAAGGGGGGAGCTTCCCGCAGTTAAGCATTTTATCTATTTAGGCGAAAGCGATCCAGATGGCTACACGAGTTACGACCAGGTGGTGGCCGATGGGAGCGCGGCGTTCGAGGGCGCGGATCCTGGCGAAGACGACCTCGTCGGGCTTTTCTATACTTCGGGGACGACCGGCGAGCCGAAAGGGG
>Ga0207155_1069_pt1 | contig 25569 bp, 27 predicted proteins | sample Alteio_BWMinHeat_26_FD_153515 | JGI IMG/M metagenome (GOLD analysis project Ga0207155, IMG submission 153515) | Enriched cells from forest soil in Barre Woods Harvard Forest LTER site, Petersham, Massachusetts, United States -... | ecosystem: Environmental > Terrestrial > Soil > Temperate forest >... | reverse complement strand
TACCAACGACATAAAATCAAAATTAAGGCAAGTTAAAATCCTCGGCCCAGGCGAACCCATGATTTCTAAAATCAGAAATGAGTTTTTGATGCACGTATTATTGAAAATTCCTCGCAACCAGAGCGGGCTTGCCGAAATTAAAACTTTGCTATTAAATTGTTCCCACGAGCTTCAGCAACAGAAACAATTTCGAAGCGTGAAAGTGGTATTTGATGTTGACCCTGTTTAAAATAAAATAAAATAAAAACGCAAGAGGCGAGCTCTTGCGTTTTTACTATTCTTTTATTCTCAGACTTACCAGGTTCCATTACTTGCAACAGTAATGCCATCTGAATCATATAACGCCCAAGTGCCATGGCCCTGATTATCCCACGTTAGCTTCTCTCCAAGAACGTTATTCGTATAGCTCTCGACATCACCGGCCTTTGTCTGTGTATTACTGTTGATTACCAACTTGTAATTCGTATCGTCAGTAATTACAAAGTTGAGGGTATTTGTTCCGCGTGTCCAAGTGTAATAAAACACTGGCGAACTGACTTTGGTTATACTAGGATCAAATACTTTCAAAAACCCCGAACTCTTGTCTTTTTTCTCTTCAGCATCGAGGTATCTTATCCAATCAGACGATCCTGACTTTTTATAAAATAGCTCGAATGTATAACTATCAGTTGTTTCGCTAACTTGATAAGCAACGCTACCACCTGATTGAGGATCAGTCCACGTATATACTAAATAGGATTGTTGAGTGGCAGCGATGCGTCCACCAACATTAACACCAACTATTGCTGTGGAGGATTTGCTTGCTCCTGAAGGTATATTGTCGAATGAAGCTGTTAATGATGTGAGATCATTGGCAGACGTTACCAATGAATAGGCTTCCTGTGCATGAATGTCAGATGAAGTAGACAAGGCGTTTGGTACGGCGATCGGTTGCGCTGTGGACATACTTAATTGTGCCGAAGCAAGTGATGATGACGATGGTTGCGGATCACTTTTCTTTGAACAGGACGCAAACAGCATCATTAGACCAAACACAGGAAGAAGATTTTTTTTCGGTTTCATAAATTGAGTTTAGTGAAAAATAGTTTTATCCAAAGGTATTGGTGACACCTGAACGCTAAAATCCCACGTTTATATGATTTTATGCAGGCTTGCTTTGATAATTCGTTGGTAAAGTGCCAATCGGAATAAATCTGTTGATTCAATTGTCTAAAACAAATAGTATCAAAATCACTTTAACTTAATTCCTATGAAACCCTTAAAAAATCTAATTCTCGCAGGAATCGTAGTTTCGGCAAACTTAAGTTTCGCCCAATCAGGATTCCAATTGATTAAAAAAACAGTGATCGGAGGTGAAGGTGGTTGGGACTACCTGAGTATAGACGACCAAAATAGAAGAGTGTACGTGTCGCACAGCACTCAAGTCGAAGTGTTGAATGCAGACACGCACGAAAAGATTGGCGTAATTCCCGATTTGAAAGGAGTTCATGGTGTGATTGCCGTACCTAAATCAGGTCGGGGAATCACAACGAATGGTAGAAGTAACTCAGTTACCATTTTCGATTTAAAAACATTGAAGCCGATTGTTGAATTGGCTACTGGAAAAAATCCTGATGCCTTATTGTATGACAAATTCTCTGACCGGGTTTTCATTTTCAATCACAGTGACGTTACCACAACCGTCATTGATATAAATGAAGGTAAGGTAGTTGGAACAATTGATGTGGGCGGCACCGCGCTTGAAGCTGGTGTTTCTGATGAGAAGGGAACCATCTTCGTTAACCTCGAAGACACTCACGAGATCGTTTCGTTCGATGCCAAGACATTAGCAATTAAGAACAAATGGAAAATCGCTCCAGGTGAAGAACCTACCGGCCTTGCCATTGATTTGAAAAATCACCGCTTGTTTTCTGTTTGTCACAATGGGTGGATGATGGTGTTAGATTCAGATAAAGGAAACATAGTAGCACAAGTGCCTATCGGCAAGCGTGTAGACGGTGTTGTGTTTGATCCGAAATCAGAAATGGCAATTAGTTCAAACGGAGAAGGAACCATGACCGTAGTGAAAGGAATTTCTCCGAATGAATTTAAAGTAGTAGAAACAGTAAAAACTGAAGTTGGAGCCAGAACAATTACATTGGATCCGAAAACCCACCATGTTTTTCTATCTACTGCACAATATGGCGAAACTCCAGCAGCGACAGCAGAGCATCCGAATCCAAGGCCAAAAGTTGTACCTGGTACTTTTATGATTTTGGAATATGGAATTAAATAGTTTGGATTAAAAACGATCGAAATAAAAAATCCCGATGATTGCTCATCGGGATTTTTGTTGATAGCAGTTGTATTTGACACTTCAAAAGTGTCTGACACTTATTTCTTAAGCTGCCTTCTTCACTCGTTCTAGTTTAATTTCTTTATTTCGGACGATTTCAATCACACCGATCTTATCCAGAAGTTTAATAACGATATACGTTGGGTCGATTTCATGCCAGCGCACACCACCAAAGTTGGCGCGTGATCCGTGCTTATGATGGTTGTTGTGATAGCTCTCTCCCATCATCAAAAAATCAACGGGCAAAAAGTTCTTTGAAGTATCACCTACTTCAAAATTGCGGTAGCCGTAAACATGTGCAAACCAATTAATGATTGCTCCGTGGATTGGGCTCATTAGGAAATGAATAGGTAACAACAACCATAACCACCAATAAGCAGCAAACTGCAAATAGAAAAGAACATAAAGTCCTCCCCAGAAAAGACGTGACGGCCAAGAGCGGGCAAATTTGTCGAACGAATCCCAGCGCGGCACACCATCTGTAAAGCGTTTCTCAACTTGAATACTGCCGTTGGAGATACCTGAATAGATGGTTTTGGTCTTCCACATCATATTCCAGATGGTTTCATCATAGGTTGGTGAATGAGGATCATTTTCAGTGTCGGCAAAGGCATGGTGCATACGGTGCATGGTGCCATAGCCAAACGGGCTCAGGTAATTAGAGCCTTGAAATATCCAGGTAAGTATGAAGAACACCTTTTCGGTGAACCTATTCATAGTAAAAGCCTTGTGGGCAGCATAGCGATGCAAGAAAAAAGTCTGGAAAAACAAGGACAGGTACCAGTGTAGTACGAAGAAGATCAGAATTGCTTTCATGTAATGATTGTTTTTGATGGTCACATGGAATCGCTGGGCAGATTATCTTGCCATAGAGTTACAAATAGCGATTTCATGTAGATTAAAGTCAAAGTTTAAGTTAATAATATAAAGCCCCGTTAAGGGCTTTAATATTGTAAGACAATGATCACAGGATTTTGTGACAATTATGGGCAAATTCTTGAAAAAAAGTGCAAATCTTCATTTTTAGGCCGATTTGATGGGTTAAAGCTGGAATTATGTTGTCCAACTAGGAGGTCAGGACCTAAGAACTTCTTACAACTATCTTTCACTTCAGTTCCTCAAGAGCGACCGAAAACGCTGAGTCAAAGCTGGGTTAATTTGGTATCATTGCTCATAAAAATTAGTTGGCACAAAAGTTATCAACTTCATGAACTGACTAATCGTGTAATATTCCTTTCAAACTTTCCATTTCCAGTTCCATACCTTTCCTACCTTTCGGAAATATCCATAATGTATTTTCGAATGAAAGTATTTTTTGCATTAGTGATATTGTCACTAGGCATTGCCCTGCCAACGAGCGCACAACAAGACGCTGATGTAGTTTGGTACGAGAATTTCTTCCGGCCCCAGAAGCATAAATCAGTTGACAGAGAAATACAACGAGCCAACGGCAGAAGGTTAAAAGCAATTAACGACAAAGACAAGCCGGCCGAAGTAAAAGCGCTCATCGAACTCGGGATGTTTCACCTCACCCGTGTGATTGACTACGAACAGGCTATGGGGTGGCTCATTCGGTCGTTGGCCATCGAAGATTCTTTGAATTTGCAAAAGGAAAAAATCTTCACCTACCTCGCTATGGCACGTGTTTTTGAAGAGGTTGGTGATACTTACAAAAGCCTTGAATTTTTAAAATTGGCTCAACGACTGAGTGAGCAAGGAAACAACCTCAACGTTCAAGCACTTATTCTAAATGAAACAGGTAGAGTGAATGCTGCTCACGGCAACACCGATGAAGCCTTTGACGATTACGAACTCGCTCTTGACTATGCAAAGCAATTGAAACAACCCGGCCATGAGGCCAACGCTTTAATTCATATCGGCCAATTGCTAACTGGAAAAAAGAAAAACATTGAGGCGCTCACAATTTATAAAAGGGCACTCGCTATCTATAGGTTGGAAAAGGACAAAATGAATGAAGCCATCGCACTCAATGAAGTAGGTGAAATGTATCACCTGATGAAGAACTATGACCGTGCGTTGGCCAATCATGTTGCTGCGCTAGAAATCCACCAGGCATTAAAAGATGACAATGGGTTGGCTCAATCCTATAATAACATTGGTGTCCTATATTTCGATCAGCAAAATTTTAAACGCGCTATCTCTAATTTAGAATTAGGTCTGCAATCTGGAAGCGAAGTGCAAGCTCAGGATCAAATTCAAAAAAGTTATGACTTTCTAAGTCAATGCTATAAAGAGCTTAAGGATTTCAAAAAGGCCTTGCAGTACAGAGAGTCATTTCTTACCATTCAGGATTTTATTCAAAATGAAAAAAACGAGCGGCAGCTTCTTGAGGCACAGAATCGCTACGTGATGGATAAGAATGAAGTGCAGATCAACAAACTGGAGGGCGACCGGGTGCAGAGTGAAAAAGTGATAGAAGCCCAGAACAAATTAAAAGACATTCTTATACTACTAATCGGTTTCGGTTTGATCATCGTTGTGCTGGTGCTATACCTCTATTTACTGAAACGCCGATCAAACCGGAAGCTGGAAGAATTAAATGACACCAAAGACAAGCTTTTTTCCATTATCGGGCACGATCTGAAGGGGCCGCTCAATTCGTTGACCTCATTTTCACATTTGCTACTTCATCATATTGATAGCATCAGTAAAGATGAAATCAAAATGCTATCAGTTGATATCGACAAGTCACTAAAAAATTTATTCAACTTGCTAGAGAATTTGCTAGAATGGTCGCGCTCACAAACCGGATCAATCGACTTTAAACCAGAAGAATTTGATCTCGCTGTTGTGCTTAGAGAAAATGAAGAACTACTAAAAGGTCAAGCTCAAAATAAAAAGATCACAATTGTAAATGAAAGTGCGGTCAGTTTGCCAGTCAAAGTTCATCGACACTCGATCAACACGGTAGTGCGCAACTTGATATCTAATGCTATTAAGTTTACTAATGAAGGCGGCAAGGTTACACTAAGCACTAAAGAAAATGGAAACCAATTCACTATTTCAGTTACCGACACAGGAGTTGGCATGAGCTCTGAAGCGATTCAAAGACTCTTCTTGTTGGGAACTAAACATTCAACACTTGGCACTGCAAAAGAAAAAGGTACTGGCCTAGGTTTACTTCTCTGCAAAGAGTTCGTGGAAAAAAATGGTGGAACAATTCATGTGGAAAGCAAGGAAGGCATCGGTTCGCGATTTTATTTTACAGTGCCTGTGAAAAGATAGGGGATCCAATTTTTTATTTAACCCTCACATACCTCTCGATATTTATTCTATTCACCTCAGTGCCTTCAATTTTTTCGATGCCATTTTGAGTAAGCGTATCGTTTTGAATTTTTATATTGAATTTAAAATCATTGCCCTCCCACATCCGATCACTGCAATACTCCAAATGCTCGGTGTATTGATCTTCAACCAAATCATAACGACCTCCACCAGCTACAAACAATGCAGTCGAGTCTTTCCCTTTGGTAAGGTCATGATTTAAAAAGGAAAAATGAGTTTTGTTAATGACCTTGATCATCCGATGCTCTTTGGTGTAATCTGTGATCGTTGTATCACCCTTCTCAACAATAGTTCCGGAAATCAATTGCCACGTGCCTTCAAGATCAATCAAGGATTGTTGCTCGGAAGGTTTACTATTACAGCACTGCAGAATAAGTAAGATCCCTAAGGTTTCTAGTTTAAATTTCATAAAAGAATTTTCTTCACCAAATAATTGATAGAGCAAGATAAGATTAAATAAGTTAAAGGCTAAGTTACGGACTCAAGAAGACAATAAGTAGTAATTCATTTTGAAAGCCTCTCCAAGCCTTCTTTTGCCTCCTTCAAATTTTTATCTTCATTTAATGCTTCTCCAAATAATTTTTTAGCTTCAGTTTTTTGTCCTTTTTTTTCCTTGATTTGCGCGAGGCGCATTTTGGCTCCAGCATGCGAAGGCTCGTTTTGCTTCGGAGAATAGCTAGTTAAATATTTTTTCATGTGCTCTTCTCCACGGTCCAACCTTTGCCCTGACAAGGCACTGGTTTTTCCAAACTGATAAATAGCAAGATAATCCTCAGGGTCTTTCTTTAATGCATCTTCAAATAGTGCAAAAGCCTTATCGTATTGTTTCTGGCCGGCGTAGTAGTTTGCTAAATTAGGTGTGTAACGTGTATCCAATTTTACCATTTCCAAAAACTCTTTTTCAGCCTCTGGTTTTTTCTTCTCTTGCAACAAAATGGTTCCCATCTGATAGTGACCTTCAGCAGGTTTGAGTTTGATCAACTGGTTAGCCACCTCCTTGGCTTTGTCTACACTGCCACCCATGAAACCGGGGGCCTGCAAATAAAATTGAATGAGCGATAGTCGCGCGCTAATATTTTTTTTATCCAAAGCGATCGCTGCCTCCCAGGCATTCTTCATTTTGGGTGCTAATAAGCCTTGTTTAAAAACATTAGCATCTTTTGCGATGGTGCCATAGGTGTCGCCTAACCAAACTTGATAATCTGCAACTTTATCGTTCGTCTCGGTTGCTTCTTTAAAGTAATCAGCAGCATCGTCATATTTTTTTTCATCAAAGGCAACCCGGCCTAAATAATACCGAGAGACTGCAAAGTCGGGATTATCTTTTTTAATAGGCTGAAGAACCTTCTTTACCTGATCATATTTTCTTTGATCATATAGATTCTTGACTTGCTCAAGTCCTTGAGCCTGGCTTTGTGTAACTATCCAAAACAAAGTAAAAATAATCTTGATGGTGTGCTTCATACTTTTTTGGTAATAGACGGAAGTTCAACCCATTCGGTTGCAGCTGCCCGAAACATAAGTTAAGTTTTTGCCATACGCTTGGACAGGCTAAAAAAGTTAATAAAACCTTCAACGCACAATATTTTGTTGCAATCCTCCAGATCAAAATTCACCTGGCAAAGAGGAAGATGATGGAGAAGAAGCTTATGAATTCGTTCGGCAGTAAGTTTATCATCAATATTTGTTTTGGAAACTTCTACCCTTTTCTAAAACTCGTCAATTCGTTTTGGATCGTTCGCCTGTCGGTTTGAGTTATCGCCAAGGAAAATGCTTTTTGAAAATTTATTTTCGCTTTATCCTTATCGATTTCCATATAAAGCTCACCCAACAATGTAAAGTAAAAATGATTGTTTTCTAATTTCAATTTCTCCGCTTCTCGGATAGCCTTTTGCTTCCCTTTGATCTTTGACAACGCATAAGCTCTGTTTAGAGCAACGATGGGTGAGTATTCGATCTGCAACAGTTGATCAAACAGCTGTAAAATATTTTCCCACTTCTCTTTCGTGTCCTCTTTGATGGTGTGCCAATAAGCAATGCTGGCTTCCAAATGATATTTTGAAAGTGTGTTTCCACTGGCTGCGAGATGAAGATAATACCCTCCTTTTGAAATCAATTCTTGATCCCACAGTGTTTCATCTTGATCTTGATACAAAACCATTTCACCATTTGTATTTTGCCTTGCTTTGAACCTGGACGAGTGAAAACACATGAGTGCATACAATGCATTTACAGTTGGTTGATTGGTTTGTTCATTTTCAATAAGGGAATAAGTAAGCCGCATGGCTTCTGCGCATAGATCATCGCGCAAAACAGCATTTTGACTTTCAGAATAATATCCTTCGTTGAAAAGTAAATACAACGTAGTCAACACGGTTTCTAATCGTTGATTGATTTCTGTTTCGCTAGGAAATTCAATTTTAACTTTCTCAAGGCGCAGTTTTTCTTTTGCGCGAAACAGCCGTTTATTGATCACCTCTTTGCTGGTTAAAAGAGCCGTACTAATTTCGTCAATACCAAAACCGCAGAGCACACGAAGTGCCATGCTTATTTGTGCCTCGGCCGAAATCGTTGGATGACAAATAGCAAACAGCATTTGCAACTGACTATCCAAAATGTTTTGCTGCGAAAGATCAACTTCAATCTCTCGACTGTTGAATGAAGTATTCAATTCACTCACGATCTTTTCTGCAAACAGGAGATTTCGGTTGATAGAATTTTTAGCCTTATTCTTCGCCACAGTGTAAAGCCATGCGGTAGGATTTTTTGGAATTCCGTTATAAGTCCACGTTTCTAGCGCTGCAAGAAAAGTTTCACTGGCGACGTCTTCGGCAGCCTCGATGTGTTCAATGCCGAAGAGTTTAGAAAGAACAGCAACGATCTTCCTAAACTCTGTTCTAAATAAGTGCGGTATTAATTCTTGCTGCTCCATAAAAGAAGTCAAAGAAGGCGCCTGACGGCTTGTTACTCTAGCTATTAGCCGACTAACGCCTGTGATCTATTTTCTAATGAACACCATCATTCTTGGCAATCTTTCTTACTTCCATGCTATTGCCTTCGCCTTGCAGAACGGGGCAGCCTTTGGCAAATTCAACTGCTTCATCAATAGAACTTGCTCGCACAACGATGAGGCCACCGATGGTTTCTTTGATTTCGCCAAAAGGGCCATTGGTCACTACTTTCTTTGAATTTTTGTTGATGACCACGCGCGCGTCTGAAAATGGTAGACCTGTGCCGCTTACAAATTTATTTTGTGTTGCGATGGTTTGGATCCAATCCATAGTCTGTTTCATCCAAGCCTGGATTTGTTCTGGCGAAGCGACTTTCATGCCGTCTTCATGCCTCATAATTAATGCATACTCGTCCATAGTTTTTCAATTTAATGGTTTAAAATCTATTACACCACCATAACAAATGAAAAGAATAGGATTGGACAAGGAGTAGAAAATATTTTTTTGATTAGGCCTGGTTTTATTCAACACCTATTTGTTAAAAGAATGATAGGTTTAGTTTTCTTGAATATCATTCAAGATTCTATCAATTTTTGTAGTGATATGATCAATGTTCTTGACCTCCTCATCGCCTGTGTGAGTAGCTAAATAGCCAATAAAATAGTCTTTTAGAACTCCATTTTTATTAATGAAGAAAGTTTGGGAAAAATATTTCAGCTTCGAGTAGCTGGTCAGAATTGCTTTATCTTTATCTGGTATGATTTGGAAGTTTACTTCACAGTAAGAATGGGATTTGCTCTTTAACTTATATCTACCGGCCGTACGTACCTCGATCTCACTCAATAGTTTTTCTTTGTCATCATCCATGATTGAAATAACAACCACATTTTTGTCTGAATACGTTTTTGCAATTTCATTCAAGTCAATCAATTCCATGAAGCAGTCGGCACAACGCAAACTCCAAAAATGCAAGAGAACTGTCTTTCCCCTAAAATCAAGAAGCTCAAAAGGCTTATTGTTTAAGGTCATAGCTTCAAAATTCGGAGCGCTTTTGTTTAAAAATTCTGGTTCTCCATTTGACTCATCCTTTGTCGAAATTTCTTGACCACTGACTTGACCAATCGGAAATAATAGAATTAAAAGAAATTTAGTTATGTTCATGTTTGTTGTTAATGATCTGAACTTTTGTCGGTGCATTTTCAATTGAAATAAGATTATTGGATAAGAGCGACCCAATCGCAAGCAGGATGGCTACAGTAGTTAACCGAACTCCATTTGAATACCGCCTGTTTCCTTTATCTGTGATCTTACTATTTTTTATATATGAGCTGGCATTGGCTTCAATTTCATAGAGCAAAATCTCTTTATACGTTTTGCTTAATAGTTCCTTGTACTTTGATACTGTAAATGCTTGATCCAGTGGTTTGGTTCTGAAAATGCTAAGCATTAAAAGAATAGCACCGATAAAAAGAGCTATCGGGGCAATGGAAATAAATTGGATTACATCCAACGTGCTGTCAAGACTATTTAGAAAAAAAGGTATGAATAAAACCGTAACACCAATAATTGTTCCAGCATACGAATGTTGCTGTCGATAGGAATCGACTTGCTTTTCAATGATCTCTTTGGAATTAAGAGCCAGGAATTCCAAATGTCTAAGGTCTTCCATTCTTTTTGTTGAAAATTTGTTTGATTAGTAAATCATAAAAAAAAGCGCAACCGAAATTGCGCTTTCAAAATTTATAAATTGTACTACTGAATTTCGAAAGAAATAGGCACACAGTATTTTACATCAACTGCTTTACCATTCTGGCGACCTGGTGACCATTTTGGCATGGAGGCAACAACACGAGCCGCTTCTGAGCGAAAACTTGCATCAACATCCTCGTTTGTCTGTTCGGTTACTTCTACTTCACGTACCGTTCCATTTTTCTCGATTACAAAATCCACATACACAAGACCCTCTTCTTGCTTGTCAAGAGCATCTTGAGGGAACTTCACGTTCTTTTTCAGGTAAGTCATCATCGCTTCATTACCACCTATGAAAGAAGGATTGGACTCTGCTTTGTTATAAACAAGGTTTCCTTTTGCATCAGTGTAGCTGGGAGTATCCTTGCAGAGTTTCTCATATTCAATTCTTCTTCTTTCAGCACGATCAGCCCTTTGCTTTTCAAACTTAGCTCTTCTATCTGCAACTGAGAGTACAGGAATTTTTTTAACAAGAGAAGTCTCCGCTTCGGTTTTATTATCTTTTTTCGGTCCACAGGCCTGCATGACGATAATGCCGGCTACTAGCATTAAAATTTTGAAAGTATTTTTCATGGTATAGTTGTTTGTTAACGAGGATTTGTAAACTCTTTAATTGAGGTAAGAAAGGAAATCATATTGATCCAGTAAAGTGTTGCATGCGGTTGGGAGATTCTTACATAAATCACTGATGTACCCGAATCAGTGATTTATGTAATTAAAAAATTGCTTATGCAACATTTCAGAAAAAGGAAGCCTCATCTTTAGGCATAAATAATTAATTATGTCAGGACCAACAGCACCTAAAAAATTATTGTGGATTATTGGTCTCGCGTGTGGCATCGGTGGAATTATCGGCCACTATGCTCAAGTTCAAATTCTGAGTGAATACAACTACATGCTCCTATTAATTGGATTTATCGTGCTTGCTATAGGTACTAGCTTCAGGCTTTAGGACAGTGTCGACACGAAGCTATGGCAAAAATAATCGCCTACTCTTTTTTTGTCCTCAGCGTAGTAGAGTGCAGAAGTTTTACTTTCCAAATTTTTCTTTCTTTCACAAGCACTGCACTTTCCAGCCATTTGCGATGAACCTCAACACCATCGATAATCATGTCTGCAGAATTGTAATACACAGACCACGCAATATTTCCCTTCATTTCTGTTTGGACGAAATCCAGGTGATTGGTTCGACTGAAGTTGACAGCTTTCAATTGGTCCACTTTGCGAAAGAGCGTGTCCAGATTCCAAATGGCGCCACTTTCAAGGATCGTTAAATCCTTCGTAGAGAGTTCTTTTATCCCGTTCATATCGAGAGCACCCAATGCATCGAAAAATTTTGTGAGTGATTGGTTAACTCCAGCTTGCTCCTCGTTTTGTGCTAGAGCACTTATAGAGAGAAAAACAAATGAAATGAAAAGTACTTTTTTCATAGAAGCAAATAATTAGTAAGCCATCAACATTATAACCTCATTACATAAAGATACTCTTTCAGATTTTGATGAGCGCATTAAACCTTTACCGCCTATCCCTAAATAATGGGAATATGTGTCGATTTTTTTTATTTATCTTAAGTACTTTATTGATCAAATCCTCTATCATGAAAAATACATTCGGTTTTGTACTCATTTGCTTTCTTGGCAGCCTTGCCTTGGCACAAGGCAATCTTGTCAATCCCAATAACATTGATCTCTCATTTAAAAAATAATCACTGAACCATTCTAGTGGAAAATTTATCAAACTTAAATAATCAACTTACCAGTAAAGATTTGTTTGGAGCTTTTAAGATTCAGTTAGCTAAAGATTTCGAGCAAAGCAATTTTCCATCTTCTTTTGTGGAAGAGTTAGAACCAAACTATGATCGCATACATGAAAAAATTCTATTTGAAGTACAACGCAACAAAACAAAAACCGATTCTAATTTAATGCGGTTGCTCAACCGGATTGATATAAGCGAAGCACAATTAAATAGATACCTGAACGAGAGCAAAAACGAAAATCGATATAATGTGATTGCCGAACTAATTATAAAACGTGTATTGCAAAAGGTGGTGATAAAACAACACTACAAAAATAATGAAACTCCGTGATGGATTTGAAACGACTCGACTTAGTTAAACCTATTTTACCAACGCTTTGTCGGCAAAAGCGGCAATTAAAATCGGAATCGCGATTCTGCACTTGTCATCGCTTTCTTAAATACGTTTAACATAGCAATCTTATGGAATTGCTTACAGTTTTATTAGTCGGTGGTGTGGCCGGTTGGCTTGGCAGTATGATTTACAAAGGCAGCGGACTCGGCCTGTTTGGCGACATCATTGTTGGCCTGTGCGGTGGATGGCTGGGCTACTGGCTATTTGGTAAACTCGGCATCTCTCTCGGCCATGGTTTACTCGGTTATATTTTCACCGCTGCCATCGGGGCGATTATTATTCTATTTCTAGTTCGAGTGATTTTTGGAAAGCGAAGAACTTAATTTCGTTTGGACTTTCAAATTTCTATGCACACGCTTTGGATAAAGATCAAACTAAAAAATAAACATCATGGCAGTTCCGTCGGCACCTAGAAAGTCTGTTTGGATGATCGGCATGGCATGTGGTATCGGAGGAATTATTGGTCACTACGTGTATGTTCAAATTCTCACGCCATACAATTACATCCTATTATTGATTGGATTCATCATACTTGCCGTTAGCACTATATTTAAACTTTAAGGATTCAACTATTTTGTTCCTGAGCTGCGATTTTAGTTTTAACTTTTGTTCCTCTCGCCTTTGTCGGGTTCTTCATCGACAAATTTTAATAAACAAAAACGTTGGTAACACCAACGTTGGCAGAGGTTGCAAGGAACCTTAACTGAAATATGTAAGCAATGTAATTTTCAATCGAAACTATGTAACACTTAGCGTAAGCCTGCATCTCATCTTTACAAGATGAATTACGAAGTCTTACTAGCAACAACACTGACCATGGCAAGTGTTAACCAAATACACTCGTCATGACTCCAGTGAAAATCATATTAACAGTTCTATTTTTGTTTATCTGGATGACAGCCGAAGAGGCTCCTTTGCCAGCCTCTCTGCCACGTCAACAAGAAGTATCTTTCCTTATCCAAAAAGCATCATTTCTTATCGCCTACGGGATCACCGGATCCTACGAAGGCGGATATGCCAACGTAGAAAGCGATTTAGGAGAAGAGACGTATCGTGGAATCAGTCGCAAATTCTGTAAAGATTGGCGTGGCTGGTCGTTCATCGATGAGTACAAACGCAAGTGCGGACCTCCCGAGCAGAATTATGTTTTCAACAACCTTATAGACTGGTACGTGACGGATTTCTATCTAGACATTTGGATTAACGAAGGATTCTCCGATCTGGAAAATCAAGCTATCGCTAATTACCTGTTCGACTTCAGGGTTCACTCTCCCATCGGGGTGAAGATGATCCAACGGGTGTTGAACGATTGCGGTAACTCATTTGAACTCGACAACCAGATGAATGCCGAGATGATTGCTGTTCTTAACAAAATTGACGCTACCGATTTTTTACTATCGATAAAAAAAAAGCGAGTTGATTTCTATAATCATGTAGTTGACCACAATCCTACTCAGCAGAAATTTTTGTGCCATTGGTTAAAACGAGCAAACGTATCCGGTTAGCCGTTCGAATTTTAATTAGCGTTGTTATTATTTTTTGCAATCACCGAAAGTAAAAATCATAACTCCTTTTTTAATGGCTTCGCATGCGTTACCATATGTGACCGAATCGCAGCCACACACGGGTCTGTAGTCCCTGTGGCACGCTGAATTCTTAAATTCCGCTATAAGTGTAGCATCGTTACACGGAAGGATCGACCGTAAAAATGCAATATCATTGTCACTCTCATCGGCACGTATAATTCTGGATTTTTTATCAATGTAATACCGACAATCTTCATCTTTTTTCGCAAAGACCAGGTATTCGCTTCCATAGTTAAAGTCAAAGCGATCGTCTTTAACACGAAGCAAGAATCCATGATCAGCAGCGCATAGCCCACCCTTGAAATGCATTTTCAATTGACAGGCGACAAATTCATCATTCATTTCATCAATCCGGACTAATGCAATAAGTCCTGCATTGTTAACGGTGATCGAATCTAACGGAAAAGGTCGCCAGGGTGAATACTGACTGTAGCCGGTAGCAATTGAGAAAAAAAAGATAACGAAAAGGGTTATTTTCATGAATCAACAAAAAGTTATGAGCAAAAATAAGAAAACTTGCTGGTCAAGAAGTGCCTTGGACTAATGGCTAAAAAAATTCACCGCAGGTTGTCCGGAAAATGAGAATTCGATTGTCTTTCTAAAAACAAACATTATGAAACACATTATGCTCTCCTTTATTTTCTGCCACCTCTTTGTATATGCCCAATCACAGAGCGCAGAAAAAACAATTAAAGCCTATTTAGGCGGTTATGAAAAGAAAGATTGGAATATGGTTGAATCCCAACTGGCGGACGGCTTTACGTTCACGAGCCCTGCTGGAGATGATCATTTGACCCTAACACAATATAAAGAAAAATGCTGGGGCACTTCTAAGTTTGTCAAAACGGTAGAGTTTCCTAAGATCGTGGTGGAGGGCAACACCGCCTTCGCGATCTACAACATCACCACCACCGACAACAAGCTTGTGCATAATGTGGAGTATTATACCTTCAGCAATGGCAAAATAAAATCCATTGAATGTTTTTTTGGTACTGGTATAAGTTTCCCTGGCAATACCGAAAAGGCGAAGTAAGAATTGCAGTATGCGTTCAGGTCGGAAGACCTGACGGCATTGAATGACGGCACTGAATATTTTCAATCTTGCAATTCAGTTAAACCATAGCCTGCAAACCATTTATTCCCCTGCAAATCTATGGCCATTGAATTGACTCCTTCAATACTTTTATAGTAGTTCCAATTTGTACCATCAAACATAGCTGTTTGTAGAAAAAGGCGACAAACCCATATATTTTTTTGAACATCTACTGCGATTGCACTGATAGTTGTATAATCCAAATACTCAGTAAAGGGGTAGTATTTGTAAAGTCCAAGACCAGTTCCATACCATTTATTATCCTGTTCATCTATACCAATAGCATAGACCGTGTTATCATGAAAATTGGCTACATTAGTCCAATTGGAACCATCAAATTTATACACTCCACCGCCAGATGTTCCAACCCAAATATTTTCATTTAGTGGATCAACGGCTATGCAGTTGGGCACAGTATTATCAAATGAATTGTATGTAGTCCAAATACTACCATCAAATTTTGAAACACCGAAACTAGTTCCAAACCATATATTTCCTTTAGTATCGGAGGCAATAGCATACACATGGTTATATGCCAAACCACTATTGTTCGAGTTGTACGTTGTCCAACTAGTGCCATCAAATTTAGACACGCCACCACGCGTCCCAAACCATATATTTTTCTGTGTATCTATTGTAATGCAAGATACCTGATTATTAACTAACCCACTATTGCTTGTAGAATAAGAAGTCCAATTCGTGCCATCAAATTTCAAGACCCCATAATTACTATGATAATCGGGACTTGAATATGCGCACCATTTATTTCCTTGAGCATCGATAGCAATAGCATTAAACAACACAGTGTCTCGCCGATAAATAGTCAATTTATTCACCGTTAAATTAAACATAGCTTTATCCCCATTTGCAGATGTTGCTATTATGGTATCCTTACCATGAGAAATACCGGTAACTATAGCATATGCGGTACTAACACCATCTATCCGATTGGTAGTAACTCCAATAGGCTTTATTGTTGCAATGGCGGTATTGCTAGATTTCCATTCGACAATATTAGTGGCAATCCATGGTTTTACGATAACTTTTATTGTATCAACAGATCCAACATTGACACTAATATTCTGCGATGATGTTAACCCAGATACAGGAATAGCGTCTTCTTTTTTACATGAAAATGTAAATGCTATAACAAAAATCAAACAAGCAAGATTTAGAATAAGCTTTTTCATGATCTTATTTTTTAATTTAAGTACTATGTCTTTTATAACGAGCATAACGCTTGTGCATAAGAAGTGGCCCATTAACTGTCCACATTTCAGAATTAGGTTAGTTGAAAACACTTCACCTTAAAATCACTACGGCATTTATGCATTTTTGTTACATGATCGCTGTTGAAAAATGTAACAGAAAAGTAAAGTCTCGTAACATTAATTTAGTTAGGCTAAAGATAATTTTTGATGGCGTAAAGAACGTGAGACCATCAGGTGATGGCTAAACAACCTTGCGGACAAACAATCACATTTGCGAAATCCATATAGATTTTTGACGCATCGATATAAACTATTATGCAAATTCGGACTCTGCGTTTTAGACCGAAAAGGCGAAGTAAAAATAGCGGACGTTTTCGGCTGCGTTTTCAGTTTTTAATTTCTGTTCTTCTGTTCTGACAGATGGGTGTGGGTTACTCTGCGGAGAATGAAGTCAACAGATTGCTCTGGAGCAGGCGGCTCCAGGGCTTGTCTTTTTTTCTTCCTCGATGATGCAGGCTACTGAAAGCTGCAATACTTACTACTAAATCTATTTGCAGTTCGTATAACTGTAAGTTGTGATATAGGTATAGTTGCCATTTTTTTCAGTAACGGTAAGGGGAAATCCGTTGGCACTGTAGGTATAGGTATAATTGACAATAGATGGTGGGTTACTGCTTCCTGAATACTGGACCGTTGTCTGGGTTGCATTATTTGTTGGTCCTGGATAATCTGGGAATAGTACTGCCTGCAGATTTTGTTTCGCATCATAAACAAAAGTTATCGTACTCTGAAGTGCGTTTGAACCATCGTAACTCATCCGTGCAGTATAATTTTTCGTGTTAACCGAAGGATAAGTATAGGTATAAGAATTGTACAGCACGTATGTTGAACTGTTGTTCTCATAAAGATCTTCCTTCACGAGCTGATCAGACGAATTGTAAGTAAATACCATCTTAGATGACGGAGAAGTCATTTGAATAATTTTACCCTTAGTATCATAAGTAAGCGTTTCATTATCGGAGTAGGTATAGCTCCCACTGGTATAGGTGTAGGTAGTTGAAATAAGTTTTCCTTGAGAATTATAACTGTAATTATTTGTGTTTGTGGCTCCGTCGCTACTATTGGTTGAAATTGAAGTCACTTTGTTGTTGGTATAAGTATAGGTTTCAACATCACTAAAACTACCGTCAACGTAGGTTGAAGTGCCCGGGTAACATACTGTAGCAGCCGGATCATTTTTTTTAGAACAGCCTATGAATGCAGAATAAATGGATGTAAAAAGAAAAAAGGGTTTCAAAATTTTCATAGTTCAAAAAATTTCTAGCTGTAAAACTAATAGTTAAAACAATTCTTTCTTCTCAGAGTCTCCGTTTTCGGGGCTCTGCGTTTTTCTATTTCTATTCCGTTCCGACAGAGTCCCCGAGGCGGGTGACTCTACGGAGAAGGGGAAAAGTGGAAGCGACCTACTGCAAAAATGTCCATAACTTCTTTCAAGTCATTTCATTTGTGTTGTCTAAACAGCCACTCCATCATCAGAGGATCGCTATAAGCAGCTAGCCACGAGAAATGCCCCGATTCGGGATATTGTGTGAAGCCGGGATGAGCGCCTGCTTTAGTTAAAGCCTGCACCATGTCCAGAGAAAATTGTGAATCAACAGCAGGATCTTCAGCTCCATGAAAAATCCATATTGGAATTTGCTTTATTGATTCAACCTTGGAGATATCTCCACCACCACAAACCGGAACAGCAGCCGCAAATAAATCCGGATATCGCTCGATGGCATCAAAGGTGCCAAACCCTCCCATGGAAAGTCCGGTGATGTATATTCGATTTTTATCAATAGGCGAATCTTTAATCATTTTATTAATCAAGGCGATTACTAATTCCATCGTTTTGGATGGATCTTTTTCCAGGCGCACCTCCCTCGTACTCCTGTTCATAACGTTGTTCGCCCAATTCATGTTTGCGGGACATTGAGGGGCGATTACAATCGCAGGATATTTCATCATCGTTTGTTCAACTGCAAAATTCATTACGCCCCATTTCAATTGCGCATCATTGTCTTTGCCGCGTTCACCGGAACCGTGCAGAAAAATGACAAGGGGATATTTTCGAATTGGGTTGGCATCCGGAAAAAGTTGCCTGTACTTTAAGGTGTCTTTACCACTGATGAATTTTTCATAACTAAAAAGTGAAGGTTGTGAAAACGACGAGATAACCGCAACAAAGAGAAAAAAGCACAACAGGGTATTTGACTTAGAATTTTTCATTTGTTTTATTATTTGTTGGACTAAGTTAATTGAAAGGCATGTTCAGTTCGGTGACAACACTGATTATTTTGATTGAATCAAAGATATGGAAAGGCAGTCAAATCTTGTTGGTGAAGAAGTCCAACAAGAGAAGAGAGTTTCTGGTGCAAGAACGGCTTGGGTAATGGAGCAGTTGTGCAGCGTGGTGGAATTATAAACTAAAGTGACCAGGTGATAAATTTCTTGTTTGCCCAAGTTATGCCCTTGTAACTACTGCCTTTGTCGGTGTTCTTCACCGACAAACAAGAACGTTGGTGAAGCATCAGTGGGGCAAAAATTATTTACTCTTCTTTGACTTTTTTACTATTAAACTTGAAGACTCTACTGATAAAGATTTCAAAAAGACTGTATACTCCTCTGTCCCTCTCATTTCTTCAAAAATTGGAAATTCTTTTAGTCTCTCAATTGTTAGACTTTGGCTCTCAATTGTTCTTGGCAATATTTCGAAGAATTTTTCCTTATTTTCTCTTAGACTTTCGACAGCAAGTTGAAAAACAGAGTCTTTATCTGAGTAATCAACTTCATTTAACTCTTTTCTTATAGTCTCGAATTGGCCTTGTCTTTTTTTTGCTAACCAATAATTCAATTGAGATACAGTTTTATCAACCACCTCCATTTTCGAATCGTTCTTAATAAAAAAACTAAGACCTTCTGCAATATCCCATCTTTTATTCAACAGGTTCTCATAAGTAATTTCAATTAATACCGTCCCCCTTTCCTTATTTTGGGGTTCAAGTTTTTTCCAAAGCTCGGCTGCAATTAAAATAAACACCAGATGAAACTTACAAATCGCATTATCTAGATATTTGTCTTCAACCAATAATGTATCTCCAATTTTTACTTTTTCTTTAAAGGCTTTTGAAACCTTGTTTAAATAAATTGAGTTAACAACACCACCATTATGAATTATTAAATTTCTTCTTTGATTGATCTTCCAGGCAAGAATCAATATAACTCATACTTAGGCTTAACTCGGTCTTGAGGGTTGTTATCCAACTTTCAAAATTTCCTCTCAAAACATCATCAATTTTTGAATCAATAAGAAAAGTCTCAGCATCTTCTATTGACCCCAAAGATTTTAAATCACTTAGCGTTAAAGTTTTTTTACTTACACCCGCAGACTCAGGATTTTTACCGTAGTGATAATGCAAAATTTGAGAAAAGAACCATTCAACAGAGCTTAACAAGCTGATTAAATTATTTTTGTTAAGTAAGTGAATATGTTTTTCAGTAGCCTCTATCTTTTCTTCAAGTAACTTTAGTCCCATGCCGCTTTTTCCTCTAACGGTGAGACCGGCCATTTCCATTGTCTTTTTTTCACTATTAAAATTTACCTCCTCAAAACTCACATCCACCTTTTCTTCAAATAGTTCAAGTAATTTGGAGTCTACGTTCTTCTCATAATTAGTTAGATTTTCAAATTCTTCTGGATGCTCATCAAAAGATTTTTGCGGCAGAGTCTTTATATGTGACAAAAAGGCTTTCGAAACTAAAGCTGATATTCTTTTTCCGTGCTCGGTATCGACTTGTTTTTTTCTTTTTAAAAGTACGGGCCTGATTGTATCAGCAAAATCCCTTAGTGCCAGAATATTGTCATTATATTCTATTATTTGTTTGTCAAACATACTATTGGTTATTATTTTATGCCCTTTGTACTAATGTAATCTCTTCCATTAGATTTTCCTACGAAGTCTCAACCCCGGCCAGCGATAGCAGTGGAAAGCCCGAAGGCGAAAGAATGCGCGTGGCCGGACTTGTAACGGATAGCGCGGCCCTGACGCTTCGGTCAGGGGGCCGCATAAACATACTGAATATCATTCCGGCCTTTGTGTCGGAATCTCAACGGGTCGCATGGTTTAGTCTGAACTAATTATGGAATTGGTTGAGATGCCGGAACTCGCGCTTGTCATCGCACAATCTATCCGGCATAACAATCGGCTTGGGATTGGTTGAGATACCAGAACACCCGTCACAACACTTGCCGGTATGACTTTGAGAGTGGTTACGATATTTTTCTGTTATCGTTCCGCGCCAATTTTTAACTTTACGATCTTTTAAAATTGAACATCAGGCAAAGCCGTCAGACCGCTTAGAGCGGTCAGACGGCTGGAACCGAAACTTTAGATTACATGACGGAAGAAAAGAGTTTAAACTTTATTGAAGAGATTATCGAGGCCGACCTGGCGGCGGGCAAACACAAAACCATTGCCACGCGCTTTCCGCCGGAGCCCAACGGCTACCTGCATTTGGGCCACGCCAAAAGCATTTGCCTGAACTTTGGCCTCAGCAAAAAATATGGCGGCAAAACCAACTTGCGCTTTGACGACACCAACCCGGTAACGGAAGAAACCGAATACGTGGAGAACATCAAGCACGATGTGCAGTGGCTGGGCTTCCAGTGGGCCGAAGAACTCTATGCGTCGGATTATTTTCCGCAGCTCTATGAATTTGCCGTGAAGCTGATCAACAAAGGTCTCGCCTATGTAGACGACAGCACCAGCGATGAGATGGCGCAACAAAAAGGTACGCCTACCGTGCCCGGCACCAACAATAAATACCGCGACCGCTCGGTGGAAGAAAACCTGAAGCTCTTCACTGAGATGAAGGAAGGCAAGCACGCTGACGGCAGCAAAGTGCTGCGCGCCAAAATTGATATGACGCACATCAACATGCTCATGCGCGACCCGGTGATCTACCGCATCAAGCACGCGCACCATCACCGCACCGGCGACACGTGGTGCATCTACCCAATGTATGACTTCGCCCATGGCCAGAGCGACTCGATCGAGCAGATCACACACAGCATCTGCACGCTGGAGTTTGTGCCGCACCGCGAGCTCTACAATTGGTGCATCGAAAAATTAGAAATCTATCCGAGCAAGCAATACGAATTCGCGCGACTGAACATGACCTACACCATGATGAGCAAGCGCAAGCTGCTGCAACTGGTGGAAGAAAATTTAGTAAACGGATGGGAAGACCCACGCATGCCTACGATCAGCGGCATGCGGCGCAGGGGCTATCCGGCCGAAAGCTTGCGCGAGTTCTGCGACAAGATTGGTGTGGCCAAGCGCGATAATTTAATTGACATCAGCTTGCTGGAATTTTGTGTGCGCGATCAACTGAACAAGTCAGCGTTGCGCAGAATGGTAGTGTTCGATCCATTGAAAGTGGTGATCACCAACTATGAAGAAGGAAAATCGGAATTGATGCCGAGTGAGAACAACACGGAAGCAGAAAATGCTGGTGTGCGCGAGATGCCGTTCAGCAGAGAGTTGTGGATAGAGAAAGATGATTTCATGGAGAACCCTCCTAAAAAATATTTCCGTCTTGCTCCCGGACAAATGGTACGATTGAAAAGCGGGTTCATCATCAAGTGTGATGAAGCGATTAAAGACGGTGCTGGCAACGTTACTGAATTGCGTTGCACTTATTTTCCTGAAAGTCGCAGTGGACATGACACCTCAGGCATTCATGTGAAAGGTGTAATTCATTGGGTGAGTGCACAACATGCGGTGGCTGCGGAGATTCGGTTATATGATCGCTTGTTCCTCAGGGAAGACATGAACTCAATCGATGATGATTTCAAAAATCATTTGAATCCTGACTCGCTGCAAGTGCTCTCGAAAGTTTATGCCGAACCTGAATTGAAGAATGCTAAACTCGGTGAGCATTTTCAATTTCTGCGGATGGGCTATTTTGTTTTGGATCCGGACTCGAAGGATGGCAAATTAGTTTTCAACAGAACGGTGACGTTGAGGGATAGCAAGTAAAAGCAGAAAGTAGAAAGCTTAAAGTGCAAAGGTACTTTCTACTTTTGGCTTTTTGCTTGAACTTACTTCCACTATCCAAAACTCACTCCCGTGAGCGTGAGCCTCTAAAAAGGCTTTCACTAGCGCAAACGTTTGCGCTGATATATTTTTGAGACGATCCTGACATCAACCGTAGATATTCAGAAAACGATTGGCTCATAGTCTGTTTCACGCGCTCGCCATTGCTTTCATTATTGAAAATGCTTTTAACTTTATTAAAACCTCATTTTCCTAATGAAATACCTGGTCATTTTCTTCCTTCTCATCGGAGGGCAAAGTCTTTCGCAAACCATTCAATCACCAGATAAAAGATTAACGCTTTCTTTTAGCTTGTCCTCAAGTGGTGAGCCCATATATCAACTGACATTCAAGAAGAGGCCGGTGGTAAAAGCCAGCAAGCTTGGTTTGGAATTAAAAGATCATGCTCTCCTTTCAGGATTTTCAATCTCGAAAATTGATTCATCATCGGTTGATGAAAACTGGAACCCCGTGTGGGGAGAAGTAAAAACAATCCGCAATCATTATCGTGAACTGACCGTCACCCTTTTACAAAAAGAAACTTCACGCACAATGAGACTGCGGTTCAGGTTATTTAACGACGGACTTGGCTTTAGGTATGAATTTCCCAATCAGACCAAACTCACCCACTTTGTTGTCACGAATGAAAAGACAGCGTTCAACATGGAAGGTGATCACAAAACATTTTGGATACCCGGAGATTACGATACTAACGAATACAGTTATTACACGACAAAGTTAAGTGAAGCGATTCCTGAGAAAGGAAGATCATCCGATGAGATTTCTGCCAAGTTTCCCATCGCCAATACCGTGCAAACTCCCTTGATGATGAAATCAAGCGATGGACTTTACATTAACATTCACGAAGCTGCGCTTGTCAATTATCCGGCCATGATCCTGGAAGTGAACCGATCAACTTTTGAACTTACCTCTCATCTGGTCGCGGACGCGTTGGGCAACAAAGCTTATTTACAAACTCCATTCCATACACCCTGGAGAACTATTGTGGTGAGTGACAAAGCTGCTGACGTTCTTTCCTCCAAAATTATTTTGAATTTAAACGAGCCTTCTAAAATTGAAGATGTAAGCTGGATCAAGCCGATGAAGTTTGTTGGTGTATGGTGGCAGATGCACGTTGGCACAGGAACATGGAACTATGCGGATACCACCAACTTGATTTTGAGAAGTACCGATTGGAAAAAACTGAAGCCCAATGGCATGCATGCAGCTAATACAACCAATGTGAAACGCTACATCGACTTCGCTTCTCAACACAGTATCGAGGGTGTTCTCGTAGAAGGTTGGAATGTGGGTTGGGAAGATTGGTTCGGTCAGTGGAAAGAAGAGGTCTTTGATTTTGTAACTCCTTATCCAGATTTCGATGTAAAAGAATTACAACGCTATGCTTCTTCCAAAGGAGTAAAGATGATCATGCATCACGAAACATCTGCCTCAGTTACCAACTACGACAGAAGAGTTGACGAGGCGTTTCAATTCATGAAGGCCAACGGCTATGATGCGGTGAAGACAGGCTATGTCGGTCGAGTGATTCCGCGGGGTGAGCATCATGACACACAGTGGACAGTGAATCATTTCAACCGCGTCGCAGAAAAAGCAGCAACAAACAAAATAATGCTCGATGCACACGAGCCAGTGCGACCAACCGGTTTGCATCGCACCTTCCCTAACTGGCTGGCGTGTGAAGCCGCGCGAGGCAATGAATTCAACGCCTGGAGCGTTGGCAATCCTCCAGATCATGAAACGATATTGCCCTTCACGCGATTAATGGGCGGCCCGATGGATTATACTCCTGGAATATTTCAGGTGAAAATGAATTACTATAATCCCTCTAGTCAGGCCCAGGTACACACAACGCTGGTAAAGCAATTGGCACTTTACGTAACAATGTACAGCCCTTTGCAAATGGCCGCAGACCTTCCTGAGAATTATGAAAAACATTTGGATGCCTTCCAATTCATCCAAGATGTGGCCGTGGATTGGGACGACACCAGAATTTTAGAAGCAGAACCTGGCGATTTCATTGCTATTGCACGCAAAGCAAAAGGAAAAGAAGAGTGGTACATCGGCGCGATCACAGACGAGAATTCACGAACAGCAAATGCTTCATTGGACTTCCTTGATGCTGAGAAAAATTATACAGCTACTCTTTATCTCGATGGAGAGAAGGCACACTGGAAAGACAATCCAATGGAATACCAGATTCAAAAATTTATTGTCTCCAGCAAAACATTGTTAAAATTGAAGCTTGCCGCAGGAGGTGGTGCAGCAGTTAGTATTAAATCAGCAACACCGGATGAGGTGAAGAAGCTGAAAAAATATAATAACTAGTTGAACGCAACCTAGAATCTTTATTTAGAAGACTGCCAAAATAAACTGACAGCATTATTGAATCTTACGGGTTGCTCAATAAAAGGAAAATGACCGCTATGAGGAATAATCACTAATTGCGAGTTAGCAATACCACTCTTGTAGACTGGTGCGGAAATTTCCGAGGCTGGTTCTTTATCGCCATAGATAATAAGTGTAGGTGCAATTATCTTTTCCAATTGTGTAGTGAGATCAAATGCAAACAATTCAGGGCCGACATGCTCAAAAATCTTTGATCGTTTAAAATAATCCTGGGGTAGTTTTATCTTCAACAACGCAATTTTCGTCGTGTCATCAAATTGACTTTTGAAAGCTACTTTCATTAATGAGTCCACCCATTTTACTTCCTTATTTTTAAAGCCAGGTTGCGATTTGATTTGATCTTCCAACAGGCTATCGTAAGCCGAAGTGCGTTGAGCGAGGATTTGTTCTTCTTCATTCCATAAGCGAAACGATGGAGGCATTGCATCACAAAGCACAAGACTTTTTACTTTTAATGGATACTCAATGGCATATTTTGCAGCCAACATCCCGCCCCAAGAATGACCGAGAACATGCACCTGCTCAAAACCTAATTTTTGACGGAGCTGTTCAATGTCATCAACTAAAGTTTTTATAGTCATCGAAGCAGTATCTACGTCTGCTGCCGATTTGCCGCTA
>Ga0207155_1001_pt2 | contig 25685 bp, 22 predicted proteins | sample Alteio_BWMinHeat_26_FD_153515 | JGI IMG/M metagenome (GOLD analysis project Ga0207155, IMG submission 153515) | Enriched cells from forest soil in Barre Woods Harvard Forest LTER site, Petersham, Massachusetts, United States -... | ecosystem: Environmental > Terrestrial > Soil > Temperate forest >... | reverse complement strand
CCCAGCCATCGCTCCGTCCATTTACTATCGCGCGCAGACTGGCCTGATTTCGCTTGAGAACACCCACAATATGGCGGGCGGTACCGTGACACCACTCGCCGTGTTGCAAGAAATATGGAGAGGTGCAAGCGTGGCCGGCTTACCAGTGCATCTCGACGGAGCGCGTGTCTTTAATGCTGCTGTCGCTTCCGGCAGCACAGTGCGAGAACTAAGCACGGGCTTCGCGACGGTAATGTTCTGTCTGTCTAAGGGGCTCTGCGCGCCGGTCGGCTCAATGCTGGTTGGCACCAGCGAGCATATCGCGCAGGCACGTGTCTTTCGAAAGGCGTTGGGCGGAGGAATGCGTCAGGTCGGGGTCCTAGCCGCCGCAGGGTTGATCGCTCTCGAGCAAATGCCCGCCCGGCTCCACGAGGATCACGCGAACGCGAAATGGCTGGCGGATCGACTCGCTGAGGTGCCCTCCATCGAGATTGACGCAAACAATGTCGCAACCAACATCGTCATTTTCCGCCTCAAGGCCTCCCGCGATGCCGCTGATCTATGCGCACGGCTGAAAGAGCGCAATGTGCTGGCCAGCGCGATTGCAGCGGACAGCATTCGCCTGGTGACGCATCGCGATGTGGGGAGGGCAGCGTGCGAGCAGGCGCTCAAAGTGCTGGTTGCCGAACTCTCGTCTTAGGACAACAGTCGTTGAGCTGCGCTAAACAGCGTCTGGGTCTGATTCGGCCCATTGCTCATGTCCGCTGGTGGCATCCTCGCCAGAGGATACCGGGACTTAGCTCGCGGTTGTCGTTGCGGACGCGTCAAACATTCACGAGCTTTTTGCATAAAAACTGGGGCCATGCGGTAGGCTGGTCGCGGCGGCGCGTCAAATCCCGCGCCGCGAGGGGTTAAAAGCTTGAACCAGACCATCTTCGTCCTGGAAGACGACACCGACATTTCCAGGCTTGTGCGGCATCACCTGGAGGCCGCTGGATTTCAGGTGCGGCTCTATGGCAACATTGGCACGATTGTTCAAGACGCCGAACGCAAGCCGCCCGTTCTTTTTCTGCTCGACATCATGGTGCCTGGGGGCGATGGGCTTGATCTCTGTCGCCGATTACGTCAGAACGCGAGCCTGGCTACGGTACCCCTGGTGTTTTTGACCGCGCGGGCCAGCGAAAATGACCGTGTTCTCGGACTCGACCTCGGAGCGGATGACTACATCACCAAGCCTTTTTCCCCTCGCGAACTAGTCGCGCGCGTGAAAGCCGTTCTGCGGCGTTTCGAGCGTCCGACGTCTCCTTCGCTAATTTCCTTCGACCAGGTCGCAATCGATGCCAGCGCAATGCAATTGATGGTGCGTGGAGAGATGACCGGCACCACCGCGACAGAGTTTCGCTTGCTCGAATACCTGGCTCGTCATCCCGGCCGCGTCTTCACCCGCGACCATTTGCTTGACGCGGTCTGGGGCGATGCACGGTTCGTGACGCCGCGCTCGGTCGACGTCTATGTTCGCAGGATTCGCGAGAAGATAGAGACAGATCCCGAGAATCCGCGTTACTTGAAAACAGTGCGTGGCGCCGGATATCGCTTTGAGATGCCAAAGGCTGTTTAGCATACTTGTCACGGGCAAGAGCGCAGTAAGGAGCGCAGGTTGCGGCGCGGACTCTTCATAAAGTTGTTGGCCACGTTCATCGCCCTGCTGGGTCTGGGCGGGCTGCTCATCAGCTATGCAGTCGCGCAACATGCTGTGTTCATCGCCGCGGGATTAGTCATCGCACTCGCTGCCCTGGCAGCGATTCCCCTGGCGCAGATCGCCAGCCGGCACCTGGATAAGGTCGATCAGTTCGCGGGCAATCTTGCCAGTGGTCGGCTCGACGCCCGCATTGGCGATCCGGGATTCTCTGCGTCTGCCGATACGACGCGCAAGCTCGATCAGGGCATGGCCCGGCTCGAACAGGAATTCCAGGCGATAGGAAGTCGCCGTCGCGAACTCGAAGCTCTGCTGGATAGCATGCAGGAAGCGGTTATCGCGGTGGACGCGCAAGGCCGCGTGCACTGGTCGAATGCCGTGATGGAGCGTGTCGTAGAGCGAATCGCGGCTCCAGTGCGCATCGGACGTTCGCTGGTTCAGACGGTGCGCGATCCCACCGTCCTGGCATGCGTCGAACAGGCAATCTTGCGCAAGACAGCACAAACCGGAAGGGCTACCTCGATTTCTCCTGGCCGCACGTTCGAGGTCAACGCGGCACCGACGCCCGGTGGCGGGGCAGTCGTTGTGTTGCACGATGTCACCGAGGTGGAGCGAGTCGAGCGCACATTGCGCGACTTCATTGCAAACGTTTCCCACGAACTCCGCACACCGTTGACGTCGATCTCGGGCTATGTAGAGACGCTGCACTACGACGAGCGCATGGAGGACGATGCTCGAGAGTTTCTCGACATCATTCTGCGCAACGCGACCCGCATGCATCGGCTCATCGAAGATCTGCTTGCACTCGCCCGTGTGGAGTCCGGCGAATTTCGGCCGCGCGTGGCGCCGATTCCGTCTACTCGGCTGGTGGATGACGCAGTGGCCCTGCTCTCAGGCATGTTGCATGAAACGGACGTCGAGCTGGAACGTGGCCCCATCACCGCGACGGCAGTGCTTGCTGACCCAGACGCTATGCAGCAGGTCTTCTCGAACCTGATCGAAAATGCCGTCAAGTACGGAGGAGTGGGAAAGACCGTGACGATCGGCGCGCGGCATTTGGGAGACTTCGTCGAGTTTTATGTGAAGGACCAAGGCGCGGGTATCGCTTCTGAGCACCTGGATCGAATCTTCGAACGCTTCTATCGGGTAGACAAAGCTCGTTCTCGAGAGTCCGGCGGCACTGGTCTTGGGCTTGCTATCGCGCAGCACATCATGCTCGCGCATGGGGGTGCGATTCGCGCAGAAAGCGAGCTGCATAAAGGCAGCACGTTCTACTTCACACTTCCTACAGCACCCACGCAGAGCGATGCTGCACCTGTGGTGGATGAGTCGCCTGCGATGCGGAGTGAGGCGTAAAGTTACCCGTTCTGATCAAGGATTTAACGGCTCGCAATCAATTCCGCTTGACGCCTAAATAGATCTATTGGTCCATCGTCAACAGTGCGCTGAGACTAAGAGACAACAACGCACCAAACGAGTGAGCTTTAACGCATCATCAACCGCTGTAAAATGGGGCGACAGAATCCCTACGACGAATGGCCCTGTAGCTCAGGTGGATAGAGCAACGGTTTCCTAAACCGCAGGTCGGAAGTTCGAATCTTCCCAGGGTCACCACTTAATCCAAACGATATCAAATATATACGCCATCGAGCCGATTTTGCACTCGATGGCGATTTATGCCAATTGGTTGTTTAGCTGGTCGTTGGTGTTTGACTCATTGCACCACTTTTGGTGCGTCCATTGTCGTCGCCATCCGCTCCGACGCAGTCATGGCATGACTCGGAGACAGGTGCGCGTAACGCGCCGACATGGTGATGGATCTGTGCCCGGCCAAGACCTGAATCTCTTTCAAAGAGAGGCCGGACTCCGCACACCAGGAGCAGAAGGTGTGGCGATTATTGTGCCAGCTGTAGTTCGTGATGCCAGCTTCCTTTAACGCCGGATCGAACCACCAGCGACAATCCGCGTATTCGCCCGGCAGCGGGAACACGAGATCTTTGGCCTTGGTGGCCTTGCCGGCGCGAGCATGCTGCGTCTGTAGCGCAGCCAGCGCCACGTGGTTGAGCTGCACGACGTAAGGATGCCCATTCTTCGTCTTCGTCAGGTCTACTATCTTCTTCTTGAAGAAGACATCACCCCAGGTGATCTCGAATTGATTCCCGAACCGCATGCCGGTCCAGACACTCACCTGGAACGAAGGCAGTTGCTCAGGATTGTCACGCTCGATGATCTCGCAGAGATCCAGATACTCCTGGCGGGAAAGATAGCGCGACCGTCCAGTGGGCTCCTTGCGCTTGTGAATCAAGCGCGCGGGATTGATGTTCACTTTGCCATTGACCATGCCCTCGCGATAAGCGATAGAGATGAAATCCTTATAGCGGTTGCCGGTCGCATTCGACCGCTTACGGCTGGTGATCCACTTATCGATTTCCTGCGGCGTAACTTCGTTGGCAGGACGGTGGCCCAGTGCCTCGATGACGATCTTGGCTTTCGATTCGTAATCGCGCGGGTGCTTGCGATGGGTTTTGGCGAAGTCGACGGCATCCTCTACCAGCTCGCCCAGTGTGACGACCCCTTGAACTCGTAGCACGCCGAGTTTCAGCCCCGCCCTCGCATCAGCTTTCCTCTTGTGGTAAAGCTTCTGCGCATCGCCCTTGCGGCCGACCCTTTCCCTGTGTCGGACGTGGTTGTGGTGCCACAGGATTGACCACACACCACTGCCCGGTGGATCTTCGTACACTCCCATTGCATTCTCCCTTGGTTGTTTTTGTCGGTTCAGCATATCAGCGAAACCGAAGTTGGGAGGATTCGCACCTAGATTGCCATATAGGGCCGAATTAGCACTAAAGTCCTAAGGGTTTCCCCCGATTGTTTTCTTTCTGAACATGCAGGACAATGAATAAAGACGAAGCAGCGGCGAGTTCCGCTGCAATAGGGCTCCCACCGGCCGACCTGGTGGTAAAGAACGCACCCCGCGGGTGACGCTCAAGGCCGACACACAAGAAGGCGCCAGCCTTCGAAGGTGAAGGCATAACGGCAGAGATGCCCACCAGAGCTATCTGGTGACGAACCGAATGCAACGTGAGACTTGCGTTGCCCCGAAGAGAGCGCTCGCAGGAGGCGCTGAAGGGTCGGTGGGCCGTGAAGGTCTGACGTGCGTGTATCGAGCGCCGATCAACTCGTGGAGATTCACATTGAAGACTAAGACTGAAGTTAGGAGCGACGCGCCTGTGCGCGTACGCACGCAATCCCCCTCAACCGAAACACGGCTGCTGTACGACCGCAAGTCTGCAGCGCGGCAGTTGTCCATCTGCGTTCGTTCGCTCGATTACCTGATCGCCGGCAACAAGCTGGACACCTTACGCCTGGGAAAGAAAGTGATGATCCCGCGCGCGGCGTTGGTGAAGTTCGCCTCGGCCAACCATTTTGAAAGTGTGATCTCGTAGGCACCCACCCTTGAGACGAGCCGGCTATTCAACTCCCAATGGGGCCCGAGCCTTGACGATCGGGCCTTTTGCATGTCGATAGTGGGCGAAGAAATAGCGAAGACAGGGGCAAATTGCACTATTTATGGTGACAATCCGATGAGTTTGGCCAAACTTCCTCTTCCAGTAGTAGGTAGAGGACAAAAGAGCGACCCGCTGCCTTTGGATCGCTCCCTGTCTGAGCCATCCTGAAATACATGCGGAGTTTCGACTCCCAGCGAAACGCAAGCCCCGGCGGCGGTTCGTTCTGACAACACCCAGTCTCAGACCAGTTCTGAGGCTCCATGACCGAGCTATGCCCGCAGTTACAGCCTGAATGGTCCCTGATACTCCCTACCTCAAGGCAGCCTGTCCACGAGCCTGGGGCGCCAGACCCCGAAGGCGATGTGGTCAGTAGAAGAGATGTACTACCTGCAGTGATGTTGTTCAGCAGTTCATATCAGCCCTGGAGATTCCCTCATGGATAAGAATAAGCAACGCATCGCAGCTGACAATCGCCTCGCAGAGTGGTTCGGTTCCTCACTGCCAGTTCAGGCACTCGTGACTATGACAATGCCGATCGTTAGCCGAGTCAGTGTGTCGCAGGAGCGTATCAATACGGCATTCGATGGGTTCTGGTGGGACTTCCAACGTAGTCAGGGTCGTCGCATGGGCTTTCTGCGCGCCGACGAACTCGATACGCAAAGGCACATCCATCTGGCTATCGTGTCTCCCGAACCGATTCATGATTTCCGCGTGCAAACGTGTTGGGCCCGCGCGTGCGAAGACTGGAGCCCGGAACGCACCCACATAGATCACATCGATCCAGAAGATCCATGGTCCTTTGAGGGACTGTCCTACCTCATGAAGCGGGGCGATTGGGTCGCGAGCTCGAACATCACATTGTTTCAGCGCGGCCGCGATCTCTCCTCGATGAAAGCAGCTGAGCGTAGGCGGTACTTGCAGATTTACCCGGATGCCCGTACCGCTGCATCTCCACTCAGTGGTCTGGCGATTGCCGCGTAGAGACGCCCACGTGTCTCGTGTGCCTTATGAACAACAATCACATAAGACAAATAGCGTCCGGCGTATGGCAAATTGAGTAGCTGACTCACTGTTCACGGCTTGAACTGTAACTGCACGGCTTCGACCAAGCCCCACTTTTCTACCATAGAAGACTCTATTGCCTTCTTCCCAAGTGTTGCCGTTGTTTTCCCTAAAGGTTGAATGATCATTCCCTGTGGGTTTCGTTCATGATAGTGATAATTGAGCACAAAGAAAAAGCTATCATCCGTCTCGTGGATGACCGTTAGCGGAAAAGTGATATTCGTACTTGGAACAAACGGTACGCCGATGGCTTTCACGTCGGGCACGAATTCTTGCCTGATCTCGAATCGCAAATTATCTGGTTCACCGCCACCGAACTGACGTGGTATGTCCATGTACACGAAGCCCGCGAATGTATTGATGTACCATGCAACCGCAACCACAAGAGCTGTAGAGTAGATGATCAGCTTCCCCCACGCATTGGCCATTCTGACGAAGGTGCCGTGGCCGACCACGAACGGATAGATCCTGACCACCTGTACAGCCAATACGGCAGACGCGCAGCTTGCTAAGTAAAACTGCGCAGCAGCAAACAACACCCTCTCTGGCCGCAGGCGATCAATAGCTTCCCAAGAATAGACATTGTGATGTTCAATCCTCCAACAGAGCGGAACCAGCGCCAGGAGTGGCAAAACCAGCTTCGTGATTAAGCCAAATACTCGGTGGAGTTTCCGTGAAGGAGCTTCGGCTATCTTTGCTATCCCTGTGATAGGGCCGAACGCGATGAGAGAAAGGCTCCCTATCACGATTGCTCCGGTCAGTATTGCTCTTGGGCGGACGAGCGTGAAATCGGTAATGCCATGGGAGTGCAGAAAGAGATTGAAAGTTAGCAATCCTACTGCGTAGCACAATCCGAGGAACACTACGATAGCCTTGGATGCGCCACCACCATTCGACTCGCTCACTTCTTGCTTCGCTTTGCCTTCTTCGTCCCCCATAGACCTACCTCCGCATCGAGCCCTTCAAGATGACGCGCATCTTACACCGACGCAACTGCAGGCCCAAATTCAACCCTGGTCTGCTTCCTCCTCAAGGGTCAGGGGAGGTGCGCATCGCGCGCAGATGTGATTACTGAATCACGCTTCTGCTGAGATCCACTGCATTCCAGGTCAGTCAGTGACTGAGTGATGATTCCTGTGTCACGCGCACATATTTCCTACTTATTCCCATTGTGGGACATCTGCGCGCTCATCGGAGAAACATCTGATGTGAGTCACATTACTGCTGCACTGGAAACAGAGCTCGCTGAGCTAGAAGCTGCACGACTGGATCTAGATCGTCGTCGATCGTGCTGCTCCGCTTAAGAGTGGCCTCACGTCAGGGGTCGCCTGCGCCGGAGTGGCTACCAGCAAAGTCAAAGTAGTCAGTCTTAGGAGCGAGTGAAGATTCAATATCGCATTTATCCTTTTCCATTACGTTTTACCTAGTAGAGGGCAAGGATGCGTTTGGTTCAGCGGGCAAGTTGATAAACAATCGAAGTGTAAGGGCATGAGTGCTCCTCATGCCCCAAAAGCGGAACGGAATGCAGTAGAAGGCGCATAATCTCTAGTAGCAGCATCGGAAGATGCTGCGGGTTGGTTCGCAGGACTCCTGATCCCGGTTCATCCGGCCCCGATAAACAACGGCCTGCTCAAGGAACCCACAAGCGTCGTGGGGAGATGTATTCGCGGAGAACGTAACGCTGTCTGAGAATGGGCAGTCGCTACACACGTGGTGCGAAGAAGAGCGAAGTAAATGGCGATCTAGCCGAAGGGCTAGTTCCGGGCAACGGGCGGGTACTCGATCCCGCAATCTACGGCAACGTCCCGGTCGAAACAGTGGGTTGACAAAACGCCAAGTAAGGCTGACCGCTCGCATCCCTAAAAGCCGACACGGACTAGAGAAACAGATTAAGGCCTCCTACGTGGAAAGGACTTTATAAACCACGTGGGATAGCCGTAGGTGTGTCCTGCTATTCAGTCGCAGCCCGTCCAGCGGCGCGGATCAATGTCATGACCCGACCATAGATCCAGCACAACGCTCGCGCTCGGTTTAGACCACGGCCTCCTCGGCCTTCCGGACCATCTCGACGAGCACCTTACGGGTCTCGAGAGGGGTAGTGACATCGCGGAGGAAGTTGATGCGAGCACCTTTCATCCCCTCAACGGTCTCCAGACGCAGATAGAAGCCTAAGCGGTCGACCGAGGTCATGGTCGCCTTGGTCGCTTCGAGCCGCGCATGCGTTCGTGCCAGCAGAATCATCGAGTCGACATGGTCGGCGTTCATGTGGGCGAGGATGCCCGGCGCGGCCTCCGCCAGCGGGTCGGGCGAGGCCTCTTCGTAGTCTCGTGCATCGACCCATCCCATCACGCCAAAGCCACCAACGTAGTAGATGTCGATGGGCTGGAGCCGGAAGAAACTGAAGTCGGAGAAGTCGACCCAGTAACGGCTACTCTCGTGTCGGGCAAGGTACTGCTCTCGGTCGAAGGCTAATTCGTTCTCGGGCACCGGTTCGGCATCGCCAACCAGCGTGGCCCGTGCGGCGCCAAGGGGATCGCCATCTGCACCGGCTTGGGCGACGAAGAGGCTGGCTCGCGGGTCGATCTTTAGGTTCTGGGTATGCATCGCTATGTTGCTGATGAGGAAGATGGGCCGACCGGCACGGTCGAGGGCGTACGGCATCAGCGAGCCGAAGGGAAATCCCGCATGCTTGCGGGAGAGCGTCGACAGGGTGGCGACCGAAGATAGGGAAACGAGCGTGCGGACTCGCTCGGCGTGGGTCGGCTCGGGCAGTTGGGGCATCGCTGGTTCGGTGGATGCGTGCTGGCGGGGTGCAGTGACTTCGTTCGGCGACATAGGCTCCCTCAGTCTCAGACTATGGTAGAGGTTGCCGGTATGTCCCGGCCGACCCACACTGCTCGACCCACAAGCAGGTTTCTTTCACAATTCCAGCGCCACCGCGCAGGCGCAAAGAAGTAAGAGAGTAAAAGCGCGAGACCTTAAAGCCCGTATCGCTTGCTGCACATACAATTCCGGATCTACCTGAAGGACTATTCGATGAGTTTGCCTTAGTCTTGTTCAGTAGCTAACGGATCGCAAAGTGCGAGACAAAGATCGTGTTTAAATTGGCATCAGATTGGGCGCTCGTGCGCCTGTACCTGTTGACCTCTCATATGGTCGCGCCGTTGTGCAAGTTGCGGTTGATGGGGAACCGAAGCCTTTCTGCCTGGTATTGGACAGCGGCGTAAGCCAGCTCGTCCTCAATTGTGGCGATCGATGCCCGCTGCTGGCAGACGAGCACACCATCATCGCAATTACGAATACTGGTCAGATATCGGTCCGTGAAGGTCGGATACGTTCTGCCATCATTGGCTCATCAAGGTGGGTGAGCGTTCCGGCTGTTCTGATTCGAAGATCGTCGGATGCGGATGAGGGAGACGGGTTGTTGCCCACCGTCTGGTTCTCCGCAATCTTTGTGAACATGGGCGGGAAACTCATATGCTTTGAGGCGAAAAGGTAAAGCCGATCTTCTGCCACTCATAGAAAACGTCAGATGGAAGCGGGCAGCACCGATGCCCGTCCAGGATTGGGGGTTGAAGCATCGCCAGGGCAGCACAGTGGTCGACGCACCCGGTTTGTGGGAGCTTGGAAAGTGGCAGTACAGGGTTCTGGGGGCAGGCGATTTGGTAGCCGGCAGCCGGTTGATACCCGTGTCAGATGTGGACAGACTGGTTAACGCCAATCCGATGAGTTTGCGACAAACTTCTATACTAGGTCGGGCGATTTTGACCCTCATTTTGGGTCGCGTGTACCAGAAGTCATTGTGCTTCGTTGTAAAACACCCTTCCCCGGCTCTTTCATGTGAAAACTCGTGCCACAACTCGACCCTGTCGCTGAAGCCATTTTTGGGTCAAAAGATTACCAGTTTGATACCCACGACAGGGTTGGGCATTTGGGCAGTCGTTGTAGCTGAGGTACCAGGTTGGAGCGCGAAGGTGTAACGGGATGACTGGATGCTCCCTCTCGTGTGCGAGACAGATGTTGCGATCGAGGAAGGATCCATGAAGCCAGCGCGGATGAGGCGCCTATGAGGTAGGGAAGTGTCAGTGGAGGGCGGAATAATGGGTTCCCCCCGAGGTCGCTGAGTGTGGAATCCACCCAGTGCGGCGTAATTAACCAGGGGTGGGCTCGCAACGCCGACCTAGGTACACATGCGTGCGTATTACCTAGTCGCTCTCTAGTCACAAACCCATTTCCCGCGCGCGTGAAGCGGTCCTGACCCGGTCTCCCGCAGAAGCGCGGCTTTCGGCAACTGATCCAAATCTGATTGGATTTGCAGTCACAAACCGGGTGGATGAGTGCATTGGCCTATTACCAAGAACCGACAATTATTGGTTTTCGCGCATTCGGAGCGTGACGGATAGTCCAATTAATAGTGACTTCGCAGATTTCACCGTATTACAGGTATATACTGGGTCGCGTTCGGCTTCCCATGCTCGTTGTTTGAAGTCACTCACGAACTGCAGGGCCCCCAAGCAGCCGATCCCCTAAGATTCGCTTCCAAGCCAGACGTTTTCACACGCGCTCTCAAAGATAGGCATGATACGGGGCTAAGCGTCGAGAACATCAACGACAGAACGTGAATTCAGGAATATGATTCGCGGCTCCGCTAGGGGAGAAGCGAATTGACTTCCTGATCAAGACGAGGCATTCCGTGGGAACTCCTCCAAGCTGCCCGTGAATCCCGTTTAGAAGCTCACGACGGGCAGGAGAGGCTCACCTTCCAAAAGGTATCGAACGTCACGCCTTAGGGAACATGTGATTCTGCTGGCTGACGCTCGCATTCAGCGATTCAGTTGAACGCAAAGGAGAAAAGACATGGCAAATGCGACGCATGAAATCCAAGCTAACGCCGCCGCCCGCGAGGCTAGCGGTGCGAAAGTCGACATGAAGTTCGAAATCGTCGTTATCCCCGTCTCGGATGTCGATCGCGCGAAGGAGTTCTACGCGAGGCTCGGGTGGCGACTCGACGCCGACTACGATAACGGTAAGGATTTTCGCGTGATTCAATTCACGCCTCCTGGCTCCAGGTGCTCGGTCATCTTCGGCAAGAACGTCACCGGGGCGGCTCCCGGCTCAGCCCAGGGCCTTTATCTGATCGTCGATGACATCGAGGCCGCGCGCAAGAATCTGCTCCGTCACGGCGTTGAGGTCAGCGAAGTGTTTCACGGCGCCGCGGACCTGTACTCCGGCCCGGACGAGCCCTACCTGTTTGGGCGGATTCGAGTCAACGGCCCTGATCCCGAGCATCGCAGCTACCGCTCGTTCGCCTCGTTCAGGGACCCGGACGGAAACGGCTGGCTGTTCCAGGAAATCACGACGCGGCTTCCAGGTCGCATCGACGACACGGCGATGACCTTTGCATCGGCGAACGATCTGGCGAGCGCGTTTCGGCGTGCGGAGGCCGCCCACGGCGAGCACGAGAAGCGCATCGGGCAGCGCGACGCGAACTGGGCAGACTGGTATGCCGCTTACATGGTGGCGGAGCAGTCAGGCAAAGAGCTGCCGCAATGAACGACTCCGCCGGGAGCGACATCGCTCCCGGCGAGACGTCGAGGCTCTCGATCGCGGGTTCCTGGAGGAATCATGAAACTCACAGGCAAGAAGGCTCTCATCACCGGCGGAAACAGCGGCATCGGCCTGGCCACTGCCCGCCTTTTCGTTGCAGAAGGCGCTGAGGTCGCGATTACCGGCCGGGACCAGAAGACACTGGATGAAGCGGTCGCCGAGCTGGGATCGAAAGGGCACGGCTATCGCGCCGACGTTACGGTTGCGGAGGACCGCAAGAAGCTTTTCGCTGAACTCGCCAAAGACTTTGGCAAACTTGACATCGTCTTCGCCAATGCAGGCATTTCTGGCAGGACGCCGACTGGCACGACCGACGAAGCCATCTTCGAGAAGGTAGTCCACACCAACCTCAACGGTGCTTTCTTTACCGTCAATTCAGCCGCTCCTCTCATGAACGACAACGGCAGCATCATCTTCAACGGATCGGTGCACACTCATCTCGGTCAACCAGGCCTGGCTGCCTACGCTGCCACGAAAGGCGGACTCGTCTCGATGGCGCGATCCATCGCCGCAGACCTTGCACCGCGCAAGATTCGCGTGAACGTGGTGGCCCCGGGAGCGACGAAGACTCCCATCTGGAAGCGCGGGGCGCGCGCCAATGCCACGGCAGAGGAATCCGCAAAAGTTTCCGACTTCTTCTCTTCCACGGTTCCACTTGCCCGTTGGGCCGAGCCGGAAGATCTCGCCAAGGCTGTGCTTTTTCTTGCCTCGGACGATTCGTCGTACATCAACGCGGTCGAGCTGATGGTGGATGGCGGACTGACGGGCGCTCCCTTCGGAGCCCCCATTCTTCGCGGCTGACCATAGAGATTGGCAGAGAGGAGAACCTATGTCTCATCATTTCGATACCAAACTTGCGAAAGAGGATCCAAGCCTGAACGTGTCTGATTTCTATCTGTTTCAGGGCGCTCCCGACACAACGGTGATGGCGATGACCGTCAATCCTGATGTTGTCCTCTCTGCACCGGATACCCTTCACATTGAGGGTTTGTATGCCTTCCGCCTGGACCTGACTGGTGACGCTCGCGAAGACGTCGTCTTCAAGTTCAGGTTCAACGAACCGAGACATGTGAACGGGGACGAGCATGTCCATGTTCAGAAGTTTCAGGTCCGTAGAGGCACTGGCGAGGCTATCGGCGAGGACAAGGGCGAGCTTCTGATAGAAGGCGATACGGGAAAAGTCCATAGCAAGTCTGGTATTCGCGCCTTCGTCGGAATCGCTCCCGATCTGTTCGCCGCCGACGCTGTCGCAATGCAAAGTCTTCAGAAGGCCTTCTATGACGAACACAGGTATGACGGCGATGCGTTCCTGCGCAGTGGTCAGAACTTCTTCAGCAATCGCAATATCACTGCGATTGTTCTCGAAGTCCCAAACCACCTGATCGGCAAGGGAACGGTCCACGCCTGGGCGACGGTGTCACTTTACGGCCATGCTCCCGAGATGCAGGTGTCACGTTGGGGCCTGCCGATGATCACGCACCTCTTTCTCAACGATCCCGCCGATCAGGAAGTAAAAGAGACCTTCAACAAATCGGTGCCGTCAGATGACATCGCCTTATTCTCGGGATACATCGCAGACTATACCCAGAAGATGACTACCTATGCAGGATCTGCCGTGAACCCGGAAGAATACGGAAAGCAAATGGCCTCTCGACTATGTCCGAACACCTTGCCCTATGAGTTAGGAACGGCAGCTGCATTTGATGTCGCGAGATTCAATGGGAGGCCACTGGGTGATGATGTTCAGGATGTGATGCTTACATTGGCGACAAACAGGCCCCTCCAGGACGGCGCTGCCCCTGATCGCAATCGTATCCGCAGCGAGTTCCCATATTTTGGTGAGCCTTACTCGAAGGAAGAACAGAAGGATGTCGTACCATGGCACCCGCCTCGTAGTCATTGAGACTCCGGAAGGCAGCTGGGGGCTGGTGGTCGAACTATAGATACCGGGAAGATCAGTAAACTCATCGGCGCAATCCAGGGCCCAAAACGCCTGGCCGAAGCACGGGAGAAGCGGGGGGTATGTCGACGGCAACAATAATCGGCTCAGGACCGAACGGACTCTCAGCCGCAATTGTCCTTGCAGCATCGGGCGTAAGGACGACCGTACTAGAACGTAATGGGCAGATTGGTGGTGGCTGTTCAACCGCCGAGGTCACACAGCCTGGTTTTCTTCACGACCTGGGCTCTTCGACATACCCCCTGGGCGCTGCAAGCCCTTTCTATGGTTCTCTTCCCTTCACCATTCCTTGGATTCAACCGCACGCGGCATTCGCTCACCCGTTGGATGACGGGACCGCGGTCGTGCTTGAACACTCGATTGAAGAAACAATCGACCAACTGGATGCATGTGACCGCAAAGCATACCGATCACTGATAGAACCCGTAGTTTCTAACTTCGCTGCTCTGGTCGAAGAAATTCTCGGCCCCATCCTACATATCCCGGGAAGTCCGTTCGTGCTGGCGCGTTTTGGCCTATCCGCTCTGTTGCCGGCGCTGTCGTTGGCTCGTTCCCACTTTGCTGGAGAACGGGCTCGATCCCTCTTTGCTGGCGTCTCAACCCATTCCATCCTCCCGTTAGAAACGACGGCTTCAGCTGCTGTTGGCTTGACTCTGATAGCCGCTGGACACACGAGAGGTTGGCCGATCCTGCGTGGCGGTGCACAGTCTCTCACGGATGCCCTGGTCCTGCATTTAGAGGATCTCGGAGGCCGAGTTGAAACCGGTCGTGAAGTAACCGAGCTACCTTTGTCCGACCTCGTCCTCGCAGACATCACCCCGCGCCAACTCCTTCGCATCGCCGGTTCCCATCTATCCACTGACTATCGAAAGCAACTGGAGCGATTTCGGTATGGACCCGGTGCTTTCAAGATTGACTACGCACTGAATGCAGCGATTCCGTGGACCGCTCGCGAATGTCTGCGGGCCGCCACCGTACACATCGGAGGCTCTCTCGAGGAGATTGCTGAGGCTGAAAGGACCCTTTCACCCAACAAACCATTCGTCCTGCTCGGCCAGCCATCGCTCTTCGATTTCAGTCGAGCTCCCTCTGGTCGACATACTGCTTGGGTCTACTGTCATGTTCCGAACGGCAGCACCGAAGACTACACCGAATCCATTGAGCGCCAAATCGTACGCTTCGCTCCCGAATTCCGCGATTGCATTCTGTCCCGTTCCGTCTCTACACCCAAAGATCTGGAGAGTTGGAATTCCAATCTAGTCGGCGGCGATATCTTGGGGGGAGCAATGAATGTCCGCCAGCTACTGTTTCGTCCTACACGGTTGTTGTATCGCACCTCGCGTTCGGGACTCTATCTTTGCGGAGCGTCAACGCCCCCAGGTGGCGGCGTTCACGGAATGTGTGGATTTCATGCAGCCAAGATGGCCCTCAAGGATCTCAACATTTAATTCGATTTTCTGTCGGTCATTTCGCTTTGGCACAAGGGAATCCGTGGGGGATATCTTACGAGACTCTGGCTCCGGAAAACATAGTGACCAGGGGGTCAGGCCTGAATCGCCTTCCCCTGTTCGCGCGATCATCACATCACGTGTATGACGACCATCCTAGTTGAGGGTCGGGCATCGAGGAGGAATCATGAAGCTCACAGGCAAAAAGGCACTTATTACCGGAGGCAACAGTGGCATCGGCCTGGCCACAGCCCGCCTTTTCATCGCTGAAGGCGCTGAAGTCGCAATTACGGGTCGCGATCAAAAGAGACTGGATGAAGCGGTCGCCGAACTCGGATCGAAAGCGCACGGCTACGCGGCGCAACACTTATGGGCAGTGGACGCGGCGAACTTCAGTCACAATTCACTCGCGCTCACATAAGTACGATTGTCCGATCGTCACGGCCCAGTACCTCTCTAAACAAGCTTGCAACTGAGGACGTCTTTACATGGGTGTCATCGCCGGCAAACGGCGGGACTCGCCCAGGCTGCGGATGAAGTTCGCGTGCATCATCCCCGAAACACCACTCGACTCTTGTATGAAGCGTGCGCATTTCTTCGCACGCTTCTTGACGAGCCGATGTGTCGGATTTACAAGAAGTGACGAAGTCCGAAAGTCGCCAGATTGTGTTGTTCATAAGTGTCAGGATCTTCAAGTGCTAAAGACAGCGCTATCGTTCACAATCGCGCCTGCCTCAAAAGGGCCGAACTAACAAGGGATTTGGAAGATCGAGCTGATTGTTCTGATCCTGGTCATTCCAATCTCCAGCACCAAGAAAGTGAGGACATCGATGAATCGAACCTTTACCGATAAGCGTATCTCCTTCCGTGCACTCCACAAAGAGGGATGCTTCCTTCTACCAAACCCCTGGGATGCAGGCAGTGCTCGCATGTTGCAGCATCTTGGTTTCGCTGCGTTGGCCTCTACGAGCACCGGCTACGCCTGGACCACTGGGCGACCCGATTACGCAGTCACGCTCGACGATGTCATCAGTCATCTGAAATCTCTTTGCGATTCGGTCGATCTGCCAGTCAATGCTGACTTTGAAAGCGGATTTTCCTCCGATGTTGAGGGACTCTTCGACAGCGTCAAACAGGCTATTCAAACCGGAGTTGCTGGTCTGTCTATCGAAGATCGCATTTTCGGCAATGTCGAAAAGCTTTATGAAACTCCGGCCGCCGTCGAGAGGATCAAGGCCGCACGCAAGGCCATCGATGACTCAGGGGAAGAGGTCATCCTCGTTGGTCGGACGGAAGGCTTGTTGATCGATCCTTCGGCCGTCTCGAAGGCGATTGACAAACTCGTAGCGCTCGCCGAGGCGGGAGCCGACTGTCTGTACGCGCCTGGGGTCGGTAAGAAAGAGGACATCGCGACGATGGTCAAAGCCGTCGCGCCCAAGCCGCTCAATGTTCTCGCTAGGGGGCCGGGGTTGAACTTGTCTGCGTTCATGGACCTCGGCGTGCGTCGCGTCAGTGTGGGCGGAGCTCTAGCTCTTGTGTCCTGGAACGCCATGCGTGACGCCGCTCAAAAGCTCAAGGCCGGGTCGTTTGACGGTCTTGTTACAGAAACAACGGGCGGGCAGCTCAACGATATCTTCGCATCGTGAGCTCTGCCTCCCGTCGTTACCGTAAACCTGTACTGGCCGATCTGTATTACGGCAGTGGCCAGATGGACAAGAAAGGCTCTGGCTTATCTGATGTGCTCCGGGACGTCAGGACCAACGGTGGTGACGTTCGATTCGGCCCGAACGGCGACAATACCGCGTTCGAAATCGAGATCCTTTCCAGACCAGAAGCGGTATGGGCGTAGCGACTGGTCATTTCCTGCCCCTTATGCCCCAGATACCTTCGCACGCCAATTCCAAGCTCATTTCCGAGCAACGCCGGCCCGCTGGGTGCAATCACTCCGAGTAGAAGCTGCACGACAGCATCTCGAAGGCCGCGAGATGCCGCTTAGAGAGATCGCACGGCTCACAGGCTTTCGCGACGAGTAAGCGCTTCGGAGAGCATTTATTCAACAGACAACCTGATAGTCCGACCCCGTGAAAGTGGGCTGCTGCGCCTTCAAACGAGCACCCAACTGCTGGAGCTGATGTCTGCTCAGCGCACAAGGCTCGCTCGTAGTTTGTGGATCTCCAAGACCGGAAAAATGAAGCTCGCGAAGAAACTTGTCCTCGATGTCTTGAGGATCAACTTCGTCCGAGAAGATGACGTGTGCGTTGACTTTCTTTACCTTGCCAGCCTCCTCCTCGGAGGCAGTCGGAATTAAGAGGTCCAGCCTAAGCTCGATGTTTGGAAGCAACAGAGAGATATTTGACATCCGTCCGTGTTGCCGAAATTCCCGAAGCCGCTTGTAACCATCGATACTGAAGTAGTCAGTGAATCCAAGGACGGCCACGTCCGTAAGAGCCTCAATCGCAGAAAGGTACGCTTCCCAATCGGGGCCATTTGCACTGTGTGAGAACTGGTTGTTGAACACCGATTCGGGTGTATGAACGTGAAGATCCCATTTCCTCCAAATCGATCCGCGGTATGTTGAGGGAAATGTGGGCGTGACAGCAGCAGCGGCAGACAAGCGATACCTCCAAACTCAACTTAGGGGGGTGCAACGACACTATCCACCTAAAGCCGCCGAATCAATAGTTTGTATCTCTCCAATGCTCTTTGGGTGCCGCATCTAAACTCGCGGAGCCCAACATGATCCGCACGACTCTCTTAATCTGCGCTGCAGCCACTCTCATCCCCGCCGCCCACGCGCAAGCCCCCTGCAGCCTCCTCACCCCCGACCAACTCAAGGCCGTCCTCAGAGTGCCCGTGAACCCCGGCCAGCCCGGCGCACTAAAGACTCCCCCGACTGCACCTGGAAGGACGCCAAAAACGAGGACCGCGTCTACGTCAGCCTCAAAACCCGCGACAACTTCAACGTCACCCGCGCCCAGATGCAGAACACCGGCCTCGCCTCCGTCACCGGCATCGGCGAGTTGCCAACTTCAAACTGGCCGGTCAGCTACCTAGAATAAGGACGTTTCGTCAGTTGCCTGGAAGTTACTGAGCCCGACCCCGGCCAACCGGAAGAGTTGGTTTCGATCCACCTCAACTCGGTCACAGAGTGAAATCGCCAACGCCGCCAGTTCTTCAGCGGTGCTTGGCATCTGCTGAGGAGTCAGGCTACGAGTCAATGTTGAGAACTCCTTCGTCTTCAGTTTGAGGACGAAGGTACGGGCACCAGCGGCGTTTCATCGAGATGCCGTCCAGACCTTTTCTGACAAACTGCGAATCGCGACTGCTGTTTCGGAAAGAGGAATGTCGATGGGGAACGTATCTTCGGCCGAGATCGACTTTTCGGGGACGATTCGGAATTACCGGGTTGTGATCGATGCCGTAGGCCAGTTCGTAGAGTCGCATCCCATAGCGGCCGAACTCTGCTTCGAGCACAGCAATGTCCATCTTCTGGACGTCACCGATAGTCTTGATGCCCCTCTGATGCAGGTGCTGTTCTGTGACCCTATAGCTGGATTTTGGTCGTTCCACCTCAAGAACATACAATCGCGCACCAATTTCTATAACGTCGAGCGTCCACGAACCCTGGCTTCTATGAATCACGAACTCTGGCTTCTATGAACAAGGAGTAGTGATGTATCAAGAATTTTCCAAAGCGCGGAAGGTTTACATTAATCGTGACGCTCAGGGAATTGCAAGAGAGCTGCTTCACTTCGACAGCCCCGTTGCGACCCGGAGACGGGACGTCGAGCGGTAACGCACTAGACATCGTTTCGCTCTGGTGCACCAAGAGTCAATTCCGCCGAAAGTCGAGGTTGGGGCCTATCGGAAGCGTGGGTGAGTTCCATGTGGATCGTTCGAATTGCACTGAGCAGACCATACACGTTCATTGTGCTTGGGCTGTTGATTCTCCTTCTCAGCCCGGTCGTCATCTTGCAGACTCCCACCGACATCTTTCCCAACATCAACATTCCGGTGATCGCCGTCTCCTGGCAGTACGCCGGCTTGAATCCTTCCGAGATGGAAGGTCGAATTACCACCGTTTATGAGCGTCTCCTGACCACCACGGTCGACAACATCGAACACATCGAGTCCACGACGATCAACGGGACCTCGGTCGTTAAAATTTACCTCCAACCCAACGCGAGCGTAGACCGGGCCAATGCACAGGTTACCGCTATCTCGCAGACAGTGCTTCGGCAGATGCCGCAGGGTGTCCTTCCGCCGTTGGTCTTGAGCTACAGTGCCTCAGCTGTTCCTATCCTGCAGCTTGGAATATCGGGCAAAAACCTCTCTGAGCCCCAATTGAATGACCTGGCAATCAACTTCCTGCGAACGCAGCTGGTCACAGTTCCGGGAGCGTCCATTCCATACCCGTTCGGCGGCAAGACACGACAGGCGATGGTGACGTTGAACCAGGAACATCTCCAATCGAAAGGATTGTCTGCAAACGATGTCCTGGTCGCTCTTCAGACGCAGAATCTGATTGAACCAGGGGGAACCGCTAAGATCGGCCAGTTCGAATACGACGTCGACCTGAACTCCGATACCGAGACGATCCAGGAATTGAACAACCTGCCAGTCAAAACCGTGAACGGCACTACGATCTATATTCGCGATATCGCCACAGTGAGCGATGGTTTCGCTCCGCAGATCAATATCGTTCGGCAGGACGGAAAACGGGGCGTTCTTCTCACCGTATTCAAGGCAGGGGACGCTTCGACGATCGAGGTTGTTAAGAAGACCAGAGAATTGCTTCCGAGGGTGGCGCAAACGCTCCCTCCAGAGCTTCGAATCCAGCCGCTCACCGACCAATCGATCTTCGTACAGGGCGCGGTGAACGGAGTGATCCGTGAGGCAGTCATCGCCGCGGCTCTCACCGGAATTATGATCCTTCTGTTTCTCGGAAGCTGGCGAAGCACGATCATCATCGCGATCTCCATTCCGTTGTCGATCTTGACTTCAGTGATTGCGCTAAGCTTCCTTCACCAAACGATCAACATCATGACGCTCGGCGGTCTGGCACTTGCCGTTGGCATCTTGGTGGACGACGCGACGGTGACAATCGAAAACATTGAGCGACACTTCGAAGAAGGGGCAGCCCTCCATGATGGGATTCTGAACGGCGCTGCAGAGATCGCGACACCTGCCCTCGTCTCCACACTCTGTATCTGCATCGTCTTCCTCCCCATGTTCTTTCTGGAGGGAGTTGCGAAGTTTCTGTTCGTCCCTCTCGCCGAGGCGGTTATCTTTGCCATCATCGCGTCCTACATCCTTTCGAGGACGCTGGTTCCGACGCTGGCGATGTTCCTTCTGAAGACGCATGACGAGCACACTCAACCGTCCAATAACATCTTCGCCCGCTTCCAACGTGGTTTCGAACATCTGTTCCTCAATCTACGCGACGGATATCACAATCTGCTGGAACAGCTGGTGTTGCGCAGGAAATTCTTCGTACCTATCTTTCTGTTGGTCTGCTTCTGCGTCTTTCTGTTGGTGCCGTTTCTCGGCCAGGACTTCTTCCCGGAGAGTGACAGCGGTCACTTCATCCTTCACCTCAGGACAAAGACTGGGACGCGCGTCGAAGAGACTGCAAGAACGGCAGACCTGGTGGAACAGTATATCCGGACGGTGGTTCCCACAGGCGAGATGGACAACATCGTAGACAATATCGGGCTTCCCTTCAGCACGATCAACTACATGTACAACACTTCGGGTCTTACGGGTGAGGCCGATGCCGATGTTCTCGTCTCCCTCACGGAGAAACATGGTCCTACCGCGAACTACGTGCAAGCCCTGCGTGCCGTCCTCCCCGCAAAGTTTCCTGGAGATACGTTCTACTTTCTGCCTGCCGACATTGTGACGCAAACTCTAAACTTCGGCTTGCCGGCCCCAGTCGACATCCAGATCGAAGGCGCAGATCTGGGTGGAAACACCAAGGTGGCCGGTGACATGCTCTCTGAATTGCGCCATGTCCGCGGATTGACCGATCTCCGGGTTCAGCAGCAACAGGATTACCCGAAGCTTCACATCAATGTGGACCGAACAAAGGCATCTCAAGCCGGTTACTCGGAGCGGGACGTCGTGAACAGCATGCTCATTGCTCTGAGCGGAAGTTTTCAGGTAGCTCCGATGTACTTCCTTAACCCCAAGAATGGCGTGCAGTACAACATCGTTATCCAAGACCCTCAGTACTCGGTTGGCTCAGATCAAGACATCAAGAACATTCCTATCAGCAACACGAATCAATCGAGCCCAGGTCTTTTGACCAATGTTGCCTCCATCCAGCGGACGATGGAGCCCGGGTCGATCAATCACTACAACATCCGGCGAGTTGTCGACATCTACGGGGCGGTTCAAGGGCGCGACTTGGGCGCCGTCGGTCGCGATGTAAATCGTATTGTCGAGGCGCACAAGAAAGATCTGCCGCGTGGCAGCTTCGTAACCCTCAGGGGACAATTCGGCACGATGAAGAATTCTTACATCGGGCTAATCGGTGGACTGGTGTTTTCGATCCTGCTTGTCTTCCTCTTGATCGTGGTGAATTTCCAGTCGTGGCTCGATCCGTTTGTGATTGTCACGGCGCTCCCTGCTGCACTAGCGGGTATCGTCATGTTCCTTTTCGTCACTGGAACCACATTGAGTGTGCCTGCTCTGATGGGGGCGATCATGTGCATGGGAGTCGCAACCGCGAACAGCATCCTGGTGGTGGCCTTTGCGAAAGAACGGTTGACCCATCACGGAGACCCGGTCTTGGCTGCCATCGAAGCTGGAGGCACTCGTTTTCGTCCGGTCTTGATGACTGCTCTGGCCATGATTATCGGCATGATACCGATGGCTCTCGGTCTTGGCGACGGCGGAGAGCAGAATGCTCCTTTAGGACGCGCCGTCATTGGCGGACTGCTGGTTGCAACGGTTGCAACGCTCATGTTTGTCCCATCGGTCTTCAGCTTAGTCCACAGAAAACGCGATACGGAAACCTCAGCTGTAGATGATTCCGCAGCGCCGCAAACAGCGCAGTCCCAAGGAGAAATGCAGATGGATCAGGCTAATTCGAACCAAAAGCCAAATGAAGCAATGAACCAAACTGCGGCTCCTCAGGTCACCAAACATCCCTTTACGACGAAACAAAAGATCAGCGTCTTTGCCGCTATCGTTCTCGTGGGTCTGATTGTCGTCATCGGTATCACGAAACGGAGACATGCCGTCGCAGAACTGGGGAAGGAGACCGATCGTGCGTCTGCCCCGGTGGTCACCGTGCAGACGGTGGCGTCAGCAAAGATACAGAGCGAACTAGTATTGCCCGGAACGACCCAAGCCCTCATCGATGCGGCCGTCTACGCCCGCACCAACGGATACCTCAAAAGATGGTATTTCGATATTGGCAGCCATGTAAGACAGGGACAGATCCTCGCAGACATCGAAACGCCGGAATTGGACCAGCAACTCAAGCAGGCGGAACAAGATCTCCTGACGGCAAAACAGAATGAAGAGTTAGCATCCACGACGGCGGCACGTTGGCGCCGACTGGTCACAGATGATGCTGTATCGAAGCAGGAAGCGGAGCAGTATGAAAGCGACTACAAGTCGAAGATGTTTGTCTCGAGCTCTGCTGCGGCAAACGTTGACCGATTGAAACAGCTTAAGTCCTTCGAGCGAATCTCCGCTCCCTTTTCCGGGGTCGTTACAGCCAGGAACACCGATATTGGTGCGCTCATCGACGCAGGGTCCGCAAGTCCCAAGGAGCTCTTTCACTTAGCGGACACGTCCAGGTTGCGCGTCTATGTCTCGGTTCCAGAGGCGGAGTCGAGTGTGGCGCGGGTTGGGTCGACAGTCGATCTGACTCTGGACGAATATCCGGGAAAGACATTCACCGGAGTGATCACCCGGACAGCGGATTCCATTGATCTGTCTACCCGAACGTTGCGCACCGAGATTGATGTCGACAATCGGAAGGACGAGATCAAGACGGGCGCTTATGTGCAAGCGCATTTCACTCCGAAGTCGTCCGGAAAAGCGGCAAGCGGCCCGCTTGTGGTGCCTGCCAACGCGCTACTGTTTCGCTCGGAGGGACTGCGTGTCGCAGTGCTTCGCGGCGAAAAGGCAGAGCTTGTTCCCATTCGCGTTGGACGAGACTTCGGATCGACGCTTGAAGTGTTATCGGGTCTCTCGAGTGCAGACAAGATCATACTTAATCCCTCGGATTCGCTCACGAGCGGCACTCCAGTCAAGGTTGCCGAGAGTGGAGGAAGCGAGAAATGAATCGAGCACACAGAATTGTCGTGTTCTGGGTGGCAACGAGCGCCTTGGTCGGTTGCAAGGTTGGTCCCAAATATGTCCGGCCACAGGTGCCATCCCCTCCTGCCTTCAAGGAAGCACTTCCCTCGAACGTCGACGCATCCGCAGAATGGAAGGCCGCCACGCCGGGTGATCAGGTACCGCGTGGGCAATGGTGGCTCATCTTTGGTGATACGCAGTTGTCGTCGCTCGAAGAGCAAGTAGCTCAAGCGAACCAAAACCTGGCTCTTGCCGAGGCGCGTCTGCGCGAAGCTAGAGCGGCGATTCGTTTCAACAAAGCTGCAGAATATCCGTCGATACAGATTGCACTTAGCATCATCAACGAAAGAGAGTCCGCCAATCAACCTTATTTCAACAAAGCCCTCTCTAACAATGGCACGGGCAACTTCACCTTTCCCTTAGAGTTCTCCTACGAGGTAGACCTTTGGGGGCGGGTCCGCCGTTCCGTCGCCGCAGCCCGCGAAGCGGCGCAGGCCACTGCCGGCGACGCGGAAGCCGCAAAACTCAGCCTGCAGGCGGAAATGGCTCGGGACTACTTTGAACTCCGAAGCGCCGACCTTCAGAAACATCTTCTGGAGGATACTGTACACACCTACGAGCGAGCGGTGGCTCTTACGGAAAAGCGCTATAACGGAGGCGCCGCACCCCGGGCCGATGTGGAGCAGGCGCGAACGCAGCTAGAGGATGCGCGTGTAGCAGAGACTGACGTCACTCAACAAAGAGCGGGATACGAACATGCCATCGCTGTCTTGGTCGGCAAACCCCCTTCCGCGGTCACGATTCCGGTCGAGATCGGCTATCAACTGAAGCCACCTCCCATCCCAGCCGGCGTTGCCGGCACACTTCTAGAACGTCGCCCGGATATTGCTGCGGCAGAGCGACGCGTAGCTGAAGCGAATGAACGTATTGGCATTGCCAAAGCAGCCTATTTCCCTCAGGTGACCATTGGCGCTTCAGCAGGTTTCGAGGGCACCCAGGCGACGAACTGGTTCAGCTGGCCGAGCCGTTTCTGGGCGGTTGGACCCACGATATCCCAGGTCGTCTTCGACGGGGGTCGGCGTAGTGCGGTCTTCGAAGGGACACGAGCGGAGTACGACGCGACCGTCGCACAGTATCGACAGGACAGCCTGACCGCCTTTCAAGAGGTCGAGGACAACCTCGTTGCTCTGAGTACGATTGAAAAGGAGCGTGAGCAACAAGCACGCGCGACAATCGCCGCAGAACGCGCGCTGGACCTATTCACGAAGCGCTATAGGGACGGCGTGGACACCTATCTGCAAGTCGTCACCTCTCAGACCACAGCACTTCAGAACGAAAGGAACGGCATTGATCTCCAGAGACGCCAGATGGATGCAAGCGTGCTCTTGGTGAAAGCTGTTGGCGGAGGTTGGGACAGCACGCAGCTACCGAAGTATTGATTCGGATGTGGAGAGAGAGCCGCAATCCAGATGGGAGCGTAGCCTATGATTTCACGCAGACAGCTGTTTAGCGGTCTCTCTATACTCTTACCATCGAATCTTCGCGGCTCTTGGTTGCTAGAAACCGTGTCTACAAAACGGAGGAAATCTATGAAACGAGAAATCATTCGGGTCGAGCCACTGGCGACCTACCTCGAAAAGTACAAGGCGCCCGCTTCGATGGTGACGAAACACGGCGACACTATTTACGTCTCAGGCTGTCCGCCGTTCGATCCGAAAACCGGAGAGATTGTCCGAGGGCCTATTGAGCGCCAGACCGAGATCGTTTTAAACCAGCTTAAGCTCTGTGTCGAAACGGCGGGTTCGTCCTTGGAAAACATCCTGAAACTGAATGTCTACGTGACTTCAGTAGATATGTTTCCTGCTGTTAACGAGGTCTACAGGCGTTACTTCCCGCAGAATCCTCCTGCTCGAATCTTTATCAACGTTCCTGCTTGGAATGGCGGGTTTGATATTGAAATGGATTGTATTGCCGCTGTTCTATAAGAAATGTTCTTTAGCTTTCCGCTCCTTGGCGAGCGGCCACGAAGGCGCCTCGTGCGACAGCACGATGCGCCTTTCGCATTGCGCATAAGTTGCCAAGCGTGGGTGGCTGGGACGACCGCTTAT
>Ga0207155_1058_pt1 | contig 25691 bp, 18 predicted proteins | sample Alteio_BWMinHeat_26_FD_153515 | JGI IMG/M metagenome (GOLD analysis project Ga0207155, IMG submission 153515) | Enriched cells from forest soil in Barre Woods Harvard Forest LTER site, Petersham, Massachusetts, United States -... | ecosystem: Environmental > Terrestrial > Soil > Temperate forest >... | reverse complement strand
ATTCCGTATAGCCGCAGCATTCTTGAGGGAGGCGCCTCCAAATTTAAATACCTTCATTTGTTGCTTTTTATTGATTTCAAACGATGCATCGTATCTTTGAGCTGCCTTTCATCAGGCGCTAATTTAAAACATCTCAGCACTTAATTACTACAAACCGTGGAGACCTCAAGGATTGCATTGCCCATTGGCACAGCGTTAGACCGATTCATTAAAAACAACCAGGATCAATTTCAATATACAACCGGAGAGCTCTCTCAATTGCTACGCGACATAGCGCTTGCCTCTAAAGTGGTGAACCGGGAAATTAATAAGGCCGGCCTCATCGATATTATGGGGGCAATGGGTTCTCAAAATTCTGGTGGTGAGCAACAACAGAAGCTGGATGTGCTGGCCAACATTCGCTTTACGAGAGCTTTGACCAAGGGAGGTGAAGCGTGTGCATTAATTTCGGAAGAGACAGAATCGTATGTGGATTTAAACAACAACGGTAAGTATGTTATCGCTATCGATCCTTTGGACGGTTCCTCCAATATTGATGTCAACGTTTCTATTGGAACAATTTTTTCTATTTATCGAAGAAAGTCACTGATCGGCAAACCCATTACAGAGCAAGATATTTTGCAGCGAGGTGATGAACAAGTGGCAGCAGGTTATATTCTTTATGGATCGTCAACTATGCTGGTTTACACTACTGGCCATGGTGTGAATGGCTTTACGCATGATCCATCTCTTGGTGAATATGTTCTCTCTCATCCAGATATGACCATCCCTGATGACGGAAAAATTTATTCAATCAACGAAGGCCTGTCAAATTCTTTCTCAAATAAGGTGAAAGACTATTTGAAATACTGCAAAGACAATAACTATACTGCTCGATACATCGGTTCGTTGGTGGCTGATTTTCATCGCAACTTATTGAAGGGTGGAATATATATTTATCCTGCAACGGCAAAAGATATCAATGGGAAATTGAGATTGATGTACGAATGCAATGCGCTGGCGTTTATTGCTGAACAGGCTGGAGGAAAAGGCTCTGATGGAGGTGGACGAATTCTCGAGATTCAGCCGAAGAGCCTGCATCAACGAACACCTTTTTATGTTGGGTCAGCTAAAATGATTGAGCAAGCTGTGAAGTAAGCTAATTTATTTTGACTCTTTCTCTGCTGGCTTCAATATTTCCGGGACTTCGACTAAAAGAATGCCGTACCACTTTATTAGCTTTTTAATATCGGAAACATAGACACGCTGTTCATCAAATTCAGGCAAGACGGATTTGAGAAATGCACGAAGTTCTGCAGGATCAGATTCTCCATCAACTCCAAGATCAGATCCAAATTGCTCATTAATTTTTCTTAGCACATCAGCCAATGGCACCGTTCCTTCTTTGGTTGTGGTGTAAATGCTTATTTCGTTAAGAACTGAAACTCGATGTGAAGCACCAGCCACAACTTTAGCTTTGGTAGTATCCAAAGCCTCAAGAACAACAGCCGACTTTCCCGGCTTTAAAATTTTGTAAAGCCCACTTTTTCCACTGATTGATGCGATTTCAGAAAATTCCATGCGATGATTTTGGCGTAAATATAAACTGGGATTATGCATTGGCAAAAACCATGCTTTAAAATATGGACTATTTCAAATGGATCATCCAGGGTAATCTCGATTGATCCCCTCAATCGCGTTGGAAATAAAATCAAGGACCTTGTCTCTTCCTGATTTCTTCTCCGCGGATGTTACAAAAAGCGGAGGCAATTCTTCCCACTGCTCAAGCAATTTAGCTTCGATGATCTTTTTTGATTTAGCCAATTCTTGCTGTTTTAATTTATCGGATTTAGTGAGGAGGATAGCCATCGGTAAATTTTGTTTACCCATCCAGGTGATGAAATCTAGATCGATAGCTTGCGGTTTGAGACGAGAATCTAGCAAGATGAAAGTGCAGAATAAATTTTTCCGGTTCTTTAAATATTGCTCAATCATTTTTCCCCATTCAAATCGTGCGGATCGACTCGCTGATGCATAACCGTAACCGGGAAGATCAACTAAATACCAACTGTTATTAACTAAGAAATGATTAGCTGTTTGTGTTTTGCCAGGCGTTGATGAAGTCTTGGCCAATTTCTTCCTATCCACTAGCATATTGATGAGAGAAGACTTGCCCACATTAGAGCGGCCTATGAATGCAAACTCGGGTTTCTGCGTTTCTGGGCATTTTCGCCAGTCGGTAGAGCTAGTAACAAAATCGGCCGATTTAATCTGCATTAGTTAAAGTATTAATTGAACGCCAAAATACTAAAGATGTAAAGATCGTGTACTTTATGGGTGAAAATAGGCCTTTTCAATTTGGAGATAATTTGTTTAAATTGCTTTTATTTGGCGATTCTGACAGTCAAACTATTTTTTAATATGAACATTCATTGTAGGGTTTATCTACTTTTTGCCCTCGTTCTTGTAAGTTCAGTTGCCCTTGCCCAAGAGCAAGACAAGGAACAGTCCAAGCTGTACATGGAGCAGGCCGATCTGATTATGGAAGCCACGAAGGCCATTGATGACGCACGCCCAATCATGGTCACGGCTGCAGACTACGATACTACAAATATACGAGCCAATTTTGAAGCGGGGCACTTTCACATCGAGTCAATCGGGAGGGATCTTGCTGTGAAATATTTTTTACGGGTTTATCGGCAAGATCCTAATTATCGCTTTGACCTTGAATACTGGGTTGCTAATAGCTATCACTATGGTTTAAAGTTTGATAAAGCCCTTGATTTCTATAACCGTTATCGTGATAGGCTGACAAAAAAACCCAACTACACTGGCCGAGATAAAATGGATATGAAAGAAGTAGACCGCAGAATACAAGAATGCAAGAACGGAAAGGAATTCATTGCTGATCCCAAGCCATATTCTATTTCAAACATGGGTCGAGAAATCAATTCCGAGTATGAAGATTATGGACCTGTGCTTAACGCAGATGAGACTGAGATTATTTTCACCACTCGAAGGAGAGATGGAAACACAAACGAAAACGTGGCCGATGATAACAAACCTTATGAAGATATTTTTGTAGCTGACTTATCAGGAGGTAAATGGTCATCGGCGAAAAATATTGGACCAACACTGAACGGCCAATATAGTGACTCGAACCTTACGCTTTCCTACGATGGTCAATTACTTTTCATATATAAAGATGACGGAAACGGAGATATTTATGTAAGTGAGAAAAACAAAAGCGGAGGTTGGGACACACCAACACCGCTCCCCGGTATAATTAATTCCTCAGCCCGCGAATCTTCAGTTTCAATATCTGCTGACGGCAATATACTTTTCTTTAGCAGTGAGCGGCCAGGCGGGTATGGAGCTTCGGATATCTATATGTGTACAAAGAGTAGCAACGGAGAATGGAGCAGAGTAAAAAACCTTGGACCAACAATTAACACTCCGTATGAAGAAGATGGTCCTAGCATTTCGTTTGATGGCAAGACCCTATACTTTAGCTCCGCTGGCCATAAAACCATGGGAGGTCTTGATATTTTCAAATCAACATTGATTAATGCTGATAGAAATGAATGGAGTGAGCCAGAGAATATTGGTTACCCCATCAACTCTCCAGATGATGATGTATATTTCACAGCTTCAAAAGACGAAAAGAAATGGTATTACTCTTCTGTGCGCGAGGATGGAATGGGCTATACCGACATTTATGTGATCACTCCGAGTGAAGAAAAGAAAAAGGAACCGCCTGTGGTGCCAACAAAAGAACCTGTAAAAGAAGAACCTAAAAAAGAGGAGCCCAAGTCTGAAGAGCCTAAAAAGGAAGTGCCGCCTGTCGTTGTAATTCCGAAGAAGGAAGAGCCTAAAAAAGAAGTTCAGCCTATTAAATATGTTATAACGGTTGTTGATGCGGAGACAAAAACTCCATTGGAGGCAAAAGTGAGGATGCAAGGATTAAAAGATAAAGTAGTGGTTGGTTCGGTTGACAAAGGTCAAGGTTCGATTGAGTTTAATATTAAGGCTACGACCTCAAAAGATTATCGCATCACAGTGGAGCGAGAAGGGTATATCTTTCAAACTATCACAGAAAAAATTGCTGGAGCTTCAACCGAGGCAAGATCAATAGACAAGACCATTGAAATGCGCAAGCTTGTGGTCGGTGCTGTTTCTATTTTAAGAAATATTTATTTTGATTTTGAGAAAGCTACTTTCCGCACAGAGAGTTACGGTGAGCTGAATAAACTGGAAACGATGATGAAGCAGAATCAAAACCTTAAAGTGGAGATTTCAGGGCACACTGATTTTATTGGATCAAAACATTTTAATAAAAGGCTCTCAGAGAAAAGAGCCGCGGCTGTTAAGAGCTTCCTCGTTTCCAAAGGTATAGACACTCGCAGAATAAAGACTGCAGGGTATGGAGAAGAACGACCATTGGCAAGCAATGATGATGAAAAGGAGGGTCGCTCACTCAATAGAAGAGTGGAATTCAAGGTGTTAGGAAACTAATAACGTCCATCATTTTTTATCGGTCGTCAATCATAGCTTCTCTTATCTTTGTAAAAAAAACGACTTGACCGTAGTACCTTATAAAAATGATGAGGCCACCAAAAAAGTGCAAGTGGCCAAGATGTTTGATGCCATTAGTGGCAAGTACGATTTTCTCAATCACTTTCTAAGTTTAGGTATTGATATACGCTGGAGGAAAAAAGCGATTAGGCTGCTTGCCAATTCCAAACCAAAATTTATTCTAGATGTAGCCACTGGCACTGGCGACTTTGCCATTGAAGCATTGAAATTAAATCCTGATAAAATAATTGGAGTGGATATTTCAGAGGGAATGTTGGAGATGGGAAGAAAGAAGCTAAAAGCAAATAACCATGAATCAGTAATTGAGCTGAAGAGAGCTGATTCAGAAAATCTTCCCTTTGAGGAAAATAAATTTGATGCTGTGATCGTTGCTTTTGGTGTGCGCAACTTTGAAAATCTTGAAGCGGGACTTGCCGAAATGCTAAGGGTTATAAAACCCGGCGGCCGAGCAGTGGTGCTCGAATTTTCGAAGCCTCGAGTTTTCCCAATGAAGCAGTTGTATCCTTTTTATTTTAAATACATTCTTCCAAAAATTGGAAAGATATTTTCAGAAGATTCTTCCGCCTACACGTATCTTCCCGAATCAGTTCAAGCTTTTCCGGATGGTGATGATTTTCTTTCCATTCTTTCCAAACTTGGTTATAAAAACGCAACATGCCAGCCGTTAACCTTTGGTATAAGTTCGCTATACACAGCTACAAAATAGGATTGACCTGTTTGTTGTTGGTGTTGCTGCCACAACTTGGGCAAGCTCAAATATTTCGCTGGACCCGACAGCACAATCCCGATTACGATAAAAAACTGATTACCTATGGTTTTAGTATTGGGTTGCATACTTCCTCGTATCAAGTAAAGTATTCGGACAAATTTGTTTCGAAACCATATGATACAGTGCACTCTGTACAGCCCGTTTTCTTGCCGGGCTTTTCACTAGGTTTTTTAGTCAACTATCGCCTAAACGAATTTTTGGATTTACGACTCATGCCAAAGGCCGGCTTCTACGGCCATAAATTATATTACTATTATACCAATGCACCCACGCAATCACAACTAGTGGAAACTACATTAGTAGAACTTCCGCTGCTATTAAAATACAAATCGGTACGAAGAGGCAATGTGCGCATGTATATGATAGGTGGCATAACACCTGCGTTCGAAGCTTCAGGCAAAAATGATATCGCAAATTCCTCCGCTGGACTTTCAATTCAGAAAAGAAATTTAAGTTTGGATGCTGGCTTAGGATTTGACTTCTATTTTCCGTTGTTTAAACTTTCGCAGGAAATCCGTTTCTCGAGAGGGCTTCTTAACATGATGGGATCTCAGCACACTATTTATCAAGATCCAATCAGCCGATTGAACACCAATACAATAGCGGTTTATTTTATTTTCCAGTAACTAAAATCCTCTTTAATAAATTATGGATAAGCGTATTGCCTTCATCACGGGTGCCACGTCAGGTATTGGTGAAGCTACAGCTGAGCTGCTTGCTAAGAATAATTTCAAATTGATTCTCTGTGGAAGAAGAAAGGACCGATTGGATTTATTAGCAAAAAGATTATCTAACTCAACAGAAGTAATCACCTTAACCTTTGATGTTCGCAGTAACCGAGAAGTTATTGATTCTATTAAATCATTACCTGAGCCATGGAAGAAAATTGATGTGCTTATCAATAACGCTGGCAATGCTCACGGGCTTTCTCCAATTCAAAGCGGAGAGGTGACAGACTGGGATGCCATGATGGACATTAATGTGAAGGGTTTGCTTTACGTTTCAAAGGAAATAATGCCCGCAATGATTGAACAGAAGCACGGCCACATCATTAACATTGGCTCCATTGCCGGCAAGGAAGTTTATCCTAATGGAAATGTTTATTGTGCAAGCAAATTTGCCGTTGACGCGATCACTCAAGGAATGCGCTTTGATTTGAGTCCGCATGGAATAAAAGTGACGGGCATTCATCCAGGAATGGTTGATACTGAGTTTTCGATTGTGAGATTCAAAGGAGATGTTGAGCGAGCCAAGAATGTGTATAAAGGAATGCACCCCTTGAAGGCTCAAGATATTGCCGATCTTATTTTATTCACCTTAACTCGGCCTGATCATGTTGTTCTTGCTGATATGGTCATTTTACCAACGGCTCAAGCCAGCGCAACAACTGTAAAAAGAGACTCATAATTGGTTTCTTCTCTAAAAATTTTTCTTCAGCTTCTTCATCTATTCCTAAATGGACGATTTGTCCATGGTAAGCCCATAAGGTTGCATATGGAAAAGATAATTACACTCGCACTTTTCGGTTTCATGGTTTTTGGAGTAATGGCACAAGAAACAAAGCAACAAGCGATGGAAAAATGCGCAAAAGAAATGCATCATGTTATTTGCCTTTCAGACAAAGATGCATGGAGAAAGTTCATCAAAGAGAATTATACCCAAGCCCTTATTGATAAACCAATGCGAGCACAGGTTTCAAAAGGAGATAACACGAGTACAACTTCAGAGAAGAAAGATATCGACAGTAACCTTGATGGCAAGATCAATATGTTTCAACGATTGCACGATGACTTTGGCAGCAATAAAATCACTTCCATCAAGCCTAATGGCGATAAACTCGAAATCGTTCTCGGTAGTGCTGATTTAAGCGGTACTTTTAATTTGAAGTTTACCGCCACTAAGCCCTACCTTATTGAGGATGTTAGGATTCAGGCTGAAGCAGGAAATCGTTAATGGTTCTTTAAAACGTGTGAGCGAGATTAAAGAAAAACTGTTGATCTTCTTTAGACCAGGCATAATCAAATCGCAAGATGGTATTTACATTCCAGGCAACGCGCAATCCTAACCCTTCGGAGTATCTCATCTGGCTGAAATCAAAACTGGCAAGGTTGTCGTACACACCTCCGATGTCGAAGAACGGAACGGCACTGAATGCAAATTGTTGATTGAACATTTTGGCTTTTGCAAATCGCCAGCGCAGTTCAAAATTGTTGAAGTCCATGAGTCGGCCAACAAAACGACTGATCTTGTAACCTCTTAACGTTCGCGCTCCGCCGAGTCCTTCAATGTCCCCTTCCTGACTCCATTGATCTTGGTATTCGAAGAATGGTGCGTCACCGCTGATATAGCCCAGACCGAGGCGTCCGGCAAAAACAAGTTTCGAAAAAACAGAAGGCATTATACTTTTGTACCAATTGGCATGCGCATAGATTTTGTTAAAATTATAAGATGACCCGAGCGATTTGGATGATACCTCATCCGTCAATTCCAAAAATAATCCGCTGCTAGGGTCTGGTTCAAGATCGCGCGTATCATAGGCAAGACCAAACTGAGCGATTGTTATGAAATTGTTTTTGACACCTTTCACTAATCCAGCATCACTTTGGTTTTTGAGAAGAGAATTTCCTTCGAATGTAGTATAGTTGAGCTGAGCAAGCTCAAAACCAATTAACGTCCCCACCTTGTCTCCAAAGAAAGACCGTTCAACACTCACATTGATAACGCCTTCTTTTTTATAGTAGGTATGGTAAAATTCGTTTGGTCCTACTAACCCATTTTTTTCATAATCAGACCAGCTGGCATTCGTTACCGGGGCTTGCGTACTGTCAGGCTGACCTGTTGCTTCGTTGACAGGATAATATTGAAGTCCCTTCAAGGACTCTTGAGGTGTTAACCCAAAAAACAAAAGGTTGGGATTAGCTTCATATCCACCTTCTACACGCAAGCGCCACTTGGTATTAAAAATATAAGGCACATCTAATTTGAGAAAGAATTCTTTTTGCTCCTTAGTTGTAACGAAAACAACAAAATCCAGCTTCGCCCTGTAGGCTGTGTAGTTGAAGAAGGGATCGTTTCGACGTCCGTTAAAAAATAAGGAACCTTCGCCACCAATACCAAACCCGTTCACAGGATCAGAGCTGATGTCAGGTGTGCCTGTTACATACATACCCTCTTTTTTATCCTTTAAATCTTCATCCGATAGTTTCTTCTCATCGGCAATAGCAAAAGGTAGTTTCGTGGTGTCTCTTTTTTGATCTTGTGAAAATACTCCAGTGCTCATTAGCATTAGCGAAAACACAATAAGGTGTCGAAATTGAATAGGTGATAGAATGAAATTCATTGCGTAAGGATTTTTCGTTTTTCCTGCTTAGACAAAGTAAAAGCGTATTTCATTCCAGAAAAATAATTGAGAATAAAAAAACCTGGAATTCTTAGGGAATATTATCCAACCACGTTGCCACTTTTGAAAAAAATGTGAAAGGTAAGGCCGCTGCTCTCATTACGCTCTACTTCGATCTTTCCACCCAATGCCTGAACCTGAGTTTTTACCAGATACAAACCAAGCCCCTTGCCATCAACATGATCATGAAAGCGGCTATACAATGAGAAAAGTTTATCGCGGTATAGGGTAAGATTGATACCCAAACCATTGTCAGACACGGTCATGCAAACGAATTCGTCCTTGCTTTCTGTCTTTATTGATATTACTGGACTAAGTTCTGGTTTACGATATTTGATTGCATTACTGATTAGGTTCATCAAAATGCTATCCAAATACGGTCTTATAGTTTTAATCAATGGGGCTTTGGAAAAGTCCGTGTGAATTTGCGTACCAGTTTCAGTGATCTCCTTCTCAAGATTAATCTTCACCAATTTTAATTCTTCTTCAAAATTAATATCGACGAGGACTGAAGAATTATTCTTTTTGACTTCTAAAATAGTGTTCAAGTCTCGTACTACTCTATCCAATTCAAAAGCCGTGGAAGTAAGTCCTTGATGTATGAATGCCACATCACTAGCATTGTTTCCAGAAATCTCAAGTAATTGCCCCAGCCCTAGAATTCTGGCTACTGGTGCGCGTAAGTTATGTGACGAGATAAATGCAAACTGTTCGAGCTGCTGGTTGTATTCCACCAGTTCTTTCGTTCTTTTGTCTACTTCTTTCTCTAGGTTTTCATTTCGGAGTTTAATCTCCATGTTTTGTTTTTCAATGATGATATTGGCTTCTTCAAGTTTGGTTTTTTGAGTGTTCACCAAATCACGTTGACTCAAAATCTCTTCGTTACTTTGAATCAACTCTTCATTTTGAGTTGCAATTTCATCTTGCTTTTCGGCCAATTCCTTGTTAATCCTACTCAATAAATTATTGCTGTCCCTTAGCTCTTCGGCCTGTGTGAGAATTTCTTCATTTTTTTCGTTGATCAATTGATTCAGATTTTTCAACTCTTTGTTTGCTTTGTCTTGCACTTGATAGTAACGGTACAGGATTAGGATGGCGATGACAACGGAAAGTACAAGTGTGACAGCAAAAATTAGGAACCCAGTCTGTGATCGAATGCGGGTATTTTGAAGTTCAATCTGAGATTGTTTAAGATTATTATCATTTTGCAACTGTGCAATCTCTTCTTCCTTTTTATCAATCTGATAGAGGGCATTGATTTCAGCAACTTTAATGGTCCCCTGATTATTATTGACGCTATCGTTGAGAGCAATAAATTTATCTGAATAGATGAGAGCTTTTTGATAATTTCCTTGTGCCTTGTACAAGGCTGAAAAATACTGAAACGATTTTCTAAGCTGAGGTAAGGAGTGAGTTTCCCGTGCAAGGGCTTCTCCCTTGCTCAAGTAGTGAGAGGCTAAGGAAAAGTTTTTAATTTCTGAATAGGTTGCTCCGACTTCGTTGTAGGCCAGGCAGAGCCCCTCTTTATTGTTTAGTTTTTGATCTAGATTAATCTCTTCGAAGAAGAACTGAAACGCTTTATCGTATTGCTTTCGCAACCGAAAGACCATTGCAATGTTATATGTTGTTCCGGCAATACCCTCTTTGTGATTGATTTCCTTTCTGATCTGAAGGGCTGTCTTAAAATATTGTAATGCCTTATCATATTCCTTTTGCTCACGAGCGATAACACCGAGTAAATTATTCGTAAAAGCAATTCCAAATTCGTCTTTAATTTCAGTCATTAATTTTAAGGAGCGAGTAGCATTTTCATCGGCTAACCTGAAATTCTTCTGCCATACATACATCCAGCTGATCAGGCTGTACGTTTGCGCAATCTGTTGCCTGCCATTGAGGGTTTCCTCAATTTTTAGAGAGTTTAATAAATATTCTAGTGCTCGGGGAAAATCATTTTGTCTTAAAAATACCTGACCGATTTTTTTCAAGATGATACCATGATATCTTTTGAACTCATGGGCCTTTAATATGTCGAGTGCTTGAAGATATAATTGAATTGCGCCCTTGAAATCGTCACTGAGGAACAGAAGCTCGCCCTTGTTAATAGAGTAAAGCATCAAGAGCTCCGGGTCTTTCAGTTGTTTTGTAACCTTATAAAATTTGTTGTAATAATAATTTGCTGAGTCATAGTTAGAAAGCCCTTTGTGGGCGAATCCAACCGCATTCCAAGTTTCGGCTATCAATGCACTGTCGTGTAATAACACTCTCATATGAAGAGATCGGTGCAAATAATAGAGCGATTTTTCGTAGTTCGAGAGATCGGAATATAGGAGCCCCGTGTTGTAGTAGGCAGATGACAATGCAAATGGTTGGATGGTCCCTGCAGGCGCGTCGATCGAAAGATCATAGTAACTCTGCGCTGAATCAAACTGAGCTTGAAACCGAAAAATATTCCCGATTCGTGTGTTGGTATAAGAGGGGAAATCACCAAAATTTTTTCCTTCAGCCTTCTTCACGGCCAATCGATAGAAGGTCATGGCCTTAGGGTAATTGCCTTGGTAATAGTAGTATAATCCGAAATCGGTAAGCCCTTTTATTTCACCTAATTGATAGTCTATTCTCTGAGAGAGCGCCAGGCATTGCCTAGAGTACTCCATTCCTTTTTCAAAATCATAGTCCCAGTAAACTGCAGCTAAAGAATGGCAAAGATCTGCCTTCACTTTAGTGTCAGTAGCTTTTGCAAGTTTCGCCTTAAGATTTGTAATTTCTTGAGTCTGCGAAAAAGCTATGATACTAGAGAGACAAAGAGGAATGACAGCAAGCCAACAATTAATCTTCAAGCCAATTATTTTGCATAAATATACGCGTTATCTGTTATGCATGATTCGGACAAGACAGAATCTTGGTATTGAACAAACATTTTTGATAGTGTATCATTAATAGAATAGTCATTATCTCAACACTCGATCAAGCTATAAGCTAATCGTTATTTCAGGGCGATGGCAAAAGGTTTATATTCGCGAAACGAAAATGGATTCTTTACCCGACACCATTGAAGAATTTCTTCAGCAAGGCGAGCTGTACTATATGCCTCACCTGTCTGTCGATTGTGTGGTGTTTGGTTTCCATGATGGTCATTTGAAAGTTCTTTTGCTTGAGTTGAGCGATACTAATGAATGGTGCCTTCCGGGAGGGTTCATCCAACATACCGAACCTTTAGATGCAGCTGCTGTTCGAACTGTAAATCAGCGGACCGGATTAAAGGATATTTATTTAAGGCAGTTCCACACGTTTGGAGATCCTTTGCGTCAAAGAGGGAAGAATGATACTAAAATCCTGAAGGGAGCGAAGTCAGATTCCTGGATCATGAAACGGTTTATTACTATTGGCTATTGGGCGCTTGTTGAATATTCAAAGGCCGTTCCTATCCCGGATCAGTTTTCATCGCAATGTTGCTGGGTTAATGTTACAAAAGTGCCATCCCTTATTCTTGATCATAATCTTATTTTGGAGAAAGCGCTACAGTCGCTACGCCTAAGTCTAAATGATTACCCGGTGGGTAAGGATTTGCTGAGCGAAAAATTCACAATGCCGGAATTGCGGCGGTTGTACGAAACTATTCTTAATAGAAAATTGGATCGCAGAAATTTTCAAAAACAAATTCTTTCGATGGGAATTTTGGAGAGGCTCAAAGAAAAGAAGAAAGGCGGAGCACATAGGTCACCATTTCTTTATCGCTTTGATAAAAGAAAATACCTGCGGGCACTCAAGCAAGGTCTGCGCACAAGCTTCGCTTAAAAATTTTGCAAATGAAAAAGCCCCAATTGGGTGGGGCCTTTCTCTTCTTATGAAATAACGAATTAAACAAATCTATTACTTCGCATCAAGTTGTTGCATATATTTTTCTGAATTTGCTTTTGTTGCTGCTGGAGGATTCATGCTCAATGATTTTTTGAAATTCTTAATCGCATTTGGCTTGTCACCTTTTATCGCATAAGCTTCGCCAAGACTATCAAATGCATTGGCACTCTTTGGATAACGTTGCGTGTTGATTGTCAAAATCTCAATGGCCTTGTCGTTCTGACCTTGATTGAGTAATTGATAACCATAGGTGTTGATCTCTGCCTCGTTTCCACTAGCAACAGCTTCAGTCATAATTTGATCGGCTTCTGACGTCTTGCCTAATTTTCTTAAGATTCCTGATTTTATATTTTTAAACGCAAAATTTTGACTTTGTTGAAGAGCCTGATCAATCCAAGCAAGTCCCTTGTCGAGATTTATATTATTTTGAAGGGCGTAATTCGCCGCACTGGAGAAACCGAATGGAGTAAATCCAGTTGTGCTCTTCAATTCTTCTGTGGCATTAGCCATTACGATTTCATCAACAGCAAATTCAATAACTACTGGAAATTGTTTTTTCTCCCAATTGAGCACTAACTCTCCGGAATTCTTTGTCAGGTTTATAAAATCGTAAGTAAGTAATTCAGTGTTAGGAATTGAACGGACAGTAATTTTAGAACGAAGCTGATCTTGGCTGGCATTATAAAAAAAACTTCCCCATGAACGATAGTCTTTCGAAAGGATTACTTCACCTGAGTCGTCTGGGTTAATCACGAAGAACAATCCATAAATTCCTGCAGGAACAGCTTGCCCTCCGATCTTTGCGGGATGCGAAAATTCAACGGTGGTGTTTTCATTAGCGCCCGCGCGCCAGGGTGCAGAGTTGCCCGCGCCAAACGCTTGCACATTCCATCCATAAGGAACCAGCTTGCCCCATACCTCGCGACCCTTCACAGAAGGTCTCGAATATTTTACTGTTACCGTGGAGATACCAATGGTTTGAGAAACTTTTGCTCCTGGGCTTGGTGTACGTGGCGTAGTGACTTGGGCCCAAACATGAGCTGCTGCAAAAGTTGCCAGCAAAATGATGGCACATTTAATTGATGTTGATGTTTTCATTTGGGTTGGGATTAGATTTAAACTTTTTACGGAGGTTAGGCAAAAAAGTCTTGATCCAATTTTAAAATACACCGAGTTGGAGGAGATGGATTGCTAACGCAACCAGCGGTATCCCAATATTAAATAAATGATTTCTTAGTAGGGCGTGGCAAAGCGAGGCCTTTAAAATCAATACTTCTTTTTCACTTTGTCAGGCGAATAATTATCGTATTTCTTTCGCTTGACAGTATCAACTTCGTCAGGTTGATACGGATCTACTCCTTGGCTTTGTGCGTTTTTTTCTTTCTTCTCTTTTTGAGTTTTTTTATCGAAACCTATCACGAAATTTAAGCCAAGGCGAACATTGAAAAATTTTGTTTGGCTCACAAAGCTGTTGACATCTTTTACCACCGAAGCGTTCAACAGATTATCGCCAACTATATACAATTGAATAGGCGATAGGTTCAGCGACATACCAAGGCCAAAGTTGTTGTAGGTGTTGCTTACCATCGAGTAACTGCCAGCCGCACTGAATACTTTTCCAAAATGTTTATTAACTCCGATAGTCAAGCTCGCAGAAAGTCGGTCCCTGAATTTTTCAGCATAGAAAACACCTCCAACGGTGAAGTTCTTCTTGATTTCATACATGCCAGTCAAATACATTTTTCCTGGCAAGGGTGTATTGTAAGAGCCGATGGAGCCTTCCTTTACTTTAAATTTATTTTGAAGGCTATCACCCAATGAGCTAAGATAGCTGTTATCTCCGTTGAGTACTCTGCCCAAATCCACGCCCTGAAAAGTATAGGTCGCTTTTGCAGGATCAAGAGTATACCCATAGGTGTTATTCTTCCAGTGAATAGAGCCGAGGTCAATTAAGCTTGCCCCTACAGTGAGTCGATCAAAAATTTTATATGTAGCACCAATATCAATGGCAAGGCCAAAATTGGAGAAATACTTGCCGATGTTGCTTCCAAGGTCGTAATTAGACTGGGTAAGGTTGTAAATGCCGGATGTTCTTACGTCCATACCAGCGCTGGCAGTGAGCGCATAGGTTGATTTGTCAGTTGTTAAGTTTAGTGTGGAGCTTTCTGTGGTTACGTTGGTCAAGCCGTTTATAAATTTTATTCGTGTGCCAAGGGTCAATTTGTTGTTGATTTGATATGCTCCACCCACAGCTGTTTCAATCAAAGAAAATGATTCGGCTTTAGGAGAGAGTGTTTCTGTTTTGCCAATAGACGTTGTATTTCCATTTACAAAAACTTGTACTAAATCTTTCGGGACCATTTCGCGGCTATACGCTTTGGCTGTGGAATTAAGAGTTACATACAATTTTGAATTGATCCGCAGTCCCAATCTGAAAAGATCTACTTGCACAACTTGTGTGATATAATTTTTTGGTTTTAGAGCTCCGCTTAATTTTGAGAGATCAGCTTTGACTGAATCATTGACATGCCTGATCATATCGTTATAGGAAAATGCATTGTTCGCATAATAGCCCATGATGGAAGACCCTGGAAGACCTATCGAGATTTTATATTTTGGAATGAACGCAGGGTTATTGTTGACAACCTGAGGCAAACTGTTCATTAACGTTAGCGTGCCTTCGCTCTGCGCGCTCAGTCGGCTCCACGCAAGGCAGGCCATTACTAGAAATAGGAGAGTTCTATTTTTCATCAGAAGTTGTCGCTAAGTTTAAAGGTGACCCGGAGCCCAAGGTTCAATTTGATTTTGTATTGCGATTTGAACTTGACATCAACTGGTGAGCCACTAGAGTTTTTGGATGTATTCAACTTGGATCTTACAATTATTTTTTTTGCTTTAAAGATTTTTGAAATCTGGGAATTCACGAGAGGATATGAGGTGTCCACTACGCCCGGTGATTGAAGGTCTCCGTTACTGTCAACGGTACTTCCGACTACTATTCTAGACTGTGAGGCGGTGAGAAGTGAATCTATGAAATGATATTTTGAATCGGCGAGTATGAACTGTATCGTGGCATCCAATGGAAGTTGATTAGTAACAGATACTTTGAGTGCAGCCGAGTCGATGGTGGTTTGATCTATATCGCCAAGGTCAATGTCCATTGTATCTGCTAAAACGATATTAGACGCCTGGCCATACATTGGAATTTCTATGTGAAGCTTTACACGCATCTGACTGGTGTCGGCCATGAAATTAGCCCCAGAAACCTTTCCAGCATTGATATGTCCCGATACTTGATAATAAAATTGATTTGGCGCAAAGTTCACCACCTGACTCACATTAGTAACAACCACTGGTGTAGTCGCCGAAGTGCCCAACGTAGTCGGAGCAATTATTGAGATTGGGCTTGCAGGATTGGTTTGGATCTTAAGAGATGTTCCATCTTGTTTGCGTGCCTCCAGTTTTGAAAATGCGACCGTTAATGGCACGCCATAATCACTCACTACATTAAGGTTGAATACTGGCTGAGCAAATGAAACTGTAGCTCCATTCGCGAAAGAAGTGCCGAATGCTCCTATGTCAATAGTCTGTGGAGGAGGATTCGCAATCTGATCACCAAAAAAACCTTCAACATAGTTGAAGTCCATCCCAGCAAGAGAAATTGATGTGTTCAAATAAGTTCCAACAGGAATTGTTACTGGTGTTGTACTCTGTTTTATAATCAATGTAAGTTGTAAAGTAAACCTGTTGGCCGTGGCACCCTTGAAAATATAATCTGAAAGGGGAATTGAACCCGCGCCTGAAACTTCTTGAAAGAAACTACTGCCGTTGCCAGAAATAAATTCAGGTATGGCAATCTGAACAGCGTATTTGAAATTTGCGTTGGCTGGTGAAAGCACAGCGTTGTAAGTGAGTTCGCCTGATTTAAATCCTATTTCATTAAGCTTCTCTGGCGAGATTCCCATATCAACTGTCTTGGAAGAAGAAGTTGATATGATGTCATTCCCGTTTGCCGGATATGTTCCCGGTGGCACCAGGAGTTGAACAATTGTACTGCCAATGTTCGGGATATCAATAAGATTGCGGATATCTCGAGATAGAAGAGCCTGGTCATAAGCCAGGTAAACAAGGCCGTCTGGTTTAACTTTAATTTGAGCGGCGTCACCTTTCTTCAGGATATCACTTATGGAAAGATCACCAAAGGCGAGCGGTAGCGCCAACGTTGGGTTGGCTTTTACTCCCTTAATTTGGAAGTCGCGGTCATTAAAAGTGCATGCGAATATTATGAAGGCGAAAGCCAACCAAATGCCAACGATAGATTTCATGATCAAAATTTAAATTCTTACCTCATTTCTTACATCACTCATTATTTGTGCACTAGTGCTAAAGTCTAGTAAAATAAGTAACGGAACAAATTATGCTCTATTGCTTTATCTTTTATCAACCAGAATTGTAACCTGCGTGTCCGAGTTGATATTCACATAAATGGGTGATGATGCTGGTACAAAAATAAGCCTTCGCCGGAGGTAGACAAGATTTATATGAACCTCAGAACAGCAATTCAATTGTTGGGAATGGCAGTAGGTGCTGTCGGTTCTCCCACTAGGGCTCATTATTACTTGGATGCGGAAGTCTTTGCTAAGAATTTACTCTTTAATCTTAATCGGGAGTATTAATTTGAATGTGGTGCTTTTCCCATAACTTGATTGAGCGCTAATTGTTCCTCCTAATTTGGAAACTGCTTCTTTGACGATATACAACCCTAGGCCTGATCCTTTTGAATTAGGTGATGCCCGGTAAAACATATTGAAGATTTTACCTAGATGTGATTCTTCAATACCAATTCCATTGTCGGAGTAAATCATTTCAATATGATTGTCCATGAAAGAAATCTGAATCTTCACTGAACATGAATCTTTTGTAAAATCCTGATATTTGATGGAGTTGGAAAGAAGGTTATTCAGAATTATCCCAAGACGCAATCTATCTGAATAAAATTCGGCAGCGTTCTGTATCTCCAATTCTATCTTTAGTCTTTCGGTTTTGGCAAACATTTCAATTCTTTCTTTCACATCCTCAACCAAAGAATAAAAATCTATTTTTTCTTTGCTTATCTCTGTTCGCGCATTGAGTGAATAATTGAGAATATCTTTAATGAAACCATCCAAACGATTAACGTGATCACGAATCGTTTTAAAATAAGAACTCATGGCTGCATTAGGGTGTTCAAGTTCGGCAATGTTAATCAACCCGAGTATCGTTGCGATAGGAGCACGGAAGTCGTGAGATACACTGTACACAAAATGATCAAGTTCACTGTTGGTCTTCTGAAGCTCTGTAATATCGAGCATTGTTCCTTCAAAGCTGATCGTTTTTCCACTCCTGTTGTTTACTTTGCGTGTGTATCGCAACAGGTATCGCAAAGGAAGAATTGCTGGGTTGGTTCGGATGATGAATTCGCCAGGTTCGATTCCCTGCCACATCTTTTCAACGGACATAATCACCTCAGAACGATCTTCAGGATGGATTCGATTTAAGAACTCATCAAACTCAGGTGCCTCTTGCCTGGGTTCAAATCCAAACATCAAAAAAAGTTGTTTTGACCAGGTTCGTTTTCCGGTGTCAACTTCCAGCGACCAACTTCCCATTTTTGCTTGCTCTTCCGCGCGTTCTAGAGTTTCAAGACTTTCAATTAATTTTATTTCGGCCTTCTTGCGCTCAGAGATATCGCGAATGAAAACTGAAATGCCTTCGCTGGATGGATAAATATGATTTTCCTGCCAAAGATCTAGCGGCTCAAAGTAATCGACGTGGCAAATATATTTTTGCTCGCGCATGGCTTCATGGTAGGCATGATAGGTTGTAGAGCCAACAGCGTCAGGAAATTCCTCCCATAAATTTTTTCCAATCAATGCGGCTGAATCGCGATGAACGAGTTTTCCCATCTGCTTATTAGCGTAAGTATAATTCCAATTTTTGTCAAGGGAAATGAATGCTTCACCAATTCGATCGAAGACGCTTGAAAGCTCTGTCGATTTATTCTGCAGCAAATTTTTCATTTGCATATTTTTCAATCGAAGATCAAGAAGATTAACAACCTGCTTGGCCAAAATTCTCAAATCCATGAGTTGCTCTGCGCGCAAGTCTTTAGGTTCCCTGTCAAAGACGCAGATTGTTCCGAGTTTATGACCGGAACTCGTGATCAGTGGCATACCCGCATAAAAACGGAGATGTAGATCACCTTCCACGAAAGGATTGGTTGCAAAACGGGCATCTTTACTGGCATCTTTCACCATCAGGATGTCGTTGCCCTCAATGGTATACGTGCAGAACGAAACACTGCGTTCAGTTTCACTAACATCGATGCCTTTCTTTGATTTATACCATTGGCGATTTTCATCGACAAAAGCGATGATCGCGATAGGGGTTCCACACATCTGAGCGGCCAATTCAACAATTCCGTCAAAGTCTTTCTCGGTCTCCGTATCAAGAATTTGATAACTCTGGAGAATTTTCAACCGCTCAACTTCACTCTTTGTTAAACTGTTTACAATCACTTCACACTTTTAGAAATAGAAAAAACAATGACAAATAGTGTTTATAATTTAGAGAATTGGTGGACGATTAGCACCAATAATTAGAATCTGGATGGTTTGGGTTAGAATTTGGTAGGATTTTGGAAGAAAATGGCCGCGTTTAGGTCATAACCAATTTCATCGATTTAGCGCTCCGGTCGGAGAACTTCAATTTCGTTTATAAAAATAGATGGCAGGAGCAGGGGTATCAATCTTTTCGCTGGTGGTATAAAATCCAGAACCATCATTGGCAAAGCAAATGGATTCCCCTTTTGGCTCTATTTGATACGGAATTGTAAACGGAGTTTCGTGTAATGTGCTTGAGATAGACTGACTAGGATTTCTCTTCCAATAAAAAACTTGGATATAGTTCTTAATCAGGATTTCAGTTCCGTCAGGAGAGATGTCGGCAGCAGTGACTTTGGAAATCGGTAGCGTTCCTACTTTTTCGAGAATGAAATTTGTATGAATTGGCTGAGGATACCGAGCTGCATAAATCACTGCATTGTCGGATTCTTTAGAGATCACGTAAAAATCTTTGGTCAGTGGATCAATCATTATCGCTTCACTATTTTTTATTCCATCGGGAAAGGAAAATGAAATGATATCAAATGAACCTAATGAACTGTGGAAAGGAGTGGAGTTTAAGCTAAACGTTGGTTCTGCGAATCGATAGACATATTTGGTCTCATAGGTTTTATCGTTGTCGCCGATGTCGGCTAAATAAATGTAATGCGCTCCATCGGCCGGCCCATTTGAAATAGACATGTCTTCCCAATCTCGGTTGGCAATATGCTCGATAGAAACATCACCTAAAAGCTTTCCATCCGTGGAAAGAAGAGAAATGACATTTGGATTACCTGAGTCTTCTTCCATCCAAAGAGACTTGGGTGATGTATAACTTGATGCTATTCCTGAAACTTCGTCTAGTAATTGATTTTCTATTTGCCCGACGATGTGACCAGAATCAAAAGCGTGTCTGACAGTAAGTGTGCGTGGATCAAATACGGAAACCCAAGAAGTGTCATTTGGTGTTTGAGGAACTGTTGTATGAGCTTTGATTTCCAAATTGTGATATGTGCAACTTGATAAGGTGACTAAGATTGCCAGTGAAGAATATTTCATTCCGCAAGATTAATAGGCGTTTGTGCCAATCAATGTAAAATTCATGTTACGATGCTATTAAGAATTTTCTGCTGAACTACGTGACATGGAAACCTAAACGTAAAATTGAAGTAACCTCTAACTAATATTACTTCCCTAATGTTGCGCAACTAAATCTTTATCTGTTGCGCCCTCTATTCGTCCTAGCTCTGATTCTTCAGCATTTTTTGACACACGCTTCAATAATTTCCGGGTCAGTAATCGATGGAAAGACCAAAGAGCCTCTTGTGGGAGCGTCTGTAACTATTAAGGAGCTAGGCATCGGAACAACGGTAAACCTCGCGGGGAATTTCTCGCTGAAAGTGGATAAGGCCGGAACCTACACAATTGTATGCAGTTTCGTCGGCTACAAATCAATTGAACAAACACTTAACGTTTCCTCAGGTGTTGAAAAAATTAAGACCAGTTTTAATCTTCAGGAGGACGCTGGTGAACTAAGTGAAATAGTAGTGCAAGGCGTGCTCGATAAAAGTGATGACAGCTTCGCTTTTCGTAGCGAGAAAAACGCAGACCAGGTCACTAACGTGATGTCCGCAAAAACGATTCAGCTACTGCCAGATATAACAGTCGGAAATATCTTGCAGCGCGTGTCGGGCGTATCTATAGTGCGCAACTCCAGTGGTGATGGCCAATATGCAATTATTCGAGGGATGGATAAGCGTTACAATTACACGTTGGTCAATGGAATTAAGATTCCTAGCCCAGATAATAAGAATCGTTACGTTCCTCTAGATATTTTTCCAGCTGACTTACTAGAGCGGTTAGAAGTGGTCAAGTCACTTACACCAAATATGGAAGGCGATGCTATTGGTGGTGCAATGAACATGATCATGAAGTCCGCACCGCCTTCACTTAGCATTTCGGCGACGGTGGCGGGAGGAGTGAGTAATGTGTTCAGTGCGAGCCGACCATTTTCTGGATTTAGTACTGACGTTCCATCAAAATCTCCAGAGACGCTTTACGGTCCTAATTACCCTGCGAAGCCAACCGACTTTGGTGTGAAGCAATTGCAGTACTACAACAAAAACATGCCAGTAAACTACGTGATGAATTTTTCAATTGGCAATCGCGTACTTAATAATAAACTTGGATTCATAGTTGCACTGTCGTATCAAAATATTTATCGCGGCACAAACAGTATTTTTTATAGCCCAAGTGAGCCTACTCCGCTCCCTAATCCAAATACCTATCAATTTTACGAAATCCAGCTCCGTGAATTCTCTAACCTTCAAAAAAGACTTGGCGCACATGCAAAGCTTGACTATTCTATCAACTCAAAGAATAAACTAAGCCTATATAATCTATTCAGTCAGCTGAGTGAAGAACAACATCGGAGTTATCACAACCCAGAAGGTCATGGAAAAGTGACCGCTGATTTCCATGATCGTTCTAAATATACCGTGCAAAATGTGTTCAACTCCTCGTTGCGAGGAGATCATTCACTCCTGCCCAAATTGAAATTAGACTGGACCGCTTCATATTCAATTGCCACGAGCAACACCCCAGCTTGGTCTGATATGACAGTGCGGTATCGCTATGATGATTCAGGTACACTGGTTAGTACTGCACTGCTCCCGGTCGATCAGCAATGGACAAATAATACCGACAAAGACTACACAGGCTATGTAAACTTAAATTACTCACTCAAACCAAATCTTGATATTTCAACGGGAGGAATGGCTCGATTCAAGAACAGAGACAATTTACGTACCGCTTATGAGTTGAATACCATTATACCAGGGTCAAACACTTCAGATTATCAGGCTTATACTTCAATCGACCAAGCAACGTTTAATTTCCTGCCACAACAATATGGATATGCGAGCTCAACAGATCCAAACAACTACACCGCGAAAGAAAATATTACAGCCGGTTACGTTCAGGGAAAATATACCGTGGCCCGATTTAACATCGTAGGCGGAGCTCGATTTGAAAACACGCTCCAAGAATATCACTCACAACTCTCACCACTACTGCCAGGACGCGATGGAAGCATTGCTTATTCAGATCTGCTACCAAGTCTTAATGTTAAATATGCACTAACGGAAAAACAGAACCTGAGACTTTCCTACTATAAAGCGATATCACGACCCAATTATTTTGAGTTCGTGCCAGTGACATTGCCGGGAGACAACTGGGATGAGGAAGGTAATTACGATATCAAACATGTCTCAGCAGACAATTATGATTTCCGATACGAGTTGTTCGACAAAGGCAGAGATCAACTTTTGGCTGGAATATTTTACAAGCAGATCAATAACCCAATCGAATTCGGTCTTGATCCAAAAGGAGTGAGCTCATATGCGGTAAAGCCTTACAACTATGGCACAGCGATTAACTATGGATTTGAATTAGTGGTAGCGAAGTACATCGGCAATTTTGGTTTGTCGGCTAATTATACTTACACCAATTCATCGATCACCACCAATAAGTTATTGATCCATCAGATCTCTTCGACTGAATCTTCAAAGGATATTGTTCCTCAAACTCGACCGCTTCAAGGTCAATCCAATCACATTGCGAATGCATCCTTCATTTATAAAAATGCTAAGCTTGGCTTGGACGCACAGTTAGCTTGGGTGTTTACAGGCCGCAGAATAAATTTTGTTTCGCCTTTCAAAGATCTGGATTATTGGCAGCGCGATTTTTCTCAACTCGACTTATCAGCTGAGAAAAGAATTTTCAAAAAATTTAACCTGTTTGTGAAGATCACGAACCTCACTGATGCTCCTCTCATTGTTGAGGTAATCAACCCCAACAACCTTGGCGATGTGCCTGGGCAGGATCGCAGCGATCGAATTGTTGTTCAAAAAGATGTTTTTCATCAGACATTCTTGGCGGGCGTGAGATATAAACTTTAACCACAATCAATTCAATGACTAAAACCCAATAATCAAAATGAAAAATAAAATTTTACTAAAATTCGTGACGATGTCGCTTTTACTTGGAGCAATATCGTGTAGCAAGGAGAGCACGAAGGTGAGCGCCCCTTATTTTCAAACAGGAAAACCGATCGATGCAACTACAACTGGCGGAGCTGTGAAAGGAACGATGCTCGCGGGTACCACCTATCGAATTACATCGGATCTTATCGTGAACAAAGGAGATACATTGGTGATTCAACCCGGCGTGACAATTTACTTCGGCGATGCTCCAGTAGGAGGTAATGCGATTAGCCTTATCGTGAGAGGAAATTTGTTTGCATTGGGCACTAAAGACAAGCCTATTTATTTTACAAGAGAAAATCAGGCAAAGAGTGATTCGCCTGGTGCTAGTGCCACAAGCGACCCAGCATACCAAGGTCTATGGGGCGGTATTCTTGGCGACACTACAACGGGTAAAATGATCATCAAGTGGGCGCACATCGAGTTTGGCTGTGGTAAGTTGGTGACTTCTCCAGTGTTTGGAATTTCGAATAACAATCCAGCATACATGGTTTCGTTTGTGAACTCAAAAGGAATCTTCGTGTTGGAAGACTCCTGGATGTACGGTGGTGTGGATGACCCGATGCGTATTCAAGGCGGAAAAATTAACATCATGAGAAACACGTTTGAGAAAGGCGGCTTTGTGGGTGGTGAATCGGCCAACATCAAACATGGTACTGTTGGAAACTATGCTTATAATGTGACGATCGGTTCTGCAACGAATGGACCAAAGGCTTCGAATAAAGGAACATACTCTGGCGATGAGACAAACATTTACATGTACAACAACACCATTGTTAACAGCGGCTACAGAAGAAATGCTGATGGTAGAGGAGGTTCATTAAATTTCGAAGAAGGATCAAAGGGAATTGCTTACAACAACATCGTTGTTAACTGCAAGTACGGCCTTCGTATTCTCACAGCGGACAAGGGAGGTTCAACGCAATATAGTGGCAACCCACTGCCGCCGGCCGACTTTGCAAATATTACTTACGGCAACAACCTTTATTATGTAGATGCCGTGGCCCTAGCAAATCAAATTTATCCTATCGAATCAGGAACTGCAATCCCTGCATCACCTAATGCAGATATTCCATCTTTCACCGCACTTGGAATTACCATATCTACCTCACTGCCATTGTCAAGAACAACAGTGACAGCTTATGATGGAAACAAAGCGGTGCAAGCACAGGGCACAAATCCAATGTTCAAGACTTTCACTTTGCCAATAGCTGCAGGTACAAGTCCTGCCGATATTTCGTATGCTACTGGTTTTGATTTTCACTTACAGTCAGGTTCACCTGCACTTGGAAAAGGCTACCTAGGATTTACGCCTCTCAGCGTGGTGCCAGTGGATGCAAATTTTGGAGCGTCAGAAATTACTCCGCCCAATAAAGATCTTGGTGCGTATCCATCCGATGGAACAGGCAACAAGCACTAACAATTTGGTTTAGGTTTGAGTAGATAAAGAAGCCGCCTCTTGACTAGGGGCGGCTTTGTTTTAAACTTATTTTTTGATCATTGCGAGCGCGATCTCCTGAAAAGAAATAACAATTGAGTAAAATGAAATTCACCATGAGTGGTACATTTTACATTTACCTTTCCCATTAATAATTAATGATTTATGAAAACATTCATCTCACTTCTTTTTCTCTCGACAAGTTTCTTCTTCGTTGAAGCTCAAGACCAAAATTATAAGTTCTTGAAAAAAATTCCACTTGAGGGTGACGGGAAGTGGGATTACTTGAAGATGGATGGCGAACGGGAGCGTCTTTTTGTTTCTCAGCACCACTTAAATAGATATTGTGCGATGTTCCGCGGTGAACCATGGTCTTGCATCCTGGTTTAGTGACTAATGTTTGTACCACACTGTACTTGTCAGCTGATTCCTGTTTTATCACGGTTACATTGCCCTCTCCATTCGAGGTCATGATTAATTTTAAATCTTTCTCATACACTACTGCATCCACCCCACCACCAATGGGTAAAGTTTGAATAATCTTTCCATTGCTTGCATCCAACACTACCAGTGATTTTGTTTTGCGGCATCCTGAAAACAATCTATTGTTAGCTACATCAATAGCAAGACCAGTTGCCACTGCATTGGGTAACAGCGAAAAATGATCCTTTACTTTCAAAGATTGGGTATCAATTACAGTTACTTCATTGGTGTCTTCGTTGTTGTTGAAGAGAGTACCTTTTCCATCACTGACAGCAAATTCCGGTGCTCCTCCAACCTCGATTACACCTACTACTTCATCCGTTGAAGCATTAATCGCCACGGCATTGCCGCTGCCATTGTTAAACACAAAGACCTGCTTAGTGAAAGAGTCATACATAATAGCATCGGCCTTCTTGCCGGCAACGACTAGACTTTTTAAAACTTTAAAAGTATTGTAGTCGAAAATAGTTATTGTATTATCTGT
>Ga0207155_1067_pt1 | contig 26227 bp, 22 predicted proteins | sample Alteio_BWMinHeat_26_FD_153515 | JGI IMG/M metagenome (GOLD analysis project Ga0207155, IMG submission 153515) | Enriched cells from forest soil in Barre Woods Harvard Forest LTER site, Petersham, Massachusetts, United States -... | ecosystem: Environmental > Terrestrial > Soil > Temperate forest >... | reverse complement strand
AACAAGGACAGTAGCAGTTATCTCAAATCACAGCTAACCCAACGTATTTTTATCCTCGATGGTGCGATGGGCACCATGATTCAACGCCATCGTTTAACGGAAGAAGATTACCGCGGTGAGCGGTTTCGTGATTTTGATCATAACCTGAAAGGCAATAACGACTTGCTGGTATTAACCCAGCCGCATCTTATTTCCGAGATACACTGTCAATATTTAGCTGCTGGCGCTGACTTTATTGAAACGAATAGTTTCAATTCCACCTCAATTTCTCTCGCGGATTATCATATGTCTGAATTGGCATATGAGTTTAATTTTCACGCGGCAAAAATAGCACGTCTTGCCGCAGATCAATTTACTCGACAAACGCCGCAAAAACCGCGTTTCGTAGTCGGTATTTTAGGTCCTACCAATCGAACCGCATCATTATCCCCAGAAGTAAATCAACCCGAGTTTCGTAACGTCACATTTGATCAATTAGTCATTGCCTATACAGATGCAGTTCGCGGTTTAGTGGATGGCGGTGTTGATACACTGATGGTTGAAACCATATTCGATACATTAAATTGCAAAGCAGCGTTATTTGCGATCGAGAAATATTTTATTGCCGTTGGAATTCGATTGCCGGTGATGATTTCAGGAACTATAACCGATGCAAGCGGTCGTACTTTATCGGGTCAAACCACCGCTGCATTTTGGCATTCTGTTCGTCACGCTAAACCATTATCAATTGGGCTCAACTGTGCATTGGGCGCAACAGCATTGCGCCCTTACGTGCAAGAATTATCTAAGATTTCGGACACATTTGTCAGTCTGCACGCAAATGCTGGTTTGCCGAATGTGTTTGGCGAATATGATGAAACACCGTCACAGACAGCGGAAATTATCCAAGATTTTGCGCGCCAGGGATGGATCAATATTGTGGGAGGTTGTTGCGGTACCACGCCTGAGCATATCAAAGCGATCAGTGAAGCAGTGCGCGAAGTGTCTGCGCGTGTGGTACCAATTATTCCAAAAGCCTGCCGTTTAAGCGGTTTAGAACCGCTGGTAATTGATGAAAATTCTTTATTTGTCAATGTCGGAGAACGAACTAACGTAACAGGCTCAACAAAATTTGCTGATTTGATTCGGGCTGGAAATTATTCAGCTGCGCTTGAAGTGGCGCGTGATCAAGTGGCAAATGGCGCACAAATCATTGACATCAACATGGATGAAGGCATGTTAGATGCGGAAAAAGCGATGGTGCATTTTTTAAATTTAATTGCATCAGAGCCAGATATTGCACGTGTTCCTGTCATGATTGATTCATCAAAATGGTCTGTGCTCGAAGCAGGATTAAAATGCATTCAAGGTAAAGGCATTGTTAATTCAATCAGTTTAAAAGATGGCGAAGCAGCATTCATTGAAAAAGCTAAGCTTGCTTATCGTTATGGCGCTGCTGCAGTGATCATGGCGTTTGATGAAGTTGGACAAGCGGACACAAAAGAGAGAAAAATTGCGATTTGCACACGGGTATACCGTCTCTTAGTCGATGAAGTGGGTTTTCCGGCAGAAGATATCATTTTTGATCCCAATATTTTTGCGGTCGCCACTGGGATTGAAGAACACAATAATTATGCGCTCGATTTTATTGAAGCAACACAGCAAATAAAAGCAGATTTGCCTTATGCGTTAATTAGCGGTGGTGTGAGCAATGTGTCATTTTCATTTCGCGGTAATAATGCGATTCGTGAAGCCATTCATGCGGTTTTTCTTTATCACGCGATTCGTGCTGGTATGGATATGGGAATTGTTAACGCTGGCAATTTGGCTATTTATGAAGATATTCCGCTCGATTTACGCGGCTTAATTGAAGATGTTATTTTTAATCGCCATCCTCAATCAACTGAACGTTTGCTCGAAGTCGCATCTAGCGTTAAAGGACAAACAAAAACTAAAGCGGAAGATTTGAGTTGGCGTGAAAAACCTATCGTTGAGCGTCTTGCTTATGCGTTAGTCAATGGAATCGGTACTTACGTTGCGGAAGATGCTGAAGCGGCGAGAATTGAATTAGGTAATCCATTGCTGGTGATTGAAGGGCCGCTGATGGATGGCATGAATATCGTCGGTGATTTATTCGGTGCAGGAAAAATGTTTTTGCCGCAAGTGGTTAAAAGCGCACGCGTGATGAAACAAGCGGTTGCACACTTGACGCCTTATCTCGAAGCGCAGCAAACAGAAGCATCTTATAAAGGAAAAATTTTACTCGCGACAGTAAAAGGCGACGTACATGATATCGGGAAAAATATTGTCGGTGTTGTATTGCGTTGCAATAATTACGATGTCATTGATTTAGGTGTAATGGTGCCATGTGAAAAAATTCTTGCTGTTGCACTAGAAGAAAGAGTCAATATTATTGGTTTGAGCGGTTTAATTACGCCATCACTCGAGGAAATGACTTATGTTGCGCAGGAAATGCAGCGTCAGAAATTTTCTTTACCACTGCTGATTGGCGGGGCAACTACTTCGCGTGCACATACCGCTATCAAAATTGAGCCGCATTATCAAGAAGGTGTGACGGTGCATGTTGTAGATGCATCCCGAGCAGTCGGCGTCGTGAACCAATTGCTGAGTGATCATGCAAAATTAGCTTATATAACGGCTACGCGAGAAGAATATGCCACACTGCGTACACGACATCAAAATAAGCGTTCTGAAAATCAATTGATTGCATTGGCTGATGCCCGTAAAAATGCTTACAAAATTGATTGGCAAACATACACACCGCCGAAACCGCAATTTTTAGGGATAAAAACTTGGCAAAATTATTCTTTGAAAACACTGGCGGAATATATCGATTGGACGCCATTTTTTCAAACCTGGGAACTTGCTGGACGTTATCCAAAAATATTAGATGATCCTGTAGTGGGTGAATCAGCGCGCCAATTATTTGCGGATGCTCAGGCTATGCTACAAAAAGTTATCGCTGAAAATTGGATTGAAGCTCGTGCTGTCATCGGATTTTTCCCGGCAAACAGTGTGGTCGACGATATTGAAATTTATACGGATGAATCACGTACTGATATGCAAGCAGCATTCCGTATGTTACGGCAACAATCAGCGAAGGCTAAAAATAAATTTAATTTATGTTTAGCGGATTTTGTGGTGCCAAAAACAATAGGCACACAAGATTATATTGGTGGTTTTGCGGTTACTGCGGGAATTGGGCTTGATGAACGTGTGCGCAAATTTGAAGAAAACAATGACGATTACAACAGTATTTTGTTAAAAGCATTAGCTGATCGTTTAGCGGAAGCATTTGCAGAACACATGCATGAGCGTGTGCGCAAAGAATTTTGGGGTTATGGCAAGGATGAGAATTTATCCGCAGAAGATTTAATCGCGGAAAAATATCATGGCATTCGACCGGCACCAGGTTATCCAGCATGTCCTGATCATACTGAAAAACCTTGTCTTTTTGCTTTGCTGAGTGCAACTGAACAAGCTCAAATTATCTTAACTGAGAATTTTGCGATGCTGCCAGCTTCATCTGTCAGCGGTTTTTATTTTTCACATCCTGAATCACAATATTTTGGAATTGGAAAAATTGGCGATGATCAAGTGCAAGATTATTCAGTTAGAAAAAATATGGAAATTAACTTAGTGAGGCGTTGGTTGGCACCTCATATTTTGGAGTAAGGATATGACAGGATTAGTGACGAGTTTTGAATTTTTTCCACCGAAAACGGAAGAAGGGAAAATCACCTTGCAAAAGACAGCGACACAACTGGTAACAGTGCATCCGCAGTTTTTCTCGGTGACTTTCGGCGCAGGTGGCTCAACACAAACAGGTACCATTGAGGCGGTTGAAATGTTACAGCAAAAATCACCGGTCCCAGTCACACCGCATTTATCCTGTGTTGGGATGTCTCGACAGCAAATTCTTGAGACGTTAATCACTTATCAAAAATTGGGGGCAACCCGAATTGTCGCTTTACGTGGCGATATTCCTTCAGGAATGGGGCAGTCAAGCGAATTACGCTATGCGAGTGATTTAGTTAAATTAATTCGCGAAGCAACAGGACAGCATTTTCATATCGATGTGGCAGCTTATCCAGAATTTCATCCACAAGCTGAAAGCGCATATGATGATGTGTTGAATTTGAAAATTAAAGTTGAAGCAGGAGCGAATAGCGCTATCACGCAATATTTTTATAACCCAGATGCTTATTTTAATTTTTTGGATGAATGCGCTAAATGCCAAATCTTTGTCCCAATCGTACCTGGGATCATGCCAATTAATTGTTTTGCAAAATTGACACGTTTTTCTGATGCGTGTGGTGCAGAAATTCCGCGCTGGATACGCAAGCGTTTAGAAAGTTTTCGCGATGATGCTGCATCAATTCAAGCCTTTGGCTTAGAAGTCGTTTACAACTTATGCCAACGGTTGCTGTCAGGCGGTGCGCCGGGGTTGCATTTTTATACGTTGAATCAAGCGGAGCCCTCGCTAAATTTGGCGAAGATGTTGGGTTTGTTAGCTGCAGCTCCAGCTGGAAAATTGGTAGAGCGGTCTTCTCAAGGTTAGCAGAGTTTCCTCATCGTCATTGCGAGCGCGAGCGAAGCAACCCAGGTTTTATTGCCCCTACTGAAGAAGCATAGAGCATGACATTTCACCGATTTTGTTCTTCTAGAGAGACAATACAGCCTGGGTTGCTTCGCTCGCGCTCGCAATGACGGCCTTAGCGCTTCACAGCTTTCAATACAAATTGCTTAAACTGCGTTCGAAACCGTTCAGGCGCAAATAGATTCGCCTGTTTAACACAATTTTCGAGTGTGAAATCATTCATGCGAGTTTCGAATTCCGTGACAGCTTGTTGAATTGCTTTGGTTGTTTGCTCTCGAAAATAAAGTCCGGTTTCTGGCGTAACAGTTTCAAGTGATCCACCTTTTCCATAGGCAATCACCGGTGTTCCGCAGGCTTGTGCTTCTAATGGCGTTAAACCAAAATCTTCTTCCGCTGCAAAAACAAAAGCTTTTGCCCGCTGCATATAGGAAACCAATTTCTCACTCGATTGGAAACCTAAAATTTCTACGTTTTTGCCCGCTTTCGCTTTCACTTTTTTCATGTCAGGGCCGTCACCGATTACGACTAATTTTTTATTTGGCATAGCAGCAAAACTTTCGACGATTAAATCCACTTTTTTGTAAGGCACCAAACGTGAAGCAGTTAAATAAAAATCTTCCTTTTGTGAATGCGGAGTAAATTGCGCTGTATCCACTGCTGGATAAATGACTTCAGCTTCGCGGCGATAGACTTTCCAAATTCGGCGAGCAATGAAATGTGAATTCGCAACAAAGTGATCAACGCCATTTGCGGTGCGATAATCCCATAAACGAATGTTATGCAAGATTCGCTTGGCGATATAACCTTTGATACCGCGGTCTAATCCGGTTTCTTTTAAGTATTGGTGCTGCATGTCCCAAGCATAGCGAATGGGCGAGTGAACATAGCTAATATGAATTTGATCGGGTCCTGTGATCACTCCTTTTGCCACCGCATGAGAGCTTGAAATGACAACATCGTAAGCTGATACATCTAATTGTTCGATTGCTAATGGCATCCATGGTAAATAGGAACGATAGAGTTTTTTGGCAAAAGGGAATTTTTGCAGGAATGTAGTCGTAGCAGTTTTGTTTTGGATTAATGCCCGTTTCTCGGGCGGTAAGAAATCAATTAGCGAAAACAAATCAGCTTCTGGGAAGCATTGAATAATTTCACTTAACAGGCGTTCAGCGCCTGCATAAGTCACGAGCCAATCACATACAATTGCTATTTTCATTTTTTAATAACCAATTCTTTGTCAAAAGGAGGGAATTCCCATAAAATGTGCAGCATATCATAATAAAGAGGGGCGTCCCAACTCCCCGACCCGCTGATTAGGTATTTATGCTGCCACGAGGCTTACTGAAAGAACACTCACAATTTTTCGCCGTGATTTTGCGCGGCTTTGATGCATTGGCCGTTATTATTGCGGGTTTGGCTGCTTATTATTCGCGTTTTCATAATTTCCAATTGCCAACACGCTATGCAGTTGCCTTAGGTACAGCGGCTGTCTTCGTTATCATTATTTTCCAATTCTTTCGTATCTACGAATCGATTCGTGCAAAAAGTGCCTGGCAACATTTAATTACGTTAATTGAAGCAATTGGAGCAGTATTAATTTGCTTGGCTGGTCTTGCATTTTTAACTAAAACGGGCGAAACATTTTCACGTGCCTGGTTTATCTCCTGGGCGGTTTATTCGACAGTGGCACTCGTGATATTTCGCTGTGCTCTGCTGATTTTATTACGCTTAATGCGTGCCCGCGGCTGGAATGAAAAACGTGTTTTAATCATTGGCGCTGGCAAGCTAGGAACTAAGTTAGCAGAAACAATGCAGCAAGCTGTCTGGACTGGATTCCGTGTGTTGGTTATCTATGATGATTATCCGGAAGGTCGGCCGAAGACGATTAGCGGCATTCCTGTGCAAAAAACACCAGATGATTTATCCCTGCAAATAAGCGGATATCAAGGTGAATTAGACGAAATTTGGATCGCATTACCACTGCATGCTGAAAAACGTGTGAAAGAATTACTCTATGATTTACGCCATCACACTATCACCGTTCGATTTGTATTAGATGTCTTTGGCCTAGGATTATTTAAACATACCATCAGCGATGTGGATGGTTTTCCAATGTTAAATTTAAATTCTTCCCCTATGGTGGGTGTCAATCGTTTGCTTAAAGCAATTGAAGATCGCTTATTCGCTACCATTATTTTGGTTCTCATTAGTCCGATATTGTTGTTGATAGCAATTGGTATTAAGTGCAGCTCAAAAGGCCCCGTGTTTTTTAAACAGTTAAGACACGGGTGGGATGGGCGAGTGATAAAAGTTTATAAATTTCGCACAATGACGGTGCACAAAGAAGCAAAAGGTAAAGTGACGCAAGCGACAACGAATGACGCTCGTATCACGCCATTTGGACGTCTGTTACGTAAAACCAGTTTAGACGAGCTGCCACAATTTTTTAATGTGCTGCAAGGCCGCATGTCAATCGTTGGGCCTCGTCCACATGCTTTGGTGCATAATGAATTTTATAAAGATTCAATTCATGCTTATATGCAGCGTCATAAAGTGAAACCAGGAATCACAGGTTGGGCGCAAGTGAATGGTTGGCGTGGGGAAACAGATACGCTGGAAAAAATGCAGAAGCGTGTTGATTATGATTTATATTACATTGAAAATTGGTCGCTGCTATTTGATTTGAAAATTATATTTCTTACTGTGTTTCGTGGGTTTATGAATAAGAATGCGTATTAAAATTTCTGTTTGTTACAACTGTTGAATCAATTGCTTCACTTGTTTCACATTCACACCCCAATTCAATCGCGTTTCATATTCGTGAAATGCTGACAAAGCCAATTCTTCATAACGAGAATAATTCTGCATCAATCCAATAATATAATCGCAATAAGTTTTTGGCGTTGCTTCCAGTGCAAATGTCATGCCATTTAAATTATCTTTAACAATAGTGGAAATTCCACCCACGTAAGTGGTCAATACCGGTAACCCAAACGCACTCGCTTCGCAAAACACGATGCCATATGCTTCAGCGCGTGATGGAACAAATAAAAAATGTGACTCAGACAATAATCGTTTCAGTAGGGTGTTTCCTGCTGAGGTTTTCTTTGAAACGTAACCTAAACAATTCACATAGTCTGGAATAATTTCTGATTTTGGTGGATGACACCCGACAATGTTTAATTCCACGCGCTGACCCGCAGCGTGCAACGCTTTTACGACATTAAGTACATTGTCACCGCCTTTACGAAGCCAATCTTTTCCTAAAAATAAAAACTTAATCACATCGCGAGACCGATTTTTAACGTTATGTTGAACTTCTGCGAAGCTGGGTGAATTTGCAATATTTGCGCCAAATGGTACGACATGGATTTTATCTTTGCTTGCACCAAACAATTCAATTGCGCCGCGCGCTCCCCATTCTGAAGAGAAAATCGCTAATTTACAGCGTTCCAAAAATTCGCTCGTAATTTCGTTAGCGTGGTGAATTGTGGCAGCTGAGTCTCGCGAAAAGCCAGGAACAAAACCCAGGAGGTTGGAATAAATCGCATCGGTCCACAAAATGAGTGGTTTATCGTAATCGAGATAGGCAGTCGTATTTAAAATATGCGTCATCACACCTTGGACATTTTTGCCTTTTAATTGCTGTTTGACTTGTCGAGCATAGTTCTTTGCAGCGGCTATATTCCAACGAGAACTGTCTCGCTGTACGCTAGTCATTCGGGTCCAGATCCGCTTTAGTTTAAACTGGAGCGGCAACACTGTTTTGAGCGAATGAATGTAATCGAAATCGACGCCAGCATGCTCAAGCGCTTGGGTCATGTGGAATGGCGTGCCAGAACGTTTATGGACATTTTTGGCATCAAAAGTTGAAACAAAGGCTAATTTCATATTATTGTTCAAATCATACACTGTTTTGGGTTGGCAAGTATATAACAGATCAAGAATTTATGCACAAGTTTAGGTTTAGTGAACAGGACTCCCGTATTAAAATCCAGCTGTTTTTACTGATTTTTATGGGGCCCCATCGCTACGGGTATCCCGCAGTGCAAGCACTGCGAGAGCCCTCCCTACCGCTCAGCCCCATAAAAATCAGTAAAAACAGCTGGATTTTAATACGGGAGCCCTGATTTAGTGAAGAGTAAGCATTTTACCTCATGAAGTGATTTTTTTACTCTAATTTTCATTGAGTTAGAGACTCTTTGCCACATACCAGTGTGATCCAGAAATTGCACATAAAGTAAGACAAATTAATTGAATCATGGTAACATGCGCCAATTTTATTGGTTTTCTAGGCTAGGATTACACACATGAAGGTCACGAAGGCGGTTTTCCCGGTAGCAGGGTTAGGAACGCGGTTTTTGCCGGCAACAAAAGCAAACCCGAAAGAAATGATGCCTATCGTTGATAAACCGTTAATTCAATATGCGGTTGAAGAAGCGGTGTCAGCTGGAATTACCGAATTAATCTTCGTGACCAGCAGTAGCAAGCGGGCGATTGAAGATCATTTTGACTCTAATTTCGAGCTGGAATCTAGCCTTATCGAGCGTGGCAAAATGGACTTGTTGGAAATTGTCCGTGATATTCTGCCAACGGGTGTGTCATGTGCCTATATTCGTCAAAAATCACCGCAAGGTTTGGGCCATGCAGTATTATGCGCAAAGCAATTAGTTAACAATGAGCCATTCGCTGTGTTGCTTGCTGATGACTTAATTGATGGCGGTAGCAAGCCATGCTTAGTCCAAATGATTGAAGCCTTTGAACAAACCCAATCAAGCATCATAGCCGTAGAAAAAATTCCGCGTGCAGAAACCAAAAAATACGGTGTCGTTGATGTGCCAAAAGGGCAGGGATCAATTTCTGCTATTCGCGGCATTGTTGAAAAACCACATCCTGATAAAGCACCATCCAATTTAGGCGTGGTGGGGCGTTATGTATTAACTCCGGGCATTTTGACCTTATTGGAAAATACAGCGCGAGGCTCAGGCGGAGAAATACAACTGACAGATGCAATTGCTAAATTACTGAATATTGAATCGGTGTACGCTATGCAGTTTAAAGGTAAGCGTTATGACTGCGGTAGTAAATTAGGTTATCTCGAAGCAACGATTGCTTATGCGCTGAAACATCCTGAAATAGGCCAAGAATTTAAACGTTCATTGCAAGAAATTGTGGAATGCGTGGAATAAATTACAGAGCAGTTTATTTATTTGCGACAATCGCCAGCATTTTGTTGTCTTGCTCCGCTGCGTTCAGAACATCCGTTATTAATCCTGATGGTTTTTGTTATGTGCAAAGTGCAGCGACGATGCCGATGGGATTGTCTACCGCCATGCATTTATGTGGCCAAGCGCAATGGCCGTTTTATTCAATACTCATTTTTGGCGTGATGAAAATAACGCATGTTGCGCAAATACCTGCGGCATTTTTGTTAAATGGAATGTTAACGTTAATTTCGGTGTTGATATTTATTGCCATCACACAAGTATTAACCTCATCAAAAAGAATTGTCTGGCTTGCTGCCGGCGTCATTTTATTAGCGCATGAATTCAATGCAGCGCGAACCGATGTGATTCGCGATCATGGATTTTGGGCGTTTTATTTGGTGTCACTGTTTTGTTTATTGAAATATTTTCACATGCCGCGCTGGCGTTATGCGATCACATGGAGCATCGCGTTAATCGTCGCCACGTTATTTCGGATTGAAGGTGCGATTTTTCTACTCGCCATTCCTTTTGCTGCGTGGTTTGATTGCCGAGTTAAATGGGGTGCTCGGGTTAAATCATTTTTGCAATTAAATTCGCTGACAATACTCGCATTGGTCGCGTTATTGTTATATGCCGCAGGGCATTCACAGCAATCATTCGGACGATTAAATGAAGTTCAATTTCAACTCGTGCATGGCGTGACAGCCATTACACAGATTTTTCAAGATAAAGCTGCTGCATTGGGACAAAGCGTGTTGAGCATTTATTCCGCGCGTGATGCGAACTTGGTTTTGTTCCTCATGCTGATCAGTTGGTATGTGGTCAGTGCCGCAATTAATCTTTCCTTGGTTTATGCCGCATTGGTGATTTATGCCTGGTGGAAAAAATTATTGCCGAATGATTTTTCTGCCAGGTTGGCGCTGTGGAGTTACGTGATAGTGAATGTCATTATCACCAGTATTTTTTTGGTAGAAAATTTCTTTTTAACGAAGCGTTATTTAATGGCATTGTCGCTGACTCTGATGTTTTGGGTGCCATTTGCTTTAAATGATTTGATTCAACAATGGCACATAAAAAAATGGCCGTTGATGTTGGCATTATTTTTCGTGGCGTTTTATGCCGCAGGTGGGATTATTGATTTTGGTTATTCAAAGAAATATTTACGTGAAGCAGGGGATTGGTTAGCAACCAACACAGCGCAAACGGCGTCGATTTATACGAATGATTTTGGCGTGATGTATTATTCTAATCATTTCGATAATACAATATTTAGTAAATTTATTGGCTTTAGAGATGTCAGCGTGATCGCGCACGGAAAATGGCGTCAATATGATTATCTTGCATTGTGCTTTGACAAGCGTGATCCAACTGCCAAGATAATGGCAGAAATTCCCATGAAGCCCGTGCAAGATTTTAAAAATAAACGCGGCGATGAAGTCGTGATTTATAAAGTACATTAGTTTGAGGTTTGCAGCATGAATATTACAGTGATCGGAACAGGTTATGTTGGTTTGGTGACAGGCACTTGTTTCGCAGAATTAGGCAATCAAGTCACTTGTGTTGACGTGAATAAAGAAAAAATTGCTAATTTAAAGCGCGGTATTTTACCGATTTACGAACCAGGCTTAGAAACCATGGTGACGTCGAATATTGAGCAACAACGCTTACATTTTGCAACTTCTATCGATCAATCTGTTGCTGAGCCACAGGTGATTTTTATTGCTGTTGGAACACCCAGTGATAAAGATGGTTCTGCTGATATGCAATATGTGTTGGAGGCGGCGCGTAATGTGGGTGACTATATTAATAACTATTGCGTCATTGTCGATAAATCCACTGTGCCAGTCGGTGTTGCAGATCAAGTAAAAAATACCATTCAAGAAGGTTTGAAAAAGCGTAATGTGACAGCAAAATTTGATGTGGTCAGCAACCCAGAGTTTTTGCGTGAAGGCGCTGCGATTGATGACTTTATGCAACCAGATCGTATTATTATTGGTTTAGCGTCGAAAAAAGCAAAAGCGATTATGTTGGAATTGTATACGCCGATTTTACGCCATCCAGAAAAAATTTATTTCATGAATGTGAAAGATGCTGAAATGACGAAATATGTCGCGAATGCGATGCTGGCAACAAAAATTTCCTTTATGAATGAAATGGCAGTGTTATGTGAACGCATGGGCGTGGATGTTGAAAACGTTCGCATGGGTATTGGTTCTGATTCTCGCATTGGTCATTCATTTATTTATCCTGGTTGTGGTTATGGCGGTTCATGTTTTCCAAAAGATGTGAAAGCATTGGTAAAAATGGCGGAAAATAATGGCATTGATCCATTAATTTTACGTGCGGTTGAGGAACGTAATCATCATCAAAAACAGGTTTTGCCCGATAAACTGGTGAAAATTTTTGGTGAGGATTTAACTGGTGTTGCTGTTGCTGTGTGGGGTTTGTCATTTAAACCTGGCACAGATGATATGCGTGAAGCTTCATCATTAGTGTTATTGGAAAATTTGTTGAAACGCAATGCGTCAGTGCGCGCTTATGATCCTGTGGCAATGCCAATTGCCAAACAAATTTTACCGGCAGAATGGTTTGAGTCGGGAAAATTAAGTTTAGTTGATCATCAATATGATGCATTGCAAGGCGCTGACGCTTTGGTGTTGGTGACGGAGTGGAAACCATTTTGTTACCCCGATATGTCAGCCATGAAAAAACTAATGCGCCGGCATATTATTTTGGATGGGCGTAATCAATATGATCCGAAGCAAATGCGAGATGCGGAATTTGAATATCATGGGATTGGACGGGTATAAGCCATTAAGTTCTGTAAAGTTATTAATGACTTTTTTGATGTAAATTTAACAAGCAAATTCTGGCTAGCCTTGGCGTTGTTGCATAAATCAAAACTTGCACAAAAAAATCGTCGTTGCGAGGCCGCTTTTCAGGCCGAAGCAATCCAGTTTCTGAACAATGCATAAAAAACTGGATTGCTTCGTCGCAAAAAGCGCTCCTCGCAACGACGAATCTTGATTTATGCAACAACGCCGCTAGCCTTCCGCTTAATAAAATAAACCAATATTTTCAATTAATTGTTCTCTAATCACTACTCTTTATTTTGGTCTATACTTAAATATGATAATTAAAATTAGTCTCCTTAAGAGGAGTGTTCAACAATGCTTCGAGAAAATAAAGATACACACGAAGATATACGTCTCCCTGCCTTTACTGAGCACTTTTTAAAAGCTGTTCCGCGAAAAAAGGTTCTTAAAGAAACTTTAGCTTCTATCCCCTTACCATTAAACAAACCTACCCCGGACGAACGTTTTCAAGAATTAAAACTTTTTTTAAATGAAGAAAAGCAATCAGGAGAAACCGAGGAAGCTTATTCTCAGCGTAGGAAAAAAATCACTGACTTTCGTGAAGGCTGCACTTCTAGAAGATAAAGAGGAAAAAGATTTTAAAGAAGAAAAAGAAAGTAAACATGATAATTCAAGAGTACCTTCTTTTTTAAGTAATCCGTCACCCCGACCTAGAGCCATGGCTCAATCAAATGATAAAGTAGAAGTGAAACCACCTAGTCCCTCTGTTCGGCCTAAATAACGGTTCATTAGTTTACATTGTGCTAGTAGATCGTTTCACTGCCTTTGTCCTTGAGCCTAAATCGTGGGGTTAGGGGGCGTTGTTGCATAAATCAAAACTTGCACAAAAAAATCGTCGTTGCGAGGCCGCTTTTCAGGCCGAAGCAATCCAGTTTCTGAGCAATGCATAAAAAACTGGATTGCTTCGTCGCAAAAAGCGCTCCTCGCAACGACGAATCTTGATTTATGCAACAACGCCAGGTTAGGGAGCGAAAATGACACTGTTTCATATAAACAAGTTGTTGGACTGATTTTTCACAAGTAAAATACACAATAGTTATGCTGCCTTAGAGGATTTATCTATGTTGAAAAAGCTAAAGTTGTTAATAACGGTTTCGGCTTTACTGGCATCCAGTTTGCTCTATGCTGATGCGGCTCCGTTACGTGTTTATAATACCAATGCATTGAAATGGGAATATCTCGTCGACATGCCAGGGGCTCAAGTTGTCGTACTGACGGGCGATCCAAGGAAGAAAGAATATTTTGTCACTCGCGTTAAGTTGCCGGCGCATTTTATGGTTCCACCGCATTCGCATTTAATTGATGAAAATGACACAGTGATTTCTGGTACTTATTATTTGGGTGTGGGCACTAAGGCATCTGAGAAACACACCATTGCGTTAAAACCAGGTTCTTTTGTCGTGATCCCTGCTAACACTCCGCACTTTGGCTGGACTAAAACAGTCACTGTTCTTCAAATTAGCGGTGTTGGTCCTTGGGGAGTTGTCAAAGTACCAACTAAGGGTTAAATGAATGTCATTAGTTAATCAACAACTGGTTAGCGATGCAATCAAAGTTATCCAGTTGACTGACACCCACGTATTTTCTGACGATCAAAAATTTTATTATCCTGGTATTCGCAGCAATCAAACATTTGATGCTGTTTTGCAGCGTATTCAGCAAAATGATTTGGCAGACACTCAATGCATTTTTCTCACAGGTGATGTTTCGCAAGATGAAACGAAAGAATCCTATCAATACATTGTCGACCGCTTAACTATGTTGAATCTGCCAGTTTATTGGGTGCCAGGAAATCATGATAATGTGTCAGCGATGACAGAAGTATTTGCCCAGTCAAAACTTTTTTTTCGCATACCACGTTTAAGTTTACCGCATTGGGAATTCATTTTTTTAAATACGCAGCTTGTTGGAGATACGACAGGAATTGGGTATGTGTCTGCGGTAGAAATGAAGGTGCTAGATGATGCTCTCGCTCAGATTGGTGAAACAAATAAATCAATTGCAGTTGTCTTGCACCATCACTTAACAGAAGTGGGTACCCCTTTTATTGATCGATTAATGGTGCAAAACCGGGCAGAAGTGCTGCAAAAATTGATGGCAGCGAGAGTGAAGCTGGTGATTCATGGGCATGTTCATGGTGATTATCGCGTCATTCGTGATGAAATAGTTTTTGAAAGTGCTCCTGCAACTTGTGCGCAATTAAAAAAGGGAATAACTGAATTTGCGGTTGAAAAAAAGATTGGTTACAAAACTTATTGCTTTACTTCTCGGGGTTATGACTCAGTGACTAGCCTATGGGAAAATAATTAAGAACACCTCGCACGAAGGCTAGCGCTTAAGCGCTCTTCCAGTGGTTTCAGGTTTTTTGCTACTGTCTTTAAATGAACTACGGCTAACAAGTGCGTTTTCTGCAACAGTTGGATTAATAATGCGTCGTTTCACTAATTCTTGCATGGATTGCTCCATCGTGCACATGCCTTTGTTGCTGCTGACTTGCATAGCAGATTCCATGTGCGCAGGCATATCTTGTCGAATGTAATGACGTACAGCGATAGTTGCTAACAGAATTTCAAATGCTGCCATTCGTCCGCCAGTAATTCTTTTCACTAATGTTTGACAAATGACTGCCTGGAGTGTTTCGGATAATAAGTTTCTAACGCGATTTTTTTCCTCGGTGGGGAATACATCCGCGAAACGGTTAATTGCGAGTGGTGCGGAACAAGCATGCAGCGTCGCTAACACTAAATGTCCGGTTTCTGCCGCTGTCAGCGCTAAGCGCATGGTTTCTAAGTCGCGTAATTCTCCCAATAAAATAACATTGGGATCTTGTCGTAACGAAGCGCGCAATGCTGTCGCAAAATCAGGCGTGTCGCGGCCGACTTGTAATTGATTAAAAATGCTAAGTTTATTTTGGTGGATAAATTCAATGGGGTCTTCAATCGTGACGATGTTTTGCGCTTGATATGTATTAATATAGTCAACCATGGCGGCCATCGTGGTGCTTTTTCCGCAACCCGTGGGACCAGTGACGAGAATCAATCCTTGGGAAAATCCTAATAAGGATTTAAAAATACTGGGTAATTCTAATTCTTCGAATGTTGGAACTTTTTCTGGCACCACTCTGAAGACGGCGCCTATACCATGCAGTTGGTGATAAATGCTGACTCTAAAATTTCCTACACTAGGAATAAATAAAGCGGTTTCTAGAATTAAATCACGTTCAAATTTTTCTTGTTGATGCTGGGTCATGGCGCTATAGACAAGACGTCTGACTTCATTGGAAGGCAATGAGTGACTGCCTTTTATTTCAACAAGAACGCCATTTATGCGCAATAAGGGTGGTGAGCCTGGCAATAAATGCAGATCTGAGGCTTTTTGTTTGACGCTAAGTTCTAAATATTCTTCTATTTCCATGGGGTTATTATAATCGATTTCGGCTATTTTTTCTTGCGTTAGCCTACTAGATGGCAAGAGGGCAGCATGCTAAAAAATGATGGGGAGCGTTCAGGATCAGCCCCCCTGGTGATTCTTTGGTTAATTAGTTGATGAACATGTTATTGATAGCTGAGTTTTTGGATCAAGAGTTCCACTTTGATTTTGGGTATTAAGATAGATATCTAAAATATGCGGATGCGGTTGCCCTGGATTGCCCCAAACAACAGAAAATGAAACGGATTGATTGTTAGGAAGCATTACCATATTTTGGGTAAATGGTTGATGTGGATTTTCGGTAACATAAGGAAAATTAGGCGCATCGCCATCAATTGATATACTAGCCGAAATACCCATTTGTACAGAAGGGTCGCTACTTTTAAATGTGCAAATATATTTGCCAACGGGATCAGTATAGGGAGTTGGTAATGTAAAATTAACCTGCTGGACATTGCCTTGTCCATCAATTGGGATAAAGCAAGTGGAGCCGAGGTTACAAGCAACATTGACTGTAGCAAAAACAGTTTGGCTTCCCAGTAGTAAAGCCGTTGCTAAAAAAGTAGTATATTTTTTCATCATATTGACCGCCTTTTGGTTGATTTTTCAGAACGGTATCAATTCATAACTGCCTTGTCAATGATCATCCACCAGTAATTCCTGGCAAATCACTGTCAACAGCCCTTAGTGTTTCAGTTAATCAATCTCTAATGCGTAGGATGACAAGAGGATAGGTAAAACTGTTGCTGACAGGTAAAAAATAGATGATAGTAGTGTGCGTTAAATAACACAGAGGGATATAAACACTATGAAATATGGAATGATCGTAAAATCGTCTGCTATTGCATTGTTAAGCGTTGGATTAATGTTTTCCAGTGGCTATGCAAGTGCTGCTTCAACTGCCGACGGAACTGCATTTTTAGCGGCGAATAAAACTAAACAAGGTGTTGTGACACTGCCTGATGGTTTGCAATATAAAATCCTTTCCCCGGGTAAAAAGGGAACTAAGCCAACAGATAGCGATGTCGTGACCGTTGATTATGTCGGTACGTTAATTGATGGCACAGAGTTTGATAGTTCATACAAAAGACATCAGCCTGCGGTTTTTGAAGTCGCCGGAGTTATTCCAGGCTGGGTAGAAGCATTGAAGCTCATGAATGTAGGAGCAACATGGGAACTTTATATTCCTGCTCAACTTGCTTACGGTGAGCAAGGTGCACCGCCACTAATTGGACCAAATCAAACGTTAGTGTTCAAAGTGCATTTGATTAGCGTTCGCAAACCGTAAAATATTTTTACAATCCCCCCTTGTTTCAGAGGGGGATTACGCAAATTGCGTTAATCACCACTTGACCGTCACTATGCTTTAATTTAGTTTTAGAATTTGGTGTGTCGGCAATGGAGATCAGCGCAAATGGATTCGTCTTACTCAAGAGAAAGTGCACGTTTATCATTTAGTCGCATACGTCCTATCAGAGCAGCAAAATCCTGTATCAAAGTTGTCGAAGAAAAATTAGGTCTTTATCCGGAAGTTCCGCCGTGGAAACGTCGTATTCAAGTCGGCTTAACCGCGTTATCAGCTTATGGGACGTTTGCTGAAATCTCTGAATTAAGTAAGCGCGACATGCCAGAAGAATTAGCCTATTTTTTTGGAGCGTTAGCATCATTTATTGTGCTTTACGCATTTTCTCGCGGCGTGGGAGAAAGTTTTAGAAATTCTAATGCCGTAGGTCCTCGGTTCGAATTACAAAATCGCAAAATCAAAGAATCAAAAGAACTTTATCAAGCACAAGAATTAACATTGAGAAACCTTGAGCATACAGCGGGGTTGAGGCAAGAAAGCCCACTGGAAGAAAATGTGCTGGCGACAGTTTCATTACCCAACACTGACACTCCCACATGCCCATCAGATTTTCGACAACGGTGTGTTAAATTTTTTTATGATGAAGTTTGGTTTGTTGAAGGAACTTCGCTTTGTCAAAAATTTCTTCAAGTTTCAGGCATTGGGCTAAGTGCATTGATGGGTTATGACGGTACAAGCCTATTAGCAAAACACTTAATGAGAGTAGTGACTGATAATTCTATTTTTGTTGGCAGTAGCGGTTATATTGTTGGAACAATTGGGGGATTATTATCTGCATCGACAGCAAGATGCGTTTTAATGAATAATGATGTTTATCGAAATTCAGCTGAAAAGCGTGAAGCACAGAGTTCAGCGGTCGCAAACTTAGTGTCGATTCGTGATCAACATGAATTGCGTATTCAAAAGCTCGAGCGTAAAGAAGAAAAAACTGATGGTGTGGTTAAAATTGCTGATTTACCTGTGATACAAGATGTTTTGGTTGATACACCAAAAGAAATAAAGCACGATCGTTGTACGCGTTATATTGCAGATAGACTGAGAGGTTTAAGCCATTCAGTGGCTCATGCGATTGAACAAGTGATTTATCCAGGATTGTCTTGGCCTGATAGATTAGTTCAATCGGGATGTACAATTTTATATGCCTACTTAGGTTACATTGTGCCGCACGATGATCTCAGCCAAGCGGGTTATGATACTGCCGGCATCATTGTCGGTGCTGTTGCAGTACCTGTTACATTGATTAATTGTTATAACGTAATAAGTTTTAATTTTCAGCAGGCGAAAGCGGTTGCTAAAAATGGTCAAGCGATTGCAGATGTGACTGAGGATGCAGAGTTACAACAAAAGCGCATCCAAAGACTTCAAAAAAATACGTCAGACGAACAAAAAGCATCCGCAATACAAATCCCACTAGAAGAAAATGATTCCTCCCCAGGAGCAAGTCGCTGCTCAAACATTTGTAATTGGAGTATTTTTAACGGTTTTCGCCGCAGTGTTACGACTTTAAAGCGTATGGTTAGCAGACAAAATGATTTGCCAGCGAACGATGTTGAATTAGCTGTAGTTAAGCGTGCGCCCACTTGATTAAGTCGTTAACGCTCGGCAATAAAACGTTTCCAGTGAATATTATTCAAGGCCCATTAGCGGGAGTGAGTTGTGCACCATTTCGCATGCTCACATGGCGTTACAGCCAACCCGCATTTTCTTGTACGGAAATGATGTCTTGTAAAACATTACTGCATCAACCGTTATCCGCACATCAACGGTTTGTTGAAAAACATCCGCAAGAAGGGCCGGTGTGTTTTCAATTATCGGCTAATAATCCGAAAGAATTGGCAGAAGCCACTCAAAAAGTCACGGATTATGGCGCTGATTTGATTGATTTAAATTGCGGTTGCCCAGTCAAAAAAATTCGTAGTAAGGGTGCGGGGTCTAGTTTGTTGACGCAAACGGATACTTTATTTCAACTGATTCAAGCGATGAAAAAAAATACGCATGTTCCCGTTTCCATAAAAATTCGCGTTGAAAGTGCGGACGAAAAATTTAATGCTGAAGTGGCAAAAGTGGTTAGTGAAGCCGGCACCGATTTTCTGGTGGTGCATGGGAGGCATTGGACAGAGCATTATGAAACTCCTGTTCGTCATGATGAAATTCAATTTTTTGTAGAAATGCTAAAAATTCCTGTTATTGGAAATGGTGATATTTCCTGTGTCTCATCGTTACAAAAAATGTTTGCGACAGGTTGTGCGGGGGTGATGATTGCGCGTGCTGGAGTGGGGCAGCCATGGTTAATCGGTCAGTTAATTGCGGAAATGAAAAATGAAAAATTTGTGTTGCCAGCAGCAAAAGAAATCGGCGCAGTTTTTTTTGAACATGTGCTTGGTTTGACGGCATTATTGGGCAGTGAAAAATTTGCCATTTTGCAAGCGCGGCAGTTAACAAAATATTATGCGCGTCGTTTGCCGAAAAGAAATGAATTTTGTGCGGCGGTGAATGAGTGTGAGAATTTGCATGATTTGAAAATCATTTGTGAGCAGTATTTTCAATAAACTAATGATAAATCAGGCTCACACTTCCCCTCAAGCTCCTGAGCTTGAGGGGAGCTTTTTTATTGCTTCGTCAAAACCATATTTTCAACATTAACTTTAATACCATCAATGGTAACTGTTCCTGTTAAAGTAGCTGAGTTTCCTGCGCTATTTAATGAGCCGCTTAAGTCAACACCATCATCATTGATAGTGACTGCTCCATTATTACAAGCACCCGCTAAGGTTTTTTTGAGATCAGTGCATAAGCCGGAAAAAATGCCGGAGCCGGAGACTTTCGATAGAGCCAATGTGGATGAAAATGAAGTATCGTCTTTTGGAGTGATTTGTACGGTGCCAGTATATTCACATTCCAAGCCGGTTGCAGTGATGGTTCCACTGCCATTCCATGCGCCAGTCAATGCGCTGCAAATATCAAGTGGACTGCCGGTTGGTGTGCGAACAATAATACCAGCGTGTGCAAAATTAGAGAGTAATAACGCAGAAGTTAACATAATTTTTTTGATTTTCATGCTTAATTTTTTCCTTAAAATAATTAACGAGTGTAACGTCGGTATTGTTACATTTCTATTTGATTACGCAAATGGATTAATTGTTCTTGCCAATAAGCGGAAGTGTTGAACCAAGGGAAACTCGGTGGAAAGGCCGGGTCATCCCAGCGGCGTGCAATCCAAGCAGAATATTGCAGCATGCGCAGTGTACGCAGTGGCTCGATCAGTTGCAATTCGCGCGAATTGAAATCATGAAATTCACGATAGCCGCGTAAGATATGATCCAGTTGCACTTCAACTTCTGTTTCACTTCCCGATAACATCATCCAAATATCTTGAATGGCGGGACCTGACATACAATCATCTAAATCCACAATATGCGGACCCACATTATTCCACAACACATTGCCGGGATGCATATCACCATGTAAACGAATAGTGTCGAGTTTTCCCGCATCGCGAAAACGCTGCTCGACATTTTTCAACACAGTTTCAACAGTGCGGCAATAATTTTCTTTTAAGTGTTCTGGAATAAAATTATTTTCAAGCAAAAAATGATAAGAATCATAACCGCGAGTTTGAATATCTAATGTTGGACGATGCAGAAATTTTCGGCTGGCACCTACGGCGTGTAACCGGCCAATGAATCTTCCCATCCAGGCTAATTGTTCTAAACGATCAAGCTCAAGTGCCCACCCGCCCCAGCGCGGAAATAGCGCAAAACGATAACCCGCATGGTGATGGAGAGCCTCCTCATTAGCCGATTTCCACGGAGCCACCACGGGTATTTCATGCGCAGTTAATTCGAGAGCGAATTGATGTTCTTCTAGAATTGTTTCATCGCTCCAACGCCCGGGGCGATAAAATTTTGCAATCATGGGGGTGGTGTCTTCAATGCCAACTTGATAAACGCGGTTTTCATAGCTATTCAGCGCTAATAAGCTGCCACTACAGCGTAAACCTACGCTTTCTACAGCGTCCAGGATTACATCGGGGGTTAAATTTTCATAGGGGGTCATATTCATTTGTGCTAGGTTACAGGTCTGCGTTAGACATTACAAATGATTGGAGATAAAAAATGGAGCTTAATAGCTTGTCTATTCTCAGTAATCAATCTGGCATGAGAGTGACACTTTTGGATTATGGCGCCACGCTGATGTCCGTTCAAATTCCGGTTAATCAAAAACTGCGCGAAGTGGTGTTAGGTTATGACAGTTTGGAAAAATATATGGCAGATAAATATTATTTAGGCTGTACCGTGGGGCGGTTTGCTGGACGAATTGCAAATGGTACCTTTCATTATCGGAATAAGTCATATCAATTGGCGCGTAATTTTAATCACCGACATCATTTACATGGTGGGCTGAAAGGGTTTGATAAAGTGGTTTGGCATGCAACATCCAGGCACGAAAAAACTTCACAAAGCGTGGAATTTGATTACTTCAGTAAAACGGGTGAAGAAAATTACCCCGGTAATTTAGCAGTGAAAGTCACTTACACGTTAACGGATGATAATGAATTAAAAATTCACTATCACGCAGTGACAGATCAACCAACACCAATTAATTTGACGAATCACGCATACTGGAATTTAGCAGGAGCAGGGTCAGGTGATATTTTACAGCATGAATTAAAATTATTTGCGGATGAATATCTGGTGACAGATGACGATGTCATTCCAACCGGTGAAATAGCCTCAGTTACCAATACGGCCTATGATTTTCGTCAACCGAAATTAATGGGTTTAGAGCTACAAAAAATAAATGGTTATGATGTTTGTTATGTATTGCCACGACGACAAAAAGAGTTGCAACTGGTTGCAGAAGTGCGCGAGTTGAAAAATAATCTCACATTGAAAGTATTTACCACGCAACCGGGTATGCAATTTTATACGGGAAATTTTTTGACGCAGCAGCGGATTGCGAATGGAAAAATAATGGATCGATTTTCAGGGTTTTGTCTTGAAACGCAGAATTTTCCTGATGCGATGAATCATGCGCATTTTCCATCGGCCATTTTAATGCCCGGGGAAGTTTATGCGCATGAGACAATTTATCAATTGATAATTTAACTTTATTTCTTATCCATCAATACAACAATATGCGACGGATATTTGATGGTAGCACCTGTTGCTGCATCCACAATGACGGATGGCCAGAACAGAATGTCAACCAAAGTCCATGCATTGAAACTATTGCCTGTACCAACACCGGTTTGATGATAGCCGTTTGCAGAGCAAGTGGTTTGGACGCCACCGTATTCTCTCGTTACATTTACACTGCCTGGGTTGCCTGCAACGGGATATGCTACATTCTTTGAGCTAGTAAGTGTACAAGTTGCACCGGGGATTACTTGGTGAGTTTTGGCATCAATAGCTTCCACATTGATGACTTGGCTGGTGCCGGAAATCATGGTTGCGCAACTATTGATTAGCGGGATGCTGCAAACGATTGCCAGTAATGCGATTTTCTTTAATTTATTCAATGAACTATACATGGATTGCCTCATCTTGTATTTAATTGGTATAAAAACGATGCAAATAGTATCATATGGCTAAAAAATATAACATCCGATTTCACATTTTTTTGCTAAAATGCGCACAGCAGGACTTAACACTTTTTCCAACGAATAAATGTAAAAGTTAACACTTTTTCGAACGAATAATTGTATTGCATGGCATTTTTAGAAACATGTGTCGCATTTCTACAATGCAATGATCACGAGAGGAGCTGAAGTAATGAAAATAAACAGACAATTATATTTCCAAGTCATTATCGGCATTTTGATGGGTGTAGCGCTAGGTTACATGTTCCCTGAATTCGCCGTCAAAATGAAACCTCTCGGCGACGGATTTATTAAATTAATTCGAATGATGGTGCCGCCGATTATTTTTACCACCGTCGTCACAGGTCTTGCGAATATGAAAAATATCCATGAAGCAGGACGTGTAGGTATCAAAGCGATTATTTATTTTGAAATTGTGAGTACGTTAGCGTTATTGTTTGGTTTGTTGATTGCAAATTATTGGCAACCTGGTGCTGGCTTAAATATGAATATTCATTCTTTGGATGCTAAAGTACTCGCAGCATATACGACACAAACCAGTTCATTCAATGTTGTCACTTATTTATTAAATATTATTCCAGATACAATTGTCAGCGCTTTTACCAAAGGCGATATTCTGCCAGTTTTGTTAATTTCAATTTTATTTGGTTTTGGTTTACTGCATGTTGGAGAAAAAGCAAAACCTGTTGCATCATTGATTGAAAAAACATCCGACATTTTATTTTCAATGGTTGGATTTATTATGCGAACCGCACCGATTGGTGCATTTGGTGCCATGGCTTATACGATTGGCGCGCATGGATTGCATACCTTAGTTGCGTTAAGTCATTTACTAGTAACTTATTATCTAGCGAGTATCTTTTTTGTTTTTGTGGTATTAGGGTTGATTGCAAGATTCAGTGGTTTTAGCTTATGGAATTTTTTAAAATTTATTAAAGAAGAATTATTAATTGTTTTCAGTACTGCATCAACTGAAACTGTTTTGCCGCGCATGATTAGCAAATTAGAACAGTGGGGGTGCGGAAAAACTGTTGTCGGTTTAGTATTGCCAGCAGGTTACACATTTAATTTAGACGGTATGAACATTTATCTCACGATAGCCATTTTATTTATTGCACAAGCCTTTAATATTCATTTGTCATTCGTGCAACAATTAACGATCGTAGCTGTTTTAATGGTGACATCAAAAGGCGCGGCGAATATTACCGGTGGCGGCTTTATTGCACTTGCTGCAACAGTGACAAGCATGCACACAGTTCCAGTTGAAGGATTAGTGTTGTTGCTTGGAATTGATAGGTTGATGTCAGAAGCACGTTCATTGACGAATTTAATTGGTAATGGGGTGGCGACAGTGGTGGTTGCAAAATGGGAAGGAGACTTTGTTGCGATGCACTGACGATAGCGGTGAAGATGAATCTATCGTCAGGCAATTTTCATCAACGAATTCTCCGTACACGACAAAAATTTCAACCGTTCGCCCTGAGGAGCGCGAAGCGCGTCTCGAAGGGTATTTTAAAGTCACCATGGTTCGAGACGCCCACTTTGTGGGCTCCTCACCACGAACGGATTTACTTATTAAGTTTTTTGTCGTGTACAGAATTATTAGCATTCTGTGCTAATTCAAAAGTCTTGATGTGTTTATTAAGATTTCCATCAAGCATTCTATTTAATAAGTCATATATTCGAGGAGTGTGAATAAATCTATTTCCTGAAATGACTTTATGAATATCAAGCTGACCTTTTGTTATTGCGTCCTTGATCGCATATTTAAATAACTGCGAATTATTTTTTTGCCATCGTTTGAATCGTTCTGCTTCATCTAGTTGAGTCATCCCAGATAAAGTTTCTTCAAGTTGTAGAAGGAACGATTGTTTTGCTAGTTTGATGTCTATCTGAGCTTTTATTTTTTGTTTTTCTTTATCCGTTTTCAATTCTTGTTGATCACTTACAAGGCGGTCAATTTCCACCGCAAGCATTCCACCCAATGCTTGAATTTCCTTCATGTATTTGCCTATCTTCATAATTTCTGCATCAGCCTTTTTTTCTATTTTGATTTGCACTTTTTCTACAACTTTTTCAGTCTGTAGTGCAACTGATGGTAATTGAGGCTCTTTTTTTTCATTAGTTTTGATTTCAATTTCACCGGCTATTGAGTCGGTTTTTGTTGGAGCTGCTTTTGCTACTGTAGCAGTTGAAGCAGGTTGGGGCACGACTAATGCGTTTTGGTTTATAATTGATTGGATTCTTGTTTGTATCTGGTGAATTGTGTTAGATAATTTCGAAAAACCATCGTCTACACTAGCTTCAAACTGTGCAGATTGAAATTCACGTTTTTGTTCGTGAACTGTTTCTGCTTCTAAAGATTTTACATAATCTGTTTCTTGTTGCTTTTTAATATAAAGCGCATGATAAATTTCATCTGTCGTACGAGTAGCTGGAGACATTTTTGTGCCGTGTCCAGTGCTGTCAACTTGAGCTCGAAGTAAAATACTGTTTAAAATATCTAGTTTATTGTGATTGACATGTGGATGTGTAGCATAAATTTTATATAAATCTGCGCAAATTGGAGCTTGGGCAAATATTCCTGAATCAGGGCTTATAGTGAATTTATGATGAACAAAGATAATATAAGTTAAATTATATAGTTCATCAGCCGACAATTTTTTTAGAAATCCATCAACGAAGCCTTTGCTTTCAGTTCTTCCTTTAATAAGAGAATGAATATTCTCAGAATGATTCAAAATGTATTGAGGCGCATTTTGAGATCTTTCGAGTGAAATTGAGTTCCATGTATCTATCAGGGATAATTTACCTACGGTAGTATCGGCTTTGAGTTGTTGGATTGCATTATCAGGGGTTATCTGCACTGTTAATGGTGTCAATGAATCCGATACTGCTCGATTGGTGCTCCGCATCTCTAGAAACTCCTCGTTGAATTTATTTAGATTATTTAAATGTTGTAAATTATCGCACAATAACCTTAAGTGTTCCTTAAGCGATCAATTAGATAATCAAATTTTCCATAAATTCATATAGTTGTATTACAATGCGGATTAAGAGCAGGAAACAAACAACCGTCGTTGCTGCGCTTTCTGCGACGAAGCAATCCAGTCTTAGACTTAAAGTAACTTAACATACAAATCCTGCCAG
>Ga0207155_1066_pt1 | contig 26772 bp, 28 predicted proteins | sample Alteio_BWMinHeat_26_FD_153515 | JGI IMG/M metagenome (GOLD analysis project Ga0207155, IMG submission 153515) | Enriched cells from forest soil in Barre Woods Harvard Forest LTER site, Petersham, Massachusetts, United States -... | ecosystem: Environmental > Terrestrial > Soil > Temperate forest >... | reverse complement strand
CGATTGCGCAACAATACGCTAAAGCAACAGATTGAAGAAGCTCAAAATGCGATCAAGCTCGTGAACGACGAGTTCATCTCTGTGAAGACCAAGAAAGAGCAGTTTCACAGTATGCTTAGTAGCGCTGACTTGCGCAGAGAAGATATCCTGGAAAAAATCGAAACTCTTTCCAAGGAGATTGCCGAAATGCAACCCAAAGCGCAGATCGCTCAGCATGAGCTTAACTCGCACGACGAGAAATTAAAATCAATAGTAGCTGAACTGACTGCGCAAAATGAATTGCTCAGTCAAAAGTCTGCGGCCTATAACGAGCAAAATATTTTCTTTCATCAGCAAGAGAACCGTGTTAAGAGCGTAGAGCAGGAAATTCGATTCAAGCAAGAGAGCATGGATCAGAGTAGCACTCGCATCCAAACTAACACAGAAGAGCTTCATAAGAACGAGGAAGAGATCCAAACTATTACCACTACTTCGCAAACCAACGATGAAGACCTCATGGGTATGTATGCAGAGAAGGAAGAAATGGAAAAAGGATTAAGCGAGGCGGAAAAAGAATATTACAGCGGTCGCGGCGAGATTGATCAATACGATAAGGACCTTCGCGAAATTCAACATCAACGCCAGAACATTGATACGTTGTTAATGGAATTGCAAAGTCAGCTCAACGATAGCAAACTGCAACTCAACTCGGTAAAAGAAAGATTATCTGTAGAGTTTAACGTTGATCTTGATTCCGTTGTTGGTGAGCCTTCATCGGAAGAAACCGAAGCCTTTGCTAAAGCTGATGAAGAAAAATTGCGCAGTGATGTGACCAAAATTCGCGAGAAGCTCGACAACATGGGCCCTATTAACCCAATGGCGATGGAGGCTTACAACGAAATCAAACAACGCAACGATTTTATCATCGCACAAAAAGAAGATTTATTGAAAGCGAAAGAATCACTCTTTAGTACGATCAGCGAAATTGAAGGCGTTGCCAGTGAAACATTTATGCAAGCGTTCAACCAGATCAAAGAACATTTTGTAAAAGTATTCCGCTCGCTCTTTAATGAAGGTGATGATTGCGATTTAAAATTGTCAGATCCAAGCAAACCGCTGGAATCTGAAATTGATATTATCGCGAAACCAAAAGGCAAACGGCCGCTTACTATCAATCAACTTTCAGGTGGAGAAAAAACATTGACGGCAACTGCGCTTCTTTTCTCTATGTATTTATTGAAACCTGCACCATTCTGTATTTTCGATGAGGTTGATGCTCCGCTTGACGATGCCAACATCGATAAGTTCAACAACATCATCCGCAGCTTCAGCAAAGACAGCCAGTTTGTAATTGTTACACACAATAAGCGTACAATGACTACCACCGATGTGATCTACGGAATCACGATGGTAGAAAAAGGAATTTCAAGAGTTGTACCTGTGGATTTGAGAGAGTTGGCGTAATCTTCACTGAATAAATAACAATTAGTAAAGAGAGCCAGACTAGTCCAAAGTCTGGCTTTTTTATTCTAATTAATATTTAGATATTTGTCTAAATATTGAAATGAATAATATTTTCAAGGCGCTAAATGATCCTACCCGCAGAGAAATTTTGAAGCTGCTTCGGAAACGTGATATGACGGCCGGGGAGATTGCCGCAAAGTTTGACATGACTGCACCAAGCATATCGCATCACCTCGATAAGCTAAAGCAAGCCGAACTTGTAACCACTTTGAAACAAGGACAGTTTATTCTCTACTCGATCAACACTACCATCGTTGAAGACTTAATTGATTATTTACTGACTCTAAAAAAATAAAACTATGAACAAGTTCGCAAAAGAATTCATGTTGCTGATTTTTGTTGCTCTCCCTTACCTCTATTTGGTTGCAATTTGGGCTAACCTACCCGATCAGGCGCCAACACATTTTGACGTTAATGGCAATCCCGACGACTGGTCAAGCAAAACATTTTTCCTGTGGTTCCCTCTCGCAATGGGTCTGGGCAATTACTTACTTATGCTCATACTGCCTTCGTTGGACCCAAAGAAAAAATTATCGCAGATGGGAAATGCTTATTTCTCTATTCGAGTAAGCATGTCTGTTTTCATCTGCGGATTAATTCTTTACATCATGCACAGCTCAAGCATTGGGCGAATTCAAAGTCCGAATTTTATCTTCTTTTTGATAGGCTCAATGATCGCATTAGTTGGCAATTACTTTCAAACGATACGGCATAATTATTTTATCGGAATCCGCACGCCCTGGACATTGGAAAACGAGCAAGTATGGAAAGAGACGCATGTGTTTGGTGGCAGGCTATGGATAATTAGCGGTGTGCTAATGATTATTCTCTCTATTCTGAAGCTTAGTCAAAATATTTTGTTGAATGGATTTGTATTAATCGCAATCATCATTACACTGATTCCTGTCGTTTATTCCTATTTGCGCTTCAAAAAGATTGATCACTCTCCAGGCTTATAGCTTTTTCGATTTTACTCATCATATCTTCTTTGTAGAAAAGAGCTTCCTTGAATCTTCATTCGCAATAGATCGAAGCTTGATTTCAAAATAAGGAGAAGGATAGTCGGTAATGCTACTGAAAGAAAATCGCGTCAATGCCTGCTATTCCGATGATAGAAATAACAGTAATCACAAAGAGGGTAAAGGTAGCGATCAGCGATTTAAGAATTGTTTTCCACCAAGGTTGATGGTACAAGTACCGCAGAGATATCAGCAGGTAAACAAAAATCGTTAGCATTGAGATTTGTCGAATGGCATCAAGTGATAAAGGAAATAGAAGCGGTATCAAGAAAATGACTGATAAAACAGTGTAGATAAAACTCTGAACGTGCATCATGTAAACAAGGTGATCCACATAAAAGGATTTTCTTCGGATGTAAAGTAGCTTGAAAAGAAGTGCGTAGACCGGCAGAAGAAAAAAGGTGACGTATTTAAGACTCTTGAAAACATCATCAGTCCCCCTCGATAACTTTCCCAATTGACGTTTCTGAGTTGCCTTGGCTCGTTTGATTTCTTTTACCGTCAATGAGTCGTGGCCTTTGCCCATGAAGACTTTAGTTGAATCATTCAATTTCGCTAGGTAAGCATCGTCAACTTTTGCAAGCACAGAATCCCCTTTAAAAGCAGATTTAACTTCCTTATCAAAATGTGAGTAAAAATAGCCGGAGGCAACTACAAAAATGATGGTTATAAAAAAGAATAACCGCAATGGATGAATGTAGCTGGTCCTTCTTCCTTCCCAATATTCCTTTGTCAGAAATCCAGGTTTTGTGAAAAGTGGAACAACACTTCGAAAAAATTTTGAATCATAATGAAAATAGTCGGAGATAAAATGTCCGACCAAATGGAAAATATTTTCCCGAACTTCCAGATTTTCCTGGCCACACTCCGGGCAAAATTTGCCTTTCACTTCAGCACCACAATTCAAACAATTAGTTTCTTGACGATACTTCTTATGGCTCATAAAACGATGTGGTTTGATGGAAGCTAGGTTTCGTACTGTAAAGAAAATCAATTATCCGGTTGACGCTTACTGACTTATTATCTTTTTTAATAAAGTCTATCGTGATAAATAAAGCTTCCCCCTTCAGCCTCCGCCAGACGAGCAGTTGCAGTAAGATAATTACGCGCTGGGAAAATCATCTTTACATTGCGCATACCACATCCCAAAAACAGCGTCAGCATCTGTCTTTCCATAAACGAGCGACGCCCCAATTCTCAGGGTGAACAACATTTTCTGCCTGTTTTTCCAAATTTAAAAATTTCATCAGCTGCAAATTTCTGCGCGCAAGAAGGTGAAGCAAGTAAGACGAAGAGTATAATTTTTTCTTCCACATTCGTTGAGTGCTAAATATCCTGAATCCGAATATAGGAAAAACCCTATTTTTACCTTCATCCGAAACCCTCTCCCCAAGGAGAGGGGTGTCCAAACAAGGACCGGTGAGGGATAAAATCATGATAAAAAAAATTCTCCTTTCAATTTCAATAATCCTTCTTGTTCTCATCATTTGGCAATGGCAATTGATTGGCTACGGTGCTCGAATGGGCCTGGGACAGCTAAAAATTATTTGGGGAGCAAAACCTGTTGAGACTTTTTTGAATGATCCGAATTTTCCTGACTCACTCAAAACGAAACTTCATCTCATTGAAGAGGTCAGAAAATATGCTATCGACTCACTCGGGCTCAAAGACACAGAGAATTACAAAACATTATTTGATCAGCGTGGCCAGGAATTGATGTGGGTGGTTCAGGCCTGCGGTCCGTTTGAGCTTAAACCAAAACTGTGGCACTTTCCAATCGTTGGCGATCTGCCGTACAAAGGCTTCTTTGAAAAGGAGAAAGCAATTGCAGAAAGAAAAAAATTGATAAGCGAAAACTATGATGTGAGCATTCGTAATCCTGGGGGCTGGAGTACACTCGGTTGGTTCACTGATCCTATCTTAAGTGATATGCTCAAGCGAAGTGATGGTGACCTGGCCGGGTTAATTATTCATGAGATGGTGCACTCAACTATTTTTGTAAAAGGTGATGCAGATTTTAATGAAAACCTTGCTTCGTTCATCGGAGACACTGCTTCCTATAATTTTCTTGCTTATAAATATGGTAGAGATTCAAAACAATACATTCAATATTTGCACGAAGACCAGGATTATCGAGTATACAGTAGACATATTTTAAGAGGAACTCTAAAACTGGATAGCCTTTATAAAACTTTTAGTGATACCCAACCTTTTGAAGCAAAGAAGGAAAAGAAAAAATGGATGATCGAAAAAATTGTAAAGAGCATAGATACACTTTCATTATTTGAAAAGCGAAGTGCGAATACTTCTAATTGGCTGCCTAACAACACATACTTTATGTCATTTCATTTATATCAATCCAAGCAACGTGATTTCAGTAAAGAGTTCAATAAAAAATTTAAGGGCGCCCTAAAAGCATACATTAAATACCTAAGCGAGCTTCACCCATTTTTGTAAGAACACCATCGCGTTGTTACCAACCGATTATGAAATTGTTAAGTCCTTAACACTGCCTTTTCCACAGGTTAATTTCTATCTACCTTTATAAAAAAAACCACTATGGGCAATAAACCCGCTCAAAAAGTCCTTGTAGTAGATGACGAGGAACCAATCTTAGAATTATTGAGATACAATCTCGAAAAACAAGGCTATGATGTTCGCACGGCCATCGATGGGCAAGTGGCCGTGGATGTAGCCAAAAAATTTCACCCTGATCTGGTTTTGCTGGATATAATGATGCCAAAAGTGGATGGCGTAGAGGCTTGTCGACAGCTACGAGCAATGCCCGAATTGGTGAATACCTACATTGTCTTTTTAACAGCTCGAGCTGAAGAATATTCGGAGGTGGCAGCATTTGATGTTGGCGCAGACGATTATATCTTAAAGCCCATTAAACCTAGAGCGTTGATGAGCCGCATCAGTGCACTTTTCAGAAGAGACTCATCTAAGAAAAATACATCGGCGCAAATCAAGGCAGGTGAATTGGTTATCGACCGAACAAGTTATACCGTGAAATTGAAGGGCCGCGAAATCAGTTTGCCTAAAAAAGAATTCGAATTGCTTTATTTCCTCGCCCAAAATCCAAACAAAGTATTCAGTCGGGATGATTTATTACAGAATATCTGGGGTGCTGATGTGTATGTGCTTTCGCGCACAGTTGATGTTCACATCCGTAAAGTGCGCGAAAAAATTGGTGATGACTGCATTGCTACCGTTAAAGGCGTAGGCTACAAATTCAATTTTCAATAATCAAATTTTAAAGCTCACGAGTTTTTGAAGTCTTTGTCCTCTCAAAGATTGATTTTGTATTTTTGAATCCTTATGATTTATAGTGCGCGCTCACTCGCCTTGCTTCTGGCTTCATCTATTGCCTTGGTGACCGTGCTGTTTCTGTCTTTGCTTAATAGTGTTGAGAAGAGTGCCTTATTCGTCGCTTCACTTATCAGCTTTTCTGTTTCTTATATACTTGTTTTTGTTGTTCTGGAGTTTCTGATTTTTCGAGGCATCAACAAAATCGATAAGATGATGGGTAAGTTGATGAAACAAGAATTGAAAGGAATTACCAAGGAGAAATCAAGCGGACTGGACCCCTTTGAAAAAATGAATGAAGAGATTTCATCTTTTGCCTTACTTAAGCAAAAAGAAATCGATGAACTAAAAAAGTTGGAGGCGTTTCGAAAAGAATTCATTGCCGATGTCTCGCACGAACTGAAGACACCAATTTTCGCAGCGCAAGGTTTTGTTCACACGCTCATTGATGGAGCTGTTGATGACAAAAATGTGCGTCACAAATTTCTAAAGAAGGCTGCCAAAAGTTTAGACGGTCTCGACTCATTAGTGCAAGACTTGCTCACCCTATCGCAAATAGAAACGGGTGATATCAAAATGAAATTTGATCAGGTGGATTTGGTAAAACTTTGTGAAGAAGTAGTTGAGCAGTTTGAAGAGAAAGCCGAACAGAAAAAAATCAAGTTAAAATTACTAGACTCAAAACATTCCAAGATTTTTGTTCACGCTGACGAAAAAAGAATTGATCAAGTAATAACCAATCTCATATCCAACGCAATTAATTACACTCCTGAAGGTGGCGAAGTGACTGTAAGCTTTGATGAAGGCAAAAAAAATGTGACCACCATTGTTACAGATACAGGCGAGGGCATTCCCAAACAGCATTTGCATCGAATCTTTGAGCGTTTTTATCGAGTTGACAAAAGTCGCAGCCGCGAAAAAGGCGGAACAGGATTAGGGCTGGCGATTGTCAAGCATATTTTGGAAGGACACAACAGCAAACCCGAAGTTCAGAGCGAAGTGGGCAAGGGCTCAGAGTTTAGCTTCAAACTTCCGAGATCGAAGGATAGTGATGACGATTGAGTTTCATCTTGTCTTTTGAACGCCGCATTTTATTCTCATTTTTGCCCCTCGCTTACAAAGACCAGTGAAGCCCAAAATAAATTTCAAAGACCTCATCCTATTTGAAGATGATGATTTTATTGTCATCAATAAGCCTCCATTCATTTCTACGCTTGAAGATCGTGTTGATAGCGTCAACATTTTAACCTTGGCCCGCGAAGTCGAACCCGATCCGCAAGTTTGTCATCGATTAGATAAAGATACCTCGGGGGCGTTGGCCATCGCAAAAAATCCCGATGCCTATCGGCACTTGAGCATGCAGTTTGAAAATCGTGAAGTCACCAAAACGTACCATGCTGTTTCCGATGGGGTTCATCATTTTGAAAACAAATTGATGGATGCGGCTATCGCCAAACTCAGTGATGGCACCGTGAAAATTTCACGCGAAGGAAAACCTGCCCAAACTTATTTTACTTCCATCAAGAATTATAAGGCCTACACTTTAATTAAGTGTAATCCCATTACCGGCCGGATGCACCAAATCCGAATCCATTTGACTCTATTAAAAGCTCCCATCACCGGCGATGAGACCTATGGAGGCAAGCCATTTTATGTTTCTTCGGTAAAAAGGAATTTTCACCTGAAAAAAATGACGGACGAACAACCTTTAATGAAACGCATGGCTTTGCACGCTTTTTCGCTGGAATTCGCACTTTTAAGTGGGAAAAAGATTGCCGTAGAAGCGCCCTATCCGAAGGATTTTAAGGCATTAATCAAGCAATTGGAGGACAACCTTCGGTAAAATATCAGAGGCACTTGCATAATCTGCTTTTTGAGCCTACTTTTGTGTCCCTTTTTTAAGGGTAAATCTAATTTTCATAAAGCTAAAAAGCTAAAAAGTGGATCAGTATAGTTATAGAACCGTTTATGCCAACAAGACAACAGCTGAAAAAAACTGGGTATTGGTGGATGCAAAAGACCAAGTGTTGGGCCGTTTGGCCAGCCAGGTAGCCCGTGTACTTCGTGGCAAAAACAAGACAACCTACACGCCTAATACCGACATGGGCGACCATGTGGTAGTAATCAACGCTGATAAAGTGCGGATGACGGGCAAGAAATTCAACGACCGCAGAATCTTTACTTATTCAGGGTATCCTGGAGGTCAACGCCAATTGGCTCCGAAGGAAATTATGGAGAAACATCCGGCACGCCTGGTAGAGCTTTCAGTTCGAGGCATGTTGCCAAAGAACACGATGGGTCGTCAACTTTTCCGCAGCTTGCATGTATATGCTGGCACTGAACACCCTCACACTGCAAACCAACCTAAAGAATTAAAGTTCTGATACATGGAGATCATTAACACCATAGGAAGAAGAAAGACCTCAATCGCTCGCGTTTATGTAAAGCCGGGTAAAGGTCAAATCGTTGTGAACCAACGCGAATTGAACGTGTATTTCCCATCAGAAATATTACAAACAACAGTAAAGCAGGCGCTTACTTTGACAAAGGAAGACGCGAACTATGACGTAACCGTTAACGTTGAAGGTGGTGGATCGAAAGGCCAGGCTGAAGCAATTCGTTTAGGCATCGCAAGGGCCTTGGTAAATATTAACAACGAAATCCGCCCTGCTTTGAAGAAGGAAGGTCTTCTTACTCGTGACTCCAGAATGGTAGAACGTAAGAAGCCAGGTCGCAGAAAGGCACGTAGAAGATTCCAGTTCAGCAAGCGCTAATAGAAGAAACATGGCAGAGCAATTAACAATACAAAATTTAATGGATGCAGGTGTTCATTTCGGGCACCTTACCCGCAAGTGGAACCCAAAGATGGCTGAGTACATCTACATGGAAAACAACGGCATCCATCTGATCGATTTGAACAAGACAGTAAAATGCCTTGATGAAGCAATCTTCTCGATCAAAAATATCGTACGTTCTGGTCGCAAGATCATGTTCGTAGCGACAAAGAAGCAAGCGAAAGACATCGTGGTTTCTGAAGCTACTCGCTTGAATATGCCTTACGTAACTGAGCGTTGGTTGGGCGGCATGTTGACCAACTTCGCCACCATCCGTAAGTCATTGAAGAGACTTTCTCAGATTGACAAGATGATGAAGGATGAGTCATACGAGAACATTACTAAAAAAGAGAAGCTCATGTTGACCCGCGAGAAAGCTAAGTTGCAAAAGCAATTGGGTGGTATCGCAGATCTTAACCGTTTGCCTGCAGCTCTTTTTGTGATTGATGTAAAGCGTGAGCACATCGCTGTCGCAGAAGCTCAGAAGTTAAATATCCCAGTCTTTGCTATGGTGGATACTAACTCTGATCCTTCAAACATCGATTTCCCTATTCCTGCTAATGACGATGCTTTCAAGTCAATCTCTATCGTAACCAACCACATCGGCAAAGCCATTGAGGAAGCGTTGATGGAGCGTAAGAAAGACAAGGAAGAAGCCGGTCAGAAGAAAGAGGAGGACGAGAAGCGCAAAGTTGACGAGACCGTAGAAAGCAATTAATTCAGGCCAATAGCCGATACTTATATAATGAACATCGGTGGAAGCCGGTGTTCATTTTGTTTTCACCCCATTTGAAATTGTAAATTTTAATTCGATAAATACGAAATACTATGATCACAGCACAAGACGTAAATAAACTCCGCACCATGACCGGTGCTGGTATGATGGATTGCAAAAAAGCATTGACAGAAGCCAACGGTGATTTTGAAAAAGCGATTGAAATCCTTCGCAAGAAAGGTCAGAAAGTATCAGCAAGCCGATCAGATAAAGATGCAAAAGAAGGATCTGTATTTATAAAATCTTCAGACGATAAGAAAGAAGCAGTGTTAATCGCCCTCAACTGTGAGACTGACTTCGTTGCTAAAAATGAAGAGTTCCAAAATTTGGGCAAGCTGATTGCTGATACTGCGTTTGCTAAAAAGTCTGCCGACACTGAAGCATTATTGAATGAAAAAGCTGGTGATCTTACAATCCGCGAAAAAATTACAGAGCTTGTTGGAAAAATTGGCGAGAAACTTGAGATCAGTGCATTCGTTCATATGAAAGGCGAAGCGGTTGTTCCTTACATCCACGCAGGAAGCAAACTTGGTGTGCTCGTTTCATTGAAAGGAGTAAATGGAAAAGACGTATCTGATGCTGGCAAAGATGTGGGAATGCAAATTGCAGCTATGAATCCTGTTGCTGTTGACGAAAGCAATGTTGATAAGACTATTATTGAAAAAGAATTGGAAATTGCTAAGGCTCAGATTTTGGCTGAAGGCAAACCTGCTAACATGGTGGAAAAAATTGCTGCGGGAAAACTCCAGAAGTTTTTCAAAGACAACACACTGGTTCATCAGGCATTTGTGAAAGACAGTTCAAAGTCAGTTGCTCAATATCTTGACAGCGTTTCAAAAGGATTAGCTGTTGCTGAATTCAAGCGTGTAGCTATTGGATAATTAAAAATTCTAATCAGAGGAAAGGCCGTTCGAAAGATCGGCCTTTTTTATTTATAAACTTAAAACTAAACTCTAACCTATTGAATCTTATAAATGTTCAAAACCCATCTCCTTGATTACTTACTTCAGGTTACTGATTCTGATTCACTCCTTAAGTTTATTCTGTTCAATCGAAAGCTATTCTCAACATGAAGATTTGTACAACGAAGCTTATCGATACATTTACAAAAGCAAAGAACTAGCTGAGTTTCGGAACGCTATTCGAACTGAGAGGGGAATTATTGTCAAGAGAATCAATGTAAGCGATTCTGTTTTTAAGAATAATCCTTACCTCTTTTTGTGCGCCATCTTAAGTAAGAAAAACAATAACAACGGCAATTGCACCAAACTAATTGGTGCTGACAGGTTAAAAGTGTACGATTCCATTAAGCGAGAATATATCGGTTATATTTATTCAAAAAAAGTTGATATACCCTTCAGGGATCGATCTTTAAAAGGTAAGAAAGCATTTACACTTTCATTCTCAGACGTTTTTAAAAACACAATCGTTGCAGAAATACATTTTCAAAATGGTAAAATATTAGATGGTCAATCTAGAAAGTCTATACTATTCTATTTTGCATTTCATACAAATAGAAAAATAAAAAATGTTTTTACATCTGAGATTCAGAATTATCATCGGAATTTAAACTGATATTAAAATGATCAACCTTTGATCACAACACATAGGAAGTTGAGTCATCAAATTATCTATCTTTGCAACCGTTTTCGGTAAGGATTTACGGAGTTTTTGATCGCGAGTCTTTATTTGAAACAGCAAATTCTTTAAATTAAAAAAATCGTAAATCATAAATTACAATGGCCTACATCGAACCAGCACCACTCCTCGATAAAGAAAATCCATTCGAAGCAATGATGTCGCGTTTTCGCACCGCTTCACAAATTTTAGGGTTAGAAGAAGAGGTTTACAATGTATTGAAGAATCCGGCTAAGCAGGTAATTGTTTCTTTGCCTGTAACAATGGATGATGGAAGTATTAAAGTATTTGAAGGCTACCGCGTAATTCACTCTACTATTCTTGGCCCTTCAAAAGGTGGAATCCGTTTTGATCCTCACGTCAATCTCGATGAAGTAAAAGCTCTTGCCGCGTGGATGACCTGGAAGTGTGCTGTTGTTGATATCCCTTACGGTGGAGCAAAAGGTGGAGTAACATGCAATCCGCGCGAAATGTCATCCGGTGAGATCGAGCGATTGATGCGCGCTTATACTCAATCGATGCAAGATGTGTTTGGGCCTGATCAAGATATTCCAGCACCCGATATGGGAACCGGCCCGAGAGAGATGGCCTGGTTGATGGACCAGTATTCACGCAATAAAGGAATGACTATATCTGCAGTTGTTACCGGCAAACCGATCGTGATGGGTGGATCACTGGGCCGCACCGAAGCAACAGGTCGTGGTGTGATGGTTTCAACTATGGCTGCCATGGAGAAATTAAAAATCAATCCTTATAAAGCAACATGTGCCGTTCAAGGTTTCGGTAATGTGGGGTCGTGGGCGGCCAGACTTTTGCACGAACGTGGATTGAAAGTGCAAGCGATTAGCGATTTGGCAGGTGCTTACTATAATGAAGCAGGAGTTGATATCGAAGCGGCGGTAAAATACCGCGATGGCAACAAAGGATCTCTCGAAGGATTTGGTGGCGCAGAAAAAATCAGTGGCTCAGAAATTTTAACCTTACCGGTTGATGTGTTAGTGCCAGCTGCTACAGAAGATGTGATCACAGGGAACAACGCCGGACAGATTAAGGCTAAGCTTATCGTGGAAGGCGCAAATGGACCAACCTCATCGAAGGCAGACAGTATTATTTATGAGAAGGGAATTAGTGTCGTGCCTGATATTTTAGCAAATGCTGGAGGTGTTACAGTTTCTTATTTCGAGTGGGTACAAAATAGGCTTGGTTACAAATGGACTGCTGAACGGGTAAACCGGAGAAGTGATCGGATCATGAAAGATGCATTCGATACTGTCTACAAGACAGCCATTGAATATAAAGTTTCATTGCGAATCGCGGCCTATATGGTAGCAATCGATAAGGTAGCAAAGACCTATAAATTCCGTGGTGGCTATTAAAAGAAGTTAGGAGTTAGAATTTAGTAGATAGAATTCTATTGTAACTTTGGTACTCTAAATTCTATAGCCAGATTCTAAGATTTATTTTCATGACTATTCATAAAGAAGGCCGCACACTGCTTTTTGTTTCGCTAATTATTTTAGTGGGAATTATTTGGGTTAGCGATTACTACCTCCACAACGTTCAAGTTATAAGAAACCTGATCATCGCTATCGGTGTAATCTTTTATCTGCTGTTCCTGCAATTCTTTCGAAGCCCTTCGTTCGAAATCAAAAAAAATGAGAAGCAAGTATTAGCTCCGGCCGATGGTAAAGTGGTTGTGATTGAAGAAACTGAGGAAACAGAATATTTAAAATCAAGACGCAAGCAAGTTTCTATTTTCATGTCACCTGTTAATGTTCATGTAAACCGAATGCCGGTAGGCGGTTCCATCTCCTATTTTAAATATCACCCAGGAAAATATTTAGTAGCATGGCATCCTAAATCGAGCACTGAAAATGAACGCACTACTGTAGTCGCTAAAATGAAAAACGGAACTGAGATTCTTTTTCGCCAAATAGCGGGTGCACTTGCCAGAAGAATAAAATGGTACGTGAAAGAAGGCCAACCTATTGAGCAAGGTGAAGAATTTGGCTTTATTAAATTCGGATCTCGCGTGGATATTTTCCTTCCGCTCAATGCAAAAATAAATGTCAGTATTGGTGAAGTCACCAAAGGTGGCCGGACAATTATTGCCGAATTAGCTTAATATCAGTCTCTTCTTGAAATTTAATACAACGCTAACGGCTGTTATCAGTAATGGAAAGCTTACCTTTCAGAAAAAGTAGGCATTCAACTGCTACTATAACTTCCTCACATGAATCTTAACCTCAAATTTGCTCCTGGTAAAGCGGATTTTTTTTCAACCTTAAGCCAACGAGTCAATTCTTATTTTAAAAATAACAGCATTGCACGCACAGCCAACATTGAAATGGTCGTGAAAACTGTATTCATGTTCTCGCTTTATCTGATTCCATATTTTATAATCATCAGCGGAGTTGTTACAAATCTTTGGGGAATGCTAGGACTTTGTTGTGTAATGGGACTAGGGGTTGCTGGCATAGGTCTTTCTGTTATGCATGATGCAAATCATGGCTCCTACTCAAACAAAGAATGGGTTAACAACTTACTGGGCATTTCTTTGAATATTATTGGAGGTCACGCTATCAACTGGAAAGTGCAGCACAATGTATTGCATCACACGTACACCAATGTGCACGATGTTGATGAAGATATCAGCCCAAGAGGAGTGCTGCGCATGGCACCCGGATCAGATTGGAAACCGATGCATCGCTACCAACATCTATACGCATGGTTTTTTTACGGTCTTCTCACGTTAGTATGGGTTGTTAACAAGGATTTTTCAAGGCTAGTGAAATATAACCGTGAAGGCTTATTAAAAAAACAAAAAACAACTGCTCAAAGAGAGTGGCTATTTTTAATTACCTCCAAAGTGCTTTACATATCCTATACCTTTATCCTTCCAATGGTTCTTCTTCCTGTAACATGGTGGCAAGCACTGATTGGCTTTTTTGTAATGCACTACATTGCCGGATTTATTCTAGCCATCATTTTTCAACCTGCTCACGTAATTGAAGGAACAGAATATCCAGTAGCTGATGGGAATGGAAATTTGGAAAACAATTGGGCCATCCATCAGCTTCACACCACTACTAACTTTGGACATAAAAATAAATTGCTCTCATGGTACGTGGGTGGGTTGAACTATCAAGTAGAACACCATCTGTTCCCTAACGTTTGCCATGTGCACTATAGGAAACTGGCACCTATTGTTGAACAAACAGCCAAAGAATTTGGCCTACCATATAAATCAAAAGAAACTTTTCTGGAAGCAGTTGTAGCACATGGCAAATTGATGAAAGAGCTAGGAATCAAGCCTGTTATCGCCCCATCAATGGCCTTGGCTTAAAATTATTTTTGATGCGTCAAGCAGATTACCTACCTGGTGATCTGCTTTTTCATTTTCATCTATTTCATCGCCGATTTGGATTGTACGAATGCCCAGCGCTCGGGCAGGAGTAATGTCGCGACTGCGGTCACCCACCATCCACGATTTCTTTATATCGATATTGAATTTGGCAATCGCTTTTTCGAACATCAATGTACCAGGCTTTCGTGACAAAGAGGCAGATACCGAAGGGTGATCTGGTGAAAAGTAAAAATGGTCAATCAGATTTCCGCTTTGGCTTTGAAAATATCTGTGACACTCTTCCATCTGTTGCTGCGAGTAAAATCCTTGAGCAATGCCCGATTGATTGGTGACCACAACCAACAAATACCCCTTTGACTTTAATTGCTTCAGCGCCTCAATCACGCCAGGTAGAATTTTAAAATCGTCCACCCGAAATGTGTAGTTAGGATTATCCTTGTTAATAACACCATCGCGATCAAGAAAAACACATGAATTCATTTTGAGTATGTTGGTTTGGCTAAACATTAATTCATAAAACAAGACAAAGTAAACCACAAAATTAGCAATAGCCTTCACCGACCAGGGAACAAAATAATATTTCAAGGAGCCTATTCGTTTGCCTCAAAAATGATACTTTAGCTTCTTAATTATTTCCGTTCCGTGAGCAACGCCCTTGTGATAATACCTACCTTCAACGAAAAGGAGAATATCGTCCAGATCGTAGAGGCGGTGATGAGCCAGCCTAAAGACTTTGACCTGCTGATCGTTGACGACAATTCGCCCGATGGCACTGCTACGCTCGTGAAAGAATTGCAAAAAACTTATAATACTGCCACAGAGAAAAAACTTCATCTACTACAGCGGGCTGGAAAATTGGGGCTAGGTACGGCCTATATTGAGGGGTTTCATATCGCGTTGAGAAAAGGATACGACTATGTCTTGGAAATGGATGCCGACTTCTCGCACGACCCTCGTGATTTGAATAGGCTTTATCTTGCTTGTGCTGAAAATGGATTTGACCTGGCTGTGGGTTCGCGATATTCTTCAGGAGTAAACGTAGTAAACTGGCCGATGAAGCGTGTCCTCATGTCTTATTTCGCCAGTAAATACGTTCGGTTTGTAACTGGAATACCTATTCATGATACAACAGCCGGGTTTGTTTGTTACAAAAAAGAAGTGCTCAACAAAATTCCATTAGATAACATAAAGTTTGTGGGATATGCATTTCAGATAGAAATGAAGTTCCTAACCTGGAAATACAAATTCAAAACCACGGAAGTACCCATCATCTTTACCGACCGGACGCTTGGGCAATCAAAAATGTCGGTTGGGATTTTTAAAGAAGGTTTTCTTGGCGTAATTCAGATGGCCATCAGAAGTTGGTTCACGAAATACGACTAATACTTTAATCTATTCTCCGCTTAAATGATTTATCGTCAACAGCACGCATGGTACACAAAATTCCATTCAAGTGATCGTACTCATGCTGTAGTAATTCCGATAAATCATTTTCATAGTCCATTCGCAACCCTCCAATTTTCATCCAGATATTTTACAGTTAAGGTTCTATGCCTTTGCACTTTCACCAGAAGATTGGGAAAGCACATACAATCGTCCCAGACCTCGAACATTTCCTGGCTCAGGTTTGACATTTCTGGATTGATAAAAACAACTGGTTTATCAATATTCATGTAGACGAGCCTTTTCATTATTCCCAATTGAGATGCGGCAATGGCTCGGCCAAAATTGTATTTGGCTCTGACTTCCTTCATTACATTATGCAAATCAGCAACCCAATTGTCCACAAGCGATAGTTCAGATTCCATTACAGGATCAGCACACTCATAAAGTAATGGATTGCCTAGAAGCAAGAGGTCATAGAGTCCTTTCATTCATTCAATTTATAGACAGGTTTTCCAAACTCAATTCTTTCCTAAAAGCTAAATGCATGTTAAGAAGAGGTATATTTCTGTTTTAACCATATTTTCAAAATAATTGTCTGTTTTTTGGAGTTATAAGGTATAATATAATGCAATTTCAATCGAATTCTGTAATTTATTTCAATAATTGCTTCAAATTGAACCATACAATTGAAATATTTACGCAGTTATTTAACCCTATAAACCTTAAAACAGTATGAAAAAATCAGTTGTCTATTTGGTGCTCTTGGTGGCCATCAGTGTGGTGGCGCTATTTATGCCGGCCGTGCCTGGTGCGATTATTACTGAAGGCATCAACTCGGGAGATACGGCCTGGATGCTTACTGCCTCCGCTTTGGTCTTGCTGATGACGCCTGGTCTTGCCTACTTCTATGGAGGCATGATCGACACCAAAAACATTATTTCCACAATGCTCCAGAGCTTTATTGCAATGGGTGTGATAAGCGTGGTGTGGATTGTTGTAGGCTTTAGCCTCGCGTTTGGTGAATCCATCGGTGGCTACATCGGAAATCCATCCACCTTCTTTATGTTTCAACATGTGCTGGATGGCAAACCATGGTCCCTAGCTCCCACAATTCCTTTGGCAGTGTTCGCTTTTTTTCAATTGAAGTTTGCGATCATTACTCCTGCGCTTATAACAGGAACATTTGCCGAGCGAGTTAGATTCAAGTCTTACATCATTTTCCTCGTACTGTTTTCATTGTTCATTTACGCACCCCTAGCTCATTGGACATGGCATCCAGATGGATTCCTTTTCAAATTAGGTGTTCTTGATTTTGCAGGTGGTACGGTAGTTCACATGTCTGCGGGCTTTGCGGCATTGATCGCTTCTATGTATTTGCGCGATAAGTCAATCAAAAAAGAAGCAATTTCTCCCGCCAATATTCCTTTTGTTTTGTTAGGCACAGGACTTCTCTGGTTCGGATGGTTCGGATTCAACGCAGGTAGCGCGTTAAGTGCCGGAACTTTAGCAGCTTCAGCATTTGCAACAACAAACACTGCCTCTGCAGCTGCCGGACTTTGCTGGGTTCTCGTGGATGTGGTTCGCGGTAAAAAACCTTCTGCCCTTGGATTTTGCATTGGCGCTGTAGTGGGCTTAGTTGCCATTACGCCGGCCGCTGGGTTCGTTACTATTCCGCACAGCTTATTTATAGGAACGATTGCTGCCATTATCAGTAATGTTGTTGTTCACTGGAAATCTAAGACTTCATTGGAAGATACTTTGGACGTGTTCCCTTGCCATGGTGTGGGTGGTTTAGTTGGAATGGTTATGACTGCTCTACTTGCCAACACAGCTGTTAATGCCGCCAATACTACCGGCAACGGATTGTTCTTTGGTGAAACAGCTCTCTTCAAAGTACACATGATCGGCCTTGTTATCGTAATCGCTTATGTAACGGTTGGATCGTTCATCATACTCAAAGTGACTGATTTGATTTCTTCGTTGAGAGTAAGCTCTGAAGAAAAACTCATCGGTAGTGACTTCAGTCAGCATGGTGAAAATCTTTATCCTGTAGACTTAGCGAAGAAAGAATCTGCTGCATAACAAAATTCGAAAGGACGTAGTTACGTCCTTTCTATTAACATCTTTTCTAAAACTTAAACCAAAGACTTAACTATGAAAAAACTTATACAAATCGTCTTATTCAATGCCTTTAGTTTTGCAGTTGCAATTCCGGCATTCTCCCAGGACGCCACGGAAAAAAAGGAAGAAGAAAAACCTAAGGTAACGATGTCTGGTTACATTGATACCTACTACCTGCATGCGTTCAATAGTCCAAAATCAGGGAACTTAATGGGTGCTGGCCAAGATCCAAGTAATGGCTTACCATTTTATGCTGGGAGAGCTTTCGATAGATTAAATGATCAGTTTTCTCTCGGATTAGTTCAAACTAAATTCTCCTATTCCGACAAGCATTCTGACTTAGTTATTGATTTAACCTTTGGCCCCAATGCTGAACTCGGAAACTTCGGTAACCAACGCATGGCTCCAGGACAAGGTTATGCTACGGGTTATTTTCCTGCAAACCCAAATCAGAGTGTGCTGTACGGAACTTCAGCGGCAATCAAGCAAGCATACTTCACCTGGAAAGCAACGAGTAAGTTTAGTTTTACAGTCGGTCAATTCGGAACACACGTAGGTTATGAAGTGATTGATGCTCCAATAAACTACCACTACTCACTTTCAAATCTCTTCAATAACGGACCCTTCTATCATGTCGGCGCAAAGGCCAACTATGTATTTTCAGATAAAGCAACTTTAATGCTCGGTGTTGTAAATAACTGGGATGCATTGACGGATTGGAAATCACAAAAGTCATTGATTGGTCAATTGTATCTAAAGCCAGTTGAAGGATGGAATGTTTACGTTAACTATATCAGTGGCCGTAACGATGATGGATTTAAATCATCTGGTAATTTAGCCTATACACCAGTTGCCCCTACCTCGTACAATCGCACTCTTTTCGATTTAACTACTGGATACCAGATCACATCTAAATTTTATTTAGGATTAAATGCCGCCTATGGTTGGTATACTTTCGACAATGACTCCTATCATGATGTTATTGTCGCTGCGTATCAAAGTCTGAAACCGACGTGGGGTGGCGTTGCAGGTTATGTTAATTATGCAATCAGTGATATTGTAGGAATTGGAGCTCGATATGAATATTTCTCTGACAAGAATGGAGTTCGTTACATCGGAACCACCAATACTTCTTTGACAATAACCGCTCCTATCACTGTTGCTGACGGCCATTTGATTATGAAACCTGAACTAAGAATTGATAACGCAGCAAGCGTTAATGGCGTTAATTATTATGAAGATAAGGATGGCAAACCAACAAGCAGTCAACAGACTATTGGAATGGCATTTATTTATAAATATTAAAATCATTATTGGGCATTCGACAGAATGTGTCGAATGCCCCTACTCTTTATCTGATGAAGACTTTTTTTCTGATTGCGATTCTTGGATTAAGCATACATGCGAATTGTAACGGTCAATCCGCAACAACGAGCGTGATGGATTTTTCTAATGTTGTGGTAGCCGATTCACTATCAAAAGAATTTCTGTTCCGTAATGCACAACGTTGGGTGAATACTATAAAAGACGAAAAAATAGTGCTTTCACAAAATGATTCTATACTCGGTAAGATAGAAGGTGAGAGTTCATATTTAGTCTACACGCAGCAAGCAGGCATCTTAAAGAAATTATCAGGACGAGTGAGTTACAAGATTTCCATCGAAGTGAAGGATAAAAAGTATCGGTATCACTTTAGTGACTTTGTTTTTCATTACTACAAACAGGATCGATACTACAACATGGTGGAAACAGGAAAGGTAAAATCATTAAATGAACAAAGTGCTTCAGGTTGGCAAAAATTATGGGATTATCATCGAACTATAACTCAGAATAAATTGAAAGAATATTGCAAGCAGTTAGAAATAAAGATGGTGGAGAAACCAGAAGTACCTAGCGAAAAAGTCACAGCTAAAAAAGTAGAATGGTAGTTGACCCCTATTTTAACAACATCAATAAATAAAATTCTAAACCACTATGAGCAAATCAAAATTAGAGTACATCTGGCTAGACGGATATCAGCCGACTCAATCCCTTCGTAGTAAAACAAAAGTAGTTCGCAACTTTGACGGCACCCTCGATGGCTGCCCGCAATGGTGCTTTGATGGTAGCTCTACTGAGCAAGCACCAGGAGGATCTTCGGATTGTTTATTAACACCGGTAGCTTTGTTTCCAGATCCAGGAAGAAAAGATGCATTCTTGGTGATGTGCGAAGTTCTAAGTCCTGATGGATCAGCTCACCCTTCTAACGGTCGCGCACTCATCGAAGATGATGATCGCGATTTTTGGTTTGGCTTTGAACAGGAATATTTCTTATGGAACCCAGCAACTGATAAGCCATTGGGTTTCCCTGAAAACGGATACCCAGCTCCACAAGGTCCGTACTATTGCAGTGTTGGCGCCAAGAATGCTTTTGGTCGTCACATCGTAGAAGAACATTTGGACCTTTGCCTCGAAGCGGGAATTAATGTTGAAGGCATCAACTCAGAAGTAGCAACGGGCCAGTGGGAGTTTCAAATCTTTGCTAAAGGTGCTAAAGAAGCGGGCGATCAAGTGTGGGTCGCACGCTATTTAATGGAACGCACCGCTGAGAAGTACGGTGTAGCAATCAACTGGCATTGCAAACCTCTCGGTGCAACAGATTGGAACGGTTCTGGAATGCATGCTAACTTCTCCAACTCGTTGTTACGTGAATGCGGTTCGAAAGATATCTATTCACAAGTTTGTCAGGCGTTTGCACCTCTAGTAAAAGAGCACATCGCTGTATACGGAGCTGACAATCATCTTCGTCTCACCGGCAAACACGAAACACAATCGATCGACAAATTCTCTTACGGAGTTTCTGATCGTGGTGCGTCCATACGCATTCCGATTGCAACCGTTGAGAATGGTTGGAAAGGTTGGCTGGAAGATCGCAGACCAAATTCTGCTGCTGATCCTTACAAGGTAGCAGCGAGGATCGTCCAAACCGTCAAGTCTGTTTCAGACTACGCTGAAGTGTTAGTCAATGGAAAGCAAAAATAATTTGTCACTTTTTAAATCAAGTTTACTATGGATACAACTCAATTAAAAAAAGGACCGGGATTCTGGCGTGAGCATCGTGAGACAATCATTACGATTAGCATCATACTGCTCATCATGGTCTCTTTGAAGTATCTTTTCCAACTTGCATTGCACTCACACCTGGTATAGCATTTAAGCTATATCAATTGAAACTGAGGCCATCTCCATCAGAGGTGGCCTCTTGCTTTTTAGCGAAGCCTCAAATTAATTCGTCAGTTCGGTTTGAAAAATCCCGTTATCTTCGGGGAATGAAATTGTTGATTGATATTATTGGCTGGATTGGTTCTGCAGAAGTAATCGCGGCATACGGTCTAAACAGTTATCAGAAAATGAAATCTGATTCTCTTCTGTTTCAACTACTGAATCTCACTGGCGGGATTTTCTTAATCATCAACACCATTTACTACTCTGCTTATCCATCTGCTTTCATTAATGTAGTGTGGGTCATTATCGCCTCCATTGCCATTGTACAATTTTTCAGAAAAGAAAAAAAATCACAAACGATATGAACAAAGTATGCTTGCTTGCTTTAATTCTACTTTCTGCTTGCTCTGGAAATAAAAGCAAGCCACTCCCTTATCAGATTGATGAACTTTTTTTGCAAGAATTTAAAGATAACGAACCTGGAGGAGCTGTCTTAGTAATACTGAATGGCGATACCATTCTCAAAAAAGGCTACGGGATTTCTGATATCCAAAGCAAGCAGAGAATTACTCCCTCCACTCTATTTAATGTTGGATCAATTTCAAAAACGTTTGTCTCCAACACTATTCTTTCACTGGCAGCAGAAGGCAAGCTGAACGTGAACGATAGTCTTTATAAATATTTTTCTGATTTTAAAAACCCAGTTATCGCAAAGAAAGTAAAGCTCCATCATATGCTTACTCATACTTCTGGATTGCCTGATAACCGTAGAGTGCTTCTCGACAGTGTCTATTTGCTTACGGCCAAAGATCAAGAAAACTGGAATCCAATCTTACAAAATGATTCACTCTTGTTTGAGCCAGGAACCAAGTTTGAATATTCAAATCCAGCATTCAATGGACTTGCGTTGATCATAGAAAAAATCACTAGTAAGAAATGGCAAGAGGTAGTGAAGGAAAGAATTTTTATTCCAGCAAAAATGCCAACAAGCAAAATTACAGATGGTCCTTATCCTCAATCAGACGTAGCTCATGGCTATATTAAATCTGGAACAACATTCATTGAAAAAGATTATGGTGAAGAACCCACATTTGCTGCTGCAGGAAATGGTGGTGTGTGGAGCTCTGTCAATGAGCTTGCCAATTATGAGATGGCCTTGCGCGAGGGTAAAATTTTGAAAAAAGATTTGGTGGAGCATTCCCGTTCCATCATGCATTACTCCCCGTGGAAGGGAGATGTTCCTCCATTCATTGGCTACAGTTGGTTTGTCAGCCAAACTACTGACAGTGCAAAAATTGTTTCTCACACCGGTGCACAAGGAGGTTTTCATGCAGACTTTGTGAGCATACCTGAAAAAGGTTTTTTGTATGTGGTGTTGTGCAACCGATCTTTCCCGAGAAAAGAATTCAGAAAAAAGATTTTAGAAATGATAAATCTAAAACCACAGGAACTCTACACACCTAGATAGAACTCATTCACCTCTGACATTATCCATGAAAAATTCCATGGATGTTACAAAGGCAAAATAGTTTACCCAATCTCAATCACCACATCATCGGTGATTGGATGACCAACACAGGTGAGCACGTAGCCTTCTGCCCGTTCAGATTGTGAAAGTCCTTCTTCCTCATCCAGTTTCACTTTACCACTAAGGGCGCGGCCACGACAAGCGGTGCAAAGTCCACTTTGACAAGAATATGGCAAATCAATCCCTTGATCAAGTGCTGTTTCTAAAATCGTGCGATTGGGTTCTACTGTAAATTTATACTCTTGACCATCGTAACGTACAGTTACTTCATGCGCCGTATTTCCAGACACTGTTGCCGCTTTGGTCTCTTCTTTTTTCTCTCTGTCGATCGTACCGGAGACAAAACTCTCTTTGAAAATTTTCTCTTTCGGAATGTTCAGCTCTGTCAATAACGTATCGACATTCTTCATCATTCCTTCAGGGCCGCACATTAGGTAGGTAGTCTTGTCAAGTCCCCAATCAGGAATTCGTTCAAAGAGTTTCGCCAGCATTTCTGTGTTGAGTAGCCCGGAGTAGCCTTGCCAATTCATTGGCGCATTATCAAGGATGTGGATTACATGAACGCGCCCTTCATAATTGGTTTGCCATTTATCCAATTCATTTTTGAAAATGATGCTATCAATATCTCGGTTGCAATAGATAAGTGAACAAATAGTATTCGGCTCTTGCGTGATGGCACTTTTCAAAATAGAAATCATTGGAGTGATGCCGCTGCCTCCGGCAAACATTACAAGATGTCGCTTATTGTCTTTCACAAATTCAGTTGTGAAATTGCCCAGTGGTTCAAGCACTCTAATCTTATCACCCTTCTTTACTTGATCAGGAATCCAGTTGCTCATCAGTCCATTGTCCACCCGCTTTACCATCACAGTCAAGTGGTCATCCAGAAATGGAGATGAACAAAGTGAATACGATCTGCGTACTTCTTTCCCCTGAAGGGTGGCAATCAGTGTCAAAAACTGACCCGACTTGTATACTAATTTTTTTTCAGGCTGTTCGAAATGTAAAGAGATGGAGTCTTTTGTTTCTTGGATAATATCTTTTACGACGAGTTCGTGATAATGATTATTAGAAGCCTCTTGTTTCTTCTCGCTCTTTTTAAATAAACCAAAAGCCATGACAGTAATTGAAAAATTAAAGATTAAAAATAGTAAAATTCCAATTTAACAATTGGAACGAGTTGTAAAGTTAACAACAATCTGGAAAGTATCTGTTATCAAGGAATGTTGATACTCGAATCTACAGGTTAAGCCAATATGTCCATTTCAACACCAAGGCGCGGTTTCTTGATTGGAGGTTTTCAGAAAGATAATTCTCAGTATACACGACAAAGAAATCTGAAGCTGGTTTGTATCGCCATTGTAAACGAGCATTTAGCCCAACGTTATCATACCGAGTGTTGTATTGAACAATGGTGGTAAAAAAAAGTTTGGTAGTAAATGTCAAATCTACTCGGGGACTTATCAATAAGAATTTTGCGCTACCATAACTCAATCGGATATCATTGTAATCGTATGTCACCGTAACGTTTCCGTAAGGTTGATATCGATAAGATAGAGTGCCACTTAATCCTTTTTTGCTACCGTCATAAAATTGCCCTCCGGATGCTTTTACGGAATAGGTAAAAACTTTTCTTGCATCTGAATTATACTGGACATTGAATTCAGTCCAATCAAACTGCTGGCCTGTTTTGTATGTACCGTCACTTTTTGGATCAAGAGGATTGAAGTCTTGCGGAAGAAGCGAGAAAATTCGTTGTACGGTTCCAAACATCCGACTTGTGTTTTTATAATTAATGGAATAATCCGCTATGAAGGCTTTGTCTGTAATAGTTCCGTTAAGTATTTGCGTTCGATCAAACTCAAGACCAGGCCCCATGTTCGTGATCGAGCCGCGCTTAGGATAAAACCTACCTTCTACTCGATTGAATCCATTGATGAATCCGTGATAAACAGATTGCGCGGGTACAAACCCCACTTCGGCATTGTAGTTTTCACCAACACCATACTGTCCGCCAAAAGTATTGAAATGACGAGAGGAGTAACTTAAAAACAAACCATAGGAATAATTTTTATCCGTTGTGAAGTCGTCAAAAGATTTGTGGTAATAAAAATCACCATTCCATTTATTACTCTTGGTAAAGAGATTAAAATCTGCACCGATCACGCGGTTGTATAAGTTCAATTTCTTTACAGTATCCGAACCGTTCCAAGTGTTTCGCACCAAATCAGATTGATAATATTTAGTCGAATCATATTTTTCCATACCTAATGATTGCTTATTGACTACAAAAAAATCAATGTTCGATCTTGAAAAAATTTGACGTTGCACTACTGCCACCGTATAATTTTGCTCTGGCAAGCCCAAACTTTCTTTCTTTTTGGTTTGAAGGTTCATCGCACCGATGCGCCAGTTTTTGCCAATCTTTCCGCTTACCCGGGCACCATACGCAATTGGAACTTTCTGAAGGTTGCCCGATGAATCAGCTACCAACCCAATCCTTCGTGAGAAAAACGGACGAGTTGGTGGATAGCCTGGAGTGGAAAACAAATCGCTATTCTCAAGGAAAAAAGTTCTGCGTTCAGGAAATTGATATTCAAAACGCGTAAGATTAATGACTTGCCTGTCTACATCCACATTAGAGAAGTCAGGGTTCACCGTTAAATCAAGATTGATGGCAGGTGTAACAGCAACCTTAGCATCAAAGCCAGCAGTCATGGAACTGCTTGTCGGTACATTGTTTTCCGCATCTTGCGTAGATGAGCCCACTATATATGGAATCACAGAAACATTGACACCCGGATGCGGTGCGGGTTCCTCCCAAATCATTTTGCCCGTGTAGGCGAATGAAGCTGGCACATATTGAATGGGTGTGGCAATCCAACTTGAAAGTTGGTTGTGCTTCAAGTCATGACGGAGAAAAGTGATGTTCCAATTTTTTTTATTGTAGCGAAACGATTTAAATGGGATTGCAATCTCAGCCACCCAACGATCACTATAACGCTTCACCTGTGAATACCATTTGTTATCCCAATTGTTATTGAAATAATCACCGGAAGTTCCTCCGCCCGAAACCGTTCCTTCGTGTTGCACATTAAATGGCGTGATCAAAAAATAAAATCCGTTGGTATGATCGTCATAGGGATCAAAGATCACCCCGATATTGTCATTCAAATCAAAATATTGGGCTTCTCCATATTATCATAGCACACATACGACACATAAAAAAAATGTTGATCGAAAGTAACGCGAGCTTCCGTTTGATACGTGGGTGGCATCGTGTCCACCGGAGAATTCATGTAAAAATTAGTGGCAACATCGGCACTCGCCCAATCGGGCTCATCGATAATACCATCGAGCTTGATTTGGCCCTTCGCCTTTTTGATATGAAAGTCAATGCCCTGCTTATTTTTTACTTGTGCAAAAACCTCTTCAGCATCAAAGCCCAGGAAAAAAATAGTAATAAAAAATAGGTTTTTGGTTCGGAACATAGTCTAGGCACAAAAAAAGTATTTACCTGTACGGTCAATAATAAATAGGGTTGCGCAAATTATATCGACTTCTGTTAAGAGAATGTTAAATGATTGAAGGACCAATGGCAATGATTTTTAGCATCGATAAAAGAGAGAGACCTATGCATCCATCTGTGCAATCCGTGGCTATTTGTTAAATTTATGGTTTAAACCAATTCTATAGTGAACCTTAACCCACTTAATGCTATCTCCCCGATTGATGGCCGTTACTTCGAAGCCACCAAATCCCTCGGACTTTACTTTTCAGAACAGGCACTCATGCGCTATCGAGTCTTGGTGGAGATCGAATATTTCATCGCGTTGATTGAGCTACCTTTGGAACAACTAAAATCTTTCCCAAAGAAAAATATCGATAACCTCCGTGGCATTTATAAAAACTTTAGCGAAGCCGATGCATTAAAAATTAAAGAGACAGAAAAAACCACTAACCACGACGTAAAAGCGGTGGAGTATTTTATCAAAGACAAATTTGATCAACTCGGACTTTCTTCCTTCAAAGAATTCATTCACTTTGGGTTGACATCGCAAGATGTAAACAATACCTCTACTCCTCTC
>Ga0207155_1062_pt1:7500-27177 | contig 27177 bp, 16 predicted proteins | sample Alteio_BWMinHeat_26_FD_153515 | JGI IMG/M metagenome (GOLD analysis project Ga0207155, IMG submission 153515) | Enriched cells from forest soil in Barre Woods Harvard Forest LTER site, Petersham, Massachusetts, United States -... | ecosystem: Environmental > Terrestrial > Soil >... | reverse complement strand
TGTAGGAAAGAAAAAATGATGGACCGAATATACTACCGTATAGGCAGGAAGCATTTACGAAGTATTTAAATCGATCTTTAGATTTCGAAAAGCTTTTTTCTTGTGCGGAGAGATTATGCTCACAAATTGCATTGATTACTATAAATCGCTCTTGGCACTTTTTCAATCTTTGAATAAATGCAAGATCGCTGAAATCAAGAGGAAAGCGTTCATCATAGCCTCCACACTTCTCAAACAACGTTGTAGAAACTATAAGCCCGCTGTTGATAAATTTCTTTTGTCCTAACGGATGTTCTCCAGGGCTTATCCGCTTCAATCGAAGGCCCCTTCCAAAATGAAAATGAAACGGTGACACTATTCCCTTTTTATCCATCATTATGGGAACGATCGGTTTTCGATCAGGATTGTTTTCAACTGCTTCCTTAATTTTTAAAAAAAAGTCCTTTTCGAATTCTGTGTCTTGATCGGCCAACAACATCCATTTTTTGTTTTGTGCTTTTGCACACTTAAAACCTTCGTTATAAGCTTTGCTTACGCCTGAATTGCTTGAATCTTGTTTGTAAATTGTGATCCAAGTTTCATTGAGTTTAAAATCGTGCTCGAGCAGTGAATTGTCATAAATGAAAATCGTGGCTCTTTGCTGCATGGATTGTAACGCTGTCGTTAAGGAAATGACAGCGGGCGCCTCATGGATTTCCATTTCGTATAGAACCAACACGACCATTAAGTCGTCAAAGAAATTGTTCCCAACGCATGGCATATCCATTTTACAAGTTAAAATTTTTATCAATCATAATTCTTCTTGGTTTTTGGGCGAATAGGTTCTTACTTTGAAATCGAACAAATCCAATTTTGAAGAAACAGATTATCAGATGAAAATCCCTAACAGTCAATCGGAATATTTAGAAGTTTATCAGAATAGCATTACTGACCCTGAAAAGTTTTGGTCTGAAGTCGCTGAAGATTTTACATGGAAAAAAAAGTGGAACAAAACTCTGGAGTGGGATTTTCACAAACCCGAAGTAAAATGGTTTCTCGATGGCAAATTGAACATCACCGAGAATTGCATCGACCGGCATCTTCCATCCCGTGCGAATGATGTTGCGATTCTTTGGGAATCCAACGACCCAAAAGAACCTTCGCGAAAAATTACCTATCAAGAACTTCATGATGAAGTCTGCAAGGTGGGTAATATGTTAAAGGCGCATGGCATAAAAAAAGGAGATCGCGTTTGCATTTACATGCCGATGGTTCCCGAAGCTGCCTATGCAATGCTTGGGTGCGCGAGAATTGGTGCAGTGCACTCGTTGGTCTTTGCCGGCTTTTCATCAGGCTCCTTAGTTGATCGGATAAATGATTCACAATGCAAACTCGTGTTGACAGCTGATGGCGCGATGCGTGGAGATAAACGGGTTGATTTAAAAACGATTGTCGACAACGCTATTGAGAAATGCCCATCGGTTGAAACGGTGATTGTGTTGGAGCGAGTGAACTCTCACCCTTTCATGAACCACGATCGCGATTTTTGGTGGGACAAAGAAATGAAAAAGGTTGAGCCGGTTTGCGCAGCTGAAGAGATGGATGCCGAAGATTTACTTTTTATTCTTTACACGTCTGGCAGTACCGGAAAACCAAAAGGAATGGTACACACCATTGGTGGTTATATGGTGTTTGTGAACTATACTTTTAGAACCGTTTTTCAATACAAGCCTGGACAAATCTATTGGTGCACTGCTGATATCGGCTGGATCACTGGTCACTCCTATATTGTATACGGTCCTCTTTCAGCGGGAGCAACTACCCTCATGTTTGAAGGCATTCCATCTTGGCCTGACATGGGAAGATTTTGGCATGTTGTTGAGAAACACAGGGTGAATATTTTTTACACCGCACCCACGGCTATTCGCTCATTGCAAACTGCTCCTATCGAACTTGTTGAAAAATATGATCTTTCGTCGCTTCAAATTATTGGTAGTGTGGGTGAACCCATCAACGAAGAAGCATGGCATTGGTATCATAAATATATTGGTAAAGAAAAATGCCCGTTGGTTGACACATGGTGGCAAACTGAAACTGCTGGGTTCATGATCTCACCCATAGCGAATGTTACAAAATTAAAACCTGCATTCGCGTCATTTCCATTGCCAGGAGTGCAGCCGGCAGTGATGGATGAAAACGGGAAAGAACTTTCTGGAAATAATATTGAAGGAAGGTTGGCGATGAAATTTCCATGGCCGTCTATTGCACGAACGATTTATGGGAATCATCAGCGGTTTAAGGAAACTTATTTTTCCACCTTCCCAGGGAAATATTTTTCAGGAGACGGCTGTAAGCGCGATGAGGAAGGATATTATCGTATCACCGGCAGAGTGGACGACATATTAATTGTGTCGGGTCATAATTTAGGAACAGCAGAAATCGAAAGTGCTATCGATGAACATTCGGCTGTAGCAGAATCAGCCGTGGTTGGTTTTCCGCACGATATTAAAGGTCAGGCGGTTTATGCATTTGTAATTTGTTATCAAAAACCACGAGACGAAGACAAAGTGCGCAATGAAATTCGTGAGAGTGTGTCAAAGATTATCGGACCGATCGCCAAGCCCGATAAAATTCAATTTGTGACTGGGCTTCCTAAAACACGTTCGGGAAAAATCATGAGAAGGATCTTACGAAAAGTAGCTGAGGGTGATACATCTAACTTAGGCGATATCACTACGCTTCTTGATCCAGGAGTTGTGGAGGAAATTAAGAACGGAGCTTTGTAACCGATGATTGCGAAAGCAACTGTAACGGACGTTCCAGCCTTAAACAAACTTGTAAACTCTGCTTATCGTGGTGATTCTTCCCGCAAAGGTTGGACTACGGAAGCTGATCTTCTGGATGGCACGCGCACGGACGAGCAAGCCCTGAGAGATTTTTTCTTGAAGCCTGACTCAATCATTCTTAAATATCTGGATGGAGAGAAAATTATTGGTTGCGTTCGGTTAGTGAAGCACGGCAGTCAGCTTTATCTAGGTATGTTTGCGGTTGATCCAACTATTCAAAATACTGGTATCGGAAAAAAAATGTTGCTTGCCGCGGAAGATGAAGCGCGAAAACAAAATTGTAAATCCATGGACATGACAGTTATTTCAGAAAGGACAGAACTCATTAATTGGTATAAGCGAAATGGTTATGTAGAGATGGGCGAGAAGAAACCAATGGTCTTTGATAATCCTAGCGGGGGAATACCTAAAAAGGATTTATATTTTATTACTTTGGAAAAATTTTTAGACTAAAACGTAGAATTGTAAAATGGAAATCAGCGGAGTAGTAGTAAGCCTGTTGCCACTTCAAAGCGGCCAGGGGAAAAATGGTACCTGGAAGAAACAAGAATTTATTCTCGAAACTCCAGGACAGTATCCTAAAAAAGTTTGCATGAACTTATGGGGAGAAAAAGTAGATGAAATAAGAATTTCAGTTGGCGATAAAATTACAGCCTCCATTAATATTGAAAGCCGCGAATACAATGGCCGCTGGTATACCGATGTACGCGCCTGGAAAGTTCAAAAAGAATCAGGTGGTAAAAGCGGCAGCGATGTTCCTCCACCAGCGGAAGATAATTTTGTGCCCGACAATTCTGGCACGGATGACTTACCATTCTAATTTTACCCTCACCATTCCCCTCTCCCTATGGAGAGGGTGTCCGAAGAATGAGGACGGGTGAGGGTCATTCCAAAGGAATATCGCCCGGTTTCTCACCAATCACCTCAACACGTGGAGGTAGCAATTTATAGATCACTGGAGTCACCAATCGCGAAAGCAAAGTAGAACTGATCAAACCACCGATAATGACCAGCGCAAGAGGTGAGTAAAGAGGATTGCCTTCAATCGCCAATGGAATTAATCCCCCTATTGCAGTCAATGATGTCAACACGATCGGTACGAATCGAATCTCTCCAGCCTTTTCAATAGCATCATCTAACGGAACACCTCGCTCTCGCAACTGATGCGTGAAGTCAACCAACAAGATTGAATTCTTTACTTCTATTCCCACTAAAGCGATTAAGCCAATCACTGCAACAAATGACAATGGATTGCCAGTGATAAATAACATCGATACAGCGCCAATCACACCCAAAGGAATCACCGACAAAACAATCAGCGTGCTTTTAAAATTTCCGAACTCAAGAACGAGCACAGCAATAAATCCAAATGCTGTGATCATAATGATTGCACCAAGTCCGCCGAAAGACTCCTGCTTATTTTCAACTTCTCCGGCAGCGACGTAATGGTAGCCTTTTGGAAAAGAGTACTTATCTAGTTTCTTCAAAACTTCTCTCGTCACATCTTCATACAAGTAGCCACTCTTCACAAATGCCGTCACGGTTGAAAAACGGGCTTTATCATAGTGACGAATTAAATTGGGTGAAGTTTCAAATTCGATCGTGGCAATTTGTTTTAATGGAATGGCTTGCCCACTCACGGAGTTGACGAAGAGTTTATCAAACACATCGTAGGTTGCAAATTTTTCTTTTGGCAGCGTCACATTAATATTGATTTCATCTTCACCTTCTCCTGGTGTGAATGTTCCAACGTTAAATCCAGCAATTCCAAGTCGTACAATGCGATCAATATCACTAATGGCAACGCCTAGCTCTCCGGCTTTTTCTTTGTTGATCTTCACACGCAAGTCGGTCTGCTGATTGGCGAGTGGATTGTTCACATAGATGGTTCCAGGTTCTTTCTTTAAAATTTGTTCAGCATCTAAAGAAATTTTTCGAAGTGTATCCAGGTTCTCACCAAACAATCGAATGGCAATGGGCGCCTCAAGTGGTGGACCCTGTTCGAAATCTTTTACTTCTATTTTTGCATTCGGATAGTAAAAGAATTTTTCGCGAAGCTTATCAATCAATTTTGTTTTCTTTTCCGGTGTAAGATTATTTAACTGCACGTAGAACTGAGCAAAGTTGGGGGATTCACTTCGTGCGATTACGTTGTAATAGATTCTGGGATTCCCTTTTCCAACATTGGTGGTGAAGTAAGTAATGTCTTTTTCTTTTTTTAGTTCACTTTCAACATAACGAGCAATGCGATCCGTCTCATAAATGCTGGTGCTGTTGGGCGCTTCGATATTGATTAAAAACTGCGACTTCTCTGATTTAGGGAACAAGCTAAATCCAACGACAGGGAAAAGCATTAAGCTTCCTATGAAAAGTACTAATGCTAAACCAAGCGTTGTCCATGGGTGACGAAGCGACCAGTGCAAAACTTTTGTGTAGGTGCCGCTGATCACTTTCTTCAATACACGAAGGAAAATATTTCCTTGAGGTGATGCATGTGTTTTTAATAAACGACTTGACAAAAACGGAACAATTGTGAGTGACACAAACAATGAAGCAATGATTGTTGTAATCACTGCCATTGGGAGACTACGAATAAAATCTCCGGCTTGCTCTGGCAAAAAGACTAAAGGCAAAAAAGCAAGGATCAATGTAGCTGTGCAACCAAGTACAGCCAATCCAATTTGTTTTGTCGCTTCGATGGAAGCTTCGCGTTTGGTTTTGCCCGCACGAAGATATCGCTCGATGTTTTCAATGACCACGATGGAGTCATCCACTAAAATTCCAAGTGCCACGATCAATCCTACAATACTTAACTGATTGATGGAGTAACCCAGAAAATCAAGCAAGAACAAACCTGTGAAAATAGAAAGAGGAATAGAGATCATCACCACAAATGCAGCACGCGAACCCAATGGCAAAAGTGTGATCGACACTAATAAGATAGCTATACCAAAGTCTTTTGCGAAACGGCCAAGTCTTTTCTCCACGCTTTTAGCTTGTTCAAAGTTTTTTACCATTTTGATGTTGGCGGGTAACTCTTTCTCAAACTGATCGAGAACCGGAGTAACTTGATCGTCGACTTGAAAAATGTTTTGCCCTTCTTTCTGAGCTGCCGTAAGCAATACGCTTCTAAACCCATTTAGTCGAACCAGGTGTGACTCGTCCTGATAACCATTTTCTACATCGGCTACATCCTTGAGGTAAACAATTTTTCCATTAGCAGAATAAACAATCGTGTTTTTAATTTCATTTAGGTCTTTGTATTCGCCGCTTGTTTTCACGTTGAACCTCCGTGTATTCATTTCAATATTGCCGCCGGGAATGTTCACGCTCTCACTTTGCAATGCGCCAAGCACTGCAGCTACCGGAATATGTTGTTGCGCTAGCCTCTCTATATTGAGTGACACACGTACTTGCTGATCGGGATAGCCGTGCGTTTCGATCTTCTTCAAACTTTTAATTCGTTCGAGCCGGTCCTCCAGCGTTTCTACTTGCTTTTGCAAGTCACGATAAGTTGCTGTTTCTGATACAAGAGCCAATTGCAAAATGCTCACATCAGTGGAGGAAAATTTCAAAATGCGGATGTCAAAAATTCCTTGAGGAAGTTCGCCGCGAAGGGCATTCATTTCGCGCACCACTTCCTGGTACTTTTCATCAGCATCCTGTTCGTGTTTGTAATCAATGCGAACAGTGGCAAGGCCATCATATACATCTGATGTAAGACGCTTGATGTTGTCGAGTTCGTTGAATCTTTTCTCGATAGGATCAACCACCAACTTTTCCATGTCGGTAGGACTAGTGCCAGGGTAAACTACAATGGCCACAAAAGATGGAGCAGTAGTTTCGGGATCTTCACCACGAGGCATGTTGAACAGTGAGTTCAAGCCAAGGGCGAGCAGCAACACGAAAATGATGAGTGTGAACTGATAGTTCTTTACTGAAAATTCGGCAATGCGCATAACCTTAGAATTTGTCTCCCTCAATTTTTACAGTAGAATTTTCAGTGAGGAAAGCCGAGCCAGCAGTGACTACTTCAGGCACGTTGGTGAGGCCATCTAAAATATAGGCGCTCCGATCTTCGAGATAAGCGATCGTAACGGGAAGCTTCTCCACAGATTTTTTGTCGGACTTCACAATAAATACAAATGCTTTTTTGCCCTGCCCTTCTACAATGGATTCAATCGGAACACTTTGCAATTTTTTCTTAGTCGAAGGAATGATTTCCACTTTAGCGAACATACCTGACGCCAGTTTTTTATGCCCTGGCTTTATGCGTACTTCAGCTTGATAAAGGCCGGTCACCTGATCAGCCCCTTCATTAATTGCATTCAGGTCTCCATCAAAAAATTCGTTGGGATATGCATCAGTATAGATCCTGGCATGATCACCTTTTTTCACGCGCACCCAGTCCACATCGGGCAAACCAATTTTTACAATCCAGTCATTGCTAGCAGCAGAGTTGATGATCACTACGGGCATTCCTCCGTTGATCAATTCACCTTCATTTACAAATTTTTTAATCACCTTCCCCGATGTATTCGCACGGATAGTGGAAAACTGTCGATTGAAAGAAGCAATCCTGTAATTTTCATCCGCTACATCAAAGGCAGTTTGCAAATTTTGAATTTGCTCGAGTGTTGCCGCAGAATCTTTTAATAAGCGTTGTCCACGTTCCAAATCGCGCTTGGTTTTCTCTAGATTATTTTTTGCTTGGCTTACTTGCGCATCAATTTCGGTAAGGTCAAGTGAGGCCAACAATTGTCCCTTGCTTACGTCTTCACCTTCTTTCACATAGATTCTTGAAATAACTCCTCCGATTTTAAATGAAAGCTTTGATTCATTCTCTGTGGAAATAAGGCCAGAGCTAATAACCGGCAAACTGTATTCTCCCGTTTGAACAGGTGAAAGCTTTACGGCAATAGCGGATTCATCAATTGCAGTTGACGCTGTTTCTTTTTTTTCATTTTTAGAGCATGTCCACAAAAGAATACCCAATGAGACGGGGACCGCGAGTGTGAGAAATAATTTTTTCATAAAAAAGAATATTAGAGGTTGTTGATGGTTTTCTGTAGGTCGGCAGCCTTGCGAAGCAACTCGTAGTGATTGATGTTATTCACGAGCTGTGATCGTGTGAGTTTATTTTGAGCGTCCAGGTATTCGAGCATGATCACCTGGCCTTCATTGTACTTTGCACGGATGATTTGAAATGATTTTTCAGAACTTTTCACGCCGCTTTGCGAAGCAGCATAAACTTCTTTGGCCGCCCCTAGTTCATAATAAGTTTGGATCACTTGCAATTCAATTTGTTTTTTTAACTGATCCATTCTGTTCTCAGTAATGCGATAGTCAATGCGGGCCTGCTGAACACGTGATCTTTTTTCACCGCCCTTGAAAAGATCCCAGCTCAGTCCAAATTGGACGAGCCAATACTGTTGATCGCTTTTGAAGGTGTAGCTAAAACCCTGATAGCCTACGTCACCAACAACATTGACTTTTGGCAACAAAGCATTTCCTTGATTGAGGTTGACAATCTGGCTGGTGGCATTCATGGTGTGCTGAAGTTGTTGTACTTCCTGCCGTTGTTGAAGAGCTGTTTGCTTCAGCGATCCAATTTCTTCTGCTGAATTGTCGGTAATAGATAATACTGTATCTCTTTCAAGGGGAATATTCATATCGCGATTGAGCAGAAAGTTGAAGTATGCTTGCGCTACCTGGTAGTTCTTTTCGCTCTCTGCAAGCTGTTGATCTGTCTTGTCAATTTCGAATTCGGCATTGAGCACTGCGTCTTTGGTGGCTTTACCATTAGCAACCAGACTTTGATTCGTTTTTAACAACTCACGCTGCAGTTTCTGAGTGTCTTTTAAAATCCTGATGGCATCACCACTTTGTAGGAATTGATAGTAAGCCGAAGTGATTTCAAATTTTAACTGATTTTCATAAGCCTTCTTTTGTGCCTGCCACACGGTGGTGAATTCTTTCTGTGCCTTATAGGCGAAATAGATTTCCGGATTAAATAACGGCTGAATGATTCTCACTTTTGAATCATGAAAATCGTTAGCCAAAAAATTAATTGATTGATTGCTGATCTGAGGATACATGGGGCTGCCCGGATATTGATCGCTGTTGATCTGATTAAGGTTTTTGTAAACCGGATTAAGCAGATCACCAATCGGCAGTAAAATCTTTCGTCCACCACTGGCCAACTGATAGGAGCCATTAAGCGATGCATAGGGAAGAAACAATGCCTTGGCTTGCGCAAGGTTTTCCATGCTGCGTTCATAGTTCAATTGCTCTTGCTGCAGTTGAAGGTTGTTTTTTAGTCCTTCTTGGATGTACTTATCCAACGCGGAACTTTGCGCATGACTGGTTTTCCATGAAATCGCGCCAACGAAGAGGAGGGTGAGGGTTTTGGTTTTCATCGTTAATACAATAAACAGTGTTCATTAAATGGGTAAAAAATTTTAAATCGTACTTAGAATTTGCTTTAACATTTTGAATGACTTCTCGAGCATTTTCGATCGTTCTTCTTCTTCATAAAGTTTCATACGGTCGCGCAGCGCTAATGAGCACATGCCGTGCATGGTACTCCAGATCAAGAAGGAAAGCGTTCTGTAATCCTTATTTTTGAAATAGCCATGCTGTTGACATTCTTTTACTAGGTTTTCAAGTTGGCAATGAGCAATTTCTCCTTCTTTCCATTCCTCGGAGTTCTTGTCGCAGTCCATCGGTGCTTGCATGATGAACATGATGTCGTAATATTTCGGAAATTGAAAAGTGAATTCCATGTAGCGCTCTCCCATTTTAATTAGCCGCTTGAACGGATCTTTTATTTCTGCGATAACGCTCATGAACTCGTTGAATTTTTTAAACGCCTCACCATGAAGCGCATAAAAAATTTCGTTCTTGTCTTTGAAGTACAAATAAATCGTGGCGGGACTATACTCGATGGCTTCGGCAATGTTGCGAATGCTCACGTCATCGAAACCTTTATCCACAAAAAGCTGGTGTGCTGATTGCAAAATAGTTTCCCTCATTTCCTCACGGTCGCGTGCTTTTCTTTCTTTTAGGCCCATAGTGGATTGTATACGGGCAAAGTTACTAAACAGTGTTCATTTTAAGAACGACGTTCTTAAAAACTTTGTAAAAGCCTGATTTTCAATTAAAAATATTTTGGAAAATATTTAAGATACAGGGCATCTGATGCTGCGAAATCATGATCTCACTACTTTTTTTGCACAATTGAATTTCTCGTTTACCTTTGCAGTCCCAAAAAATAAGGGAGCTTAGCTCAGCTGGTTCAGAGCATCTGCCTTACAAGCAGAGGGTCGGGGGTTCGAACCCCTCAGCTCCCACTAAAAGCCTCAGAAAACCTGGGGCTTTTTTTATTATTTGATTGTAGTCTTAATTTCTAAAGAGCTTATGATTTCTGTGGATTCGGTAAGTGTGGAGTTTAATGGCTCTGCACTGTTTAAGGACATCACTTTTAACATCAACGAAAACGATCGTATTGCCTTGATGGGCAAGAATGGCGCGGGAAAATCAACGCTTCTAAAAATTATGGCGGGTGCGAATAAACCTACCCGTGGAAAAGTGTCGGCCCCGAAGGATGCGGTAGTAGCTTACTTGCCACAGCATTTGTTAACGGCTGATGATTGCTCGGTTTTTGAAGAAACGTCAAAGGCGTTTAGCAAAATCCTTGGCATGAAAAAGCAGATGGATGATTTGAACAAGCAGCTGGAGACCCGCACGGATTATGAATCCGATGCGTATTCTAAAATTATTGAGCAAGTCTCTGAGCTAAGCGAAAAATATTATTCCATTGAAGAAGTCAATTTCGATGCGGAAGTTGAAAAGACATTAATGGGCCTAGGCTTTGTGCGATCCGATTTCACACGATCAACGAGCGAGTTCAGTGGAGGTTGGCGTATGCGCATAGAGCTGGCAAAAATTCTTTTACAGAAACCCGATTTGATTTTATTGGATGAGCCGACCAATCACTTGGATATTGAATCGGTGCAATGGTTGGAAGAATTCTTAAAGACCAATGCGAAGGCGGTGATTGTGATCAGTCACGATAAAATGTTTGTTGACAATCTTACCAATCGCACTATCGAAATCACGATGGGTCGGATCTACGATTACAAAACGAACTACTCACACTATTTGCAGTTGCGAAAGGAGCGACGCGAGCAACAACAAAAGCATTTTGACGATCAGCAAAAAGAAATTGCAGACATCACCGCATTCATCGAGCGGTTTAAAGGCACATATTCCAAAACATTACAAGTGCAGTCGCGCGTAAAAATGCTTGAAAAGATTGAGATAGTTCAGGTTGATGAAGTGGATACATCTTCTTTGAATCTGAAATTTCCTCCCGCACCTCGTTCCGGAAGTTATCCGGTAATTGTAGATCAACTGACTAAGCGTTATGGAGATCATGTTGTTTTTCAGGACGCTTCATTGACAATTGCTCGAGGAGAGAAAGTAGCTTTTGTTGGAAAGAACGGTGAAGGAAAATCGACACTGATTAAAGCCATCATGGGTGAGATCGACTATGAAGGAAAATTGCAGATGGGCCACAACTCCATGATCGGTTATTTTGCACAGAATCAGGCTTCTTTGCTTGATGTTGATCTTACTGTTTTCGAAACGATCGATCAGATAGCGCAAGGCGACATTCGCACGAAGATCAAAGACATTCTAGGTGCATTTATGTTCAGCGGTGATACCATCGATAAAAAAGTAAAAGTTTTATCAGGAGGAGAGCGCACTCGATTAGCAATGATCAAACTGTTGCTTCAACCGGTGAATTTGTTGATTCTCGATGAGCCGACCAATCACCTTGACATCAAGACAAAAGACATTTTAAAAGATGCGTTGAAAGCATTTGATGGAACATTAATTCTTGTTTCTCATGATCGAGATTTCCTTGATGGCCTGGCAGACAAAGTTTTTGAGTTTGGCAATAAGCGGATCAAAGAACACTTTGAAGACATCAATGGATTCTTGCGCAACAAGAAAATGGAGAACCTGAGAGAGATTGAGCGAGCTAAAGTGAAGTAATTTGGCGAAGACAATAAAATTTTTGAAATGTAACTCTTCGCTTATCTTTCGGCATGAGTGAAAAAGAATTCAAACCTGTTTTAGGATTGTGGGACGGCACCATGCTCGTGGCTGGCTCCATGATTGGCTCCGGTATTTTTATTGTCAGCGCTGACATTGTTCGCAATGTGGGCAGTGCTGGATGGCTCGTGGCAGTTTGGGTGATCACAGGGTTCATGACCATCACGGCTGCAGTAAGCTATGGTGAGCTAAGCGGCATGTTTCCAAAAGCGGGAGGCCAATATGTTTATTTGAAAGAGGCCTACAATCCACTCATCGCGTTTTTATATGGATGGAGTTATTTCGCTGTAATTCAAACGGGCACCATCGCTGCAGTAGGTGTGGCGTTTGCTAAGTTCATGGCTTACCTCGCTCCATGGGCAAGCGAAGACTTAGTCTTAATCGATTTAAACATTTTGAAAATTACTTCAGCGCAGCTGATCTCAATTTTTACGATTGTGTTGCTAACGTATATCAACACAAAAGGAGTTAAGGGAGGAAAATTAATTCAAACGTTTTTAACAGTCATTAAACTTACAAGCCTTTTTGGATTGATCGTGTTTGGATTGATCATGATGAAAAGTGACGTGTGGAAATTGAACTGGGTGGATGCATGGAATATGCATGGGATCGCAAAAGATGGGGTCATCATGGACTATACATTGGTGTTGAGCATGGGTGCAATCGCATCGGCTATGGTAGGTTCAATCTTTAGTAGCGATGCATGGAATAGCGTAACCTTCATTGCAGGTGAAATGAAGAATCCTCAACGCAATATAGGCTTGAGTTTATTTCTTGGTACACTTATAGTCACTGTTATTTATGTCTCAGCGAACATAATGTATTTGTCCACGGTGCCTCTGCACGACATTGCCTTTGCAGAAAAAGATCGCGTAGCTGTCGTGGCCGCCAATGTGATTTTCGGACCTGCCGGTACCATTGTTATTGCGGTGATGATTATGATCGCCACGTTTGGTTGTAATAACGGTCTTATTCTTTCGGGCGCGCGAGTTTATTACACCATGGCGAAAGATGGATTATTCTTTAAGAAGGTTGGTACGCTCAATCAATTTTTGGTTCCTCAATACGGATTATGGATACAATGTATTTTGGCATCGATTTGGTGTTTGAGCGGCAAGTATGGCGACTTGCTAGATATGATTTCATTCGTAGTGGTTTTATTTTACATGCTCACCATTGTCGGAATTTTTATCCTGCGAAAGCAAAGACCGAACGCTAACAGACCTTACAAAGCTTTTGGATATCCTGTGTTGCCTTTGATTTATATTGCGATGGGCACAACATTTTGTTTGCTGTTGATTTTCTATAAGCCAGCCTACACATGGCCGGGGTTGATCATCACGCTGATTGGAATTCCACTTTACTTCATTGCAATGAGAGGGAAAGTGGTAGTGAGTTGATTAAAAAACTACTTCTTCAAACTGTCGAGCAGATCTTCAATCTTGTTAAACGTTGAGTTATTTGCATGCCATCTTATGGTTGAACCATCATTGGTAATAGAAATAGAAATACTTCCTTGATCTGAAACAGAAAAACCTTCACGTTCCAAAGCGTTTTTTGTCCAAAGAAATTCGTGACCTTTACCTTGCAGATGAATGGATTGGTTTTGATGTGAAGCATGTTGAATTTTTCCAGTCTTTAAATCAAATCCTTTGAATTGAAAGATTTCATCAAACGAACCATCCAATACCAAGTCTTCGGGGATTCCGGTTTTTATTTTTTTGTTTGTTGTGGCAAGCCAAATTTCATCAGCAGTTTGCAATGCGAGATCCAATTCATGAGTTGCCACAAGAATGGCTTTGTTTTTTTTTCGAGCCAACCCAAGCAACAACTTCATGATTTCTACTCGATGATTTAAGTCAAGATGCGCAGTTGGTTCGTCCAGCAAAAGAACGGGTGTTTCTTGAGCAAGAGCTCTGGCAATCATCGCTAGCTGCAATTGTCCGTCACTTAGTTCTTCGATTTTCTTATTGGCTAAATGCGGAATGTGAACTTCATTAATGGACTGCTCTACAGCTTTATAATCAGCTGGAGTAAATGAAATCCCCCAATTCAAATACGGGTATCTGCCATAACTCACTAGATCAGAAACTGTCATATGAGTTGCGCTGATTTTATCTGTGAGCACCAATGCAATTTTTCTCTCATCCAGTTTTGAAATTTTACCCGCTAAAGGTTTTTGCAATCCGGCAAGCGTACGAATCAAAGTTGACTTGCCAATCCCATTAGGTCCCATGAAACAAGTTAGTTTTCCCGAGTACAATTCAAGGTTAATATCTTCAAAAAGAATGTTCGAAGAATGAATGGAATTATAGCCGACCGATAAGTTTTTAGTGCGTAAAGAAATATGATCCTGATTGTTCAGCATGATAAGAATTAATGTAAAACTAAAGCATTCACCTCTGTAAAATGATTTTAAATATGATTAACATTGTTGGATAGATCAAAAAAATTCAAACCAATCACATACGTATGAGAAAGAGTATTGTGCTTGCAGTTATCATGCTGCTCTTCTTTGATTTTTCTTTAGCGCAAAAGAAAAATGGCGAAGTTGATCAAAAGAAAATGGAAGCTAAAGTTGCTTTGGCCGCCCCACAAAAAATTACGAGCGTGGAAGGGATTACCGAATACCGTTTAGCAAATGGACTTCGCGTATTGCTTTTTCCGGATCAATCCAAACAAACCATTACGGTGAATATCACATACATGGTGGGTTCTAAAAATGAGAACTATGGAGAAACAGGGATGGCTCACTTATTGGAGCACCTTGTATTTAAGGGAACGCCTAAGCACCCAAACATTCCTCAAGAATTAACAGCGCACGGTGCAAGTCCAAATGGAACAACATGGGTTGATCGCACCAATTATTTTGAAACATTCAATGCAACAGATGAGAATTTAAAATGGGCTCTTGACCTCGAAAGCGATCGCATGGTAAATTCTTTTATAGCTAAGAAAGATTTGGAGAGTGAAATGACAGTAGTAAGAAATGAATTTGAATCAGGGGAAAATAATCCTTTAGGTGTATTGGAAGAAAGAGTGACTTCTACGGCATATTTGTGGCATAATTATGGAAAGTCAACTATTGGTTCACGTGCTGATTTGGAGAATGTGCCGATCGACAGACTCCAGGCTTTTTATAAAAAGAACTACCAACCCGACAACGCTGTGCTGGCTGTCGCGGGAAAAATTGATGAAGCAAAAACACTGGAACTTATGAACCAATATTTTGGCCCAACTCCAAAACCTGAACGGGAACTTCAAAAAACGTATACACTCGATCCAACTCAGGATGGAGAGCGTTCGGTAACACTCAAGAGAGTAGGTGACGTACAAGTAACAATGGCCGCCTATCATGTTCCGGCAAGTTCACACAAAGATTTTGCGGCAGTTCAAATATTGGCACGATTGCTCGGCAGCAATCCGTCTGGTCGCCTTTACAAAAATTTGATAGACACCAAATTGGCGAGCACGGTCAGGGCTTATACCTATTCTTTTAAAGAACCAACATTGCTTTTTACTTATGCCGAAGTACTGAAGGAAAAATCACTGGATGATGCAAAAAAAGCAATGCTTAAGACTTTGGACGAATTTGCGACAACAACACCAACCAAGGAAGATGTAGACCGTGCTAAGAATGAAATAATAAAACAGATAGAATTATCATTCAATTCATCACAAAGTATTGCATTGCAATTGAGCACATACGTTGGTATGGGCGATTGGCGTTTACTTTTTATAAACCGTGATCGCATTAAAGAAGTAACATTGGAAGATGTTGTTCGTGTGGCGGGTACTTATTTGAAACCGGATAATCGCACTACCGGAGTTTTTGTTCCTACCGATAAACCTGATCGCTCTGAGATTCCCACAATTCCCGATGTAGATGCTTTAGTAAAAGATTACAAAGGCAACCAGGTTGTCGCACAAGGCGAAGCTTTCGATCCAGCTCCAGCAAATATTGAATCACGCACAGTGCGTACCAATTTATCCAATGGAATGAAATTAGCGATGCTTTCAAAAAAGACACGCGGAGAATCTGTTGAAGCGCGTATCACTTTACGTTTTGGTGATGAAGCATCTTTGCAAAACAAAGGAACTGCAGGTGAGTATGCGGCAACTTTGTTGAATAAAGGAACATCAAAACACACCCGTCAACAGATCAAAGATGAATTTGACAGGCTCAAAGCCAACGTAAATATTTTTGGAGGCCCCACTCAGACAATAGTTAGTATCACAACGATTCACCCCAATCTGTCTGAAACAATTAAACTCATGGCGGAAGTATTGAAGGATCCCTCATTTCCCACAGATGAATTTGAAAAAGCCAAAAGTGAAAGTTTAGCTGGCATTGAATCTCAACGCAGTGAACCACAGGCTGTCGCGTTCAACAAAATCCAGAGACACGTTTCACCTTTCCAGAAAAGCGATCCAAGATATATTTCTACGTTTGACGAAGATATAACGGATATTAAAGCGCTTAACCTTGAAGACGTGAAAAAATTCTATCAGGATTTTTATGGCGCAAATAATGCAACAATGTCAGTGGTTGGAGATTTTGATGTAAACGAAATGAAAACTTTGGTGTCCGATCTTTTAGGCAACTGGAAAAGTTCTAAATCATACTCACGAATTGTTAATAAAGTGGCTCAGGTACAGACCATCAATGAATCGATTGAGACTCCGGATAAGGCAAATGCGTTTTTTGTCTCCAACTATAATTTCGAATTCCGCGATGACAATACCGATTATCCAGCCATGGTGATGGGCAATTTTATGCTGGGTGGAGGATTTCTTAACTCTCGTTTGGCAACTCGTATCCGTCAGAAGGAAGGTTTGAGTTACGGAGTAGGCTCACAGTTTAGTGCTGGCTCGCTTGATCCGGTTGGTTCTTTCTTTGTTTATGCTATTTATGCTCCTGAAAATGTAGAAAAGCTTGAAGCTGCATTTAAAGATGAGATCAATAAAGTAATCACTACAGGTTTTACTGCCGATGAACTTGCTGCGGCAAAATCAGGATGGTCACAGCAACGCACAGTACAGCGAGCTCAGGACGGAGGTCTTGCAGGTACTCTTAACAATTATCTATTTATCAACCGTACACTTGCGTGGGATGAATCGTATGAAAAGAAAGTGATGGATTTGACAGTGGAACAAGTAAATGCCGCAGTAAAAAAATACCTGAAATTAGAGATGATGAATATTGTAAAAGCAGGTGATTTTGCCAAGGCTAAAGCAAATGCGACCTCTTCAGACAAGAAGTAGTTTTAATCTTCAAGCTTATTACTCTAAACCTCCGGAAGTAAACCCCTGGAGGTTTACTTTTTAGCTATAGTTGTAAATCCAAAAAATCCTATTCATCTTTGCACCCCTTTGTTAAGAAATAGCAGGAAAAACGACTATAGATCATGAAACGTACATTTCAACCTTCGCGCAGAAAAAGAAAAAACAAGCACGGTTTCCGCGAGCGCATGGCAACAGCCAATGGCCGCAGAGTTTTAGCAAGCCGCAGAAAAAAAGGCCGGAAGAAACTCACGGTTTCTGACGAGGGCACTTCCAAGCATAGATAAAATCTGAGTACATTCCATTTCGGATTTCAAGACTAATCCCGGTGGATGGAAAAGTTTACTTTAAAAAAGTCAGAACGACTTTCACAAAAGAAATTAATTCAGGAACTCTTCGACAAGGGTTCCTCTTTTTATTTGTATCCGTTCAAAGTCTTTTTCTTACCCAACGAAAGGCCCCTTAACCAGGTGATGGCAACGGTGCCCAAAAGTATTTTTAAGCGAGCGGTTGATCGAAATACCATTAAAAGACGCATTCGGGAGGGCTACCGGCTAAATAAAGCAAAGTTGGTTTCAGACAATTTTTTTTTCATTGCGTATATTTACACAGCTAAGGAAATTTTGCCATCGGCTTTGATTCATCAAAAAATAGTTTTGTCATTCGATAAATTACATAGACCAAAATGAAGGGGAGGAAATTGAAATTGTTGATTTTTGGCTTGACGGCGACAGCGTTGCTTGCATTCACAGTTCCAACTGATAGATACTTCGACATCGCAAAGAGCCTCGACATTTTTGCGACACTTGTCAAAGAGGTGAATGCCAATTATGTGGATGAGGTTGATCCCAAAAAATTAATTGACATCGGGATCAACGGCATGCTAGAACAACTTGATCCGTACACGGACTATATCCCTAAAGAAAATTTAGAGGCCTTCAGCATTCAAACTACAGGCGAGTATGCAGGCATTGGAGCATTAGTAGGCTTGATCAATCATAAAACGGTAATCACCAACCCCTATGTAGGATTCCCTGCCTACCGCGCTGGAATTAGAGTGGGTGATGAGCTGATTTCTGTGGATGGGAAAAATGTGGAGGGCAAACCAACTAATGAGTCAAGTGTTTTGCTCAAAGGAGCACCTAAAACTGAAGTGGAAGTAGAGGTGAAACGCTTCGGGGAATCCAACAATTTGAAATTTAAACTGGTTCGTGAAAAGATTAAGATTAGCAATGTAACCTATCAAGGATTAATTGATAAAGACTTGGGTTATATTAAACTCGATGAGTTTACACCGGGAGCTGGACGCGAGGTTTCTGATGCTGTAACAAAACTGAAAGCTCAAGGCGCTAAAAAATTGATCCTCGATTTGCGTGATAATCCCGGCGGCTCGCTTTACGAAGCAGTGAACATTGTAAATATTTTTGTTCCCAAAGGGAAAGAAGTTGTTTCAACCAGGGGAAAGGCAACTGAGTCGAATAAGATTTATTCAACTTTAAATAACCCTGTGGATTTAGAAATTCCATTAGCAATTCTCACAAGCGGGGGCAGTGCATCTGCATCAGAAATTGTAGCAGGCTCTCTTCAAGATTATGATCGAGCCCTGTTGGTCGGACAACGCACCTTTGGCAAAGGCCTGGTTCAAACGACAAGACAATTAGCCTATGATGCACAGCTCAAAATCACTACAGCTAAATATTACATTCCAAGTGGAAGATGCATACAAGCGTTAGATTATGCTCATCGTCACAGCGATGGGTCAGTTACTAAATTTGCCGATTCTTTAAAGCGTGAATTCAAAACTAAGTCCGGTAGAAAAGTTTATGATGGAGCAGGTCTCGATCCTGACTTGGCAGTGAAGACTGAAAATGTCTCGACCCTTACAGTTGAGCTAGCAACATCAGGGTTGATATTCGATTATGCCAGCAAATATTGCGGCGAACACAAAGATGCTCCTAAGTCAATGAAATCATTCAGGTTAGCGGACTCGGAATACGAACAATTTGTTTCTTGGGTGAAGGGTCAACGGTTTGTATATTCTTCTGAATTGGAAAATAAAATTGAATCGGTGATGGCTTCGGCTAAAAGTGAAAAATACTTTGATCAGCTGCAATCATCGTTGAATGAATTGAAAGCTAAAATTGTACAGACTCATAACAATGACTTTATGCATTACAAGCCGGAGCTGATCAAAGTGCTCGAACAGGAGATTGCATTTCATTACCAAATGGTGCAAGGCCAGACAGAAGTTAGTTTGGAGACTGATGCTGAGGTTTTGGCGGCCAAAAAACTGTTGGCTGACCAAGCATACTATAAACAGTTATTGTCCCCGCAATAATGCCACTGCTCCTTAGCCTGGAGACGTCTACCCATTCATTCTCTTGTGCCCTTCATCAAGACGGAAAATTGGTTGCGTTCAAAGAAAGTCTAGAGAACCAAACTACAG
>Ga0207155_1062_pt1:0-2500 | contig 27177 bp, 16 predicted proteins | sample Alteio_BWMinHeat_26_FD_153515 | JGI IMG/M metagenome (GOLD analysis project Ga0207155, IMG submission 153515) | Enriched cells from forest soil in Barre Woods Harvard Forest LTER site, Petersham, Massachusetts, United States -... | ecosystem: Environmental > Terrestrial > Soil > Temperate... | reverse complement strand
GACAGGGCATCGATAATAATCGGGCATCAAGTATAGTACCGAAGCTCAGGATTTGCAGCAATGCAAGTGGTAGGGGAGCATTCCAATTGCGGAGAAGCCCAGGGGTCACCCGAGGTGGAGCGATTGGAAAAGCAAATGTAGGCATAAGTAACGATAAGGCAGGTGAGAACCCTGCCCACCGATAGACTAAGGTTTCCGCGGCAATGTCAATCAGCCGCGGGTAAGTCAGGACCTAAGGCGCATCCGAAAGGAGAAGCTGATGGCCAACCGGTTAATATTCCGGTACTACCGTAATGAGCGATGGAGAGAAGGAGGAGTGAAAGTTCCGCGCCCTGACGGAATAGGGCGTTGAAAGGCGTAGGTATATTTTGTGTAGGTAAATCCGCACGGAATGCTGAAACCCAACAGTACACGGAGGCCTCGGCCAAAGTGATAGAGAACGTAAGCAGACTTCCGAGAAAACCTTCTAAGCATATGATTATGGTACCTGTACCGCAAACCGACACAGGTAGTCAAGGAGAGAATCCTAAGGTGCTCGAGTGAACCATGGCTAAGGAACTCGGCAAAATAACCCTGTAACTTCGGGAGAAGGGGAGCCACTAGCAATAGTGGTCGCAGAGAAATGGCCCAGGCGACTGTTTAACAAAAACACATGGCTTTGCGAAATCGAAAGATGAAGTATAAGGCCTGACACCTGCCCGGTGCTGGAAGGTTAAGGGGGGACGTTAGCCGCAAGGCGAGGCGTTGAACTGAAGCCCCAGTAAACGGCGGCCGTAACTATAACGGTCCTAAGGTAGCGAAATTCCTTGTCGGGTAAGTTCCGACCTGCACGAATGGTGTAACGATCTGGGCGCTGTCTCAGCCATGAGCTCGGTGAAATTGTAGTCACGGTGAAGATGCCGTGTACCCGTCACGGGACGGAAAGACCCCATGAACCTTTACTATAGCTTCACATTGGTATTGGGAGGATAATGTGTAGGATAGGTGGGAGGCGTCGATCCCGGGCCGCTAGGTTCGGGGGAGTCAACGGTGAAATACCACCCTTTATTTTCTTGATGCCTAACCACGCTACAAGCGTGGGACATTGTGTGGTGGGTAGTTTGACTGGGGTGGTCGCCTCCGAAAGTGTATCGGAGGCTTTCAAAGGTATGCTCAGTACGGTTGGTAACCGTACGTGGAGTGCAATAGTACAAGCATGCTTGACAGTGAGACCGACGGGTCGAGCTGGTGCGAAAGCAGGATATAGTGATCCGGTGGTTCTGCATGGAAGGGCCATCGCTCAAAGGATAAAAGGTACTCTGGGGATAACAGGCTGATCTCCCCCAAGAGCTCATATCGACGGGGAGGTTTGGCACCTCGATGTCGGCTCGTCACATCCTGGGGCTGGAGAAGGTCCCAAGGGTTAGGCTGTTCGCCTATTAAAGTGGCACGCGAGCTGGGTTCAGAACGTCGTGAGACAGTTCGGTCCCTATCTGTGATGGGCGTAGGAAGTTTGAGGGGTCCTGATCTTAGTACGAGAGGACCGGATTGGACCAACCGCTGGTGTACCGGTTGTAGCGCCAGCTGCACAGCCGGGTAGCTATGTTGGGAGTGGATAAGCGCTGAAAGCATCTAAGCGCGAACCCCGCCCCGAGATGAGACTTCCATATAAGGGCCGTCAGAGACTATGACGTTGATAGGCTGCAGGTGTAAAGCCAGTAATGGCAAAGCCGAGCAGTACTAATGGCCCAAGCGCTTCGAATAACAATAACAATTTTTCACCTACGTGCTTGTTGCATGTACTACAGACTTGAAACAATATATTTCTCCGGTGTGTCAACGATATTGACCAAGAGTTGAAAGTTGAAAAGTTCAAAGTTGAAAGTAGCGATACTTACAACTTATAACTTCAAACTCATCACTCTGAAAATCTTAAGGCGACTATGGCGGTGGGGACCACCTCTTCCCATTCCGAACAGAGCAGTTAAGACCACCAGCGCTGATGGTACTAGGGTAAAACCCGGGAGAGTAAGTCGTTGCCCTACTTTTTCAAATAGCCTCACTTCGAAAGTTGTGAGGCTTTTTTGTTTTAAGGGCTTCATCCAATGCTGACCGAAGCGTCAGAGTCGTTGCCCTTACTTTTTAAAGAACCTTAACATAACCTGTTGGGGTCTTCTTTTTCCTTCCAATCTTTATCCATCCCATGAAATCTATCCTCTTTTTTTCATCTTCGAGCTGTGGGTACTAGGTAAATCGTTGGCTTTTTTTGTTTATCCTTCAAAGATTGTGCATGGAAGGAAACCTCAATTTCGTAAGTCGTTAAACACTTAAGACTTTTAGAATGGAACTATCCTACTGAGACAACAATAAGATCATTTGCAATAAAATATTTTTGAGCAGTTGCTTGAAGCCTTTCTGGATTAATTGAGTTTACAGATGTGAAAAGGTTGTTGTAATATTCCTTTTCCAATTGATTTAATCGAACATTTTTAATCTTATCGAAAGTTGAAAAAGGATTAGC
>Ga0207155_1061_pt1 | contig 27470 bp, 27 predicted proteins | sample Alteio_BWMinHeat_26_FD_153515 | JGI IMG/M metagenome (GOLD analysis project Ga0207155, IMG submission 153515) | Enriched cells from forest soil in Barre Woods Harvard Forest LTER site, Petersham, Massachusetts, United States -... | ecosystem: Environmental > Terrestrial > Soil > Temperate forest >... | reverse complement strand
TAAAACCTGCCATAATATTATCCAAACCGATTTTATACCCAATTTTAAACTTGGCGATTATTACCAGGGTGTGGATGCGGGCATATCGGATATTATGAATTATATCAGCGCCAGTAAGTGAACCGATGAATTTTTATAGGTTTGTCCCACATGAACCACGTATTGGATAACCCGGCCTGGAACGCTTTAATATCCGGCAATAAGCACCTGGCATACGGCAACGGCCCGGTTAGGTATTTTGACAGGGGGGTATCGCCTTTTGCTGCGCTGGAAGAAAATTCTGAAAAAAACTTCAGGCTGCTTCATGAAATGTTTCCACACAGTGTGCTGTTGTTTGTGACACCTGTTAAAATTGAATTCCCGTCGCAATGGAACGTACTGCAACACATTCATGGCTTGCAAATGATGTGCGATGCCTCAGCTGTACATGATGAAGTAACTACGCCATTGGTTCCATTAATGGATGATCACATTCCACAAATGCTGGACCTTACTAAATTAACCAACCCCGGGCCCTTCTTCGATCGAACCATTGATTTCGGTCATTACAAGGGTATTTTTGAGGGCGATAAACTGGTAGCCATGGCCGGACAGCGCCTGCATGCCGCCAACTACGCCGAAGTAAGCGCCGTTTGCACGCATCCTGAACACACCGGAAAGGGACATGCCCGGCAACTGTTACTATCCCAGATACATCGTATTAAAGCTGCCTCCGAAATACCGTTTTTACATGTTCGCTATGATAACCACCGCGCCATTAAAGTTTACCAGGGCCTGGGCTTTATCCCCCGCCGGGACGTTCACTTTTATGTGCTAAAAAAAGTGTGAAAATGTGGGCGTACCACTTGTTTGAATTTAGCGATCGAGTACTTAGACAAGATGGGGTAATTATAAACTATATGTTTCCAATTTATTGAGAGCTATTTGAACAAATTTTTCATTGGAAAACAATGTTCTTTTTCTATCACTCCAGTTATTTAAACTTGACAATATAGTATCTAATGTCTTGGTTCGCGATTTCTGCGCAAGGAAATCTATTGTTGACAATAGTTCTAAACCAAATGATGAATAGAAACCAGTTAAGAATTGTTTGGTCTTATTAACTATTTCCAAATAGCTCAAGTTACTGGGTTCATTAAGATAATCTGTAACCTCTTTTTCAGCATCCATCATAATCCCTAATTCTTCAAAAGGCTTCTTATCCATCGCACTATATCCAGTAATATAACTGCCATTTAAATAAAATAACACACGTTTAACTTTTCCAGAATATGGTCCATAAAAATTAGGTTTGAAATCAAGCCTAAAAATATCTTTTGCACCAAAACGTTGTAAAAAATATGCCACTTTCTCAGCAGCAAACTCGGAAACGAATTCACCATTTTTAACCAGGTCAAACAAAACAGATAATAACATTGCTCTGGCAGGTGTTAATTTAACCCGTTCTTTTTTTAATGCCTCCTGAATTGTATTGTTAGGCTGGTAGATATAAATATCACTGTCAAGGTCCTTAAGGTTTTCTTCCATTAGCTTTTTTACCTTTTCCCATTCTAAACCACCATTACCAGCCCCAAGAGGGGGGATAGCAATTGACTTAATCTTTCTACTTCGGATTTCCTTTGCCAATTCCTTTAAACCATTTTCTATGTAGCTATACTCTGATGGTTTGCGCCAATCTGTTTTAGTCGGCAGGTTAATAATCAATTTCTTCCCGTATAATAATGATTCTTCTTCGGTAATCAGTAATTGACCAATGCCTAGTTTACCCTCATTGCAAGCTTTTAAATAAACTTTATAATTATGAGAAAACTCATTTTTGAACTGCAAAGCAATGCCTTTACCCATAATGCCGACGGTATTAACGGTATTAACCAAAGCCTCTGCCGGACTTTCTAATAAATTTCCTACAATGTATTTTATCATTTTTTAAAAGTAATAATCTGATCTGATTACTATCCTATCTTTTTCAACTCCGAGTTCAATTAATTTTTGCTCTGCATTTTGATTATATACAGCATAACCTAAAATCGCGGAAATAGGAACATCGCTATTTACTAAAAATTCAGCCTCTTTTCTTCTTTTTAAATCCAAGTCATTTTCATCTTTCCAATATTTGGCATCAATCGCTTTCCGATCGATAACATGAAGAATGTCATTGATATTGTCACGAGTGAAAAATTCTGTAAGTTCATCCACAGCATGACCATTGGTAAATATAAATCCTATTTGATGTTGAATAATTTGATAAACGCTACTAATACAATAAACTATATTCTCTGACAAAGTTTTATTTACACCATTGAATCCATTTTGGATAACAAATAGCATGGGCATTCGTTTTCCAAAGTAAAATGGTATAAAAGCACCTAATCTTGTTCCATTTGGCAAATTAAAGTTCTCCCTGTTAGTAATAAGACTCCTGTCACCAATTGGAACATAAGCAGGGTTACGATTTGGTGAATTAATATGTGTAATGCCGTACTGAAGAATATGTGGTATATTCTCAATATGTGTCATTCGATATAAATATACTTTTTTTAATTCTTCCACCCGCTATTCTGCTGATTTAATCAGAATATACAAACTTATTATTTTATGTGTTTATGTATAACGTTAAATTAAACAAAAGCCCCAATCTTTCGACTGAGGCTTTTACATATTATCCGTTTAAACCTACTCCTAATCATTCAACGATATCAACTTCAAAGTTTTCTTCAACTGTTCCAGCGTAGCATTACTTTTTATGGTGATTGATACCGGCTCGTTAGGCAACAAATCGGTATAATTATCAGATAACCACACTTCTTCATCGCCAAACGTAACACCCACTCTTGGCGCCAACGTGGTACTCGTGATCTTCAGCACATAATGATCGCCCTGTTTGGACAAGTCGGTTTGGATTGAAGATTTAGAATACTTCAAGTCCTTTGGCCTTTTGAAATAAAGATCATTTGATGATAATACTTCGCCTTTATCATTGACCAGCTTTGCCGAAATAAATGTTTTTTCAGGATCGTAATTTGCTCCTGCCAGATCATCTTTCGAAATACTTAAAGCGATTTCGCTCGTGAGTGCTTTCACGTTATGATCAACCTTTTTGCTCCACAATACTTTGCCGTCAAAATCCATCAGCCTTACCAGCAGTGATGCTTTTTCACTTGTGGGCCGGTCGGATACAACATACACATTCACTTTACCGTCTTCCTCGTGCGGAGATACCAGTACCGGCTCATAGAAATGCTTAGCCAGGTACATAGCGGCTTTTGGGTGTCCGTAATAATCCATTGTGGCCCACGAGATAACCGGCCAGCTATCGTTCAGCTGCCAGTACAGGAAACCCATGGAGAACGGCCGGCGGCGGCGCATGGCTTCGGAGTAAATTTTTAAGCTTTCGCCCTGCACCAGCTGTGCCAGGTAATCGAAAGTAGCAAAATCGGCGGGCTCCTTATACTCAGTTTTGATGATCTTCCCGATAACTATATTGCCGCTTATCATGCCGTTCTTTTGATGCGCGTTCATGATAGGCGATGTAGCCGAACGATCTCCCGGTTCGGTAAAGGCATCAATAGTAGCCATATCCGGGAAACCCTGGATACCTGTTTCGCTCACAAAACGATCTTTATAATTGGCCTGTTCCTCTATGGTCTTATTATTCCACCATACGTTGTAATTGTGCCTGTCGCCCGAATTGAAATTTGGCGATTGCGTTTCAAAATCCGAAGTGGGCGAACTGGCTGTATAAGGTATTTCGGGCGTTATCCTGTTTACAATGCCCGGGATGAATTGGCCGAATATTTCCAGGTAGTTGGTATATGTTTTTGAGGTACGCGATGCTGCCAGTTTCGCAAACATCGCTTTAAATGCATCCGGAATCATTTCGGGAGCAGGATCTTCCAGGAAAATACTGATCTCATTATTGCCGCACCACACCGCTATGCAGGGGTGATTGCGCAGCCGCCGCACCTGGTGATCGATCTCTTTGGCAATGTCCTCTTTGAGGAATGACGGCGGCGTAACATTGGCAAACATAAAGTCCTGCCAGATCATGATGCCCAGGTCGTCGCACATATCATAAAATTCCTGCGTTTCATAGTAGCCACCGCCCCATAGCCGCATCATGTTCATGTGTGCATCGGCTGCCGTTTGCAGGAACTTGCGGTAGCGTTTATCGGTCATCCGCGTAGGAAAATGATCGAAGGGTATAATATTGGCGCCTTTGGCAAACACGGGTATGCCGTTCACAATAAATTCAAACTTACGCCCCAGTGAATCGCGGTCACGGTTCAGCCTTACCGAACGCAGACCCGACCGGGTAGAAACCACGTCGGCCGCATGCCCGCCGGTAAGCAAAGTTGCCTTAAAATGATACATATCCTGTTTGCCGTAACCATTTGGGTACCACAATTTGGGGTTTACAATATCGATTGGATAGCTGACCTCGTTGAGGCCTGTATGCAGGGTGACAGGGTAGCTAAAAGATTTGGTTTGAACGCCTTGCGCATATTCTACTTTCAGGGTGGCATTAGCTTTCACAGTTGAAAGCACCCTCACGTCAACATTAATATGTGCAGCCTGGGTTGTAATATCGCTTTGCTGTATGCCCAGGTCGGCTATCCTTTCATCTTCCCAGCATTGAAGGTATACCGGCCGCCAGATGCCGCAGGTAACGATGTTTGGCCCCCAGTCCCAGCCGCCTTCGTAGGCCGCCTTGCGTACATAGCTTTTATGACCGGCGTCGAGCATTTTGGCTACCATGCTGGTATCCGCGCCTTCCTTCTCTTCGGGGTGCGTCTTTTCAAGCCGTGCCAGTTCGGGCTTGATGTGATGAAAAACAATGCTTAAGGTATTATTCCCCTGTTTCAGGTACGATTTGATATCCACACGCCACTCGCGGAACATGCTATTCGCATGTAATATCAGCTTACCATTTAAAGAAACATCAGCAAGAGTGTTAAGGCCTTCGAAAACCAGGTCGATATCCTTATGCTTCAGCAAACTTTGATCGGCTGCTATCGTTTTGCGATATTCCCAGTCAACATCGGATGCCCATTGCACTTTGCTTTCATTGTCGCGGTAAAATGGGTCGGGTATCAGCTTATGGGCTAATAGGTCGGTATGCACCAGCCCGGGTACTGTGGCGCTGCGCCATTCGGCCAGCTCAGGTTTTGAACCATTGTATTCGTGAAATTCCCAGCCGCTTTGGAGCGATATCTTTTGGGTTTGTGCGGATGCTGCGCTGCAAAGTAAAATACAGGCGGTGATGGTGGATAGTATTTTTTTCATATTCCGGAGTTTATAATTGTTGCACAATTTTATCCTTCCGGCCGAAACGAGAAGTGCCACTTTACATAAATAAAAGTGGCACTATACAAATTATATGGGATGGAAGTCAAGCAGCACGTTTGACTTGACGGCGGGATCAAATAATACTTTTAGAAATCATTGTTTTTTTAGTGTCGGCGACAAAATCAAATCCATTCATCTCTCACTTTTTTTTGATACTCCAGCCCGTCAAGATTTCTTTTTAGCTTTCCGAAATGCTGCTTAAGGTTTTTACGCGGTTTATCTTTGGAAAGCTTATCTATTGCTTCCAAAACCTTCTCCTTAGTAACGGGCCCTTTTATTTCTATCGTCATATTCAAATATATATATAATCGTCCCTGTAATAAAATGCGCTTTCGAAGTGAATATAGACAAAAACGGAAAGCGCAAGTAATTGCGCCTTCCGCTTATATTCCTTTCAATATTATAATTGCCGTTACGCCAGCACTTTTTTCAAATTGTTGTAGTCGTTGGTGACATTTTGTATTGTTGTTGGCGCCCCCACTGCGTCCTGCTCAATAAAAAAATATTTCATGCCCGATGTGTGACTGGCATCAAAAATTGGTTTAAAATCAACATAACCGCTGCCGATCTCTGTGGGTTCTTTGGTGGTTTTGTCTATATCCTTCACATGCCAAAGCGGTATGCGGCCATGGTATTTCTTAAATAGCTCCACAGGATTTTGCCCGGCAACAGTTGCCCAGCCAAGGTCAACTTCGCTTTTTACCAGATCTTTATCAGTGTTGGCCATGATGTAATCATAAGGCACTACCCCGTTTATCGGCACAAACTCAAAGCTGTGGTTGTGAAAGGCAAACTGCACACCGGCTTTCTTGCATGCTTCCCCCGCTTTGCCAAATATATCCACCGCAATTTTAACATCGTCCATCGTTTTTGTTGGTATTGCTGCACACACCAGGTATTCCAAACCACCCTCCGCGGCTTCGTCGGCTAATTGCTGCGCATTGTCCTGCAGGTTAGCCGTTTTGGGCATGTGCTCAATCATGGGTGCATACTTCTGTATTTGCGCGGAGTCTTTTGCAGTAGTGGCCAATTTCATCAGCATAGGTAAGGTAAAAGGCGCTCCTCCCACATGTGCGCTGCGCCAGGTCATCCCCATATCTTTTACCATAGCGGCAAATTCTTTGGGTTTGTAGCCATAATAAAGCCCTTTTGAGCCACCGGCGCTTTCCAGGTTCTTATAACCAATTGCCGCCAGCTTTTGCAGCGTGCCTTTAGTGTCGGCGTCCATCAAGCCGCCAACAGTGTACAACTGCAAGCCAATAGCATCGCTGTTTTTGGGCATAATAAAACCGGTTGCACGGCTAATCACCGGGGACAGCATTCCTGCAGCGGCAAGCATGCCGGTTTGTTGTAAAAATGTTTTCCTGTTCATATCAATTCTGTTGAGGTTTTTTAATTTTTAATGGCCTGCACCTTTACTTTTAAGATTAGTTGACCGAATAACTAACGAAGGCCACCTTTTTATTATCAGGGCTCCATGATGGCGTATTGATGGTGCCGGCCCCGCCGAAAAACACAGGCGTTATGTCTTTGATGGCTTTGGTTTTGACGTCCATCAACCGGAGTTTAACATCTTTACCAAACGGGTGGTTTTGCTTTTGATCGACCGTGTAAGCTATATACGCGATCCATTTATTATTGGGCGACGGGTGCGGGAACCAGTTGGCGTTTTCATCTGTTGTCATTTGCTCGGGCTGTGAGCCATCAGGGTGCATGCGCCAGATCTGCATGTGGCCCGTACGGTAGGAGTGGAAATATATGTATTTTCCATCGGGAGAATAGTCAGGACCATCATCTAAGCCCGGGGTATCGGTCAGCCGTTTCGGCGTGCCGCCGTCCACGGAGATCGTCCAGACATCCAGGTTACTGAATTCACCGCCGCAATAGGCTAACGTTTTGCCATCAGGGCTCCAGCCATGCCAGAAAGAAAGGGGTTGGCCGGTACTTATTGCCTTTGGTTCACCGCCGTTAACGGGTAAGATATAAAAAGAAAATTTAACTAATTTTTCCGCCGGCTTGTACACATCGGTATTGGTTATGGCCATCCATTTACCATCCGGCGAAAGCCCGTGGTCGTCCATCAACCTGTTTAATGACCCGGTATTAATTTCGGTCAAGGCTTTAGTAGCCAGGCTTAGCTTGTACATTTTGCCCCGGAAGTTAACCACCAGGTAATTATCCGGATGCCAATTGGGCGCTTCGTAATCTCCTTTGGCAATCAACACCGTATCAATTTTCCCTGTTTTGATATCAACGGTCTGGATATAACTCGTGGTATCGTGTTTCACTTGTGCGAATGCTGATGTCGCGAAAAGCAAACATAAAAACAGTAAAGAGGCAGAGATCCGGGTGAATTTGTTCATAGCGGTACGATTTATAATGGTTATACAAGTTTACCCAATCTGCAGAAACTATAAGTACCACTTTGCATAAATAAAAGTGGTACTTTAAAAAAATATGGGATCAATCTTAAATTGATGCTTATTCTGAAGCCGAAAGTCTTAAGTCCGAAGTCAACTAATAAAAATGACTTAGAACTTTCGACTAAAGACTTTGGACTTGATACTAATTCTCCAGGTATTCGGTGGGAGTTTTGCCGGTCACTTCTTTAAATGCGCGGTTGAAGCCTGTTTTGCTGTTGAATCCGCTCATATAAGCGATATCCATGATAGTGCGTTCTGCATTGCTTTTGTTTTTCAATTCGGCCTCAACGTGTCGGACACGATATTCCTTTATGAAATTGAAAAAGTTTTTGTTGAATCCTTTATTCAATGTCTGCGAAAGCATCAGCTTTTTGATACGCATTTCTTCGCTTAGCTTTTCAATGGTCAGTTCCGGGTCCAGATAAGGCTTAGACTCGTCCATGAATTTTTCAAGTTTCAACTGATATCGTTTCAGGTCGTCGGCCTGCAGGGTGGACTGTGTTATGTCCTCATTGGTTGGAATAAATACAGGAATACTTTTCTGCCAGATACCGAGCACTACGAGCAGAAAGGTCATGATGATGAAGCAATACTCGTTGGTGATAATGTTGATATCTGTATTATCAATATTGGTGATGAAGCGGGCAAGCACCCCCTTTAAGAAGAATTCGGTTATCTGCAGTACTATGATGATGATCATCCAGTTGACGGTAATGCTGCCCGGTGCGCCGGAGTAGTTTTCGCGGATCAGTTGCTGGTGCTTCCTGAGCATATCGATACAAAACCAGAAATAGTAGAGAATAAGGCCAAGTACCGTCACCAACCCGATATTGTAGCTTGTTGACCCGGTTTGAGTGGTCCATGCCGGAAAAAAAACGAGGAGCACCGCTACGAATACAACCAACGGCAAGTAAATATAGAGTTGCTTTACCCCGAAGCCCGTTTCCGTATCGGTAATGTATTTGATGTACCAGCCGCAGGTGACGATAGTGCTGATGCCAAATGCCGCCGCCAGGGAGCTGTACAGGCGATTCTCAGTGATCAGCGAGACTTCATCAAAGCTGAATTTTACCACGAACGTCACCAATATAACGATGAGCAGCTTATCACTTGTCTTCAGTGGCCGCTTCAGAATATAGATCAGCACCGCACCGGTAGCAGCCAGTATGATCCCTATCGTGGTGAGAAAATGCATAATTATTTATTCGGTTTATTCATATTTTGACCCGGCGCATTGTCTATTAAGTCATGTATCCTGGTTTTCAGGCTATCCGAAATGAAGGTCGCCCGTTCTAATGGCAAACCAACAGGCAAACCCGGCCGTTGGTATTTCGTCGTGGTGAGCCAGGCATCTCGCATGGTGTTTTGTCGCTCTGCAACCAGCTTTAATATTTGTGCGCCGTTTGGTACAGATGCCAGGTTATCGGCAATACTGCCCGAATTGGCGACTTCCTTACAACCCAAATACATCAGAATTTGCCTCGCCATAATCCAATGCCCTGCTTCGCCTGGGTGAACGCCGTCGTCGGCTAAAGCAAAGCCATCAACTTTAAATTGGGCGTCAATTTTACGGTGCGCCAACAGGTATTTTTGCATGGGATAATGTACGTCGATCACCTCCCATTTGGCAGCCGACCGCTGGCCCAGCAGCCAGTCGGTATATTTATCCAGCACGGCGGAGTAGCCAATACTTTTACCTTTCAGCTCATCATAACAGGGCGGCGTAATGTGAATCAGTCTGGCCCCGGTTTTAACTACCTCGTTGTGCAGCCAGTTGATGCCATCCTTAAATTTTTGGAAACGGCCGGTATCAAAGGGCATATAAATGCCGTCGTTCATGCCGTAATCGGCAAACACCAGGTCGGGTTTGGTTTGTTCCAGTACGCGTGCCAGGCGCTCGTGCAGATCGGGCCGCGGGAAGGCGCCGCCTGCATGACCAGGCTCCGATAGCCCCGAAACCGTTTCGCTGGGCAAACCCACGTTGATAATGTCGAACCGCCGGCCGGGGTAATGAACGGTTAAATACACCTCCACATCGTTCACGTAATACGCCTGGTACGTAATGCTGTTGCCTAAAAACAGGATGCGCTTTACATTAGGACCGATGTTTTGAGCATGGCCCTGCAGCCCGTAAAGGCCCATCAAAAGGAATAGTAAACTATTTAGGAAGCGTTTTTTCATACGTATGTGAAATGAAAGTAAAGGTTGTAAAAGTTTACTTCATTTCAAGCGGCGCCGGAAATGTTTTGGTATGGCCGGCGCAGTTTGGCACCGTATTGGATTTATATCAGCTGTCTACCGGCAATCAACCTTAATCTTATCGGGAATACCATGTTCACGCGCCAATTAAAAAACGGGTGACCATATAACTATACATTTCTGTTGCAGATTATTTACAACAGTATGTTTAGTTAAATAATTAATAAAATAATAAAATTTTTAAACCCTATGAAAATGAAACTGCTAAAATTAACTCTCGCGATATTTGTCATAACGTATTTATCCAGTTGTTATAAATTAGCCGCAACTGACAGTACAGGCACGCCCCAGCCCCAGCCTAAAGTTACGCCGACTATTGTCATCATGGGTTCGTCATCTGCCGCCGGCGAAGGCGCCAATCCTATCGATTCGTCCTGGGCGAACCGCTTGCAGGCTACGGTGAATCAAACCAGCACTAAAGCGAAGTTTATAAACCTGGCGTATGGCGGTTATACCACTTACGAAGCACAGGCCACCGGCAGTGTTACTGCATCCCGGCCGGCGCCTGATACCGCCAGGAACATCACCAAAGCATTATCCCTTCACCCAACATTGGTGCTGTTAAGTTACCCCTCTAATGATATTGCCTGGAACTTTTCGGATACCGAGATATTAAATAATTATGCGAAATTGACGCACCTGCTCGATTCGGCGAAAGTGCAGTACATTATTTTTAGCACGCAGCCCCGCGATTTTCCCGATTCTACCCAAAGGATGCGCCTAAAAACGCTGAACGATAAAATTATCAGCGTATATACCTATCGCGTCAACAACTTTTTGGACCAGCTGAGTACGCCCACGTATTCCATCAAACCGCAATATGAGGCCGGCGACGGTATTCATTTAAACAATGCGGGGCACGCGGTGATATTTAACGCCACTTTGCAGCAGCCTATATTTATGAACGTGGTTCAATAGGAAGGGTTTGGGAATTTTTGGGTTTGGGCGCCCGGGCGGGCTGTCCATTCATACTACACAGGCATTATCCGCTAACCAGCGGACGGTATCCATTCCCATCCCTGGCGCAATTGTCATTGGGCATTAGTCATTGGTCATTAGTTCGCCGGCATAGCTAATGCCTGATTCCCATTCAGTTTAGCCAGAAATAGCCAATAGATATTCCAGATCTTTGGAAGAATCATTCGATTTTGGGATCACTTGTTCGCCCTGGCCTGTTGACCATCCAAAGTAATCGCAAATATCGTGATACAGCATAAATAACTGTTTATCCTTGTCAGTGATAGCGGAAGCGAATGCAAGGTTCCTGTTCAGTGGGTAGTAATGTTTTTCCATATTTATAAGGACGGACAACATCGAAAAACATTTTAAAAAAAAATGTAAGTATCGGGCTGAACCCTTTAATTCCTTACGCGGGCGATTGTTTTACAGTGTTTTGAGCAATAAACCTAAAACAGCAGCAAAAGCAATGATGTAAGGTTCTTGTATTTTTTTTGCATAGAGCAAAACCATAACTGCACTAACTCCAATTATCAATGTGGGAATATCGACAATTGAACGCAATCCAATTATAATTACTGAACCTACCAACGCCCCGATAACAGACGCGGTGATACCATCAACAAAGGTTTTGATACTTGCATTTTTGGCTATCTTTTTGAAGGATGGCGCTAATGCGACGACAAATAAGTAACATGGCAAAAAAGTAGCCAAAGCAGCTACACAAGCGCCCGGAAAACCTGCAACCAAATATCCGATGAAGCCAACAGTAATTACTACAGGCCCCGGGGTAATCATGGCTACGGCAACTGCGTCAACAAATTGTTTTTCGTTAAGCCAACCAAATTCTTTTACTACACCGCCATGAAGAAATGGAACAATTGCAAGGCCACTGCCAAATACAAATGCACCTGCTTTTAAAAAGAACCAGGCGATTTGCTGTAAAGTTTTGCCGTTGTAATTCCAGAAACCAACAGTGAGTAAAATTCCGGCAGGTGCAATGGTTGGCTTTTTGAGCCATCGAGGTGGCGCTTTAATGAGCATATAAAGTATACCACAGGCAAGAAACAGCAGAATTTGTTCTTTTTCGGTAACAACGGTAATAACAATACCGGCCGCATAAAACAACCACAAAAGCCATTTCGACTTAATAGCTGCCCATTCAAACTTACTAATGGATTTAATGGTCAGTTTATAGGCGCTCATGCTGATGATGCCGATTACCGCTGCCCCCACCCCATAAAACACTGCCTGCATCCATGCGAGGCCACCGTAAAGCTGGTAAGCCATGCCTAACAAAACGACCATGATAAAAGATGGCAACACAAAAGCCAGCCCGGCCAATGTTGCACCTATGAACCTGTAATGAACAAAGCCGATGTATATACCCAGTTGTGCCGCCAAAGGACCGGGAGCTAATTGTGCTAAGGCTAATCCTTCTTTATATTCTTCTTCCGTCAGCCAGGCTTTTTGTTCCACCAAATCACGGTGCATATACCCTACTAAGGCAACCGGGCCCCCAAATCCCCAAGTACCCAGCCTTAAAAAATATTTAGTGATATCAATTAAGCTATAGTTAGGTGCAGTACTGGCGTTTTGTTCTTCCATCGGTGCATTACATCTTCATGCCGCCCATTGAGTTTTTCTTACCTAATTGGTCCAATGCTGCACGGAATCCTTTGGCCAGGTCTAATGCGGGTCCGGCGCCTAAATAGTGCAGGAATATGATATGCGGGTCATCGCTTAACATGTGGCTATGAACAGCTACCACTTCAATATTGTGCTCACGCAGTGTTTTGATAACGGGGTTAACTTCGCCGGGCAACATGGCAATATCACCTGCTATTTGGGCGTTATCCTGCTTTCCTGCAAAAGATGCCCAGGTATTCAAGCCAATATTCGTGGTCATTTCAACGCCCATAACCATCACCTTAAGGTCGCTGCGCCCGATAGTGTATTTATAGGTTGGGCCATTTACCGTTCCGGTATATTTAACAATAGCGTCAAGGGCTGGTATATCAAAATTTTCCTTACCTGTAATTGCTGATGGAGCACCCGGAGCAGGTTGATTTGCCGGGGAAATTTTGCTGTCGCGGATGGTATCTGCATATCTTTTTGCAAGGTCGGTAATGCTGCCCATGCCGTGAATGTGCATATAAAATATGCGGGGCTCTTCGTAAAAAAAATGGTTATGAATAGCGCCTATCTCTAAACCATTTGCCTGTGCCGCTGATATTAACGGGTTTACTTCTTCCTGCAGCAATACCGTATCTCCCATTACCATAGCTGATTTGCCGTCAACAGATTTTTTAAATGAAACCCAACCGCCAAAACCAAAGGGAATCGGGATTGGTTCACCTTTAAGTTTCATTTTCAAATCATTCCGAGGCAATGGCGTGGTATACACCGATTCGGCCTCTTTATAACTGCCTTTTTTACCCAGGGCCGTATCTATAGCCGCCATTTCTTCGGCAGTTATGGGCGGGGTTTTGCTTAACGGCAAGGGCATTGCCGCTAATTTAGAAACGGGTAATAATAAGGTTGTTCCGAATAGTGCAGTGGCCTTTAAGGCTTGCCTGCGCGAGAATTTATTTGATTCCATAAGACTTTTGATGTTTCGGCAATACTATCAATTGATAGTTGCTGTAAATAGAACGGCTATTACTATTGGTATAAATTTTACTTTTTCGGTAAGTTTTTCCGGTAATCAGATGCCGTCATTCCCATCTGCTTTTTAAAGATCCGGTTAAAATGGCTTTGGTCCGAAAAGCCGGTGAGGTATGCTATTTCTGTTAAGGGATAAGATGTGGCTTCCAATAAATGGGTTGCCTTTTCAATGCGCAGTTTACGGATGTAATCACCAAAAGACAGGTTCTCAAAGTATTTAGAAAATTCGCGCGACAAATAAGAAGGATTAATTTCCAATTCTTGTGACACTTGTTGCAGGCTCAAACTCATATTGGTATCCAATTGGTCCTGTATCATTTCTTTTAGTTCCCTGGCCCATTCGGGTGCTTTTTTTGCATGGTTTTGTTTCAAATATTTATGGTAAACTTCCAATAGCATTTGCTCTACTGGCGCATCCTGGGTATGTTTTTGTTTATGTAAATATTTCGCCCAGGTATATAGCCCGTCATAAACTTTCATCCCTAATTCCAACAATTCATTGTCATCGGGGATATTTTTGGATAAGCCCAAAAATATAGCCGACAAGCCGGATGCCTGCGGTGCAAAATCATGCCGGTCAGTGTCCGCGCCGCGAACAATAGCGGCTATCCTGTCAAGTGCCACATCTTTAAGATGATGTTTCCTGATAAAATAATCGAAAGTGCATTGATCATCATAGTGGGTGTACTCCACTCCGGGCAAATCAAACGGGGTCGCATTTAATTCCGCTGCTTTTACGATTACCTGGTCGGCGGGAACATAGATAATTTCGGCGTCAGCATCAATAAAACGCTTTATTAGCCAGGGACAGGCAATGCGGTCGATCTTGGGATGCTCACGCGTGATCCATTTCATTTTCGATCAAAGTTAAAATTTGATATGTATCTTTACAGCGTTATGTTCCGGAAAATCATTTGCTATTTTTTGGCGAGCCTGTTTTTAGCTGGCAGCGTAATACTGCCTTTAGGCGATTTTTCTTTATTGCGCGACCTCCCGAAAATGTATCAAAATTATACCCAAATCACTTCACAGGAAGAAATAGGCATAGCCGACTTTATCGGGGATTATTTACTTCATGGGAAAGATATTTTTGGCCATAACGAACATGACAAGGTCCCGACTAAAGGGAATGAAATCCAGTTTCAGCACATGGCAGGTTCCTTAAACATCGTTTTTCAGGAATTTCCGCTCCCTTCATCAATAACACGAGAATCAATCGTTATACATCCGCTTTTCAACCAGTTGTTTCTAAAACCCGGCTTCGCCAATGAACTTTTCAGGCCGCCTCTCGCCTGATTTATCCAAATTCTTAAAATTCAATAACTCATTTCATTTGTTTATCCATTTTGCCATTGCTATGCGATGGCCCATGATTAATATTTACGTCCGTGAAGAAAATTTTCATGCTTATTTTATGTTCTTTATTATCCAATTGGATAATGGCCCAAAACACCTTTAAGGCTAAAGTTACCAGCTACCAAACCAAAGTTGCCCTCAAAGGCGCAACTGCAACTATACCCGATCTGAAAATGTCGGCAAGTGCCGACAGCAGCGGGTTAATCACCATCGATCATATCCCAAAAGGGAATTTTAAAATTGAGATTACTTATATCGGCTACGCTAAAAGTGAAAATATTTATACGTTCCCATTAAAAAACCCCAACCCGGTTTTTGAGATCAGCCTTGAGCCTGCATCTGGCGAACTATCCGAAGTAACCATACAGTCTACCAGGATGGATCAGAACCTGCGCGATATACCTACACGGATAGAGGCATTGCCTTTAGAAGAATTGGACGAGAAAAGCACCATGCGACCTGGCGATATCAAAATGTTATTGGGCGAAACGACTGGCATCCATGTGCAGCAAACGTCGGCGGTAAGCGCCAGCGCCAGTTTCAGGATACAAGGCCTGGATAGCCGCTACACCCAATTATTGCAGGATGGTATGCCGCTTTACTCCGGGTTTTCGGGCAATTTAAGTTTATTGCAGATCAGTCCGCTCGATTTAAAACAGGTAGAGTTTATAAAAGGCTCTGCATCTACTTTATATGGCGGCGGTGCAATTGCAGGTTTGGTGAACTTGATCAGCAAAACCCCGGAAAAAGAACCCGAGCTAACATTGCTGTTAAACGGTACAAGCGCCAAAGGAGCAGATGCAAGCATTTATTACAGTCAGAAATGGCAACATATAGGCACAACGATATTTGGTTCGTATAATTACAATGGAGCCTACGACCCGTCAAACACCGGCTTGACGGCTATCCCTCAAACCAACAGGTTTACCATTAACCCGAAAATATTTTTATACCTGGATGATCGTAACTCCGGCTGGTTTGGAGTGAATGCGACCAATGAAAACCGCCTTGGAGGAGATTTACAGGTGATATCCGGCAGGCCGGACAGCATCCATCAGTATTTTGAACGCAATAAAACGTTTAGGTTTTCGACCCAATTATCTTTTACCCATAAAATAGACGAAGAAAGCCGCGTCAATTTTAAAAATACCGTTGGCTATTTCGACAGGCAATTGGGCGAACCGGGCTTTGATTTTAAAGGAAAGCAACTGTCCTCGTTCAGCGAAATAAATTATGTTAAAAATGGAGAGAGAGTAAGCTGGGTTACCGGTGCAAATCTCACAACTGATAATTTTACAGCTCAACCGCCGCAAAATAGTTTATCCTATAACCTGACCACATTGGGAGCTTTTGTGCAAAACACATTTAAAGCTGCTGACTGGTTTTCTGTCGAAAGCGGGTTAAGACTGGATGACAATATCCCGGCGCCTGCCAAACCATCCGGCGGGCTTTTTATATTGCCCCGTATAAATGTGCTTTTTAAAATAAGCGATCATTTAACCAGCCGTATCGGCGGCGGTCTGGGTTATAAAATGCCAACTTTATTTAATGATCAAAGCGAACAGGACGGCTATCAAAATATCAAACCGCTAAATATTGGCACTACACAGGCTGAACAATCCTACGGTGCAAACGGCGATTTGAATTACCGGGGAGCATTTGACGACGAGGCTTTTATCAATATTAACCAGCTATTCTTTTATACTTACGTCGACAGGCCGTTGATCCTTCAAAATAACACTTTTATCACTGCACCGGGTCATCTTACCACACAAGGAGCAGAAACAAATATCAAACTGGTAATGGATGAACTGGCATTTTATCTCGGTTACACTTACACGGACACCAAACAGCATTTTAGCGGGTTAACAACTATCCAACCCCTAACCCCTAAAAATCAAATCAGCTTTGACTCAACTTACGAGATCGAAGGCAGTTTCCGTTTCGGCGCGGAAACTTTTTATACTGGTCCCCAGTTATTGAGTGATGGTAGTACTGGCAGGGGGTATATCACCTTTGGTTTGCTGGTTCAAAAAATGTGGAAACACCTTGATATTTTTGTTAATGCAGAAAATCTTACAGATCAAAGGCAAACCCGTTGGGGAAGCATTTATACCGGAAGTATTACCAACCCTGATTTTAAGGATGTTTACGCGCCGCTCGATGGCGCTGTGGTTAATGTCGGGATGCGGATCAAAATACTGAATAAATAATAATGTAAATTCGCTATTTCAATCGAAATGAAGAACAAATACCATTACAAAATACTGCCGCTCATTTTAATAGGGTTGATATCATTTACTGGTTGTCGCGGTCAAACTGAAAGCGGCAAACAATTTCTTACGCCCGAAAAAGAAATCCCCCTACCCAATGTTAAGGGCCGCATTGACCATATTGATATCGACATTAAAGGACAGGTAGCTTATATCGCAGCTTTAGGCAATAACACGCTGGAAATCGTCGACCTGAAAGCAGGTAAAGTGACCGGTACAATTACAGGGTTGGATGAACCGCAAGGAGTTGCCTACATTGCTAAACACCAGGAAATATTTATAGCCAATGGCGGCGCCGGTGAGTGTGGCTTTTATAATGCGTTGACTTTAAAAAAGACAGGCAGCATTAAATTTAATGACGACGCTGACGATGTACGTTATGATGCAGATGCCGACAAAATATATGTGGGCTATGGCAGCGGCGGGATTGCCATTATTGATGCGGCGAGCCATAAACAAACTGGTAACATCCTTTTACCTGCACACCCCGAATCCTTTCAATTGGATGCAAAAACCAATAAATTATGGGTTAACCTACCCGGCTCAGGTATGATTGGCGTAGCCGACCTGAAACAGTTAAAACTTACCGCCAAATGGTCAAAGATGTTTCCACGGTCAAACTTCCCGATGGCTTATGACGAAGCACAGCATAGGGTTATTGTAGGCTACCGTTTACCAGCAAAACTGGTAATTTACAATAGCGAAACGGGTCAAGAAATATTTAGCGCGTCTATGGCAGGTGATGCTGATGACTTGTATTGGGACAGAAATTCCAAAGAAATTTTTATCAGCGGCGGTGGTGGCGAGGTGAATATTTTTAAACAGGCAGGTAATACAACCTACAAGCAAATTGCCGATATCAAAACTCGTAGCGGCGCCCGTACATCCCTGCTTGTACCTGAACTGCATGTTTTCCTTATCGCTGCCCGAACCGAAGGTGAAAAGCAAGCGACCTTGCTGGTTTATAAGATAAAACCATAATATTTCAAAGAACGTTTGGGTTGATTTCGCAAACAACCTGGCTGGCCGTATATACAAATTTACGGGTAAGGGCTGGGTAAAGTGGTGACAGTGTTTTGGCAGACCCCTCCCGACCGTCTTTGCGAGGAACGAAGCAATCTCTGCGCAGGACAGTTAAAACCACGATTCAACATGACGGCACGTAAAGGCATCATCGATTTGCATGTGCAGAGATGGCCACGCTATCGCTCGCCATGACGTGCAGAGTGATTGCGTTAGGGGGTGAAGCGGATACCCGCCGTCGCTTTGGCTATGGCGGGCAATGCCGTGGCTAATGCCTCGTGCAGTATGAGCGAAAGACCCGACCCGCTTCTATCAGCGGGGAACGCCCATGCTTCGAGAACCTCAGCATAACATCTCCACAAAACTTTTCGGGCTACCGCTCCTTTTTCGTGATTTTACCCTAAATTTAGCATCCCGGTGAGGGGTGTACAAAATCCAATTTTCGAACCATGAGAATAGCAACTTATAATATAAACGGCATTGGGGCGCGGCTGCCGGTGCTGTTGCGCTGGCTGAACGAAACGGCGCCGGATGTGGTGTGCCTGCAGGAGCTGAAGGCGCCGCAGGAGAATTTCCCGGAGCAGGCCATCCGCGATGCGGGTTATAACGTGATTTGGCACGGGCAAAAGAGTTGGAACGGTGTGGCCATACTGGCGCGCGGCCTTGACATCAAGGAGCGCTGCCGCGTACTGCCCGGCGACCCGGAGGATGAGCACAGCCGCTATATTGAAGCGGAAGTGAACGGCATTATTGTAGGCGGCCTGTACCTGCCCAACGGCAACCCTGCACCAGGGCCAAAGTTCGACTATAAGCTGCGCTGGATGGAGCGATTGACCATTCATGCTGCCGAGCTGATGGCATCGGGCTTGCCCGTGGTGCTCACCGGCGACTATAACGTTATCCCTACCAACCTTGATGCCTACAAGGCAGAACGCTGGGTGAAGGATGCGCTGTTTCGGCCGGAAACGGTTGCTGCTTTTGAAAAGCTTATGGCGCAAGGCTGGACGGATGCCATCCGCAAGCTGCACCCCGGCCAGGTGATATACACTTACTGGGACTTCTTCCGCGATGCTTACGCCCGCGATGCCGGGATACGCATTGACCACTTCCTGCTGAGCCCGCAGTTGGATGCGCGCCTGAAAGCCGCCGGGGTGGACAGGAACGTTAGGGGATGGGAAAAGACGAGCGACCACGGCCCGGTTTGGGTCGAGCTGGCGGATTAGGGTTTGCCGTCGAGCCGCTCGGTTAGGCTGATGCTTACGTTATCGCCTTCCTGCTTATCGAGTATTTGCCGCATTTCGGCTTTTACGGGTAGCTTATGCGTGCCATCGCCCAATGCCATAAATGAGCTGCGGAACGGATGGCCGTCAATTGTACCCTGCACTTTCACCAAACCCCTGGTTTTGAAAAAGGCAACTGATTCGGGCCATATCACGTAAGTCCAGCCGCCTTTGCCGGGGCTTTTGAGCAGGGTAGCTGTAAATTGCTTGTTTAAAGTGCTCATGTTGCTGTATTTAAGGTAAATACAAACATACGACTATGCAAAAATAAACGAAAGTGTCGTTACCGACATTCTGCAGGGCTAATTGCGACAAAATCGGTAGTAATCGAAAAATGGAAGACAAAAAAGCCCAAAATCTTACGATTTCGGGCTTTCAATATTTTACACACGGCTGGACCGGGTCGGAACACGGCTCAAGTGGGGTCGAACACGGTTGGAACACGGCTCAACCGGGTCGGAACACGGCGCGATCGGGCTATAAATACGATTGCAGTATCCGGGCCTTTGAATTTTGGCGTAAACGCATCAAAGCCTTGTCTTTTATCTGGCGAACACGTTCGCGGGTAAGGCTGAACTTCTCGCCTATCTCCTCTAACGAATGCGGTGCTATGCTGCTTAAACCAAAAAACAGGGTCAATACCTCGCGCTCACGCTCGGCTAAAATACCCATAGAGCGTTTGATCTCCAGGGAAAGCGAGTCGGTTATCAACATGCTATCTGTCGCACCATCAGTGCTTTGCATTACGTCCAGCAGGGTGTTTTCTTCGCCTTCAACAAACGGCGCATCAAACGATATGTGACGCCCCGAATTGGAAAGTGAATCGGCTATCTTCTCTACAGAGGTTTCCAGGTCCACGGCCAGTTCTTCGGGCGTAGGTACACGCTCAAATTCCTGCTCCAGCTTGGATGATGCCTTGCGTATCTTGCTTAAAGTGCCTACCTGGTTTAAGGGCAAACGCACTATGCGGCTCTGGTCTGCCACAGCAGAAAGAATAGACTGGCGTATCCACCATACAGCGTAGGATATGAATTTGAAGCCCTTGGTCTCGTCAAAACGCTTTGCAGCTTTTATGAGGCCGAGGTTACCTTCGTTGATCAAATCGCCAAGTGTAAGTCCTTGATTTTGATACTGTTTAGCCACAGAAACCACGAAACGAAGGTTGGTTTTGGTTAAACGTTCCAAAGCTGCCTGGTCGCCTTCGCGTATCTTTTGGGCTAATATTACTTCTTCCTGAGCGGTTATCAGGTCAACCTTTGCTATCTCACTTAAGTACTTATCGAGTGATTGCGATTCCCGGTTGGTAATCGATTGGGTTATTTTAAGTTGTCTCATTTATCGGGCACAAAGGTAGTTAAAGAAATGTAGTCTGAACGTAAAGTATTTGTTAGGTTAGTTAGCTCTTCAGTTAATGGCTATATTGATGTGGAAACCTGCTAATTATGCTAAAAAATCATATTCGGGCCCAAATTGCATAAAACCTGTTTGTAATCTGCTGCAATTGAGGTGGTTGGGAAATAAAAGTCAAATACTCAATCCCCAATCCGGGGAAATAAATTCCTAATTGCATTTTACAATATACTAATAATCAAGCTCTTATAAATAATGGCATTATCCTTGCCTATTCTGTTGTGTCAAAAAAAATCACATCACGAAAAGCCTGGACTAATGAAAACACCAATACTACTACTGTTAACACTGCTTGCGTTGGCCGCCTGTAAAAAAGAAGCAGTAGTTATTCCTGAAGCCGCTCCATTAAAATTTGCTAATGTAGCTGATATTAAAAAGGATACCATTCCGGAGGGAGCCGCTTTCAAAATACAATTAGTAAAGGACGAGTCCGATTACGATGAGACTATGTTTATATTTCACAAAACGTCAACATTAGCCTTTGATTTTAATGCGGACGCAGCTTATTTCCCGGGTTATGGAGCTGAGAGCCTGTCAAGCATTTCAAGTGACGGCCAGGATTTAGCCATATACAATTTACCTTACAGGCATAATATGGCTATTGGTTTAGATGTAAACATGAGGTCGGACGGTGCATATTCATTTGCAATCAGTTACGAGAGAAAGATTCCGGCAAATATTCAAATTTGGGTCAGGGATAATTACAGCAAGGATAGTGTGGACGTTTCCGCTAAGAATTACCGTTTTAATGTGATTAAAGCCGATTCCAGTTCCTTCGGTAATAAAAGATTTAAACTCGTTATAAAAAATACCGACCTACAATAAGCAATCCCCCAAATTAAACTATTATAACACCCAAAAAGCCCTTAGCCCCCGCTAAGGGTTCTTTGTTTTAAATCAGATTCTGTTCAAGATAACGTCTAACTGTTAAATTGTCTTAGGTGGTGGTCAATATGTTTATAAGCTAAACATCCGATCTGCTCTTTCGTCATTTCTCCGAAAAAAGGATGTATAAAACCAGGGTTTGAAGAATTTGCATTTTGCTCAATTAACGCAATCCATCTTTCTCTTTCAGAAGCTACGTCACCGCTTAGCTCTTTTACCTTGAGTTCGGGACTTGTGGGTGTGCTCCGTCTTAAAGGGCTCTCGTCTTTCAGCAGGCCTTTCAAAGCCATCTTTCCGAACAAGCGGCCAATAAATGCCTGTTTACACATTATCTCACCGGATATCATTTCTTCCCATCTTATGCAATGTTCAACCATCTGGTAAACATTCATTTTGCCCCATTGGGCCCTGCTATTTTCATCAAGCGTTTTAATCCTGCCAATCAACGCGTCTCTTGTTGCTTTGTCGAATATTGTTTTCATAGTTCCTGGCGGTTTTGGTAAAACAAAACTATGATTTATAACCTGATATTAAAGGCCGGTTTTAGACAAATAACAGGGCGGATTGCGGCAAGGCACATTTATCCGTTGAACCTTTTTGATTAGATTTGTTTAGGTAATAAAAAGCCGAAATGGACCGTCAATCCCGGATTGTTCTCCGTGAGCGGAGTACCCTTCCCACCTACTGGCTCACCCGTTTTATGATCCTGCGCCTGCTGGGGATTGTTTATGCTGTCGCTTTTCTTGTCGCCATCAACCAGCTCGTTCCTTTGATAGGTTCAAACGGGCTGCTTCCTGTTGGGAGTTACTTAAACCAGGTAAGCGCCGCCCTGGGCTCAGCCGGGGCCGGCTTTATGCGGCTGCCATCCGTATTTTGGCTCTGGCATTCTGATACAGCACTCCTCACTGTAGCCTGGATAGGTTTTGTGCTTTCACTCGTCGTCGTGGTAGGCTATGCCAATGCGCCGCTGCTTGGAGTGCTTTGGTTCCTTTATATGTCCATTGTTCACGCCGGGCAGGACTGGTACGGCTACGGCTGGGAAATTCAACTGACCGAAACCGGCTTCCTCGCTATATTTCTCTGCCCCTTCCTGGATATGCGCCCATTTCCTAAACGCGCCCCTTCAACAATCATCATCGTTTTGTTCCGATGGCTCATTTTTCGGATGATGCTCGGATCAGGATTGATCAAGTTGCGCGGCGACAAAATATGGCGCGACGGCACAGCCCTTTACTACCATTTCGAAACACAGCCCATTCCCGGTCCATTTAGCAGGTGGTTCCATTTTTTGCCACATGTTGTGCTGAAGGTGGGTGTTTGGTTTAACTGGCTGTCCGAAATGGTGGCCCCATGGTTCATATTCTGGCCGCGGATTGGCCGGCATATTGCAGGAGTAATCATCATATTGCTGCAAATCGTACTCATCTTCAGCGGCAACCTGTCCTTTTTAAACTGGCTCACCATTGTTCCGGCACTCGCTTGTTTTGATGACGGCTTTTGGGCAAAATTGCTTCCGCGACGCCTTGTTCGTAAAGCCGAAACCGCTGCCGGCAATGCACCGGAAGAATCCGTTACCCGGTTAACCATGATTTGGATAGTTGCCTCGCTTATCGCGATCCTCAGCATACAGCCGGTATTGAATATGCTATCGCCGGGGCAGGTGATGAACACTTCCTTCGACCCGTTTGACCTCGTTAATACCTATGGCGCATTTGGTACCGTAGGGCAGGAACGCCTGAACGTCGTTTTCGAAGGTACAATGGACGATACTACCGGCAACAAAGCCAACTGGAAACCCTATATCTACAAGGATTTGCCCGTGCTTTTGGATAAAATGCCACCGCAAATAGCTCCTTACCAGCCGCACCTCGACTGGCAAATGTGGTTCGCCGCCATGAGTACTGCCGACCAATACCCCTGGACCTATAACCTGGTTTGGAAGCTGCTGCATAACGACCCCGGCGCAGTGGGCATGTTTGGCGGCAATCCCTTTCCCAGCCAACCACCGCGTTATATTCGCGCAGTGCTGTACCGCTACCATTTCGCCAAACCCGGCAACCCGAAGAGGCTTTACTGGACGCGAGAACGCATCGGCGATTGGATACCCGCTGTTTCGGAGAATGACCCGCAGCTGATTAAATTTTTGCAGTATGAAGGGTGGGTGAAGTGATGAGACTAGTTCCCTCGCAGGGTCTCATACCGGAAGACCCTGCAAAGACAAAAGCCGCCATTTTATTTATCAACATTCACCCCCGCCTGCTCATACCAGCGTTTGGAATTAACCCCCATGATGATGAGCCAGAACTGCAGCGGCACCTCGGCCAAACCTGATGCGACAGCAATAACCGGGAATATGCTGTTGGCAAATTGCGGGAAAATATAGGTCATCCATCCCAGGCCATCGATCATCAGCAAAATTCCGATGATGCGCGGCATAAAGCGTGATTTGGCTATGAGGTAACCGCTCAAAACGCACCATAGTCCAAAAAACACCAGGTCGACCTCAAAGGCATAATTATTCAATTTCAGGAAGAACATCATCAACTCCTGTAATTGGGCATTTGAAAAAGCACTCGATGTGCCGCCATGCTGCAAAACAATCATTGGTGCAGCATACAATATTGCCGTAACCGCCTGCATGGCTGCGCACACTATAACGGTAAATGCTGCAAAACGCGCTATACTGTTGTTAACGGGTTTAAACAGCTCGTAAAAAAGATATCCCCAGGCAACATGAAAGACGGCACCCAGAACAGATATGGCAAAACCGAACCAGAACATTTGCTGGTGGCCCAGGAGGTTCGCCGCCGTTGCAGCCGCGTTTCCGGCCACGACAAGCTTACCCAGGATACCGACCTGCCCGCTGGCAGAAAGCAAACCTTCGAAAAATTCACAGATACCAGCTATCCTGGCCTTTGCGCGCGGCGTCATCCCGGCGACGCGCCCTGCTATTGCTGTTGTACTCATATGCTTATGTGAAAAAAGAAATGATCAGTGCACAGATGCAAGGCCCAAATTCAATACCCTTATTATAAGATATTTACATCGCAAAATAGACTAACAGGCAGGTGTTTTGTTACAGCGAATTTAAAAAATGCGGGGAATGATGAGAGCCCATGTGAGCGTAAAAAACCACATTCCTATTATAAGTTGTGTTACTGCCCGGGCAGTGAGCCTTTCGGGAGTGTTTTTTTAAGTATCTTGCAATAGCTGTTTTAGCAACCATTTTTAAGTAATGAGTGATTTTATCAGATCGGTTAAAAGAACTATAAAAAGGCCATATATTGGGATATTACAAATACCCGCCGTGTCTGCCTGAAACTTAACAAATGAATACCTGATACCTTAATGCGTTGTTCTGAATGAAAAAAGTACTGATCATTTATAAATTTCTGCCGCAGTATAGAGTAGATTTTTATGAAGAATTGAAGAGCAAACTTCTTAAGCATGATATAGAGTTACAATTGATCTACGGCAAATCAAACGATACAGATGCCTTAAAAAAAGACGAAGTTGAAATTGAATGGGCAAAATACATTCCAAATCGCCGGTATTATATTTTTGGAATAGAGATACTGGTACAGCCCTGCCTCAGTCACCTGAAGGATAAAGACCTGGTAATTGTGCAACCCGAGAATAAATTACTACTAAATTACTACCTGATGTTTGCCAGGCATTTTTCTAAATACAAATTTGCATTCTGGGGGCATGTATATAATATGCAGGATAGTCCGGATAGCTTCAGAAATATAATTAAGATGCTTTTTATTCATAGATGCGACTGGTGGTTTGGGTACACAAAGAGTGCTAAAGATTTTTTAATTAAAAAAAGGTATCCTGAAAATAGGATAACAGCTGTGCAGAATGCAATAGATACGCTTCGCCTGATAGCGTATTATAGTGAGATTGGCACTTCAGAAATAAATAATTTGAAGGCACAACTCCGCATTACGGGATCAAACGTCGCGATATATTGCGGAGGCATGTATCCTGGTAAGTACCTGGATTTTATATTGCAAACATGTGATCGCATTAAAAAGGAGATACCCGACTTTCATATGCTGTTTTTAGGATCGGGAGTTGAATCCTATAAAGTAGTAAAAGCAGCCGAAGCTTGTGATTGGATACATTATATTGGACCCAAATTTGGAATGGATCGCGTCATCTACTTTAAGATTTCGGCAATTCAACTCATGCCGGGAATAGTTGGGCTCTGTGTACTGGACTCGTTTGCAATGGAAACGCCGATAATTACAACAGAGCACCCCTTCCATAGCCCCGAGATAGATTATCTCGAAAATGGGATAAATGGAATTATTACAACACACGATCCGGAGGATTATTTACGATCCATCGTTGATATTTTAATAACCAAAAAATATATTGATTTGGCAGAAGGGGGTAAAGCAGCTGCTGAAAAATATACTGTGGAAAACATGGCCGAAAATTTTAAAAATGGGATATTGTCATGCCTGAACTTGCCTGCGTGATGGTTAAATAATATCTCAAATATTGTAACTATATTGTTCGTCAAAAAAACCAATTCGATTTTTTTTGTATTATTGATAAAAGTAAACCTAAACAATATCACAAAGAGAAGAATTTTTTACATCCATGTTTAACGTGAAGAAAGGCAAAAAGAAAAGAATTATTTTAATATGTGCGGGTGGGGGGCATTTTAATGAAATAATGCAGTTGGAGGAAATGTTTGTAAAATATGATTATTTACTGATCACCGAGAGAACGCCCTTAATGTCCGCATTTAAGGATTCATATAATATATGTTTCCTTAAGCCGCGCCCCATGGGCAAAAAACGCCGCCTGCTTTTTTTTGTATCGGTTGTGATCAATTTCTATCAATCTATAAAACTGCTATTTAAACACTATCCGAAAGTAATTATTACAACAGGTGGCCCTACAGCTGCGCCAATGTGCTTTTTTGGGTAAATTATTGGGTGTAAAAATAGTATTTATTCTATCGTACGCGCGTATTAATTCAAAAGCTCTAACGGCTGATATTGTTTACCCGGTTGTTGACAAATTTATTATACAATGGCAGGATGTTAAACATTATTATGCAAAAGGAATTTTTTTGGGAGGCATATATTAAATGATTTTGGTTTTATTGGGGACTTTTGTTACCCCGTTCGAAAGGCCACTGATCGAAATTGAAAAGCTGTGTGAGGCCGGTACAATTGCTGAAGAAGTTATTGTGCAGAGCGGCCACACAATTATGACCAGTCAATACATGGTTATGAGGCCGTTTATTGATCCCAAAGAGTTAACGGAGTTATGCAGAGAAGCAAGAATCGTCATCTCTCATGCAGGTGCAGCTTCGTTAATTGGAGCCATACAACTCGGCAAGAAAGTGATCGCGATAGCGCGGCTATCCAAATATGGTGAACACGTTGATGATCATCAACTTGAAATTTTAGAAAAATTTGCTACACTAAATTACTTTTTGCCGTGGCGGGAAAATGTTGCTTTAGATTCACTGCTAAACGAGATCGATGATTTTACGCCCGCAGCTTTCGTTTCGAACAAACCAAGGATAATGAATTACTTAGCGGATTATATCGATTCATTATAGC
>Ga0207155_1060_pt1 | contig 27729 bp, 26 predicted proteins | sample Alteio_BWMinHeat_26_FD_153515 | JGI IMG/M metagenome (GOLD analysis project Ga0207155, IMG submission 153515) | Enriched cells from forest soil in Barre Woods Harvard Forest LTER site, Petersham, Massachusetts, United States -... | ecosystem: Environmental > Terrestrial > Soil > Temperate forest >... | reverse complement strand
AATGTTTGGGATCGAAGCCGGGATACTTTCACAAGAAGAGTATTGGAGCATTATTCATCCCGATGAGATTGAAGACAAAATAAAACGAGATAGGCTGTTCCTTCAGTCCGACCGAGTGGACTATCACGACGAGTATCGAATTGTAAGGCCAATCGATCATGAAATCAGATATATTAAATCTCAAGGAATTCTTTTTCGCGACAAACAAGGGAATCCACAGAAAGGGGTCTCAGTGGCGTTCGATCAAACATCAGAAAAGCTCGCACAAAAAAACCTCCAACTAAAGAGTTTCACCATTGAACATTCCTCTGACCCCATTTTCTGGATACGCCCCGACGGTTCATTTGCAGATGTTAACCCGGCCGCATATCAATCATTGGGTTATTCATTAGAAGAAATTCTTTCTTTGAAGGTTCCAGACATAGACTTTAATTATGACAAGGAAGTTTGGCCGTTGCATTGGCAGGAACTGCGGGAAAAAAGGGCCATGAAATTTCCCAGCACTCAACGGAAGAAAGACGGAACCTCCATAGACGTAGAGATCATTGCCAACTACATTATTTTTGAGGGGCAGGAGTTTAATTGCGCAATTATACGCGATGTCACTGAACGCAAAAAGTCTGAAGCCGCCCTGTTACTGCAATTTGAGGAGCTACAGAAGATAAACCACGAACTTGATCGTTTTGTCTACAGCGTATCACATGATCTAAGGGCACCGCTGGCATCGCTCCTAGGCCTGATCAATATTGCCGAATTGGAAAAACCTTCTCCTGCTTTCCAATCCTATCTTTTGATGATGCGCCAAAGCATTAATCGCTTGGATCGATTCATAAGGGACATACTTGACTACTCGCGCAATGCGAGACAGGAGGTTCGATTTGAAAAAATTGATTTCAATGACATGATCACTGAAGCACAAAATAACTTAGGATTGATCAGTGGGTTTGAGCGACTGAAAATGGAAGTAAACCTTTTCGAGGAAGCGGCTTTTTATTCTGATCGTTCGAGGATAGGAATCCTTTTGAACAACCTATTTTCTAACGCCATTAAATATCAAGACGTCCGAAAAAATTCATCCTTCCTTATTATTGATATTGTGAGCACATCAACGGAAGCGATCATTAAGTTCAGTGACAATGGTATCGGAATTGAGAAGAGCCACATGAGTAAAATTTTCGAAATGTTTTACAGAGCCACTGAAGAGGCTAAAGGTTCTGGTCTCGGGCTTTATATCGCAAAGGAAACAGTTGCAAAATTAAAAGGGGACATCACTGTTCAATCTGAACTGAGCAAGGGCACAACTTTTGAGATACGCATCCCTAACTCAACCAATACCGAGATTCAGAATAATTAACTCTTCCACTTAGTTGACTTAAATGTCGATAGCGATGAGCGAGAGCAATTACTCGCGAAAAATATTATCGTGTTTCGTCGCGCGTAAGGTCAGCGCATTAATTCGAAGACTAACAATAGGGGAGGCCTTGAAAACTTTCACAGGTGGGGAAGAGCCTATTATAATAATAACAGACGGAGGTCCTGAAAACTCCTTAAAGGAATATCTTGATTCCTTGCCGGTTCCAATTACGCATCAAAAGACGTTGCTCGATACTGTCGGCGCAAGCTGTTTCATCCTGTCTTAAATCTAAAGTGAACCAAATTCCGTCTGAAGCTAGCCGAATTCTATTTCATGTCTACCATTCTCTAATTATCGGTTGCTAGAGAACCTGGGAGACCGTTAATTCAGGAGCCAAAGTGAATGAGCCATTATTGGTTAGATTCTCAACTTAAACACACATATTATGAAACTCGCAATTATTTTTTCCATTTGCATAATGTTTAGTTTTGCAGCCCAGAGTCAGTCGAAAGCGACTTGTAAGAATCCTAAAGGTGCCTGGTTAAATACTATAGGCTCTACGATGACAATAAAAAATTATAATACTTCTTCAGGAAGTATTGATGGAATTTATGAAACGCCGTCTTTACCTGGGCAAATCTTTCCACTTGTTGGATGGGTCAATGAACTTCCTGCCGTCGTTGGTAAAAGTAATACAGTGGCCATTTCATTTTCGGTAAGGTGGGGTAAGGTCGGTTCTATTACTTCCTGGACTTGCACATGTGCCAATAATACAATACGTGCCCCATGGCATTTAGTAAGCCCAGTGACGCAATTTTCTTGGGATCATTTTCTGACAGACTTAGACGTATTCCAACCCAAATAAAAATCTTTCCAAGTCCTGGATACTTGGTTTATCCAAGAGGCCTGGTTCGATCACTAAAATAAATCCCGATTAGAAAACGCCAGCTTGTGTTCCTTAAATGGAACATCGGAAGCATAAAAAGCGGGGAATTATCCTGGCAACTCTGAATAAATGTTTCCTTTCAGTTATTCCTAAGGTACCTTACTAAATCGTTCATTTCTAGTGTGGTAATGACTTCAGGGAATCTATCCTTGATTGTTTGATATAACCATAATCCATAGACCGACTTAGCACGTATTGCGTGGCAGTGGCCAGTCCAAGCATTAGAAATGCTTCCAGTTTTGTGCTCTGATACTACTGAGCAATAACCGCCACAATGGTATCGGGCAAAGCAAGATGAGCAGGGTTGCCTGGTATCTACATCTACCATAGTAGCTATCGAGTCGAGGTGTGCCCTCGAAACATCCGTTTGTTCCTTTTTAAATGTTCCCATAGATCTGGTTCCTGTCATGGGGAAACCGTGGCATGGATTGACTTTACCGTTAGGGCCAACTGAAATGAGCCTGTTGCCCACACTACACGAGCGATGAGCAAAAGAGACTTTTCTTGTAGATTCAAATGAAGAATGAAAGACATTGAGAAGATTTTGAATAGATTTCAAAAATAAGCCCTGCTCTAAGCGCTTTATTATTTCCATGCTCACTCCCTTGTACTCCTCAATTATGTCATTGGCCATTTTTATTTCTTGTTCTTCCGATAATTTATATGAGCTACTGCACTGCGGCGTCTCCATCCGCACTACAATCGGCACTTCAGGAAACCATTTTTCCATTTCATCAACCAGTTGTACTATCGTTTTTGCGCCCGGCTTATATACTGCCAGCACGTGTGTGTCTATATTTCCGTAGCGCATCATTTCATCAAAGTTCTTTTTGATCCTATGAAAAGAACCTTTGCCACTTGGGTAAATTCTCACGGCATCATGCAACTCTGGTGGGCCATCCACACTCAACTGAACACCCATTTTGTATTTGCTAAAGGTGTTCAATATTCTCTCGTTTACTATAGTACCATTAGTTACCACTTTAAAGAAGCTTTTAACACCCCGCTCGTTACAAAATGCCTGGATATACTCGGCTGACTGTTCCATTATGTCTGGAAAAAGTAATGGTTCACCTCCATAATACAATACTTCAAATGAGTCGAGATCATCAAACGTCTGGAACATCCATTGCACAGCTTGCTGTATGACTTCCATGGTGATCACTTTACTTTTGATAGGAGCAGAGGAGCCAGACAAAAAATTACCTTGGCCAACGGCGCAATAGGAACAGGCAAGATTACAGCCATGCACCATCTCAAGTTGAAGCCCTACTAGTTTTGATTTCTTTGTTCGTGAGTTGGCTGTAGGTAGCGATCTCGAAATTTCAAATGGATGAGAATCCACTTTTGCCTGAGTAGGAGAGAAATAAAACTTATCCCCGTGCGCTTCCAATTCATAAACTTCATCACTCCATTTTTTGAATGGCATTTCATTGATAGCTTTTGTTTGAACCATAAAATCAGTCGTTAGTGTTGTATTAAATCTGAAAGAAAACTAAAATGCCCGTGCAGTGCGCTTAAAGATTGTGGGCATGATAAGACAGCTTGCTTGTAGTAGTTAATTGTTTGCAAACGGAGTTTCTCCTTTTTCCCTGAGAGGTCGCCATTAGCAGAAGCTAATTCCGTAAGCACATATGACTGCCGGCCTGCTCGCAAATCCACATCGGCATCGATCAGATCATCAAAAAGCTGAACCCCGTTAAAATAATATGTCAAACATTTTTCGGCTTCGGCAACATCATAAGGAACTAGATTACATGTTAGGTCTATAGCGAAAAAAAATATCTCATGCTTCATGCGCGACAATCTTTCATGATCGGTTGCACTTAATGAAATATTTTTCTTGCCCTCTTCTTTTAGTTCTTCATGTGCCGCACGAATAAATTCAGTAAACCGCCGGCTCCATTTGCTATGAAGGTCTTTATCGAATTCAGTCATAAGTTCTTGGAAATGCGCAAGGCCAGTGAAAAGATCCAGTACTTTTTTTGAATCGATCGTGGTGTCGCCATCGATCAGTCTATCCATACCAATACAAGCATCACACATCAAAGAATAAATAACCGTTATTCGGGTTTGATCTTGGCGCGACACTCCTTCATTTGCTATAAGCACAGGGAGCAGTGTAAACATAGGCGAGGTGACGATTCCGTTGCTTAACTTTAAACTCCTTCTACATTTTTCAGCTTCCAACAAGCAGTCGCAGTATTGGCTCATCAAAATTCCCAAGTATGTGCTTAGTATTCTGTCCCGTTCAGAATTTAATGTATTCAAAGCTCCTGAGAAAAGATTCTTGACATAACGAGGTTTTCGCTTATGGAATTTCATATTCTCAACTACCCGAGTGGAACGATCTGAAAGTTTAATCCCCAGTTGGCCAATGACCTCCGTAGGATTGGACTCGAACTCTTGCGAGAGAGCCGGATTCGTAGAGAGTGTTTCTATTAACCGATTAATTTCCCCATTCATAAACTTAACTTTTATAATGAAAGCCAAATACACAACAACAAGTAACACCATCTTTGTCTCCACGGAAAACTGCTTCTGATATCCTTTCTTTTCTCTTTTCTGAAGTTTGCATGAGTAATGCACTTTTCGAACATTCACTTAATTCTACACCAAAGTCAGTAAGGCATTGAATGGGGTCGTGCGCCATATAGGCAGCAATAGCTTTATCAGTAGCTAATAATTCCAACAAGTCTGAAAATGTTAATTCCTTTTTTTTCATCTTTTATTCGCAGTCACTTGAAATGGAAATGGCCAAGCTTATTAACTTTTCAAGAGTATTCCATAACTAATACCAGTTTCATAGCTTGAAGTGTGAATAATAGAGCCCGATCACAGTATAGATGGGCTCTATTATTGAAATTAGTTACAAGAGTAACCGGCGAACGAGCAGCTGGTACCTTCCACATTTTTCGAGGCTGCAAATTCAGCGAGTTTTTCTTTTGCTTCTTTCGAAAGATGAATGCCGTGCTTTTCTAAGGTGGCAACAGGATTCAAGTCGAGTTCCTCCGAAAGTTTTTTGTTCGAGATCAGTTTGCTGATCAATTCGGTTAGTTCTTTTTGAGAATTCATAGTTGTTAAATTTAAGTTTGTTAATTAATGAAATTGTAATCCAAGATTCTTTTTACCAGCCCTTGATCGGGCAGCATACATTCTGATTTGCCAAACCATTGGTAGCGTTTGGACGCCGCATAATCGTACAATTTATTTCGAAAGAAAGATGGAAGTAGTTTGAGCAGGCCGAGTAAAATCCATCCTTTTCCCAATTGCATTGTAGCGTTAAGCGCTGCATCGGATCGAACGTATGCTTTTGATTTATCAATAAGTACCATCGTGCTGAGATTTTGCGCGCGAACATCGTATTTGCGAAGCAGCTCTTGGCCAACGTGAGATTGTAATGAGGCAAAATAAAACTTAAGTTTCCTGTCTCGTTTCGCTACAAACTGCACAAATCCATTGCACAGGTTACACTCGCCATCAACAAGAATGATCTTGTCTCTAGTGTCAATTAATTCCATTTCAGAAGCCATAGCTCAATTTGTTGATTGGTGAAGAAAATAGCAGGATACGTTGCCAAAAAAGCCCACAAAAAAGAATTGAGCCCCATGATCACTGCATTGAGCAAGTGAAAAATGGCACCCCACGCGATGATGAAGATTGCCCAATGTGCGGGCAAGAACAAAACAATGGGAAAAATTACTTCCATTGTAATTACAGACCAGCACAAGAAATATCCAAGTTTTGTTTTCCCTCTTAGATAATTATATACGAGCTGAGAACCGTATGTTCTTGTTCTGAAAATATCAGTTACGGCGGTGCCATCTCTCCATTTTGGAGAAACAAGTTTAGAAACTCCTGCTGCGAAATAGGAAAAGCAAGCTTGCGCCGTAATGAAGAAGAGCCCTATACTCATCACTGCCTGGTCTACGAATGACATCGTACAAATTACCAACACCACCAAAATGATGTTGTTCATTTGGTCCGATCCATCGCTACCATAAAAGCTGTTTATATTCGTGATCAGATACGAACCTGCCAGTGCAAACACGGCCGCCATCCAAGGTACACTTCGAATAGTCAGGAATTGCAAGCTCACTACCAACAACATTCTAACCACCAATATTGCCTTCATGCCATTGGCGCTAAAAAGATGCGCGAACAATTTATTGTGCATCATGCCCGATGACCATCGCAATTGAATGATATCCCACGTGTTGAGCCCATATGGAGCAAACAATTGAGTGGACACAAGAAATTCCATAGAGCTGATAAACAAGCCTATCGAGAAAAACAAAACGATAGAATAATAGGTAAGTTCTGTTGTAAGCATATCGTAGTTTTTAAATAGTGTTAATAGACCGCGTAACTGGATGTTCCGGCGATAGAAGAATAAGTGCTGGATGTACATTCTCCACAAACCCTTCAGACTCGGCAAGCATGAACTGCCTGCTTATTGAATCTGAGCTATTGTTGTCTAGACTGCCAACAAAATTGAGCACCAGGAGATAAGATAAAGTCACCATGATGCTATTTGGATTTGTTTTGACTTCAGGCATTATGTCAATAAGGCTTTGAATAACATCAGAAAGAATTTTGTTTCGCCTCTTTGCGGGATTCCACAAAAAAGACCAAAAGCTTCTCCCGGCATTCATCTCAACTTCAAACCAGTCACTTCTGGTACCTTTATCGTCTTTCTCCCGATAGAGAAGGTGATAGTCTTTTGTACCTGGATTAGGAGCAAAGAACGTCCAAAGAGGAATTAGTGTGAGGACATCGTGCGCTTTTATCCATTGACTCAGTCTGTTTTTTTTGAACTGACATATCGCTGTAAGTATCATCCAACTTACAAATACTATAATCAGTATCGCTTTGTAGAAGAAAAGGAAAGAGTTGTCCATTTTATAAAATATTTTGGAATCAAATCAGGCAAGGCTGTCTCAAAGAAGTTTGTGAAGTCATTGAGGTATCCAACTATCCACCGATAAAATTCACATTACTGTCTTTGAGCAGCCAGCCGTAACTGTATTTTTTTTTGAGTCATTTAGGAAACCTGCTTTCTGATTTCCTTCAAAGTCTCCAGGTCTAATTCACCGTTGTGATTCAAGATTTTTGAGATATGCTTCTCGGCTGCGATTGCCCCACCGATCAAATAAGTGGCAACGTTCAGTACAGCCGGTACATATTTGGTCGCCTTTGTTACTATATTCGTAGCTCGCGTGACTGCTGTGATGAATGCTAAATCTTCTCCCGCTCCAAATTTTACTTTCTGATCACCTTCTTCAATTGAGGAGATCAGCAAATCAAGAGCTGCTAATTCAGTTTTACTGAGTTTTAATTTTTCCATTGTTTAGTTTGTTAAGTACCTACTCTTTTTTAAAAAGGCTTTTCGGTTTCCGCCCTCCGGCTAACTACTGAACCGGTCAGTGCGTTTTTTTGAGTGGCTTGCCCCACTTGTCAAATGCATTTGAGACAGTAAAGGTGAACCGTCGATTGATTTCTTAACAGATGAGAAATGCCTTATTTGAAAAATGGATACTTGTACTAAACCACTAGTGATTAAAAGGTTGGGAGGGGATATAAATACCTGATTATGTTTTTTTTCACCGGTAAAAATATCTGATTTTGCCAGCGGCGTTCTTTTATGTTTTGTCAATACCATATACTTGCCTAACCAAAAATCAGACTACAATGAAAAAAATAATTTATGGATGCATTTGTGGATTGGCCTTAAGTACATGCACAAGTAAAGACTCTTCTTCTAACACAGAAGAAACAACTCAGGACTCCACTTCGCAGACTAGCAAGGGGGTCTATTATGCTATCGATAGTGCGACGGCTTCTCAGTACATGAAGAGTTACCAGACATTGCTTAAGAAAATGCCTGAAACTTTGCCATCCTCTTTCACAATGCACATGGGCGATCTGACGAGTGCTGTTGGATACGGAAAATTCAAGTACATCCGTATCTCGTTGGGAAAAGACACTGTAAACAATGTTTTTCACGTCCTTCTTTCGGGGGTGAGTGAAAATGGTACCAAACTTTGCAGCAGTGAACCCACTGTCGGGAAAACTGTTTACTTCAAGGGAGAGCATATTCATGGATGTCCGCTCAAAGTATTAGGAACAGACTCTGGTCCTTATGCGCTTGATTTTTCTAGTCCATGTCCAACCACATGTCCGGAATGAGTGAAGGTTATTTGATAGCAATGATCGCCATCTCATTACCTGTTTTGGCGGTTTTTGGTTATGGTATAAAGATGTTCAAGTATTCTCCAGATGAATTAAAACCTTTTTTCTATTTTATTTTTCTATCTGGAATAATCGAGTTCGGATCCAAAATTCTTTGGTTTCTAAAACTAAATAATTTACCATTTCTGCACTTGTATGTGCTGCTCGGCTTTTATTTTTTATCAAGGTTTTACCAGCAAATGCTTGACGGCTTTATTGACAAATGGCTGATCAACTTAATGCTATACTTGTTTACAGCCTTTACCGTAATTAATTCAACCTTCATTCAACCCATTACAACTTTTAATTCCTTTGCCGTAATTTCTGAGTCAGTCTTTGTAGTTATTCTCTCGCTATTAACCTTCATGGTTATGCTGGAAGATGTAGTAAAAAAAAAGAAAATTAAATTGGCCAGGAGTATGAACTGGATCAATTCAGGGTTATTCATCTATTACTCTTCCAGCTTGCTAATCTATTATTTGAATAGCTTTCTTTTTCCTGACCAAAGCTTCAGAGTTTTTTCTCGTGAATTCCATTTTCAGACCTGGGTTCTGCACGGCTTCTTTCTTTTGGTTATGAATTTTTGTTTTTACCTTGGTTTACGATTTATGCCAAGACAACAATGAAGCAAGAGCCAAATTTTATCACTCTGCTTTTACCTTTTGCTTTAATCGTATTCCTTATTTCAGTGGGAGTGATCTTATTGTATCAGCAGTTTCGCAAAAATCTTTACAAGCGTGAGCTCGAGCAAAGAACCCTGGAGGGAAAACACCAAAACGAACTGCTCAAAGCAAGTTTAGAGGCACACGAAGAAGAAAGAAACCGGATCGCAAGAGATATGCACGATGAACTCGGTGCGGTGCTCTCCATTGCCAGAATGCAGGTAATCCAAATTGAACGGCAAACCAATGACCCGAATCTAAAAACTAACCTGAAAGAGATCAAAGAGACTGCTGAATCTGCACTATCAAGCATGCGGAGATTAACCCATCAACTGATGCCACCATTGCTTGATGAATTCGGTATGATAAAAGCACTTGAGTCAGTAGTAGAAAAGATAAACTGTTCCTGCGAACTGTCTATTGACCTGATTGTTTCCGAAGACTTTCCTCGAACATCGAGAGTGACCGAACTTGCTATTTACCGAGTAGCAATGGAATTAATCAATAATACCCTCAAGCACGCCAAAGCCAAACGAACTCAGATCATTTTTTCCGTAGCCGACTCTCATATTCAACTCTTTTATAAGGATGATGGAATTGGTCTGCCGAAAGAGTTTGCTCCTGGTCTGGGACTAAGAAACATAGAGGCAAGGATCAATTCAGTAAATGGAAAAATTCATATTGATGGCGAGCAGGGCAAAGGTTTCTACGCAGATATTAAAGTTCCCATGTGACTTATAAAATCGCATGGAAAAGATACTCGTCGGGCTAGTGGAAGACCAACTGTTGTTTCGAAAGGGGATAAAGTCAATAATAAACTCATGGCAAGATATTGAAGTGGTATTTGAGTCTGAAGATGGCTATTCTGTAATTGAGAAACTGCGCGCCGTAAATACATTGCCACATGTCATGCTAGTTGATTTGTCTTTGCCTCTTGTAGGAGGTAAGGAATTTGGTGGCCGGGAGTTAACCACCGCTCTTCAAGAAAATTTTCCTGACGTCAAAATCCTTATACTCTCAGTAAATCAAGATGAAAATTTCATCGTGCAACTAATTAGACTGGGGGCACACGGGTATTTGGTCAAAGACTGCGATCCAGAGGAAGTACGAGAAGCCATCCTTTCTACTTTCCATAAAGGTGCCTATGTTAACCAGCGCGCGTTACGAGCCCTTCAAAAGAAAAGTGAGAAGACACTACCACCTCAGAACCTGAAAGAACAGCTGACTAGAAGAGAAATCGAAATATTGAATTTGATATGTGAACAACATACGAGCGAAGAAATTGCCGAAAAACTCTTTCTTAGCACCAAAACGGTCAACGGCCATAGAAATAACCTGCTTGAAAAGACAGGAGCCAAGAATACTGCTGGTTTGGTAATTTATGCCGTAAAGAACTATATAGTAAAAGTGTAGTGGCGCCGGAGAAACTCCTAAGCCCTCAGTATCAGTATTGGCCGATATCTTCCATTGCCCTGGATTACTTGAGAAATTGAACATTACTGCTGACTCTAAACACTTGGTACAAGTATGCCAAACGGTTGGGGATCCGAATGTAAAAACCCAAAGACAGAAGAAAGAAATAGTTTGAAGAGGGATCAGGGCGACAAGACCAAATGAGATCTGGATATTAATCAAGGTACTCATTTAAATAACTATTTGAGTTCTCGTTAGCTCCGGTTTCTATTTTCAATGGAGATGTTTTTTGAAGATAGTTCCGTACTTTCTTCGCCACAATAGAAATGCAATCGAGGCAATAATCAAGAGCGGCCACAAGTATGTTAGACCTATTACAATTTCTAGCGCTCCACTTAGTCCCGAAGCAAGGGCATTTGAAAATCTTTGTCCAAAACTTGGTCCGGAAGTAATCTGAGACACTTCTTGATTGACAGTTTGGTAAAATTCAAGATTGATTGTGCTATAACGTACTTGATCGTGCAAGTAATTGATTCGACTTATGGTTGCTTCAATTTCTTCATGAAGCTCACCAATCTTTTGTTCGGCTTTGAGCAACTCTTCAATACTACCGGCTTTGCTGCGTAAGATCTCAGCATATCGTTGTTCCACTTCGCGCTTAGTTCTAAGGCGTGACTCAAGATCAACGAATTCTTTAGCGACATCATCGGTCGTGATCTTCCGCTCGTTGATGTAGATAGCCTGCGTATCAATATCCTTAAGTAAGTCTTCGAAATATTCACTTGGTACGCGAATGACAATATGGTCCTCCAGCAATGGATTTTCCAACTTCAATGTAGAAGACGAAATGTATGCAGAATATTTACGTACCGACGTCTCGATGATCTCCTGGCTTTTCTTCACGTTGGCCACTTGAAAACGGTATTGTGCAGCTTTAATGATCTTTTCGTTTGCATTGGAATAAAGATCCCTCGCCAATACTGTATTTACTTGACTTTTAGTATCAGCCGTTTGTTCAGTACTCTGAGCTGATTCATTCTTCTTTACTGAACATGAAAGCAATACAATTCCGATCAAGCTGAAAAGCATGAGTTTTTTCATAATAAATTGTTTAGAGTGGAGAAAAAGAATAAGGCTGCCCGTGGAGCAGCCTTATTAAATTACTTCGATTTCACTGAATCTTTTGGAGTGGTGGATACAGTTGAATCAGCCTTTACAACTGTTGAGTCAGATTTTACCGCCTCTTGGGTCTCTGCTGGTTTCTTAGGACCACAAGCAGCAGCTACAAACATTGCTACAACAGCTAAAAGAACAATAATCTTGCTTTTCATAATGAGTTAAGTTAAAATTTGGCCTTTATCAGAAAATGCTTGTTGGGTAACCCAAGAGAAAAATATTTTTACCTTGGGTTACTTTGACACAGACGTTTTATTAAGGCAGCATTGCACTATGTATGATTTTGACGAACTCCAGGTCAGGGAATTGCGAAGGAAAAATCCTACTGCCCTGAAGCAGTTGTATAAAGCGCATTACCCGATGGTATTGAACCTTGTCCTCACCAACAGCGGGAGCGAACAAGAGGCAAAAGATGTTTATCAGGAAGCGATCATTCATTTTTATGAACGATTGCAACAAGCAGAATTTGTGCTGGTCTGCAAAGTCAAGACGTATCTCTATGCGGTGAGCAAAAGGTTGTGGCTGAAGCGTCTTGCGGAACAAAAGAAACAAATTCGGATGGAAACTGAAGACAGTTTTGCAGGAATAGATTTGGAAATATTTGACTTGGAGGGTAAAGAGAAAAATTTTGAAGCGATGGACAAGGCGCTTCACACTTTGGGCGAGCCATGCCGCACAATTGTAGAAGATTATTATTTACGTAGCCTTACTATGGAAGAGATCACAGAGAAATTTGGCTATACGAATGCTGATAATGCCAAAAATCAAAAGTATAAGTGTCTGCAAAGACTGAAGAGAATTTTCTTTGCAGGAGTTAAGGAAAGATAATTATGAGTAGCGAAGATTTAGATTTGATTGACAAGTACGTTGCGGGAACACTCAGTAAAGAAGAGCATAACCTTCTTAATGAGAGAATGAGAGATGATCTTTCATTTCACAAACAATTGGAAACTCAACAGGAGTTTTTAAAATCACTCAAAGAATACGATGAGCGAAAATCAGTGAAACAGTTGTTGAATACTATTCATGAAGAATTAGAAACGTCCGAAATTAAAAAAGAATCTGCTAGAGTTTATAAGCTCTGGCCCACCATTGGGATAGCTGCTTCAGTGGCTCTGGTGTGTGTGATTGGAACGCTTTTTATAGCGAGATGGTTCGACCAGGAGCACACGGCGAACTACCAGGAATTGAGAAGGAATGTAGAGCGGCTAAAAAAATCACAAACCCAAATCTTAGAAAACATTAAGGAAGACAAAGTAAAAAATACGCCAAGCAAATACAGCGGTTCAGGCTTCCTGATTTCATCGAGTGGCTATGTCGTTACCAGCTATCACGTTATCAAAGCAGCAGACTCAGTTTATATCGAGAACGAGAAATTTGGAAAACTCAAAACATCAGTGGTCTATACTAACCCGTCTTATGACCTTGCATTGCTGATGATCTCTGTTGATTTTAAACCAAATCGAGCGAGTGCTTTCGCCATTCGTAGCAGGGAAGGGGATATCGGAGAGCCTGTTTATACCTTGGGGTTCCCTCGAGAAGAAATTGTTTATGGAGATGGAAGCATTAGTGCTTCTACAGGTTATGATCAGGATCAAAATGCATATCAGGTTTCTGTACCCGTGAATCCTGGGAATAGTGGAGGTCCACTACTTGATCAACAAGGAGCGTTGTTAGGAATAATCAACGGGGTTCAAACCAAAACTCAGGGAGCGGCATTCGCGATCAAATCAAGTCTATTATTGGAAACGCTAAAGAGCATTCCTTCGGATTCCCTACCAAGGCCATTAAAACTTAATACGCAAAATCAACTTGCAGGCATGACTCGAGTAGAGCAGATCAAGCGGTTGAAGGATTTTGTATTCCTCGTGAAAGTCTATAACGGAAAGTAAAGTCGATAAAATCTATTCTTTACCAGATTTACCAACGTCCTTCGCAAGGTTTATAGCCATGTATGCAAGCAACAAAGCGACTATAATAATAACGGCCCAATAAATTTTTTGCTTGTGAAGAAGCTTAATTTCGAAATAAGGTTCAATTAGATGCAATCGCACGGCTGCGCATTGCTAAGTACTTTTTAATTGTCCACTAGGCACATTCTTTATTGTCCTCACCAAATCGTTTGTTACCAAATCAATGGAAAGTAGAAATCGATTTTAATTATGGAGAAATTACCTGAGTTTGAATTTTTAATTTCCAAGTTCGCAACGAATCTTGAATCGCATAAGAGTCAGATTCCAGATTTCTTAATTATCTTCAATCTGCTGGATGAGCATTTTAAAACACTTTTAAGAAAGAGAAGTGGGAGCGAGGCCCTTGATTCTTGTGTGTCAAGAATGATTCTTTCGATCAATGAGTTAAATGGAGCAATTTTCACTGCCTTGCAAAGGGGCTTGTACACTTCCGTCGATTCATTGTCTCGGATATCAATGGAGCACGCGGTTAATTTGATGTACATTCTCAAAGAAGATTCGATTAATCGGGCGAATGCTTTTATCCTGAATTATATTAATGCTAAACTAAAAAAGGCATCGGCTTGGTATGAATTTACGTCGAGAGGTGATGCCGAGAATTCAGTTTTGGATTCAATAAAAATACAAATCTCCGCATTCAAAAAGCACAAAACTGATTTGATCAATAATTTAGGCGGTAGAACTCTAAGGAAATGGCCCGATACAGCTTTATAAAGATTTTCAGCATGTGGGCTTGAGGGTGATTATCACACTATTTATCGATCAACCTCTGATTCAATCCACTCTTCTTCTGAAGATATATTTAATGCATTACTTGCCTCTAGTCAAGATTCCAATATTCGAAAATATATGCTGGACGCAGTTGAAGCTGAACGGGCTTCCTTCTCAATTTATTTATCCTTTTATGCCATAAGATATTGTTGCTTGATTGGCGTGGAGCTTTCAAAGAAACAAAATGATGTATCACTGTCGGAGAGTTTTGAAAACATTTTACGCCAAATAGATAGGGTACTTGAAATTCACCACACCGATCATCTTTCCCATGGCGATTATATTAAACCGTTCGGTGACGATACAAGGTGAAGACTGAAACAGCCCTCACATCAACATTTTTTTTGGAATTTATTCTACTCCCGTGTGGTTGGGTCATTTAATAATGTTCACTGACCTCTTTGATTCAAGATACTAGTTTGCTGCATTCCTGACATCATCTGAAGGGTTTTCACTCAATATTATTGGGCAATTAAAAATGTTCGTATCAACTCTTTTCTTTTCAATTCCGAAAAATTAAAATGTGCATGCTGAATTTCAGAGCCCGCTTTAATTTCCAAATATTTTGATGATTTTATCCCGAGTTTAAAAAAGTAGATTTTTGGTAAAATCCCATGTGGTCCATAAATTGGAACATCGCAGTTAAATTACAATTGGGAATGAACACGAAAAACTACATTCTTTCCAGACTCAGTTTTTTTTCGATGGTCATGCTGACGATTGGACTTTCCGGTGCAATCGCTCAGGGGACATCTGGCCCAGCCGCACTGGAGTTGTGGGGTATGACCTATGCCGGCGGTCAGAATTCGGTAGGGGTGATTTTCAAAACCGCATCCGATGGAACGAACTATGCTGCACAATTTTATTTTTCGATTGGGGATGGAAGTCATCCCATGGGTAGCCTCGTTCAGGCAGTGAACGGAAAATTGTACGGAATGACAAGCGAGGGTGGCGCGAATAACGACGGGGTGTTGTTTGAATTTGATCCAGTGTCTGGCACGTACACGAAAAAAGTAGAGTTTAACGGAAATGGCAATGGCAGTTATCCCTATGGAGACTTGATGGAAGCTGACAACGGAAAGTTCTACGGTCTCACGTATTTGGGAGGTAAATTCAACAATGGCGTCTTATTTGAGTACGATGTGCTTACCAGTACCTATACAAAAAAGATCGACTTTAATGGTTCCATCACCGGCGGACAGCCCTTCGGTAGTCTTCTGAAGGCCTCCAATGGAAAGTTTTACGGAATGACGGTTTCTGGTGGCGCCAATAACAAAGGAGTCTTATTTGAATTTGACCCCTCTACAGGAACGCTCAAGGTAAAGTTTGACTTCGATGGTTCTTCTAACGGATCGCTTCCCCGCGGAAGTTTAATGCAGGCGTCCAACGGCTACTTGTATGGCATGACGTACACAGGAGGCGCCAATGATCAGGGAATCATTTTTAAATATGACCTCGTCTCCGGTGTGCTTACCAAAACCTTTGACTTTGATCAAACTGCGGGGGGAGCTCATTCGCCACAGGGCGCCCTGACCGAGGCTCCCAATGGAAAATTGTACGGACTGACGGAACAAGGCGGGAGTGGCAGCACCGGTTTGCTATTTGCTTTTGATGTCTCCACTAATCTCATTGCGCCGATATTCAGTTTCACTCAGCCTAATGGTACGGGGCCACAAGGCACTCTCACGCTTGCCTCCAATGGAAAACTTTATGGAATGACCAATGCCGGAGGCGCGAACTCGGCGGGGACTATATTTGAGGTCGACCCCACCACTAATACGTTTACCAAGAAGTCAGACCTCATTGACGCTACAGGGGAGTTCCCCATTTATGGTAAGCCGATGGTGTTTCGAAATTCCCAACAAATCATATTCGATCCCGTTGCCGCCAAAACTATGGGCGACGCGCCCTTCACGATTTCTGCGACAGCCAGTTCCGGACTTCCGGTTTCCTATTCGGTTAGTTCCAGTAGGACTAGTATTGCGGGAAACATGATCATGATCGTTAGCCCAGGCCGTGACACCGTTACTGCCACCCAGTCCGGCAACTATGCTTTTCTACAGGCATCGGCAATTCTAAGTTTTTGTATCAATCCAGTAAAGCCGGTGGTAACCGTCACACATGACGGAGCGTCGGTGGTCCTGAATTCAAGTGCTGCGACGGGCAATCAATGGTACGTCGATGGCGCCGTCATTGCCAATGCCACCTACGCTGCTTTTACCCCAACCCAATCGGGTACCTACAAAGTACAGGCTTCGGCCGATGACTGCGCCAGTGCTTTTTCCGATGACGACAACGAGGTGGTGACGGGCGACCTGAAATTCGGACCCGGACTATTTTCAATTTATCCCAATCCAACCAATGATTTTATTGTGTTGTCCGGCATAGAGGCTGGAGTATCGGACGCCGCGGTGATCGATGTGCTGGGACGGTCGACCTCTATCAAGCTGGAACGATTCCAAAATCAGGCAACGGCAGATGTTCGCCCGCTTCCCTCCGGTCTTTATGTGATCAGGATTGCGGTGCAGAATAACATTCAACAGCTGAAATTTATCAAGAAGTAGATTGAAATAATGACTGAGTCCGCATCGTTAGCCAACTGAGTTTACGTGAATTGTGTTTTTGCTCTGATGGCTGAAAGGTAAGCGGCCATGTTATACATTTTAAAGGAACCAAATGAACAATTCTAAAGAACCAAACTGTGATCGCTAAGTAGAATTGGCAAATACTGCCTATCCATTTCAACAAGTCAAATTTTTCACTATCAGCTGCTTACGTTAAAGCACTATGGTAAGTAGAAATGGCAAGTAAGCCGAATACTGAGTTTCTAGTCAAATTTCGGTTCACTAAAGTTCATTGAAAATAACTAATGTTCCGACACCGATCTGTGCTAATATATATAGGTGACTAAGAAATCATTAGCCTACATTCGAATTTATAGCATCACTTTCGAAAATAAGTAATACCCTATTTCTGACTCGAATTGCGTTATGGAATATACCCCATGCGCCCACAACTCCCTTTCACATAAGGCATTGCGCATTGATCAGCAAGTTTTTGAAAGACCTTGAATTACCTGAATGAATGCAGCGAGTAAAGAAAGAGCTGCGAGAATTACGGCCCAGATTGAATACTTTCTTGCGTCCACTGCGTTTCTTCTGGCTTCCTTCAACTCTATGTATTCGTGGTAGCTATTCAAAGCGGTTGGCAAGATTCTGTATTGCCAGTCGCGGTCATTGCTTGAACCCCCAGTATTAACCCTTATCATTATATGATTCTGGTTTATTGGTTCATGTGCTTGGTCGTTTACTTCCAAGACCTGCTTGATAAAGTTTTGTTCAAGATCGCTTATTTGAAGTCGAGTAATTAATTCTTGCTTGACTATTACATTATCCTTGGCGACATTAAGACCAAACTCAATAATTCTATAAACAAGATCATCTTCCTTTTTCATTTTTGTTGATTTAGAATTCTAATTGTTTCAATGATTGATATGCGATTTGCGCGCAATTATTTGGTTTGTCTTAACTATGCATTTGGTCCCTCGACCTCGTTTAGCCGTATCATTCGAATATTTTTATCGCTAACTCCAAGCGACATCAAGACTTTCGGATGAAACAATCTGTCGCCGGGATCATGATAGCTAACGATCCACTTTGATTTTTTTGCATATTTGTTTATCTCGATAAAGTAGGGTAAGTCAACGTCACTTAGAGAATGACCCAACAAGATGATTTCTTTAACACTCCGTAGTGCTCTAAACCAGCTAGAGTTTTTTGCAATTATTTCATTTGTTTGTTTGTACGTGGAAAAAAAATATTTGTCGACTGCAATGTTGCCGTTCCAAACTCTAGGATCGGCATCTTCTGCAGCGCGCGGATCATTCAGAGATTTGATCCTCCTATTATGACCAATTATGAGGGTTGAACTTTGATTCTCTGCTTTATTGTGTAGGTATGTGATGTTCTTTTTAGGAATCTTGTAAACAGATTCAAGTGTTGACGTATAATTAAATGTCATGTAAAGCGAATTTTTCGATAGCTTAAGTTTTTGCGTTTTTGGAATTCGGATCGCGAGAACCCATTGCGTTAACAATGCCCTTAGTCCGTAGGTAATGGCACCCAACACTCGATCAATTTCATACTCATAATCGTGATGATAAGATCGCTCCAATCTTCTGCACCATAATCGACAAGAAATTGCTCCGCCCTTTCCAACAATGTGTCAATATCAAGATCGGCTAACGTTTGTTCAAAATTCGACCACAAAGCCGTCTGATCAAAATGCTCCCTCAAGGATTTCCATTAGATCGCAATCCCTTGAACTCACAAACTCACTGAAATCGTTATAGGTTGATTTTAATCCGTGATACAGATCAAAACCATTTCCAATAACATATAGTCGTTGTTTGTTCAAGGGCGTGTTTCAACTAGCCGGTATCCCATTCAGAGCGAGGAACACCATGGCGCTAAAATAGTTAGTTAGTATTTGAATGGCCTGTCGATACGCACTAATTTAATGAGCCCATTGGCACAGATTTAATGGTCCCAACCATACTCGAAGGCATTCGATGGTGCTTAAAAAAGCTCAAATCCTGAAAAACGTCCCGAATAATTCCCGAGAATAAAATGCTGCTCTTTTTCGAACCGGTATTTAACCTACCAATAATTTTAGATCTGGATTAGCAAGCAAAACTTTATGAACCTCTTTGTATGATGAAATTAATTTTATTGGACTTGTCTTAAAATTGGATGTTATTGATATCGATTTGCGAGTAACAATAATATCAGTTTCTAAACCATCAATTAAAACATGGCATTTCGACAAATCTCCGGGAGAGCCAATAATGGAACATCCTGTGAATTTAGTCAAAATCAACACTGTCTCATTACTTTCACTTTTTGTTCCAAAGTTGGAACAAGGCGGTATAAAAAACTCGTGGAACTGCCGGGGCACTTGCACAGAAACAGCACCAGTGTTCCCGCAAAAATAACGACAGATATTTAACATCATTTTTTCTATGATAAGCAGATTTCGTCCTCGTTTATCCAAGATGATCACTTACCTTTACAGATTGTTGTCTACGGTTTTAATCTTTTTCTAACGATGTTAGGTGCTTTTTTATTGAGGTCATTTAGATTTAGTGAAACACAAATCTTGACCAAATTCAATTTTCTGATTGCGATCGCAATCTTCGTATATCGACCTTCAAATGCTCAAGTGCTCAATCCTACACAAGCAGGTGTGATTGAAAGTGGTTATGGCATCACTCCAAATCTTACCGGCGCATCAGATGTATTTGTCTCGGGAAACTATGCATATGTGGTTGGTTCAGGCGATGCATTGGAAATTATAGATGTCACTTTGCCGGGTTTGCCCAAGCATAAAGGGATTCTATATAATGGTGTGGGCGGAGCAAGTATTCTTCAACCCAAGTCTGTATTTGTGCAAGGCAAGTACGCCTACATCACCAGCTTTGGTGCAAGTGCCCTGGAGATTGTGGATGTTTCCAATCCTGCTCAACCAATACACAAGGGAATTACTCCATCCATACCACATTGTTGGCAAGTTACTGCGGTTGGCAATTATGCTTACGTGATGAGCGGAAGCCGTGGTTATGCAGGCTCATTACAGATCGTTGATATTTCTAATCCAGCCGCTCCAATCCTTAAAGGCACCTTGGCAGATGGAGGAGGCGTTGCGCCTTTTTTTACTCAGTTCGATGCCAGTTTATTCACCATTCATGTTTCAGGAAACTATGCCTACATAGGTAGTCATGATGCTTTGGAAGTCATCGATATATCAGACCCTTCAAATCCTGTACACAAAGGTGTGCTTCAGGGTGTCCTTAACGGTGATTCGCAAAGCTCGATTTACGTTGTAGGAAACATCGCTTATTGTTCTTCCGGCGGTACGATGTATATCATTGATGTCACCGACCCAATAAACCCCACTCAAATAAGCACTCTAGATGTTACAGGAACGGGTACTAGCTCTAGTGATGATATTTATGTGTCGGGCAATTACGCTTACCTATCCAATGCTATAATAGTGGATATCAGCAACCCTGCATCACCAACAATTGTTGGTCAAGTGATGGGAGCTAGAGGAGGAAAGATGTCTGTGCAAGGAAATTTTTTATATGTGACGGGCAGTAATGTAGAAGGCTTTACTAATAATGCGATAACTGTTTTCGATGTTTCCAATCCGACATCTCCAAAGATAAAATCTGTTTTAACAAACGGAGCGACGTCGGGTCCATTGCTCGATGGTGCAAGTTCAGTTTACACTTCGGGTAATTATGCTTATGTAGTGAGTGGCACAAGCAATGCATTAGAAATAATTGATGTATCAAATCCAGCAGTACCTACTCATAAAAGCAGCCTGGTAAATGGCAGCGGTGGTGCTATTCTAAACGGGGCTTCTTCCATTTTTGTATTAGGGAATTATGCTTATATCACTAGTGCGAACAGTCAGGCATTGGAAATTGTGGATGTATCAAACCCGTCTATTCCGACCCATAAAAGCAGCATAGTAGATGGTGCTGGAGGTGCTTCCCTGAACGCTCCGCAAAGTGTGTATGTCTCTAGCATTTATGCCTACATTGTAAACGACTTCTCTGGCCTTGAAATCGTAAACATCTCCAATGCATCTGCCCCCGCGCATGTAGGTAAGCTTGCTGACGGGGCAGGAGGTGCTCCTTATCTTTCGGGTGCAAGCTCTATTTATGTTTCGTATCCATACGCTTACATTGCAAGTAGCGTAAGTAAGGCGTTGGAGATTATAGATATCACGGACCCTAGCAATCCTATGCACGCAGGTGCTCTGCTGGATGACCCAACAAACTCTATCCACAATCCTCTGTCTGTTACTGTTTCTGGAACCAGAGCATATGTAACAGGCAATGTGGGAAGTACTGGATCGCTGGAGATAATAGATGTTTCAGATCCCACCAATCCTGTGCACATAGGTAGCATCGAGTGCAATGATCCTTCGGTGGCTCCTTATCTTAGTAGACCTGTAAGCGTAAGTGTTTTTGGGAATTCAGCGATGGTAGCTACCTCGGGACTATCCAAGGTTTACAATAGCATCATCGGAGGACTAGTTGTTATCGATATCACAGACCCTGCAAATCCTGTTTATCAGGCAAGCTTACTGAATGGAAATGAAGGTGCGTTGATCGATGCACCAACGTCACTATTTGTTTCAGGTAGCTATGCCTATGTAACCAATTCGGGCGCGTATCAAAACTTGGACATCATCAACCTCTATGGCCCGAACATTACGGGCTTCACTCCGGCAAGCGGTAATACCGGATCTTCAGTTACTATATCAGGTGAAAATTTCAATACCTTTATTACAGCATCCATCGGTGGAGTTCCTGCAATAGTCACTTCGGTAGCAGAGACATCTATAGTAGTCACTGTACCGTCTACAGCAGTTAATGGAAAAATTGGTCTTAACTACAATGGGTTGGCGCTGACCAGTGACAATAATTTTTTAGTTACCCCTAACGCTGCTAACGCGAATTCAATTCAACAGACAACATTCCAGGCCAGTTGGTCTGACGTGGGCGCAGCAAGCTACTCACTTGACGTGTCAACCGATAATTTTACAACCTTTGAAGGTGCTTATCAAAACCTTGTGTTAGGTAACGTTACAAGCACTGCAGTTACCGGATTGACTGCAGGAGTTAATTATCAATATCGCGTGCGTTCATCTGATGGCCTGGCTTCGTCCAACAATTCAAATGCTATTGCAGTCTTGACATTACCAACTGTTCCAACCACAAATCCTGTAGCGTCCATTACTCAAAATAGCTTCATTGCCAATTGGAACTCCGTTGTTGGTGCTTCAGGATATTATATAGATGTGGCATCAGACCCAAGCTTCAGTTCTATTCTTTCGTTGTACAACAACTTGCTCGTATCTACCGCTACGCAAATTGTGAGCGGCCTGAATTCGGGAACGACTTATTATTTCCGCATAAGATCGACAAACGCAAGTGGTAATTCGCCTTCATCCAGTGTGATTTCAGTTTCTACTATTCCATCAGATCCAACGGCACAAGCTGCAACAAACATTTCAACAGCTGGTTTTACTGCCAATTGGTCCAATATTTCGGGTGCAAGTGCTTACTATATTGATATCTCTACAGATAACTTCAGCACGTTTGTCTCAGGTTACAACAACTTGCCGTTGCCCACAACAAATTCATTTGACGTAACCGCCTTGACTGCCGGAACTGTATACCAATATCGCGTTCGTTCGAGCAACACGTCAGGAAGTTCTGCCAACTCTAATGTCATCGCTGCTTTAACACTTACTCCAGTGCCTGCTGCGCAACCTACCGGTCTTACTTTGTCTAATCAAACAGGAACTTCAGTCACTGTTTCATTTTCACAGGCTTTGGAGAATCCCTGGGGATACATTGCACTTCGGTCTACGGCTGCGCAACCTTCAATTACACCCGCCAACGGTGTGACTTATGTCGCTGGAGCTTCATTAGGAAATTCAACAGTTGCCTATGTGGGGTCGGCCTTATTCTTTTTTGATGGAGGATTGCCAACAGGCACCACTTACAATTATTCAGTATACTCCTACAATGGAGCTGGTACATCAGTAGTTTATCTTACATCAAGTCCACTCCAGGGAACGGTAATACTTGATGTAACTCCTCCAGTAATTAATGCTCCTTCTAATCCCAATCCCACAACTATAACGAATGGTAACACACCAATTTTTAATGTGGCGATTACAGACAACGTTTCAGTGAGCACAGCTCAAATTTTTTATCGTGGCATTTCACAGGGAAGTTTTAAAAGTGCAGCGTTGAGTCCGTCTGGATTTGGTGGAAATTATTCTGTGCAGATTCAAACGACGTGGTACGACTCACTTGGCATGGAGTATTATTTTTCTGCCACCGATGAAAATGGAAATACTACTCCCAAACCTTCCTCGACGAATTATGTGCAATTAGTCAATCAATCCATCACGCTTCCTCCGTTGCCAAATGGTTCAGGTCAAACCAGCTATCGCATTGTTTCGTTCCCTTATCAGCTGGCAACGGACAACAAAGTGACTACTGTTTACAGTGGTGTTCCGTGGAATGACAACACCAAAGCAGCCGTGTGGTGGTGGGATCCGGCACAAAAGAATGGTAACGGTGCTTATGATCAATATGGAGTTAGTTCTACCCTTCAAACCGTTGACATTGGCAAAGGCTATTGGATCATTACAAGCACACCGATCACTCCGCAGCTTACCAATATTGCGGCTTCGAAGTTTAACAGAAATAATTTATACACGATGACACTTAAGCCAGGGTGGAATGAAGTTGGTAATCCTTATCCCATCGGAATTTCATGGGATGACGTCGTGACATTAAATCAAAAAATTAATCCAAGTGCTTCGTTCAGCGCATTGAGTGTATTTGATGGTGATGGTTATAGCAACGCTACGGGCAGCCGACTGTTAAAAGCATTTGAAGGAGGATTTGTAAAGAACCTGGGGTCATCCGATATCAGCATTCAGATTCCGTTCGCTGGTCAAACAAATCTTGGTGGGAGGGAAGAGGCGCTTGGCACTGATTTAGCTTCAGATCGCTGGAATGTTTTCTTATATCTATCTCAAGGTGATCAGACAAACAAACTCGGAGGATTCGGAATGCATCCGCAGGCTCTTCTCGGTGCCGACCGTTACGATAACTTCAATCCACCAAAATTTTTAGATAGCCCTGTGATCAATTTCTTCAATGACGGTCATCCAGAGATTGCGTTTAGTAATGAGATGGTGAATACAGCTTCTGATTTCATATGGCATTTTGTTCCCGATGGGAAACCTGGAAAAGCAGCTCAACTGACGTGGTCACCTAAAGTAAGTAATGACGACAAGCAGCTTTTTCTTTTCGATGAGGAAATGGTGCAAGCGATTGATATGACCAGCGTGAATAATTATTCTTTTGTACTATCGCCATCAAGTAAGTTTAGCATTCATTATGGCTCCAATGTTTTGAACAAACTGAACACTCAGAATATTACTGTGAGTGCGCCATATCCCAACCCAATGACTGAGAGCAACTCCAAATTTAACATGATGCTGCCAGAAAGCAATGACTATAGCGTCGAACTTTCAGTACTTGATGTGCATGGTAAGCCGGTAGGAGTGATTCAAAAGAGTTTCTCATCCGGATTTCAACATCTTGATTTTACATTGGCAGAATCACTTCAATCGGGAATCTACATTTACAGGTTGTTAGTGGAATCAGACAAATCATCTCGCGTGTTTACAGGAAAAATTGTGAAGCCATGAAAAAATTAATCATAACTACAGCGGTCATTGCGTTGGGTCTCGCATCTACGACTTCCTTTTCCCAGTCAGTAGAAATTGATTTCATTGAATTTCGTGAGAATAATATTGTTGTGCATTACAATCTCGATGATGGAGCAAACAGCAACCGTCAGTTTTTGGTGCAGTTATATTCGTCTCAAGACAACTTCACAACACCGCTTACGCGCGTCTCAGGAGATTTCGGAACGGAAGTGTCTGCTGGTTTCGATAAAAAAATTGTATGGGATATCACAAAGGAGTTAGGTGCATTTAAAGGCGATATTGCTCTTGAGTTAAGAGGGCGGGTGTATGTGCCATTTGTTAAAATTAAAGATATCGAAGAGGGGCAAGTGTTTAAGCACGGAAGGAACTATCCTTTGAATTGGACTTCCGGAAATTTAAGTGGAACAGTAAACATCGAGCTGTTTAATTCAGATGGAGAGCGATTGTGGGGAGAAAACAACGTTGCAAACGTTGGCAAATTCGATTGGTTTATTCCAGGGAATATTAAGAAGGGGAGCAATTATAAACTCAAGTTTACCAACACAAGAGATAGAAATGATATTGTCTATTCACCCTCATTTGTAATCAGACCGAAGATCCCGTTGCTGGCCAAGGTTGGTGCTGCAGCAGTTGTTCTTGGGGCTACTGTAATTCTCGTTAACGAAAAGAAAACTGAATCGGAAGCGAAAGCTTATTCGCAGCCGCTAGGACCTCCCAACAATTAATATGTGAACATGAAAATTTCTCTGATCTCAGCGCTCGTACTTTGCGGTTTTATTGTGCGATCGCAAAGCTTTAATTCAAAGTCTAACACGATGTCTTTGGACTATACCGATTCTCAAAAGAAATTAGCGAGTACACTTCCAAAGATTACATGGCAGGCACCTGTGAATGAAACCATATTCCTTAAAGATGGGAGCCTTGAAATTAAACTGTCTGTAGAATCTAAAACACCACTTACAAGCGTGAAGTTAATTCTCTTAGACAAAGCATCGCGAGAAACAATTGCAACATCGTTTGTTAATATCCCAGAGGAAAAGAAGATGTCGGTGCAAATTGAGAAGAAACTTAAGCTGAACGATGGCGTAAATGAGCTTCAGGTAGTAGCGCAAAACCGTGATGGAATTGAAGCAGTATCAAAGAAAGAGATCCACGTAGGAGCCACTGCTTTGGCTGATGCGGCGAGTCTGAATCGTAAGGACTACGCGCTTATTTTTGCAACTGACAAATACGACAATTGGAAGGCACTGGTCAATCCAATATTTGATGCGCGAACCATCGCAGCTGATTTGCAAAGCACGTACGGGTTTTCGACCGAAATTGTAGAGAACCCTTCTCAGTCACAGGTTTTGGATAAGCTTAGGGAATATGCTGAGAAAAAATATACAGAATTGGATCAGCTGTTTGTCTTGTTTGCGGGTCACGGTTTCTATGACGACACATTTAAAGAAGGCTTTGTTGTTACACGCGAGTCATTGCCTGACGATCCAGGTCGCAACTCATACTTACGTCACAGTGTTCTTCGATCCACAATCAACAATAATCCTTGCCTGCATATTTTTTTGGTAATGGACGTTTGCTTTGGGGGTACCTTTGACGAGAACGTTGCCACTCGCGCGTTGGATGACGAAACTTATAAAGCCCCTTCGCAGTCAGAAATAATTACACGCAAGCTGAAATTCAAGACTAGAAAATATCTTACCAGTGGCGGTAAGGAGTATGTATCTGATGGCATCGCGGGACGTCATTCGCCGTTTGCCAAACAATTCATTGAAGGCTTGGAAAAAGGGATGGGTAGCGATGGTATCTTAACAATCACCGAGTTACTGACCTACGTTGAAACATTGAAGACTGCACCTCAATACGGAAAGTTTGGCTCAGACCAACTTGGAAGTGACTTCGTTTTTGTTGTGAAAGGAAATTGAATAGTGGTTACTGTTTAGTATCATTCCTTAGGATGACGAAAAATTTAGTGCCTGAATTGACGACACTTTCTACTGCGGCACTTACTATAGTTTTTTATACCTGCATGTTCCAACGATGCAACAACTATCAATTTAGTTAAAATTCGAGGATATTGACTCTAAATTGTCACACCTTGAATCCCCGAGTTTCCTATCATACCGAACTTAAGTGTCTTGCAAGAGAGGGACTTCTCACAAAAGAAATATGTGCATTGATTCCTCGCTCCCATCTGTTTCGATGGAGGTTGGAGGGCCCTGACAAGTACAAGACCTTCGATTTGAATTTGAAAGCAGCTCAGGACTATGAGCTCATTCGGTCGCAGACAATCAAGCACACTTCATTTATAAGATAACCTGTCTTGAAATATCCAAGACGCATAATCCTATTGATACTCCAGCATCGCCTTTGACCAGTAGCACAAACAATATTACCGACCCAACCTGTTAAGGAATGTGACAACAATGATCACCAATAAAAAGATGCCGAATGATTTGAGTTTGTGAGATTCGTCTTCTTGCAAACTTACTTTCGACAGGCCCTCTTCAATTTTCCTGATGGCGTGCGCCGCGCAATCTTCATGTCTCAATTATTTTATCGTTGGTCTAAAACGCATATTCCTCGACACGGCTTAACGCTTTTGGCAAGGCATTTTCCTTTACTCCTGGAACAACGGTTCCTTCCACACGAAAAACAGTGATGTCCGTCAGTCCTATGAAGCCCAACACGGCTCGCAAGTATGGCTCTGTAAAGTCATAACTTTTCATTGGCCCTTCGGAATAAACGCCGCCAGAAGCAATGGTGAGGTACACCTTTTTGTTTTTAACCAAGCCTTCAGGACGGCCATCAGCATACTGAAATGTAACGCCTCTCCTGGCCACATGATCGATCCAGGCTTTCAGTGTGGAT
>Ga0207155_1059_pt1 | contig 28105 bp, 18 predicted proteins | sample Alteio_BWMinHeat_26_FD_153515 | JGI IMG/M metagenome (GOLD analysis project Ga0207155, IMG submission 153515) | Enriched cells from forest soil in Barre Woods Harvard Forest LTER site, Petersham, Massachusetts, United States -... | ecosystem: Environmental > Terrestrial > Soil > Temperate forest >... | reverse complement strand
AAACATTGCCAGCCATATCTACTAAACCATAATCGTTAGGAAAATAAATTCCGACAGGCGAAGTATATGCAAAGCCATCATCGTAATAATTACCACGCCCAGGCTTGAAGTTGGCTAGCATACATCCTTTCGAGTTACGAATATAAGGGTTACCCCAAGGATACTTCGCCATATCACGTCCACCGCGAGCTGCATACTCCCACTCCGCTTCGGATGGCAATCTGAAGGAGGGCATCGGAGGTTGGCCTCCGTTTACTTGGCGCCACTCGTTAAGAAATGCAGATCTCCACTTTCCAAAGAAATTTGCTGCCTCCCAGCTTACACCAACTACTGGATAATCTTTGTAACCTGGATGTTGCCAATAGTAATCAACCAGAGGATCTCCCATGTGGTGGGTAAAGTCCCTCATCCACACAGTTGTATCCACATAATACTTGGCCATAAATTCTTGCTGACTCACTTGAGGAAAATTAGTAAGCTGAGCACCGCCCTCGGCACCTAAGAAAAAAGTTGTGAATTGAAGGTATTCATCATTTGTGATCTCTGTCTCATCCATGAATAGAGGACCGATCGTAATCTGTTTATTAAAATTGATTTGGGTGGAAGCTGGATCTTCATCTGCTTGGCCCATATGAAACGTTCCCGCAGGAATTGGCACCATTCCATAAGGGATAACCATTGACCAACCCTCACGTCTCTCAATGGTGGATTGACCCACTACTTCACCTTGTGCATCCCCACCTCCTTTTTTCTTGCCTATACCTAGTAAACTACAAGAGGCTACTATTAATCCGCTGGACATAATTGCCATGCCAAACAGAATTCTGTGCAAAAATATTTTATTCATACCCTTCATATTTGTGATTCTGTGTTTTCTTGTAGTAAAGCCAACGAACAGATTCGAAAGTTATTCTTTTTTTGATCTTTTTTAAAATATAGTGGTTACCAAATTCTGTAAAATCTTAAAAAAACCCAAATAAATCTTCTGCTAATGCCTGTACCTAGGAGTGCGCACAATTTTCTTTCCCGCCCCAGAATTTGCAGGAAGTTCATAGATCAGCATAAACTCGTGAGAGGTGGGTTGCTTAGCTTGCTGATCCTTAACAATATAATCAAGAGAATAGCCCATCTTAAGTGATTTGTCCTTTAGGAAAGTATAACCCAGTAGCAAGCTTACAGATTCTCCCTGGCGATATGATAAGCCACCCCACATTATATCTTTTAAATATGCTAAACCACCCACATTAACCGTCGTCTTAGTAAAATCAGATTGAACCAGAGTGCTGAAATGAAACTTCAAATCAAAATTCACTTCATACATATAACCTGCATTTAAATAGGCATGAGTTTGAAGTGGATTCCTGATCGACTTTCCAAAATCAAATGTGGCATGAGTTAAATGATCAAAACTGGCTCCCACATAAAATTTTTCTTTTCTCCAAAATACGCCAACCGCCATATCCGGTTTAATCTGAGATTGTGATCCGCCATCAAGAAACGCCTCGTAATCATGAGCTCTTAGGTAGTTCGCATTTATCGTTTGTGAATATATACCTGTTCTCAATCCTAAACTCAACTTACTATTCTTAATTGCAAGATGGTAGGCGTAAGAAGCTTGAACCTCGAGATTGTTGTAAGGCCCCAGATTATCATGAGTTATATACCCACCAAATCCACTATTCAATTTATAAATTGGTGTCGTAAAAGTAATTAACTGTGTAGTCGGCGCACCTCCATCGCTAAATGATGAGGAATACCCAAGCCACTGACTGCGATGCAGAGCTGAAATTTTTGTTACCCCCTCAACGCCAGAAAAGCCGGGATTGTAATAAATGGTATTGAACATGTACTGAGTAAACTGCGGATCCTGTTGCCCCTTTGAAGGAAGTGCAAATCCGAGCAGTACTGAACATGCAAAAAATACTCGTTTTACCATCAGTTTAAAAAGTATGGAAGGATAAAGATAGTTGATTTAATTTATACACTCAATCCAAATGTAATTAAAGTGTAATAAAATCTACTTCTCGTTAAAAACGTAACCCTTAAACAGTTATTTAATTCCTTAAACAGTTATTTAATTCCGTTGGCCTTTTTTATGTATAATTCCAAGGCACCGGCCATAGATGGGGCATTGGGCAAAGGAGCTTCAATATCAAGGACAAATCCGTTTTCTTTAACAGCCTTTGCCGTAGCTGGACCAAACGCAGCCAGCCTGGTGCTGTTTTGCTTAAACTCTGGAAAATTAACCATTAAAGAATTTACACCTGATGGACTAAAGAAGGCAAGGATATCGTAGAAAACATTTTTCAGATCGCTGAGATCTGCTGCGACGGTATGGTTAATGATTGCCTCTGAGTAAGTAAATCCATTTTCCTTTAAGAAATCAGGTATGTCATTTTTTCGAATATCTGAGCAGGGATAAAGGAATTTCTCATTCTTATGTTTTTTGAGAATCTCAAGTAAATCCTTTGTGTCTTTTAGACCAGTAAATATTTTACGCTTGCGAATAACAATATACTTCTGAAGGTAATTAGAAGTCTGTTCTGAAATGCAAAAATATTTCATGTCAGCAGGCATTTCTAATTTCAATTCCCGGCTCAATATAAAAAAATGATCCACCGCATTACGACTTGTGAATATCACGGCCGTGTGATTCAATATTTCAATTTTTTGCTTACGGAACTCTTTTGCTCCAACTGGTTCCACTTGAATAAACGGCCTGAAATCAATTTTCAAATTGAATTTTTCAGCAAGTTTCAAATATGGTGAGTTGAGATCAGTAGGGGCTTCTTGGGTGACTAAGATGCTTTTTACTTTGCGCATCCTGTCAATAGCTGTTTCAGTCATATCAACACGTAGCAGTTCGGGACCTAAAACAATAATACTTTTACTAAAATCATTAACGGAAAAATTTCCGTTGCGCAAAGGTATGAAAATAAATGGAACGAACGGAATGTTGTTCGCGCTTGTAATTTAAAATAAACTAATCCCGCTCCCATTAGCAGCAAAATGCAACCTGCTTTTAATAAAGTGAAATAATTAATATGAATGCCAAAAGAAAAACAGAACAAACTCACTGTTGCAATCAGTGCAAGCGAAAGTATTAAGACTCTTACAAAATTAAAGAATTGAACCCCGGTCACGTCTCTCCAACCGAAGAGCAAGGCAGTCAATGCTATAAATGCTAGCTTAGCCATTAGAGCACCCAATATTCCCATGGCAAGGATAAGCCACTGCGCCAAATACCTAGTCGTTGTTGTAAAATCAGGGTATGTTAAAAAAGACAATCCCTCTTTCGTAAAATATAAGGCGGTAATGAGGGCGAGCGATGCCAACAGGCTACAAAATAAGTAAAATAGCAAATTGACACTTGATGTAATCCTAAGCGTAATCTGGTTCTCATCGCGGTCTCGCAAATAAAATAGTTTCACTAGGTTCAAGTAATCCTGAGTTAGCTGCGGGTTGGTGCGAAAAAGAGTGGTAAAAAAAACGATAAGAGTCAGCGAAGAAACGAGAATGAAATTTGAGAAAACATGTAGGGGACGTGGTGGATTATATAGTTCATCATGTGGTTGCAAAATGGTCCATTTCACTGAAAGGTCACTGGTACCATTCTTTTGGTAAATGCTCATAAACATTGAATTCGAATACTTTTGTCGAAGGCTGTCAGCGCTTAGTCTTATCAATCCTTTCCGTTTCAGAGCAAAGGTTGAATTGATAAATAGATAAAAGAATTTTTTACTCTCAATAAGTAAATATTGTCCTCGATGTTGAGAAAGATCTAAAACCAAGTGTGCATCCCGAGTGTTTGAACCTAAGTCTTGTTTTAAAATGCTTTCTTTGAATGTTTTTAATTGAGGCTTCAGGTCCTCAACAATTTGTAATTCTTTTTCTGATCCAACTTGAAAAGCTGAGAGGAAGAGAATAGTTGATAAAATAAATTCGCTAATGATCATGTTAAAATTGAATTCAAAATTACCTATTAATAGCTTATTTTAAACTCACTTGAAGAATTTGTGATGGCTGGGCTCTACTTTCATATTCCATTTTGCAAGCAGGCATGTTACTATTGTGATTTTCATTTTTCCACTTCGCTGAATCTTAAAGATGATTTGGTAAATGCGTTGTGCTTGGAAATTGTAATGCAAAAAAACTATTTGGGCAGGGAAACGATTGACACTATTTATTTTGGAGGAGGAACACCCTCCTTGCTTTCAAGGCATCAATTGCAAGATTTACTTGATACTGTTAACAAAAATTTTATTGCAAATAACCTTGAGGTAACACTGGAAGCCAATCCGGATGATCTTTCAAAAGAAAACCTTGCCATGCTCAAAGCGGTTGGTATAAATCGGTTGAGTATTGGAATTCAATCTTTCGATGACGGGATCTTAAAGTTTCTCAATCGCGCCCATTCCTCCCATGAAGCACTTTTATGTCTGGAACGAGCACGCCATGCTGGCTTTGATAACATTAGCATTGATCTGATATATGCGATACCGGGTCAAGACAATGATTTACTAAAAAAAAATATTGAAAAAGCAATTGCAATTTCTCCTGAACATATTTCTGCCTATTCATTAACTATTGAGGAGAAAACTGTTTTTGGTAAACAAAGGAAAAAAGGAATATTTCCAATGGAAACTGAAGAGGCTGCAGCTGCTCAAATGGAAATTCTTATGGATGAACTAGGTAATGCTGGTTTTGATCAATATGAAATCTCAAATTTTTGCAGACCCGGATTTTACTCAAGGCACAACAGTAGTTATTGGCATCAAAAAAAATATTTGGGAATTGGTCCAAGTGCTCACTCTTATAATGAATTGAGTCGGCAGGCGAATATCAGCAACAATCCGCTTTACATCAAATCGATAACTCAAGGTAAAATACCTTGCCAGGTTGAGGTTTTAACCCGAGCTAACAAAATCAATGAATACCTATTTACCACTCTACGAACAACTTGGGGATGTAATCTCAATTATCTTTTAACACAATTAGACTATGATGTATTAAAAGAAAATCAATTGACACTTAACACCCTGGCAAAACATGAATTGGTAATGGTAGAAAATGATACTCTAAGGCTTACTCAAAAAGGTAAGTTGCTTGCCGATAAAATTGCCTCTGATCTTTTTATCAAGGAATAATTAATACGTTGAAAATTATTATTTTTCAGTCATGAGCGAAGAAGAAAAGAAAGTGTACATGTTGGTGAAGGCTGTGATTTTTCATTACCATGGGTTGGATGAAATCGAAAAGCTAGATTTGGAAAACACCTCTGAACGACTGAACGCTGCTCCTGCGCTCCAGTGGGCACTTGATTTTATTTCAAAGGATTATATTTCTGCCTTTGACAGAGCCCGCATATACCTCAATGAAATTATAGGCGACTACCATAAGGATAAAAGAACGGAATTGATCAGCATGGTATGGGAGTCCAATAATCTAAAAGGTTTCATCACCGAAATGGAGGCTACGGCAATGCTTAAGTTGGCAAAAGATTGGGGAGTAGAAAAAGAGTTGACTGATTTAGTTCTTAGGTAAGTATTATTTTAACTCCATCAATTTCCATTCTGATTTTTTCTCAGCTAGAAAAAAATTCCCTGAATTGACGTAATTCAGCTGATCGTAGATCATCGGAATAACACTAAGTCCATGATCCGTAATGACACCATACTTCTCACCGTTACTGGTGATTAGGAATCCGTTGTCAACTTCAATTAATGAATTAAAACGTGGCTCAACCAAAACGTTTCCTTTCTCATCAGCAAGACCTTGTAATGAGGAAGAGACGAGCAAAAATTTGCCTTGCGGCAATCTGGTAATGTAGTCGTATCGCAGTGGCAAAATCATACTACCAGATTTACCAATCAAACCGAATTTTATATTCCGAGATACAATTGCCAACCCATTTTGAAAGAAGCTAGGGCTATCATAGTTGGGGTTTATAATTATTTGGTCACTCGTATTAGCAAAACCCCACTTGCCAATTAATTTAATTGAAGCAAGTCCTTCATGAAATTCGCCAATGCTGTCATAACGGTTGGCAATGCGCAACCGTCCTTGATCATCAACAAAACCATAGCGACCATCCTTTTTTATTCCGCGCAAGCCATCGTGTTCAGGGAAGATCTCCTCCACGCCGTAAGAGATTTCTGTTCGCTGAAGAAACTCTCCATCGTAGCTGATGGTTTTCTCCGTTCCATCAGGCAAAAACTCCTTAAAGTTTTCTTTATTGAAAACAATTGGATAAGGGGTGAAGTATATAATCTCTCCTTCAAAAGATTTAATGAAGTTGTTTCCTGGTTGCTTTTGCAAATACCGTTGTTGGTTAATTACATATAGTGGGTAATTCTGTGGTGCGACACGCCAATCCTCGTTTGAGTCAATGATTCCATATTGGTCCTTGAATTTCACAACCATTAACCCACCTACTGGATTTGCGATTGAATCAAAAACACAGTGAATAAATTCATGTCCTTCAAAATCTATAATTCCAGCAAAACCTTTGCTGATGACCGGAAAACCAAGGTGATTTGAAGGTGACAACTTTAAATAATACTTTTCAGTTAATTTTTTTCCTGCTTTACTTAGCAATTGCCAGCCAAGATTTTTGTCATAAGCGCGATAGCAATCGGCTTCCCTTACTAGAGAATCAAATGAAAATGAAATAATGATTTCTTCCTTTTGGGAGATCACTCCCATTTTGCCATTTTGCTTCGCATAGTATTTGCCCTGTTCTATTTCTACTAGATTTTCATACTTAATTGGAAGAACTGTTTTTGATTCTCCGTCAACAACACCGTAAACTTTTCCTTTGCGAACAACAAAATTTTTGGCACTAATTGGTTTTACTTCATCAGCAATCAGTTGTTTAGTCGTTTCATTTTTGCCGTTTATTAAAACCCATTCGTTTGGTAGTTGTGCCAAAACCTTACCTTCTTTATCAATTTTAATTGAATTGTACTTTATCTCGAGTTTGACTTGTCCATTCCGATCAATCAATCCTTGTAAATGATTTTGATAAATAATGGCAAGCCCTTTGTAAAAGAGTGAGACACTGTCGATAGAAAATTCTGTGATGGGATTGCCCGCATCGCCAAACAAAGCAATTTTATTTTCTGAATTTTCAACTGCGAAGCGAAGCGTGCCTAATGGTCGAATATTTTTGTGAATCAATGGGATCAGAATCCGATTTTCAAGATCTGTTAGACCATAATAATAGTGCGGCCCCGAAAGGTTAAAAACAATAGCGCGAAGACCTTGCACGGAGATGCCATCGTAAATGAAAGGGATTTTGGTTTCTCCTTTTAAGTTAATACAACCGGTTTTCCTGACAACCTGATTAATTCTTTTTCGAGCTACAATGCAGTCGCCACCACAGTATACAAGACTTTCATAGTCCGCTTTTGAAATAAATTCTTTCTTGAGATTGATGATGCCCCAAGAGCCATTCAAACGGTAGCCTGTCACTTCTCCTATTACCGAAAAATTTCCATCCGACCAACCAAGCGCCTCGAATGATGGTGGTAACACAACGTTACCTGAATCATCCTTCATTCCAACTTTGCCATTTTCTTCAAATGTTTGATACGTCCTGGCAAAGGCTGCAGTCGTCATCATCCAACACACTAAAATGCCTATCCACCGATTCATATCACAAATGTAAAGGAGAATATTAAGAGAAGGGAATTTTTAAGACCTTTGAGGGGTTAAGTGCTAATATTTGAATTATGTACGTCGAACAATTATATACCAACTGCCTAGCGGAGGCTGCCTATTATATTGAATCTAATGGTGAGGCAGCTATAATCGATCCCATTCGTGAGACAGAACCTTATCTTGAGTTGGCGGCGAAACGAGGAGCAACCATAAAATATATTTTTGAAACTCACTTTCATGCTGATTTCGTAAGTGGTCATATTGACTTAAGCAAAAAAACAGGCGCTGCTATTATTTACGGCCCGATGGCTGACACAAAATATGAAGTGGTGAACGCCGAGGACGGTGAAATTTTTTCTCTCGGTAAATTAAAAATCAAAACGCTGCATACTCCAGGGCACACTCCTGAATCCTCCTGCTACTTATTGTTTGATGAAAAGGGGAAGGAACACTCAGTGTTTACAGGCGATACATTGTTTGTAGGTGACGTAGGCCGCCCCGACTTGCTAGATGGAAAAATGAGTAGCGAAGAACTCGCCAACATGCTTTATGATTCGTTGAATACAAAAATAAAAACGCTGCCTGACGAAGTGATTGTTTATCCTGGCCATGGTGCCGGGTCTTCCTGTGGAAAAAACATTGGCAAAGAGACTTTTTCAACCATTGGCGAACAGAAAAAATTCAACTACGCACTTAAAGCGTCAAGTAGAGAACAATTCATCAAAGAAGTGACCGATGATATTTTACCTCCACCTCATTATTTCTTTGAAGATGCCCGTATCAATAAAGACGGATACGATTCATTTGAGGAGGTGATGAGAAAAAGTAATCGATCGCTAAGCTCGAAACAATTTGAGGAGGCCATCAATAAAGGCGCCTTGATTTTAGATACCCGCGAGGCTGATGATTTTGAAAAAGGTTTTATTCCAGGATCGATGAACATTGGACTGAATGGACAATACGCGATTTGGGTTGGAACACTGGTTAATATTCAACAACCTCTCGTTTTAGTGGCAGAACATGGAACAGAATATGAATCTATTTTACGATTGGCTCGTGTGGGCTACGAAAATGTTTTGGGGTATCTAGCTGAAGGAATCGATGGATGGAAAAAAGAATTGGAATTCATTAAATCCATTCAGCCAAGTGACATGAAACAAGAAATTAAAAAAGGAGCTGAAGTAATTGATGTCCGCAAACCAAGTGAATGGAACATAAGTCATGTAAAGAATGCATCTTTTTTACCTTTATCAGGAATGCCTGGCAATCTTGATACAAAAGATAAAACTAAACCTTATCTCATCCATTGTGGTGGTGGCTATCGCTCGATGACTGCAATTTCATTAATGAAGCGCCTGGGCTTTAAAAATCTGACCAATATTTACGGTGGTTTCGGAGCCATACTCAACGCAGGCATTGAAGTTGTGACTGAAGAAGTAACTGCCTGAACTAATTTATAAATCCTAAAATCAAAATGAACGCACAAACTAAACTCGGCCCAAATACGGCCAACCTCATTAGAAATTTACCAGCAGTAGGCTCTGCCGCTCCTACCTTTACACTCACAGCCAATGACATGAGTGATAAAAGCCTTAAAGACTTTTCTGGGAAAAATATTATTCTCAACATTTTTCCCAGTGTTGATACTGGAGTTTGTGCAACATCAACTCGCAAATTCAATCAATACCTCGCGACACTTCAAAATACGGTGGTGCTTTGTATTTCTAAAGATTTGCCATTTGCTCAAAAACGATTTTGCGGAACCGAAGGAATTGACAAAGCAATCACACTTTCTGATTTTCGTGGGCGAGGATTTGGAAAAGATTACGGAGTTGAACTGACGGATAGTTCGTTTGCAGGATTGTTCGCAAGAGCAATTGTTGTCATTGATCCTTCAGGAAAAGTAAAATATACCGAGTTGGTTCCCCAAGTTGGTGAAGAGCCCAATTATGATGCTGCTTTAAGGGCAATCTAAAAAGCAAAAAAATTAAACGTTATTAAAACCCTTTCTTTACCGAGAAAGGGTTTTTGCTTTGTTAGACGTTCTTTTTGCGGTAACTTTTAGTTCTTAAAAGAAATTAATGAAGTCCACAATTATTTTTCTTTTCTCAGTTCTTATCGCTCAAGTTAACGCACAAAGCACTAGCTCATATTACTTCACCGCTGATCGCGTCTTTGATGGAGAGACAATTCATGAAGGCTGGGCGGTGCTTGTAAATGGAAACAAAATCATTTCAGCTGGACCAAAGGAAAAAATTGTTGCACCAGCTAATTCAATAAAAATAGATTATCCCAACTCAACTTTGTTGCCCGGTCTCATTGAAGGGCATTCGCATTTGTTTCTTTATCCCTACAACATCACTGATTGGGATACACAAGTTCTGAAAGAAACTGATAGCTACCGCACAGCTCGTGCAACCGTTCATGCGAAAAATACTTTAATGGCCGGCTTCACCACAGCGCGCGACTTAGGAACAGAAGGTGCTGGCTATTCTGATGTCGCGTTAAAGCGAGCGATCAATGAAGGAATTATTCCAGGCCCACGTTTAATGGTTGCAGGTCGAGCTATTGTATCCACTGGTTCCTATGGCCCAAAGGGGTATGACAACGATATGCAAATTATGTTGGGGGCCGAAGCTGCAGATGGCAATGATTTGATTAGGGTGGTGAGAGATCAAATCGGTAAAGGAGCCGATTTTATTAAAGTTTATGCCGATTACCGATGGGGATTAAACGGCGATGATCAACCTACTTTTACTTTCGAAGAACTAAAACTTATCAACGAAGTGACGAGAAGCAGTGGACGCGTGATGGTTTGCCATGCAAAAAGTAAAGAAGCTATCCAGCGGGCTGTGCTTGCTGGTGCTGAAACAATCGAGCACGGAGATTTTATCGACACTGAAGTTGCAAACTTGATGAAAGAACACAAAGTCACCTACATTCCAACCATCGCTGCTGTTGATATGATCACCCAGTACCGAGGTTGGAAAAAAGGAAGTCAACCTGAGCCTGCCGCAATAGTCAATAAGAAAAAAAGCTTTAAAGAAGCTATTGCTTCAGGAGTGGCTATTGGCATGGGCGGTGACGTTGGCGTATTTCCTCACGGTGAAAATGCTTTAGAGATTGAATTGATGGTAGAATATGGATTGCCGATAATGGATGCATTGAAAGCTGCAACAAGCGTAAACGCTAAAGCATTTCATCTTGACAATCAACTCGGATACATCAAAGATGGATTCATTGCTGATCTTGTTGTTGTATCAGGCGATCCATCAAAAAATATTTCCGATTTGCGGAAAACAAAATTCGTGATGAAGGAAGGTGTGGTTTATAGAAATGAAAAATAGCATATCAATTTGTAACTTAGAGTATGAATAGAAAGCAAGCTCTCAAAACAATTACGGCGACCGCCTTTGGTTCGGCGGCATTGCCACAGTTTGCTAAATCCATGAACGCACTTCCTGATGATCTGAAAGGAAATATCAGTCATAGCGTTTGTCAATGGTGCTACAATGATATTCCATTGGAAAAACTTTGCGAGGCCGCCAAGGGAATGGGAATTAAGTCTATTGATTTATTGAATTCATCGCAGTGGGCAACTGCTTCTAAATACGGCCTTACGTGTGCGATGGCTTATGCTAGTGACTTAGGGTTAACAAGAGGTTTTAATGATTTGACTTTACACGAAAAATTAACTCAAGATTATATCACCAATATTCCCAAGGCCGCTGAGATGGGACTAAAAAATGTAATCTGCTTCAGCGGAAATGCAAAAAGCCTTTCATCCGAACAAGGACTCGAAAATTGCGCGAAGGGCCTTGATCCTGTTCTTAAGGTCGCTTCTAAATACAATATGACTGTAAGCATGGAACTACTTAACAGTAAAGTGGATCATAAAGATTATCAATGCGACCATACCGCATGGGGTGTGAAACTTTGTGAAAAATTAGGGTCGGAAAATTTCAAGTTGCTCTACGACATTTATCACATGCAAATCATGGAGGGTGATGTCATCGCCACTATTACTAAGCACATGAAATACATTTCGCACTTTCATACCGGTGGTGTACCCGGTCGCCATGAAATTGATGAGACACAAGAGCTGTATTATCCGGCTATAATGCAGGCTATTGCGAAATCAGGTTTCAAAGGTTTTGTGGCGCAGGAGTTTATTCCATCACGGGCAAATAAACTCACATCACTTCAACAAGGAATAACGATTTGCGACATTTAAGCCTGCTCTTTCCTCGCTCTCGACATAAATCTTCGTAGATAATTTTCAAATGGCAATACGAGTAGGGCCATCCCAACTTGTATGAAGAAATCAATCACTGGTGTTGTTTTTATTGTGAGTTGAGAATTCACGGCTGCCTGAACCAGTTGTATAACCATGATCACCGTTAGGAGTGACAGCAATTGACTGATGATGCGATACTTTTTATTTCCCGCACTCAAACGCATTGATAAAAATACCATCGCGCTAAAGAAAACTACTTCAATCAAATAAAACCAAGGTCGTCTCCAATAAGGCGGCTCGACTTCTAAGGCTATCTCCTCCACCTTTGAAATTTTACCCATTAAGTCGCGCGTTTGCACATCCACTTTATATTTACCGGTAGGTAGGTAAGAAAAATTCACGATGTTATTAGAGGAAGCCCATAGTGTCCAATCCTTGCTAAGCCCTTTTACCTGATAACGGTACTCAACAGCCCTCATCCCAAGAAAATCAGGTTGTATAAACTCAAAGTCGACAGTGTTTTCCAACTGACTGACTATGATGGAATGAGATGGAACAATTTTACTTTGCTGAGCGCGCACTTCGCGTAAAAAAAGGGGGTAGTCGTTTTTATATTGCTGAGCAAGACCATTCGAAAATTTATAAAGCTCATTGTTTGCTGTTATCACCCACAAATTTCCCTGATCAGCTGGAGCGATATATCGGATATTCGGAAAAAGGCCGAGCCATTCCAGTTTGAATGCGGCCTGCTTTCGCGGATCCACAGTGCGCCATCGGTGGCCATCATTAAACCAAAAGTATCCTGCCGATGCAAAATATTTTTTGGGCCCCGGTAATGAATCGTATTTCTTAAAAACATTCTCTTTGATATTGTAGTGATGGAAACTCCCCCCTGTTGCCACATATACTTCGTTGCCATAAGAGATGCCAACACTTTCATCAATCGTAGGATTTGAAAACGGCACGCGTTCAACTGCTATAATCTCTCCGTCAACTGTTTCAACTTTGATGGCATCGGTTCGGCCACAAAGCCAGATGTTTTGAAATTTGTCTTCAAAAATATAACTGACATAATCATTCAGCGTATCGAGTAAGTTGGTCTCCTTCCAACCTTTTGCTTTCGGAGCGAAGGATTTTATTTCATCCTCTAATGTACTGGCAAGAAGCTCACCTAAAGAATTTGAAACGTAAACAGACCGTACAGGCACCAGTGTGATTGGCGTTGATTTGGCTGCTTCAATAGTAGAAACGCCAAAAATTCCTGCCGCGAGTAATTGATTATTATATTCTATTAACTGAGTTACTTTTCCATCAATCCCAGCTACTCTCCTATAAACATAGCTCGCCAATTTCACTGCATATTTCCCGGCTTTTTTTTGAGTGCTCGATTCCTCCACTGTGTTCTTTCTAAGAAAAGAGAAAAGCCCTTTCTTTTTTCTCGACCCCTTGCCTTTAGAACTAGTTGATGGATTAATGAAAACTTCTTGAGTTACATCTTGCTTTACCAAGATGTACAACCCCAGTGTTGTGCCTACATAAGTCTCGCCATGAAAAGTTTTTGCGCATAATAGACTTCCGTCCAATCCTGGATAATGACTAAATGAACTAAATGGCAAGAAAGGTGCTACACGTGTAAATCCATAGTCATGCGCCACCCAAAGACCTTGGTTGCGGTCAACCATCATCGAGTAAACTTCATTGTCAGGAAGACCCGTGTAATAATTAGTTACTTCTTGGGTGACTCCTGTTTGAGGGTTGATAAAAATTATTCCTCCGCGCAAAGTGCCAATGGCTACTAATTCGTCAGTCAACCAATTAGCTGCAATTGGTATATTGTGAATAAGAAAATCTTTGTCGGCTACATTGATTTCTTTCAGTCCATCAGCGCTGGCTAAAAAAAGGCGGCCCCCCGTTACGCTAAGCAAAGTAAAATGAGACGTTGGTGAAGATGCACTAAACTCTATCGTTAAATTATCTTTCCAAGGAAAATTTGAAGGAATTAGTTTTCCATCTTCAACCTTCAAAATCCCGCTGGTCGACTTCACATAAACACTTCCTGTAACTTCAAGCAAACCAGCTAACTCTTCCGGTGGCTTCACTTTTATAACAGACTCAACGGCTCCACTAGTGGGCGATAACACATACACCACGTGCGAGTTCGAAAAATAAACTTTATTGTTGATTGCGAGGCTGGAAAAAATATTATTGCCTTCCGATTGATTTTGCGAAAGCGATTGGTACGATCGAATATTATCTGGACCAATCGCAATTTTACCAAAACCATTAAGTCCTCCTAAAAAGACATCCTGACCAGAAGTCGTTATAGTAAACATCGGACCAGAAGTCCCGATTAATTTCCAGTTGCGCCCATCAAATTCAAGTACACCGTTCTTGTTTGCAAAGTACATAACACCCTTAGCATCTTGGGCCATTCCGAATGTCAGATAATCTATTCTTTCATCCGATGCTGTAAAGTGTGAAAGATAATAATTGCCCTTTTGAGCGAAGGTTACTGTGGATATAGTAACCAATGCCAAGGTTTTTGTAAACGAGTGAAGAAATGATTTAAGCATTAATCAAAAATAGAGGTATTACAGATGTAAATTTAAAACAGCTTTCCAATCAGTGGTCAACTTTATGCCACAAAAAAGAAGCTGCCAAAATTAATTGTGACAGCTTCATTTATACATTAAGATTTACCTTTTCTATTTCACGACAAAGATAAAATCGCTCCCTGGTGCATTATCTCCAAATTCACCAGCTCTTGGCTGTGGTTTAAGAGCTTCTACATAAGTGTTTATTTCACCAAGCGAAAGGATCATATCTTTTCCCCCGCGGCTTCTGAGGGCCTCCAAAATTTTTCTTGCAAATGGGGAATTCATACCGGCACGACCATCCGGCACGTACTCTTTTCCGCCTGAAGTAATGTAGCGTCTTGTTTTGTAGGATAGCTTACGGGTCACCATTTCTGCTTGCGTAGCTTCTTTGTAAACTTCATCGTCTAAACCACGATGCGCAATGGCCTGATCAAACGTTCCACCAAAGCAAACATCCATGGCTAATAAAATATGTTCGCAGGGAATGTTATTGATGATCGAACGAAGGCGGTTGTGCGAAAGGTAGGTGGTCTTTGCTTCGTCATGGAGTTGTGATTCTTTTGTTACCACAAAACCTTCGCCAAACGTTTGGTCAAATTGCCCATGACCGGCAAAGAAAATAAACAACTGATCAAGCGGCTTATATTTTTTCTCTGCATACTCACGAAGTTTCTTTAAAATATCCGATTGTGAGCCGCCTTCAACAATTTCTACTTTATATCCATAATTTTTCTTCAGCTCATCGGCAATCATTCTCCCATCGTTGACAGGGTTTACCAAATCTGGCCAGTTGTCATAATCATTGGTGGTGAATAAAATCGCATAATCACTTCGATCCAGTTTGCTGGCATCTGCCATAGCTGTTGTGCCTACGCGCACTGTACGGTGACTAACCGTTTTCACTCCATCTATATTCTCAGCAACAATTTCGATAACATTGTCTCCATCCATCAAAGTAAGATTCTTTTCAACTACGGTTTTATGTTTTTCCTCTTCGGTGGTAGGTTCAATGTTAAGCATTCCTCTTGATGCCATCTCCACCGTTTCTTTGATCATAATCGTAATGGTCTTAAGGGGTTTTGTTGACTCAACTTCAAATTTGATTTTGTACTTTGTGTCTCCTGCATAATTACTTTCAGCCGAAGGAGTGATCCAGTTAATTACCGGAATAATAGAACTGGCAACCTTCTTCGGGTCACTCATGTCCACTTGAAATTCATTGGTGCGCGTGCTTACATTTTGAGCCTGCAGGTTCACAGCAGTTGTGATGCCAACGAAAAGGACCAGCAACTTTCTCATATTTTTTTATTTATTGGTTAATTACAATTTTTCCACTCAATACCACTGATTTATTTTTATCTGAAACTTTAATACGATAAATGTAGAGACCATTAGACAGTGTTGATTGGCTAGTCTCCCATTGTGAGGAGTAAAATCCAGGACTATAAGAGCCTTCTGCGAGTGTAGACACTTTTTGACCCAATGAATTATACACTTCCAACGCAACCTGATACTTGGATTGATTTTCAGGTAGCGTGAATGGAATAGTTACATTTCCGCGGCTCGGATTTGGGTAGGCTTCACCTAGAGTAATGTTGTCCGGTTTAATTTTGTCCTTTAAATTATCTCCATAATAAATTCTGAATAGAGAAGCTCTCTTTGGATCAATGGAGTAACTATTTTGTTCGCGCATGTTTACTAATACTTCATTGGCTACGTCATAAAGAAAAAGTTCTTTGAGATTGGAACTAAGAATTGAATTGTCCCATGTCAATTGTGTTATCCCTTTCATGTTAGCGGCAAAAGTAAACTCCCACATATATTCCGCTTGTGTGGGCACTACATCCCGCACAAATTGTTTTGCAAAATGTTCGGGATGTGCAAAATTCATTTCGAGGTAGTCAATAAACCGTGGTGCGTTGATATCATCGAACTGGTCGTAGGAGATTAGCGCTTGAGAATTCATTCCTACGCCACCAAAATTATTTTCAATTTCTCCATTTTTTAATGTAAGCGGCATGATCCAATCATTTTCTCCAAACGCTGTTTTTTCTTGGCGTCCGCCAATTGCAGTTTGACCCGAGAATGGAATGGAAATAGTTACGTCACTTTCAGCCAACACAAAACCACCTTCAAATGGTTGAAGAGTTGTTGCATTTACATAATTCGGATTCGTGAATGTTTTCAAAACAGCCCCTGTGCCTGTTAACCCTGAGTTGCCACTAAAATTCTTAACATCATCCCATGAAATAGGAGTGAGATAAGGATTGCCAACCTGATTCCATCCTTTTTTTAATGCCATTTGAAAAAGATTTTTTCTATTGTTGGCGGATGCTGTTGCGTCAGGAATCTTAAGTGTTATTGGAGTTTTAATGTTGATGAAATAACCTTGGCCTCTGTTGAAAGTGGAAAAATCACCGGGATATTCAGCCCAAGCTGTTTTATCCTTATACGTCAACATTCTCCAATCTGTTTTTATTGTTAATGCGCCTAGTTGTGCGAATACAGTACTCACTGCATTGTTGGATCCATAGTCGAAAGGAATTGTAAAAATTTTCCAACCACTCACCGTGCCACCAAAACCAAGCTGAGCAGAAGGAACAACATTATCTACAGCATTGTATTTCAAATAGGAATAGAAATTAGTGTTCGGATCCAGAGGAAGTCTGCCTATGTTATTGGCCGGATCTTTTGCTGATAAATAAAATTCAAGTCCATTGGCATCAAAGAATGATTCTTGCACCGTGAAGTTCCATGTACCGGAAGTCAATGTTCCAGGCAAGTCCGTAAAACTTCCTCCTCCAATCTTGCGATAAGAAAGCGTAGCAGATGAAACAGTACCGCTATTGTCGGCAACTGTTACTGCAAATTGGGTGGAGCTGAATTTGTAATTTAATTGCGGTGGAGTAAAGGTGATTGTTGGTGCAATATTATCTATCGTGACAAATGTCCAGGTGATGGCTGTTGTTGCATTCCCGTTGCTATCGATAAATGCACTGGCATCAACCGCTACAACGTAGATGTTTAAAAAACCTAAAGCTGCAGGTGGCGTAAAAGAAACCTTATTGCCAGTGATTGTACCCGTTGAAACATCCAATGAAAACTCAGGACTACCACTTCCTTGAATGGTTACAGAAATTTTCTTTCCTGCAACTGCTACAGGTGCCTTATCAAATGTGATTTCAATTTTTGTGTTAACAGCAACATTTTGTGCATTGTTTAATGGGTTCAAAAGAGTTACGGCTGGGCCAACGGCCGAGGTAAATTGCCAAGAACTCATTGCGAGCGATGGATTGCCATAGATGTCTTTGAAGGCTCCAGCATCAATTGTAACGGAATAGCTTGTAGAAGGAAGTAAGTTTTGAGGAAGTGTAAAAGTGAAGGTATTGGTATTCACTGTTGCAGTGGAAACATCCAGAGTAGCTACAGGGTTAACCAAATCAGATGTTAAAAAGAGTTTAACATTTTTGCCCGCAACTGCGCTTGATGTCTCATTCAAAGTAATAGCCAAAGTAGTATTTGCATTAACACTTGTCGCTCCGTTGGCGGGTGAAAGTGTACTAGCCACCGGACCGATATTGTCTTCAGTGATCGACAACAACTGTTTAGAGTTGACGTTGGATAGAGTCTGAGAAATTCCAGAAGGCCATTTTACCTGAATTGAGGTAACAGTAGTTGATGATCCAAGACCGAAGTGAATTGTTTGGCTGTTCTGACTGCAGAACGCACTGCTTGAAGCAAGCTCTCTGATCTGTGTTTTACCGCCAGCAACTAACGTTACCCTCGTTCCAATTCCCAATCTATTGGAGGTAGTTCCAGTTAGTTTCAACTCGACCCAGTTACCAGCCGATGAAGCGTTGTTTTTAAAGAGTTGATTTTTTACCGTTGGCCCCGAAACAAATCCTTTTCCAAATAACGCAGGGTCAATTACGGCGGAGGCTAAATCCAAAAGACCATCTTTGTTGTAATCGGAGAATCCTAATCCAAATCGAGGAACCTTGATGTCGTTGAATTTCTCTGTATTCACTTTGGTAAAACTTGTACCATTGTTGTTGATATAAATGCGGCTCTCTTCTCCTGGGACTGTAACCATTAAATCCAGGAATCCATCATTGTTAATATCACCCCATGCTGCGCCGAAAGTTTGATCGTTCGAACTGGTCAGATTTTCGGTTACCGAAGTTGGCATGGATTGCTTAGTAAATGTACCATTGCCATTATTCTTGTAGAGAAGGTTATTGCTACGTGCACCGATAAACAAATCCAAATACGTATCGTTATTGTAGTCTCCCCAAGCAGCTGTGAAAGATCTTTCGTTAATATCGGCGTCAAACTGAGAAACTGTTACCCTTGTGAAAGTGCCGTCCCCGTTATTTTTGTACAATTGATTGACTGTGCCAGAAGTTCCGTTGCTGTCCACTATGAACATATCCTGATCACCATCATTGTCATAGTCTGCCCAATTGGCGACACTGCCTTGAACCATGACGGATTGAAGTCCACCCGAAGTTGCCAATGTGAATGTGCCGACTGGACCTTGAGTAAAAAGTTTCGAGCTTTTAGTATTATCATTAGTGACAACAAACAAATCAACCAATCCGTCATTGTTGTAATCCCCCCAGGACGCACCTAAGTCAAGTTCTTGAGAAGCTCCTGTATTGTAGTTTTGAGAAACCGGCGATGAGCCTACCAATGTGAAAGTAAAATCTCCATTTCCTTTGTATAAATAATTTTGAGATGATGATGATGTAAGAAATAAATCAAGCTTTCCATCATTGTCATAATCGGCTGTAGTCGCTACAGCATAAGTTGAAGGAGTTATCCCGATTGGAGTTACCGAGACGAAATTACCTGCTCCATCATTTTTGAATACCAAAGGAAGGACTGGTGTTCCGGTGAAAAATGTTAACTGAGGCATTATCACATCATCAAAACCATCATTGTTAAAATCTCCCCAAATCGGACCAGTTGTCGAATATGCCGGTGTGCTTTCTATGGTAGTGCCTGATAAAACAAAATAAGGATTGGATAATAAAATAGTTGCAATATTTGAAGCTGCCGAAGTGCCCGCTGTATTTTTTGCCTTAACACGATAATAATAGGTAGTGTTACTTACAAGTCCGGTATTGTCTATAACGGAGGTCGCAGGGTAATTAACAAGAGGAAGGGTGAGGTCGATAGATGTGAAATTATCTTTTGATCGTTCAACAACATACTGCGTCTCGAAAGCACTTCCCGCCCATGATATCTCAATGCTGGTGTTGTTATAAACATAGGCAGTGGCACTACTAGGAGCAGCTGGAATAGGATCACTTGCATTCTTTGTTAGCGTAACTGTTCCTGTAATCTCAGGCGGTGTAACCCCATTGTCTGTAATCCATTTAAGAACTAACGTATTGGTTCCGCTCGTCCAGGCTCCATCGGTATTTGGTTCAGTCGGGTAATTTGGAGTTAAATAAGTGCTACCACAACTCTCAAAGAATATTCCTGAAATATTGGTGTTCTGGCCGGCGATCGTGCCGTTCACAATATCGGAAATAGAGAAAAATCCATTGCCCAATGATTTGATCGTTACGTTGGTGAGGGCCACTGTCGCTGGGGTACTCGTTACAACGTTACCATTCCAGCTTCTGTTATCTGGAATGGTGCTGGCGCACTGAGTTAGTGTGGTAAACGCTAAGGGACTTGCTGATGCTGTCCCTGCCGTATTTTTTGCCGTTACCCTAAGAGTGTAGGGAGTATTGGCTTGAAGATTCTTGACTTCGTAATAAACTTTAGCTCCAGTCGTTGAGTTGCTGCTTTTGTAACCAATGCTGTCATAGGTCGAACCGTTGAATTTCTCAATGACAAAGTGATCTTCATTGGTTGCATTGTCAATCCAACGCAGTGTGATTCGATCAGTGCCATCTCCCGAATTAACAAGAGACGTCGGAGCTAATGGTGTTACGATCGTGCCCGTAGTCTTGAAGACACTTGAATTAGAAACTCCCGCAAAAGCTACTCCTGAAGAGTTTAGGGCGTACCCGTAAACTTGTGAATTATTATTGCCTGAAGCGTTGATTGTTGACTGCGTAAAAGTAGAACCCCCATCCCGAGACAAGCTCACATTTTGCACATTATTATTATTGTTGGTTATAAAAAGATAATTATTAAGAGGATCTCCATCTATTCGATAGCCGCTCGGAGCGCTGGTAGATGTTGTCCAGGAAACGCCAGCGTTAGTGGTGCTGCTTAGTGCACTTCCGGAAGCTGTACTACCTGATACAAATACAGCATTGTTAGAGAAGCCCATTGAATATAAGCTGGTAACCCCGATTGTAGCAAATGGTATTAGAGTTGCCGCACCCGTAGTCGGTGTTGTTGTAATATTAGGGACAACTTTGAAAAACTTATAAGTACTGGCAGTATAGTCATACAAATAAGCATAAAGGTTTGAGAGTTGATCTACAGCGGCATATTGAAGGTTATAGCTCGTGGGCCAACCTGATATGGTAAGGGCCGCCGACCAGGTTGTGCCCTGATCAGATGTATAAAAAACTTGGTTGTTTCCTAGACCGTATATCTTTGTGCCATCGGCACTATAAAAATTGTAAGCATTTCCTGGAGTCGCCGTAATTGTAGACCAACTTGCACCACTATTGGTGGATCTTAATGAAGCCTGACCACTTTGCCCAAGCAATACTATTGGTCTTGGTGAACCTGTTGTCGCTTTGAATACATAATAACCGGAATTGGTTACATTACTAATTCGGGCCCATGAAGTTCCATTATCAGTTGAACGAAACGCGCGTTCCCCTGCTGTGATGATACTGCCATCGTCGGCCGCCACAATACTATTGGAATAGGTCGCTTCTATACCTGTGTTTGACTCAATCCAACCACTCCCTCCGTTGATGGACTTCCAAATTCCAATATCATTCGTCCCAACATAAAGGGTTGAATTATCCTTGGCTGCAAAGCAAATTGCGTCCTCTGCATTTGACGTAACGAAGGAGGTGTTTTGCGATGTCCAGCTTCCGCTTGTTCTCGAGTAAAATATATTGTTCTGGTTGTCTGACAAAAACATTGTTGACTTATCTGGGCTAAATCGAAGCATAACACTACCGTTACCAAAGGTTGTGGGATTCGCAATTCCGACCACTGTTAGTGCAGCGCTCCATGTGGTGGACGGAGTGGCAACGGTACTGCTCAGTGTGTACATATGTGGAGCATATGTAACAATTGCCAGCTGGCTCCCATCTAAGGTGGACGTTAGCGAAGCAACACTATTGGCATCCAACGGAGTAGCAACCGGGTTGAATGTTACCCCATCATCGGCAGAGCGCATTAACGCACCTCCAATTATTCCATAAACATCGCCGTTGCCAGTAATTGCAATCTGCGTTACGCTGTAATTGCTTGGGTTGGTGTAGCCCTTGGTAAATGTAGCCCCACCGTTGGTAGAACGAAACAAAGTGTACTTGCTGCCACCATAGTCGTAACCGTTTACATAGATTGTCCCATAAAGATTGTTCTTGGCAAAACTCTGGCCTTGATCAAATCCATTGGCAGTGCTGCTGGTTCCAGTATTGATCTTGGTCCAAGTGATGCCATCATCTGTTGATTTATACAAATTGCTGTAAGCAAGCAAAAATAATGTCCCATCTGCCAGAACTTTTACGTCATTGAATCGACCCGCGTCATTACCAAAAGCCAGGGGTGCTTGCTCCACCCAAGTGGCTCCATTGTCGGAGGAACGATACAGTTTCCCGGTGCCATTGTTGCCGGCAATCGCGTAAACGGTAAAATTGGTCGGATGAACAACGATATTCTTTACATAACCACCATAAGGGCCTTGCGTTTTTGTCCAGGTAATTTGGCCAAATCCACAAATGCTAAGGCAGGTACTTACAATCAAAAAAGTAAAAATTCTCTTCATACTATTTTTCAATAACTATTTGCAAATTTTTTTAAGGAGCAGCAATATTATCATCCACCTGGCGGCAATGAAGGGGTCGGGATTTCTCCACCACTGTTGTTATTATTACTGCTAGTGTCTCCTCCTTTACTACCTCCACCCAAAGCAACAACAGCACCTCCTACTACCAGTACTGGTAATACTTTTAACAATAGTGGCACTTTAGGTGTCACTTTAAAATTGGGAGTATAAATTACTTCATCATTATTTTTTGCGCTTGAAATTTTCAAGCGATAGTCGCTTCCTGTTTTGGCATCACTGGGAATGTTTAGAGAATATGCCCCATTATTGGGTTGGCTCATGCCACCTTGTATGCGTTGATTGCCTTTATACAGTTCGATATTGATTGGATCTGTATTACCAGGTGACCATACCAAATCGTGAGTCTTACCTCTTTTGTAGGATGCAGCTGTAGTAAAAGTCTGAAGTTTCACAAAAGGCACATACACTTTGCCGCGCAACTCCAAGGCCAATTTACCTTTGTAGTTACCGTACTCCTGTCGAACATTCCATTCTATTTTTTTGTTGGATCCCGGCTTTACTTCACTGCCCACATCGCCAGTAACTTTCGCAAGAGGAGTAGAAAAATTATCCTTGGACTCGTACAGGTTGAGCAAAAAGTTGGAAGAAGGGTTTGAGTTTTCCAGGTTGTAGTGAACGATAATTTTATCACCAGCGAGTTCAACCTTATTAATTGTGACAGTTTGCGCGTAGATGCCAGCGGATAAGAAACTAAATAAGATTAGTAGATTTCTTTTCATTGGGTTTCTGATTAGGTATTAGAACTACTAAAATTAGTCCAAAAGAACGACAAAAGCGACAGCTACGAGACAAGGTATCAATACTCTAGAGAGGAAAGAGGTAACATAAACATGTGATATTTCTTGAAGAATTTTAACTGATTCTGCTCCAGTTTACCGCAGCCTTTTTTGCTTGATCAATTTGAATTCTGATCACTCCATTTTCGTTTTTTTTCAACTCAGGATCATTTGTCAATACTTTGCTGGCAGCATCACGAGCTTGCTGAAGTATTTTTCCGTCTTTACTTAAGTCAGCGATCAAAAGATCAAGCGCTCCGCTTTGCTGCGTGCCCATCAAGTCGCCTGGACCGCGGAGTTTCAAATCCGTTTCTGCAATTTCAAAACCATTGTTGGTACGCACCATAGTTTCAATTCTTGTTTTAGTATCAGCACCCAATTTGTAGCTCGTCATCAAAATGCAATACGATTGCTCCGCTCCTCGCCCTACACGTCCTCGAAGTTGATGGAGTTGAGATAATCCAAATCGCTCGGCACTTTCAATAATCATCACCGAAGCGTTGGGAACATCAACTCCCACTTCAATCACTGTCGTAGCCACCATAATTTTAGTTTCGCCTTTTACAAAGCGAGCCATTTCATAATCTTTTGCCTCCGATTTCATTTGACCGTGGACGATACTGATTGGCAAATCAGGAAATGCGCGAGCCATACTTTCATATCCATCCATCAAATGCTTAAGGTCAAGTTTTTCCGACTCTTCGATAAGCGGATAAACTACATACACTTGTCGTCCTGCATCGATCTGCGAACGAATGAATCCGTTTACTTTCAGTCGCTGCGAATCAAAGAGGTGTGTAGTTTGAATTGGTTTTCGACCTTTGGGCAGTTCATCGATCACCGAAATTTCAAGGTCACCATATAATGTCATCGCCAGTGTACGTGGAATTGGTGTTGCTGTCATCACTAAGACGTGCGGATATATATTTGTATTTTTTTGCCAAAGTTTGCTTCGCTGTGCCACACCAAACCGGTGCTGCTCATCGATAATTGCGAGGCCTAATTTTTTAAACTTTACTTCTTCCTCTATCAGCGCGTGCGTTCCAATAAGAATTTTCAATTCACCGTTTTGCAAATTCTCATGAATCGGTTTCCGTTGTGATTTCTTTACAGATCCCGTAAGCAGGGCAATGGAAATACCCATGAGGTCTGCATATTTTTTCAAATTGGCGAAATGCTGTTGCGCTAAAATTTCTGTGGGAGCCATCAGCGCAGCTTGAGCATCGCCGCCGATCACCAATAAAATACAGATAAAAGCAACTATTGTTTTGCCGCTACCCACATCCCCTTGAAGCAATCTACTCATCTGCTTTCCGGATTTCATGTCGGCATAAATTTCTCTGATCACTCGTTTTTGTGCCTCTGTAAGTTCAAAAGGCAAATGATCTTTATAGAATTTGGTGAGAATACCAGCATCATTGAAAATCTGACCTTTGAATTTTCCCTGTCTCACTAATTTCATTTTAATCAATCTCAACTGGACGTAAAACAACTCTTCAAACTTGAGTCGCTGCTGTGCTGCCAACAATAGTTCCTGAGATTTTGGGAAGTGGATATTTCGCAACGCTTCTTTTTTGGTAATCAACTTTTGTTCTTTCAATAAATATTCCGGAAGCGTTTCACGGATGTGAGATTCGGCTGCTCTCAGTAATTCCAACTGAAGCTTAGCAATTTGTTTACTATCGATATAGCGTGCCCGCAGTTTTTCACTGACAGAATAGACAGGTTGAAAAGAATTTCCTTTTAGGTTGTTCTCAGTGATAGGTTCTATTTCTGGGTGAGCAATATTTATTTTCTTACCAAATCGTGTTGGCTTTCCAAAGGCGATGTATTCAATTCCAGGTTTGATTTTTTGCATGACCCAATCGATGCGCTGAAACCAAACCATTTCCATTTCATTTTTGCCATCAGTGAAATAACCGATCAACCTCTTTTTATTTTTAACACCAACAATTTCAAATTCAGTGAATTTGCCTTTCACTTGTACGTAAGGCGTCAATTCATCTATTTCTGCAATTGCATAAAACTTGGTGCGATCTTCATAGCGAAATGGGTAATGTTGAATAAGGTCTCCAAAAGAAAATATCTTCAGTTCTTTTTGAAACAGAACCGACCGCTGCGGGCCAATGCCTTTTAGGAATTCGATGGATGTGTCGAAATAATTGCTCAAGACGATGATCAATTTGCTAATGTGCAAATTAGCCAATGAATCATATCTTCAAAATTGACTATTGGTCAATTGGAAATTAAATTTTTCCACTGCAAGGTGTTGATGAGATGAAGCGTTTCTTTTTTCATAAACTCAATGGCGGGAGCAAGTGAATCATTCTGAACGCGCGTATTGAAATACAAGGCTCCACGCAAAAAGTTTCTTGAGGAGTCTGTCATGGTAAACTGAAATTGACTCGGCACCTCGCCGGTAATCTCAGCAATCACTGCTGTTTTTCCTGAAGGAGTTTTCGTAATTAGTTCGTCAATGGCATTGGCTTTGATTTGCTGCTTGGAGGTAAGATTGTAGGCATCATTCAGCAACTCTTTTAGCACAGCTTCTTTCCCACGCACTTGCTTGTAGGTGATGTGAATGTTTGCTTTCAATTCCGGATAGTAAATCTCTACCCAATGCCGTTCGCTGATCCAAGAAGTATCTTTTAAAAGCTTAGCTGATTTTGAATATTCAAACTGATAAGGAAGTGTATCAGGCAGCAATTGATATTCGGTCTTTGGTAAGACTAACCGATTATATCCTTTAGGCTTTGGTTGATAATCTGTTGTGCAAGAAGAAATCAGGAAGCAGTAAATAAGCAACAGGCAATTGACAATTGATAATTGCCAATTGTAAAATTTATTCCTCATTTTTCACCGTCTCCTTTTGAATGGATACCCTAACTCGGCCAATACGTTTTTGGTCAACTCCAACCACAGTGAACGTAAACCGATCAAACATTACCTGATCTCCAGCTTTGGGCATGGTGTTGTGCAACTCCAAGATTAATCCGGCCAGTGACTCACTTTCTCCTTTTACATCATCAAACGATGAGGAGTCAATGTCAAGCGCTTTACACATGTCATGAATGGAAGTCTTCCCCTCAAAAATATAAGTTTGATCATCGATTTTTTGAAAGCCTACATTCACTTCATCAAACTCATCGTTGATGTCGCCAATAATTTCTTCAATCAAATCTTCCAAAGTAATTAACCCAGAGGTGCCTCCATATTCATCCACCACAATCGCCATATGCACATGCTTGCCTTGAAAGTCTTTTAATAACGAATCCAGTTTTTTAGTTTCTGGAACAAAATATCCGGGTCGCAATAATTTCTGCCATTTGAAATTCTCACTTTCGTCAAGATAAGGCAATAAATCCTTGGTGTACAGAATGCCATCTATCGTATCAATGGTTTCTTTATAAACCGGTATTCGCGAGAAGCCAAATTTGTTTACCTGATCCATCATCTCTGCAAAATTCAATTCTGAATCCAAAGCGGAAATGTCCACACGGGATTTCATCACTTGCTTCACCGTAAGTGTTCCAAAATTCACAATGCCCTTCAGGATATCCTTCTCCTCTTCAGTCGTATCATTGTTGTGGGTGGTAAGTTCCAAGGCTTGATTTAATTCTTCCACTGTAGTGCTGTAGCCTTTCTTTTCAATTCCCCGCTCCACAAGCTTGCTCATGCCTAACAGCAACCATGAAATGGGTCGGCAAATAGTAGTTAGCATTTTCCAGATCGAACCCACCTTCTTTGCAAAACTTAAATTATGCTGGGTAGCATAAACTTTAGGAACAATTTCACTGAAAAATGTGAGGGCGAAAGTGACGATGAAAGTTACGATTCCAACAATCATTTCAGCCGGCTTTCTGGTGTTTGTCATTTCCCACATCAAAAAAGTGGATAGTGTAACCACACCAACGTTTACAAAATCATGACAAATTAAAATTGTAGCTAGCAATAAGCGTGGCTTCTTGAGCAGATCTATTACATTCTTATCAGATGCTTGTTCTGAATTGCGGCAGTCATCCAAGTGTTCTGATTTCAGAGAAAAAAAAGAAACTTCGGATGCGGAGATCATCGCAGAAACAATCAACAAAATAATGATTGACGAGAATCCGAAAATATAAAACCAGTTTGGCGCGAAAGCCATCAGGTTAGTCACAAGCTTACTAGGAGGCTCCTCTATCAAAAATATTGTTTCCACTCATTGAGTTGTTCGTACTACAATCTTTTTAGAAAGGTAGATCGTCTGTAGCGTTATCCATGGGAGCTTTGCTCTCTTCCATTGAGCCACTTGCTTGCGCTACAGGTCTTTCGTAGCTGTTACCGCCTCCTTGTTTGCCACCAAGCAAGGTCATGCTATCGCCAATAACTTCAGTGGTGTAGCGTGTAACGTTATCTTTTTCCCAACTGCGAGTGCGCATCTTTCCCTCAATGTATACTTGGTCACCTTTATGCAAATATTTCGAGGCTGTCTCAGCTAAGCCACGCCACAATACCACATTGTGCCAATCTGTAATTTCCTTTCGCTCGCCTGTGACTTTGTCTTTATAAACTTCCGAAGTTGCCAATGTGAAATTGACCACCATTGCACCACTTTCTAGGGTGCGCGCCTCCGGGTCCTTACCAAGTCTGCCTAATAAAATCACTTTATTTACTCCTGACATATTGCTATTTTTTTATTTACCAATTCAATACTTACAAAAAAGAAAATTTCTTTTTGCTGGACTACAAAGTTACCAAAAATCCTATTCATGAATTTTCTCATTAATATAACGCTCAATGAGGATTGGCTTTGGAATTTTTTCAACCTGATTTTTTGTAAACCACTTCATTCCCA
>Ga0207155_1057_pt1 | contig 28587 bp, 33 predicted proteins | sample Alteio_BWMinHeat_26_FD_153515 | JGI IMG/M metagenome (GOLD analysis project Ga0207155, IMG submission 153515) | Enriched cells from forest soil in Barre Woods Harvard Forest LTER site, Petersham, Massachusetts, United States -... | ecosystem: Environmental > Terrestrial > Soil > Temperate forest >... | reverse complement strand
CGAACTTTTTACATGCACAACTCAGGCCACTGGTTAGGATTAGATGTGCATGATGTTGGACGTTACAAAGCATTTGATAAGTGGCGTAAATTACAACCCGGCATGGTATTGACGGTTGAACCAGGAATTTACATTGCCTCAGATTCTGGAGCACCGAAACGTTTTCATAATATCGGTATTCGTATTGAAGACGATGTGTTGGTAACCAAAACAGGCTGCGATGTGCTCAGCAAAAAAGCCCCGAAGACAGTTAAAGAAATTGAAACGTTGATGGCGAAATAATGCGTTACGATATTGTCATAGTCGGCGGTGGAATGGTGGGTGCTGCATGCGCGATTGCATTGCAGTCAACTGGATTACGCATTGCATTGATTGACGCCACTGCATCTTTTAGCGAAGATCACCGGTTGATCGCGTTAAATCACAGCAGTTTTTCTTTGTTAAAAAATCTTGGGGTTTGGGATCAACTTGAACCATTTGCTGCAGCAATTAAGGAAGTTCATGTTTCCAATCGCGGACACTTTGGCGCCACGCGGTTATCCGCCCAAGAAATGGAATTATCAGCATTGGGTTTTGTAGTGCCCGCTAAAGAAATTAATTCAGCATTGTATGCACGCTTAAATAAAACTGATTTATTGCGGCCGGAGAAATTAATTTCACTCACGAATGAAAAAAATTCTATTTTTCTCACTTTGCAAAACAGAACATTAGAAGCAACTCTATTGATCGCTGCAGATGGAACTCACTCAACCGTTCGTAATTTGTTAGCTATCCCAACAGATATCATCGATTATAAACAGACTGCACTTGTCACAGTAACTGAATTACAACGTGATCACGACAATATTGCCTACGAACGTTTTTTGCCAAATGGTGCAATTGCAATGCTGCCATTAACAGGTCAGCGCGTTGCGACCATTTGGTCTGGTGATGAAGCAAATGTTTCACAACTATTGAAGTTATCTGATGATGAATTTCTATTTGAGTTACAAAAACAATTCGGTTATCGATTAGGGCGATTGCAAAAAGTGCAACAACGTTTTGGTTATCCATTAAAATTTGTGCATGCAAAACAATATATCAAAGACAATATTATTTTAATTGGTAATGCCGCACATACAGTTCATCCAATCGCTGCTCAAGGATTAAATTTAGCATTATATGAAATTGCTGTATTGGCAGAACATCTCCGCACACAATCTTCAGAAAATTTATCGCTTGCAAATTTATCAAATAATTTACCGCAACAAAATGTCAGCTTGAATTTATCACACCGATTAACGCAATTATTTTCAGCTGATTTTTTTCTTTTGCATGCTGCTCGACAGGCAGGCATGATTGGGCTTGATATTTGTGGTAGCGTGAAGAAAAAATTTATCCGTTCGGCGTTAGGAAGAAGCGGACGCGTGCCGACTTTATTAACCTAACGTTAAACCAATTGTGAAAGCAGTGTCTGCACGGGAACAATAACGGGATCTTTATATGAAAAACAATCCTTCTGTATATGGGCTCTATTAAAAACAACTTGAAACGCATGAGATGCTTTTATTTCTTTTTGAAATTGATAGAGTGATTTGCTTATCCCGTTATTATCAGATACTTTCACTTCAACGAGAAACCAAGGTTTTTTATCTTTCGTAACCAAAAAATCAACTTCATTTTGTTCCTTGTCTCGAATGAAGTGAAGCTCATAATTTCCTAATCCATAATCAGTCCAGAAATGAACTGCTTTTAGTAGATGAGACGCAACAAAATTTTCACATTTTGCACCATGGTCAGCGATGTTGGACCAATCCCAGAGATAAATTTTGGGATTTTTTCGTAATGAGCGACGGACGCTCTTAAACCAGGGTTTAATGGTAAAGCAGTAATAAAAAGCCTCCAAATTTTTTATCCACCGTTGCGCAGTCGGTGTGGAAATATTTAATGCGCTTGCTAAGCTAGAATAATTAACGAGCTGGCCTGTTTGCTCTATTAATATTTCAGTCAACATTTCTAATTGTGATAACTCATGAATTTGACTTAATGCTCGAATGTCTTCTCTGATTAGCTGTTGACGACGTAATGTGTGCCAGCGAGTTGAAAAGCGTTTATTTTTGTTTATAAAAGGTTCTGGAAATCCACCGTAAGTAAATAGATCGCTATATTGATTTTCATCGATAAGCTTGGGTTGCCTGATGTCGGTTTGGATTAATTGCGGCGATACAATTTCAGCGATGCTGATGGGATGCATCCTATAAAGAAAATAACGCCCCATTAAACTATCGCCACCACGCTTATAAATATCTAATTTCGCACTACCGGTAACTATGATCTTGGTTTTTTTACCGTAGATGTCAAAAAAACCTTTTAAAAAAAGTTTCCACTTGCCATATTTATGAATTTCATCAAAAACAACAATAGGCATCTCTTCATATGCATTTTCTAATTTCATGAAATGAGCAATACTGTCTGGACCAGCAATGATTAATTTTTTATGGGCTTGCGTATCCCAATTTAAATAGTAAAAATGTGGTGTCAGACGTTCAGCATGAAGCGCACAGGTGGTTTTACCGACTTGCCTAGGCCCGGCCAAGAAAAACATTTGACGCTCGTTTTCCAGGCATTCGGCCATGAGATTGTCATAAATACGTTGCATAAAACGCTCCCGAGGATGATGGCTATTATAACGAGATCGTTAAAATAGTCAAGACCAATTTAATGACCATGTTAAATTGGCCACGACCAAAATACTGTGACAGAAGCGATGTGTGTTTAAAGTACTCCATATGGCAACTGCATCGTCATACAATGCACACTACCATACCACTGAATCACTGCCGTGCTTGGAATCGGAATAATTTCACGATCTGGGAAACAATCTTGTAAGGTTTGCAATGCTTCTTCATCAGCAGGATCATCATATGTCGGTGCCAAAACAGCGCCGTTGATAATTAAAAAATTTGCGTAAGTTGCAGGTAAACGTCGGCCATCAAATTCTGCATATTTCGCTTTCGGCCATGGCAATGGAATTAAAGTGTAAGGATTGCCTTTATAATCCGTAAACGTTTGTAACTGTTGTTCCATTTTTTTAAATGTTTCAAAATGTTCATCTTCAGGGTCCGTGCAGGAGACATAACAAATGGTATGCGGATCAACGAAACGTGCAATCGTATCAATATGGCCATCAGTGTCGTCGCCGCTTAAATCACCATGCTCTAACCACAACACACGCTCTAAACCAAACATGGTTTTCAAACGTGACTCAATTTCTGCTTGTGTTAATTCGGGATTGCGTGTTTTGGCAAGTAAACAGCTCGTGGTGGTCAGTAATGTGCCGTGACCATCCACTTCAATTCCACCACCTTCTAAAATCATTTCAACACTTTGCATAGGTGTGCGATTAAAGCAGCCTTTCGCATGCAGCGTGCGGGTAATGAGGTTATCATTTTCCGCCGGATACTTGCCGCCCCAACCATTAAATTTAAAATCCATAATCATTGGTTCTGCATCTTTCATCACAGTAATTGGCCCGTGGTCTCTCACCCAAATATCATCGAGCGGCGCGTGATAGAAAGAAACATTGGCTAAATTAACTTTTGCGAGTTGCATTAATTGTGTAATGTGTTGTTCGTGTTGCACATCACGACAAGTCACGACAACACGCTGGCGCTCTGCCGCTGCTTTAGCAACTGAGACAAATACATTATCAATATCTTCCAGCATGTCGCCCCAATAACTGTCACAGTGCGGCCAAGTTAACATCATACCGCTCTGCAGTGTCCACTCAGGGGGAAGCATAATCCGTGTCATGATTATTCCTCGAAATAAGTGTAACCAGTTAAACCCACTTTTAAGTCGGTGAAAAATTCTTCGCACTCAGCCTCTGTTAATTGTGCACTGGCTAAACGTTTCTGGTAAGAGTCGAGCAAGTCATTTGCGTCAAAATCGACGTAACGCAATACTGAATGAACAGTGTCACCCTCCATCGCGTGCGTTAATTCGTAACCACCTGTTTCATTTAATTCCACGTGGATAGAATGTGTATCACCAAATAAATTATGTAAATCGCCGAGAATTTCTTGATAAGCGCCCACTAAAAATATACCGAGTAAATAGGGATGCTTAGGATCGTATGGGGCTAATGGCAATGTTTTTTCTAAACCATAATTATTCACATAGGTGTCGATACAACCATCAGAATCACAAGTAATATCATGCAAAATGCCGCGCATCGTGGGTTTTTGATCTAATCCAGATAATGGCATGATAGGAAATACTTGATTAATTGCCCATGCATCTGGCAATGATTGAAAGAGTGAAAAATTACAAACAATTTTACTCGCTAATTTTTCATTAATTTCATCAATCACATCGCGATGCGCGCGCGCCGTAGGTTTCAACACTTCGCGCAACTTGAAACAAGTTGCAAAATAAACTTGTTCCGCATAAGCGCGCTCTTCTAATCCCATCAAACCATGAATATACATCGTTTGTGCTTCAGATAACCAGTGACATACATCGTGATAGACTTCCAATGCAGTGCTTTCTGATAAGTTTGTCAATGCACTCCACAAGGCGTGCAAAATCGGCAACGCGTTTTCCGCCGGCGGATTCACATCAGTCGATTCACACGGTGGTTCTGTTGAAATCACATTGGTAATCAACAACGCGTGATGCGCTGTGATAGAGCGTCCTGACTCAGTAATAATTTGTGGGTGCGGTAATTTATGCTGCTTACAAATTTCAACGAATGTGAAAACAATATTATTTGCATATTCTTGCATGCTGTAATTCATCGAGCAAAAACTACGAGAACGAGTTCCTTCGTAATCAACGCCCAAACCGCCGCCAACATCGATTGTATCGATTGGCGCACCCAAAGCACGCAGCGCGGAATAATAACGTGCTGTTTCATGCATTGCACGTTGAATGTCAGCAATGTTTGCCACTTGCGAACCCAAATGAAAATGTAGCACGCGCAGCCAATTTAAACGGTTTTTTGCGCGTAACAAATCAACGATTTGTAATACTTGCGGAGCAGAAAAACCAAATTTAGATTTTTCACCGCCAGAATCTTGCCATTTTCCTTCGCCAACGGAAGAAAGACGAACGCGCACACCTAAGTGTGGCTCAATTTTCAGTTTTTCCGCTTCTTCCAGCACTAAATCAAGTTCTGAATTTTTTTCTAAAATGATAATGACGTTGTGACCTAAGCGCTGGCCAATGAGTGCCAAACGAATATATTCGCGATCTTTATAGCCGTTACAAATGATGACGGTATTCGCTGGTTGATCCAACAAGCCAAGCGCTGCCAACAATTCTGGTTTGCTGCCCGTTTCAATTCCGACAGGCACTTTACCATTTTGCAATAATGCTTCGACAACGCGGCGCTGCTGATTCACTTTAATTGGATAGGCACTTAAATATTTGCCTTGATAATCGTGATCTTTAATCGCTTGGTAAAACGCTTCGGTGAGATTTTGGATACGCTTACGTAAGATATCAGTGAAGCGCACCAGCACGGGAAACGGTGTACCAGAAGCTTGAATTTTTTGCGTTAATTCATGCAAATCAATACACGCCTGTTCGCGTGAAGTAGTTGGATAAGCCAATAATGTCCCGCGCTCGGAGATATCAAAAAATCCATCGCTCCATTGAGCAATGTGATAAATATCTCTAGCCTGTTGAATAGACCAATTCGTCATGTACGTTCACCTACTCAGCAGTGGAGGATGCTAACTCTCCGGAAAAAAATGTGTTGTAAGCATGCGCCTTACGATTGCGCCATGCACCCTTGCCATAGGCATAACCCACAATCATTGGGAATGCGACGGTCGCCTCAGAATAAACCATTTGCTCATGAACCACGGAAACCTTACCCCAGGAACAAGCTTCACGCAGCGTGGAGCCTGACAAACCACCATCGCGCTCATCAGCCACAGTGATTTGCACCGCATATTTATGTAATGGAACAGTTTCACCTAATAATTCAGCTGCCACCACAACGTCTTGCGCAAAATTCTTTGGCACACCGCCGCCCACCATTAATAAACCGGTGTCTTTTGCAGAAATTTTGAGTTGGGTTAATTCACGGAAATCTTTGATGGAATCGATGCTGACGTGTTTCTTTGGATGTTTAATTTGGTGCATCACTAAACCAAATCCGGCGCTGCAATCATTAAATGCTGGCACGAAAATAGGAATATTTTTTTCGAATGCACGTAATACGATAGATTCGTCATTTTTGCCGTGCTGGGAAAGATAGCGGCCCATTTCCACGATAAATTCGCGGGAAGAATATGGCTTTGGCTCAAGGCTGTCAGCAATTTCACCGATCACATTATCGCAAACGCGCAAATCATCTTCGTCAATTAACGTATCATAAATACGGTCAATCGCGAGCGCTTGTAATTGGGTATCTTCCAATAATGGTGAGCCTTGGTAATGTTTAAAACCGAGACCTTCAAAAAAGTCTTGGTCAACGATATTGGCACCGGTTGAAACAATCATATCAACCATGTTGTTTTCGATCATGTCTAAAACTACTTTTTTTAATCCGGCGCTGATTAATGAGCCTGCTAAACAAAGGATGATACTGCAATTCTTATCTTCGATCATTTGCTGATAAATCTCGGCTGCACGACCCACGTTTCTTGCTTGAAAAGCAGTGCCTTTCATTGCTTCAACCAAAGAAACAAAGTCAAACTTTTTAATGTCCAAGTGCTGGACTTCAGTGGAAAGTAAATCAGTTTTAGTAGTCTTCATTAATGCGCCTCCAACAACGTATAAAACCCGATAAAAAGAGGTGCATTATGAGGTTTTTTTCATGCATTGCAAGATTTTTTTACATGTTAATACAAGCCAGAGCACCCCAATAAACGCACCCCAACAATTTGTACCCAAAATCCAAGCCAAAAACAGACAAAAATAACAATCTCGACAATGCAAGAAAATCTCTTGCCCCTTCGTTTTCAGACCCTATGGTGCAGGATAGCACCATAGGATCGCATGGATGCAGCTCCGTCTGAAAACGAAGGGGCAAGAGATTTTCATCCTTAACAAGGTCTCTGAGTTTTTGTCACAATCTTGTCGGTTTCTACTATGGCTAAGTCTGAGACGAATGGGTCCTGTCACTCCGGTATCCCATTGGCAAGCCAATGGGAGCCCTCGCTACGTGCCACCCATTCGGTCTAGGCTAGAGTCCTTATTAAGTTAAACCGACACTTTTAGTCGTGAACGCTACGTATGTATGAATGACTTGCAAAATCACGAAAAATAAGCTGTAGTTGACGCATTATTTCTAAATTTTAAATTTAAGGTAATTATCATGAATGAACACATTATGAATATTAGCGACGTCAGCTTTGAAACCGATGTTGTAGCTTCCAAAACTCCCGTTTTAGTTGATTTTTGGGCACAATGGTGCGGTCCTTGTAAAGCGATTGCCCCTATTTTGGATGAAATCGCTCAAAAATATCATGGCAAAGTCAAAATTGCTAAATTGGATGTCGACAACAATCCTGCCACACCGCCGAAGTTTGGAGTGCGTGGTATTCCGACCCTGATTTTATTTAAAGATGGTCAAGTCAAAGCCACCCAAGTGGGCTTGTTATCAAAAACAGAGCTAATGAGCTTTATTGATAGCAACATCTAAATTGAAGATCGAGCCCATTTAGGATAACATGCTCGATTTAACTATTTTTCAGAGGGAAAATTGCAATGCGTAAACACATTTTATTAGCAGCAACATTAGCAAGCGTTTGTTTAGTTGGCGTTACAGCTTGCCAAAAATCATCCAGTGATAAATCAGATGTAAGCGGTACATCTACCACAACGACAGCTTCCACAGATATGTCTACTCAAGCGCCAGCAAGCACAACAACGACAACAACTGACAACACCGCTGCTACGCAAGCAACCCCAGCTGCTCCAGCAACCACCACAACCACAACAGTGACACCAGCAACAGCCGCTGCTGCAGCTGCCGTAGCAGCTCCTACAGCTGCCGCTCCAGCAGCACCGACATCAGCCGCACCTGCTGCAACCACAACGACAACAACCACCACAACCACTCCTGCAACCGCACCTGCACCAGCTGCATCAGGTACCGCTACAGTTTCAGGAACCAGCACGGCTCCAGCAGTTTCTGGCAGCAATACTGTTGCTCCTGCAACCAAGTAATTGCTTATTTCAATGGACAGGCGAATTTAAACCCCTGTCCATTGATTTTTTTATCTCGATTCCAGCCAATTAATAATTTCTTCCGCCACAATTCGAACACTGCGCTGATCGGTTAAAACACGAAAATCAGCAATTTCATTATATAGTGGTTCACGCTCTTGCTGTAATTTAATCAAGGTTTCTTCGCGGTTGCTGACGCGCAGTAAGGGACGCCGGCTTTCATTCACTGTGCGCGCGCCCTGATATTCCAGGGAAACTTCCAAATATACAACCACGCCATGATTATGCAATAAAGCTCGACTATTCGCTGACAAAATCGTGCCGCCACCCGTCGCTAAAACTATATTGGGCACCTTAACCAAATCTGCGACCACAGCCTCTTCGCGTTTGCGAAACCCGTCTGCGCCCTCTACGTCAAAAATCCAACCAATGTCAACGCCGGTCCGTGTCTCAATCTCTTCGTCTGTATCGTAAAAATCCATTTCAAGCTGGTTCGCTAGGTATTTACCGACACTACTTTTCCCAGCGCCCATCGGTCCGATCAAAAAAATATTTTTATGTTTTGCTTTCATTTTGATCCCAAAAACTGTTAAAACGCCGATTTTAACAGATTGAACGCGAGAACGCATACCGCGTGAAATATAATTTAATTGGGAATTATTTTCGGCGTTACAAAAATCAATAATTCGCGCTTACTTTGTTGTGTGTTTTTTTGCTGGAACAACAAGCCTAATAGCGGAATTTTACTCAAAAATGGAATGCGCTGATTCACTTTATCATTCGCAGACTCGAAAATCCCACCGAGCACGATTGTATGACCACTAGCCACTAACACACGCGTACTAATCTGCCGCGTCGTAATCGCCGGCACACCCAACACGATACGTTCACTAGGTCTATCTTGATTAACATCCAATTGCAGCAACACTCGGTGATCTGGCAAGACTTGTGGCGTTACTTTTAAACTCAATACTGCTTTCTTAAAAACAACACTTGTCACCCCGTTATCATTCATTTGCTGATAGGGAATTTCTTCACCTGACTCAATCGAAGCAGTTTGCTGATTCGCCGTGAATAAACTTGGACTGGAAATCAATTCACCATGACCTTCTTTTTCTAAGGCCGCTAATTGCATATCCAACAATGAACCATCAGCCAATTTTGCCACTGCTAAACTATAGTGATTTGATACGCTAGAAAAAAATGCCGCATTTGATTGTGGATCTTGTGTGGGCGCCTGCACTGAAAAATTGATACCAAGCTCACGCTCGAAATCACTATCGACGCTGGCAAGACGTGCCGCGATCATAACCTGTTGCACTGGCACATCTAAGCGCGCAATTAATCGTGACATCGCCGCAACCTGATCTTGCGTATCCTGAATACAAATCCGATTGGTACGCATATCCACATGCACACTACCGCGCTTTGTCAACAGTGTCGCGGACGATTTATCTTGGATCAAATTCGCGATATCACTCGCTGCTGCATAATGAATTTGCCAAACGCGCGTCACTAATGGCGACAACTCTTGTAACTTTTGCGCTGTCTGTTGTTCTTGCATCCATTCAATTTGCGGCATCACCACCCAAGCTTGATTTTTTAATTCTTTTATCAACCCTTGTGAATGTAAAATCAAATCTAACATTTGCATCGCTGTCATATCATGTAACTGCAACGACACACTTCCATTCACATGCGGACTGACAATTAAATTAATATTAGCTCGAGCCGCAACAATATGCAGCGCATCTTGCAAAGACACGTTTTGCAAATCGATGGAAATTAAGTCTGTCGTTTTAGCAAAACTTAACTGCATAAGAAAACTAGCGGCTAGCGCTAAGATAATTTTTATTTTCAATCCATTTCTCCTCATTATTATTTAACATTCGAATACCTTTTGCTGAAACACCAATTACTAAAGCATTTTCACTGCCAATCCTTTCATTGATTGAAACAGGATAAGATTCGCCATTGGGCAGCATAACAATACCAATCACTTTGCCAGACTGTTGCAAGTATCCAGCAAATTGCAGTTCTTCAATGGATGTCGAATGAAGCATCGCATCATGGTCGTTCTGATTTGTCAGCGTGACTGAAAAGGGATCGTGCCAATTTTTTTCGGGTATCTCGTGCTGTGCTGATCGACTCGAAAAATAATATTTAAGCAGCGACAGATCCATGTCAATTACGCTATTTGTTCTCGACTTAGATAAAGTAAAATAATTAACTCGAAAACCAACATTATTTTGGTTCATTTGTGAAACAAAATAATATAAATCAGAAAGGCCTCCGGCAGCGGTCAAATGAAATCTAAAAAAATGCTTGTCATCAAAATGATCTGATTTCATTTTAATGATGCTCACATCAAAATGATTAAGGCGAGCCAGATGCATGATCTCACCAGCAGCAGAAATCTCGCTCTCGAATTTTTTAAATTGATCACTTAACGCGGTAGATTTTTTCTGGTTCAAGCTTGATAGAGATAAAATTTCTGCTTGAATAATTTTACAATGCCTCTTTTGCACGCCAATTTGATTAATGTTTTTTGTTAAATCTAGTAACAACAAAGCAGTCATTAACAAATAAAATACGCTCACCATCCATCTTAATTGATTCATGAATTTATCACTCAATCTCTGCATGAAATTTCAGTGCATTAATTCCAGGCAACGGTCTAGCCTCGAGAATTTTCACTCGCTCACCTTCAGACAAGGTATTTTCCCACCGCTCCAATTCGCTGACAGTTGTCACCGTTCCGATAAGATCAATTTTTTCATGGGAATAAATCATTCTCGATAAATGAATGTGACACCGACCCAAGCTACCAAAATGTTTTAATAATTGTTGCAAGACATGTTTTTGCAAATCGATAGAGGCAGATAGTTGTAAGTAATTTTCTTTTTCATCTTGCGACACCATCGAAGATTGATTTCTGATAGCGTTCAATTGTTTGTTTAATCTAAGTGCGATCGCACTTTGACTTTGTATCATTATATTTAATACAGCATGTTGAACAACAAAAAACACCATGGGCAAAAGAAATAGATAAATCAATCTGCGCCGCGACGACGCTTGTTGTTTTTTGTATGTCATTTCCCGCCAAGGTAATAAATTAATTTGCATCATCTCAACAACCTCATGGCCAATCCAAGTGCTGTTAAAAACAGCACGGATTTTAATTGAACTTCAGGCCACGAAAATTCATTCTGCAAAGGAAAAATCTCCACGCAGCTTGAAGAGCATGACCGAATCATTTCTTGCAACTGGAATAAATTGGACTTGCCTGATAAATAAATTTTTTCTACCGGTGGAAAATGCCATGTATCGATACATAGCTTCAGTGTCTTTAACAAAGATTCCGCCGCTTCTTCTATAGAATGGACAGCTGACCTTTGATGAAATAAAACTTTTTTTTGCTGCACTATAACCACTTGCAACGAATTCACATCCACATCAACCACTGCTGCCGTGCATTCCATTTCTCGCATATAGAGAAAACAGCGCGTTAAAGCATAAATATCCGCATCGACCACAGTCGCATGTAAACCCGATTGTTCGACCGCTAGAACGTAACTTTTAATCTGTTCTGATCGAGCAGTCACCAACATAACATCGTCGTGCTTGGCATCAAGCTTGCCCAAGCAAATGTGGTCATAGTGCAATTCAGTCTGCATTGCAGGTAGATAACGGGAAAGATTTTCTGCAATTTCAAGCTCTCTCTCCCATTCCGTTAAATTGGCAGCAAGTGAGATGCGCTTATGCATGATTTGCGCTATCGGTAATGCAATTGCGGTTTCACAACCTTGAGATTGTGTTTTATCCACTAACTCACTGATTAAGCTGATGGCTTGATTAAGATGAGTTATTTTTCCTTCGATGAATAATCCTACGGGTAAATCAATAATCGCGGCATCGTCAATCTGCAATTGTCGCTTGATCCGTCTAAGCTTGATCAAACGTATCTCATCATCATGAATGCTAAGACCGACGAATGCCGGCTTTTTAAGTAAAAGCGGCATAGATATTTTCCTGAAATTGGGTGTTTAGAAGTGAGAAAAGAGTAAAAACGGGGTTTGAATGAAATATTCTCTTAATATACTGGGCAGTTTTGGTGTAAAATGCAACCCTCTGTTATTGTTTTTGTTGTCTTATGAATTATTTTTTACAATTAGTTAAAAAAATCACGATCTTCTCACTCGTTGCGGCTGGGGCGTTCACTGTTGCAGTGCTCTATTATATGGAGTTTCAACTGCCTGACATTGATGCGCTGAATACTGTGCAACTCCAAGTGCCGCTGCAAATCTTAACCAGCGATGGGAAATTGATTGCTGAATATGGTGAAAAACGCCGCATCCCTATCCCATTCAATCAAATACCAAAGCCGTTAATTAACGCCGTATTGGCCACAGAAGATCAACGCTATTTTCAACATCCGGGTATCGACATCCCAGGTTTGGCTCGCGCCAGCATTTTGTTGATTGCCACGGGCCGAAAAGAGCAAGGCGGCAGCACCATCACTATGCAGGTTGCGCGCAGTTTTTATTTAACCCGGCATAAAACCTTTGGCCGTAAATTACGTGAAATTTTATTAGCCCTGAAAATTGACCATAAGCTCAGCAAACAAAAAATTCTCGAACTCTATCTCAATAAAATCTTTCTGGGTAATCGCGCTTACGGTGTTGCTGCAGCAGCACAAATTTATTATGGAAAACAACTCAGTGACTTGAGTATTGATGAATATGCCATGCTGGCTGGTTTGCCGAAAGCACCTTCCACATTAAATCCTCTCGCGAACCCAGTCGCAGCAAAAAAACGCCGTGATCACGTTTTAGCTCGCATGCGTGAACTAAATTACATTGATGAAAAAACTTATAAGACCGCGCTTGCCGCGCCCTTAAATGCCAGCTACCACGATTTACAAACACAAGTGAAAGCGCCTTATGCAGCAGAATTAGTGCGCCAGCAATTAGAACAAATGTATGGTGACACCATCTACACCGATGGTTTTAATGTCTACACCACGGTTGACAGCCGTTTACAAGATTTTGCTAATCAAGCAGTACACAATAATTTATTGGCTTATGATGCGCGTCACGGTTATCGCGGACCTGAACGTAACCTAGGCGTTCCCAATCTGAATCACATGCAAGAGTGGGAAAAAACGTTAAGCAACATTCCAACCGTCAATGGTCTGGAACCTGCGGTCGTTGTCGACATGACAGAAAAAACAGCGACGGTGCTGCGTTCTAATGGGAAATTAGTCACGATCTCTTGGCAAGGACTCGCTTGGGCACGCCGACAAATTAATGCCGATTACCTCGGGCGCATGCCGCACAAAGCGAGCGATGTTTTACAACTGGGTGATTTAGTTCGCATTACTCCAGTAGGTCAAGAATGGCGCCTAGCACAAGTTCCCAAAGCAGAAGCTGGTTTTGTTGTATTAAATCCAACAAACGGCGCGATTCTCGCCTTAGTAGGTGGATTTGATTATCAACACAGTAATTTCAACCGCATCACCAACGCGAACCGGCAGCCTGGCTCAAGTTTTAAACCATTTATTTATTCCGCTGCCTTAGACCAAGGTTACACGCTGGCAACTGTTATCAATGATGCGCCGATTGTCGTTGAAAACCCAACGGACAACAGCCTGTGGCGTCCACAAAATGATGAAAAACGTTTTTACGGTCCGACTCGGTTACGCGTGGGCTTGATTCACTCACTCAACCTTGTTTCTATTCGCCTGTTAGAACAAATCACGACTTCTTACGCGGTCAGCTTTGCACAACGCTTTGGCTTCACGCCTGCGCAGTTGCCGCCCACTTTGTCACTTGCACTCGGCACCGCAAGCGTCACTCCATTACAAATGGCGACTGGCTACACCGTATTTGCTAACGGCGGATTCAAAGTCGTTCCGTTTGCGATTGATAGTATTCGCAGCTCCCAAGGACAAGTCTTATATCAAGCAAAACCATTAACGGCTTGCAATAATTGTCAAACACCAACCGCGGGTGCTAATACTCCACCGGATAATACCCACGCTCCACGCGCCATTAGTGCACAAAATGCATTTTTAATTACTTCAGCCCTGCATGATGTGATTCAAATGGGTACTGCTGAACGAGCTCAAAGCTTAAAACGCAATGACTTATCCGGTAAAACAGGTACTACGCAAAATCAAGTTGACGCTTGGTTTATTGGTTACAATCCAAATTACGTTGCCCTTGCTTGGATGGGCTTCGATCAACCGCAATCCTTACATGAATATGGCAACAAAGCTGCATTGCCTATGTGGATGGAGTTCATGCAATATGCACTGAAAGATAAACCCGATCATCCAGCCGAACAACCGCCTGGTATCGTGAGCATCAAGATTGACCCATTAACTGGTAAACGTGCAGCGCCAAATGATCCAGTCGCTCAGTTTGAATATTTCATGACTCCGTATGTGCCGGATGAAGATAAAGCAGCAAGTGCGCCGGCTGCAACACAGCCAAATAAAAATAATAATGTTGGCGGTGGCTCGAATACGACAGGGCAAGAAGGTGGAATATATTAAATGTAATCCCTAGCAAGTTACTATTAAATTAATTGTTGCAAAATATTTTCGTCATCTTTACTAAGCTTTGCACCCACCACCCTGATAAATTCAAATTCGTAACGATCATTAAATTCTTTTCTCAACTGATCAAATGCTGCCGAATTTTCTACTAACCGCGTTTTCAACTGTTCTGTCAATTTAATCGGATCAAAGATGGCAAGCACCACATCTTGCCAACTGATTTGGCTATCGTTGAAAGAAATTTCTCGTGTCGGAAAACTGACAGCAGGAAGTGATTGCGCTGGAATCACTTGTTGTTGCACTGCCGCCTCATAAACCATTTGCGTGCCACGATATTTACTTTGCACAGAATATCCAGCGATGTGTGGCGTGGCGATGACAGACAAGTCTAGCACTTCAAAATCAACATCTGGCTCATGTTCGTAAACATCCAAACACCACAGCAAATTTTCTCCATATAATTTCAAATCACTGAAGTTAATGACGGAGCCACGTGATGTATTTAACAATACGCAATCTTGTTTTTGCCTTTGAAAAAAATCTTGTTGAATTAAATGATACGTTGGATACGGGCCGGTTTTTGTTAATGGCGTATGCAGCGTAACAAAATCTAGATCAGACATTTCTTCAATGGAAGTTGAGATGAAATTCCTTTCATTTTGAGCACGCAGCGGATCGCATTGCACCACATCAAAGTCTAGTTTTTTTAACACGTCAACAACTCGGCTGCCTATGCGGCCAACACCAATCACACCGGCACGGCATTTTTTATTAGCAAGCAGCTGCAATTTTTGTAAAGCTGCAATGACGCAAATCACATATTCAACAACAGCCGTCGCATTGCACCCTTCAGCTAACGCCCATTTGATATTATTTTGCTTAAGCCATTCAATATCAATGTGATCAGAACCAGTCGTTGCACTGCCAACAAATTTGACTTTAGTATTTTTTAATAATGCCGCATTGACTTGCGTCACTGATCTCACCAAAAGAATATCGGCATCCAATAAATCATTATGATTAATTGCACGACCGGGTTTCAACACGATTTCGTGTGTGCCAAAATAATGTTGCACTAATGGAATATTTTCATCGGCTACAATTTTCATGCTAAACATCCTGTCAAAATACCTAAAAATATCACCATACCAACCCAGTGGTTATTTAAGAATGCCTTAAAATAAGCCTTGCGATCGCGACTTTTTAGCAGGATTTGCTGATAAATAAATAATAAGCCGGCGAAAAATAATGCGCCAAAATAATATTTCGTTAAGTGAAACCGCATCCCCACATCAACCAGGAGCAACAAAAAAATAACTTGCATGACACCAATCACGAATCGATCATAACGCCCAAAAAAAATAGCGGTTGATTTAATCCCAACTTTCACATCGTCATTGCGATCAACCATTGCATACATCGTGTCATAGATAATTGCCCAAAGTGCAGCGGCAAAAAATATTTCCCAGGCGGGCGGTGGAATGGTGTTAGTTTCTGCAGCAAACGCCATCGGCACGCCCCAAGCAAACGCCAATCCCAAACCGATTTGTGGCAGATGAGTAAAACGCTTCATGAAAGGATAAATGACTGCTAGCAATGCACCGATAAAAGATAACTCAATCGTAAAACGATTTAAGCATAGGACTAACAAAAAAGATGTGGTCAGTAAAATAAAAAACAACAACCATGCGGCGCGTAAAGATATTTTACCTGAGGTCAGCGGTCGATCACGTGTACGCTCAACATGTTTATCAACATGACGATCTGCAATATCATTAACAACACAACCCGCTGACCGCATTAAAATAACACCACTGACAAAAACACCTACAATGCTCCAATCAGGTTGGCCGTTCTTCGCAAGCCATAATGCCCATAACGTTGGCCAAAGCAGCAATAAAATTCCAATGGGTTTATGCAGACGTGTCAGATAAATAAAATTTTTAAATTGCGTGAAACTCATAATGTTTCGATATCAGGTAAAAAAACTTCTGTAAGTAACAACGGTTTTTCTTGTAAATAAAATTTTGAACGCCGCGCCCAAACATGATCAGCGTGTAGCGGAGTGGATTGAGAAATCACTTGATACCATTCAGTATTCGCACCGACATTAACAACTTCAAATTCACTGCGACGCATCGTTGGATTGCTAAATAAAACAGATCCTAATGAGCGGGTTGCCAAATGTTCCAACTGCGGTTCAATCGCGAGAACTTCTCGCGGAAAAACGGTGCGCGCATACATCCACGTCTTGTCTTCACTCGTAATTAATACTTCCCGAATTAATGTCTCACTATCCGTCGCCAAGTTTAAACTCGACCTTTCATCATCAACAGCTGATTGCCACTCATGGCATAGCACTTGCACACGCGGCTGAATTGCGCCATGTTCTTCCAAACGCTGCATAAATGACCCTGGATGCAAAATCCATTGGCATAATTTTGCTGATAAAATAGATTGGTTCATTGCAGAGGCTGGCTGCCACTTTAACTCAGGTTGCATATACAGGCATCTCTTCATCGTTTAAAATGCAAACCATATGATACTATGAGCTTACCGACTTGGAAAACACCAAATGAATCCGATTGTAATTATTGGCACTGGCCTTGCTGGTTATCAGTTGGCGCGTGAATTTCGTAAAATTGACCAAACGAGCCCGCTCGCGATCGTGACAGCTGATGATGGGAAATACTATTCAAAACCACAGCTTTCTATTGCGTTAACAAGTGGTAAAACAGCTGATGCACTCCCTACAGCCACAGCTGAGATGATGGCACACCAGCTTAACGCAGCAATTGGCACACAAGCTTATGTATCCACCATTAACACGCAAGAAAAATTTATTCTTCTCAATAACAATGAAAAAATATTTTATTCGAAATTGATTCTTGCTTGTGGCGCGGATGTAATCAAACCACAGCTAGAAGGTAATGCTGCGAATGAAGTGTTGTCGATTAATCACATTTATCATTACGCTGAATTTCGTGATTTAATCCAACACAAAAATCGTATCGCTATTTTAGGGGCTGGACTAATTGGCTGCGAATTTGCAAATGATCTCAGCAATGCGGGTTATGAAGTTCACGTTATCGCACCGGTCAAAGCACCGCTTGATTTATTAGTACCTGAACGTGTCGGTAAAGCATTACAGATAGCATTGGAACATAATGGCGTTCATTTCCATTTTCCTTGCGTGGCCAACCGCATCGACAAGCAAGATAACGGCAATTACAGTCTTGAATTGACCAATGGCAGCGAATTAGAAGTAGAATTTGTTTTGTCAGCGATAGGTTTGAAACCACACACCAAACTTGCTCATTCTGCAGGAATTGCAGTAGATCGCGGCGTCATTGTGAATCGTTATCTTGAAACAAGCATACCGGATATTTATGCCTTAGGAGATTGCGCTGAAGTAGAAGGCCATGTGTTGCCATACATCACTCCCTTATTAAATTGTTCACGCGCATTAGCTCGAACCCTTGCAGGAACACGTACAGCCGTTGATTATCCTGCAATGCCGGTGATCGTCAAAACTCCCGCGCATCCGCTTGCTGTTTGCCCGCCACCAAAAAATTCTATTGGTGATTGGAAAATTGAAGCAGTTGATAATAATGTGCGTGCATTATTTTATGATGATCAGCAGATGTTGCGTGGGTTTGTATTAACGAATGAAGCTGTCAAAGAACGTGCGGCGTTGGCTAAGCAGATTCCGGCGTTATTCTAGCGCGAATTCCGGTTAAGTAATTGTCCAAGAACACTCATGCCAGCTTTCGCTGGCATGACAAATTTTCTTAGATGGAATTCGCGTTACAAAATAGAACACTTTGTTTTTATGTAGTCACATACCGTCTCACGACGAGTTTGCCCATGATCAACTTTATCAGGTGTGGTAAATTTCTTTCCGTACAGAGTATTAGCATTATTACTAACTAAATTATTATCCTTTGACTTATTAGCATCAAAAATACCTAGGTCCCCCATAGAAATATCTGGATATACTTCATCTTTATTGTAACCCAGTGTAGATAACCTGCTAACGTCTCTGAATACTACTTTATTATCTTTATTTTCTGATTGATTTGGATAAATACGGGTAGCATTTGCTAAGGTATTTTCATACTCTTTTAATTCTTTATCGTTATTAACAATAAAACGCTCCGCAGTCACTTCTACAGAATGCCAAAACGCAATAAAAGCGCGTCCTACGCATACAGGTTCTTTGTCTGCTTCATGGCCTGTTACTTTAACGATAACAACTAATGTGTTATCCGATTTTTTATAGAGCCCTGCTATGCTTAACTCAGCATCCGGATTTGACATCGGTTGAGAAACTACTATTCTGCCGTACATATTTTAACTGCCTTTGAAAAGTGATTTGCTGTTTAATATGCTAAAAGCCCGATTTTGTCAACATATAGGCATTTCCTTAATATTATGAATAACGCCTTCAAGGCCCCTAAAATATTTTGTCGAAACACGATATACTAACTGCCATGACTCTATACTCTGCCGCCGCCACATTAGTTCTCGTCATGGACCCACTCGGGAACATTCCCGTTTTTTTATCCGTTTTAAATAGTGTGCCCACCGCGCGTAGACAACAAATTATTTTGCGCGAAACATTCATCGCCTTCGTCGTTTTAACCGCATTCTTATTTTTTGGAAAATATATTTTAGAAGGCATGCGGATATCAGAGCCAGCCCTGAGCATTTCTGGTGGTATCATTTTATTTTTGATTGCATTACGAATGATTTTTCCACACGATGATGAGCGAGTGACGAAACAAACCACTGAACCATTTATTGTTCCGCTTGCAATTCCTTTAGTCGCAGGTCCCTCAACCATGACAGTCGTTATGCTCATGGCAAGCCAACAACCGAAACATATTTGGCTGTGGATGCTAGCCTTATTTATCGCTTGGTTTATCAGCACTGTCATTTTGGTATTTGCAGAAAAGCTACGTAAAGTATTTGGTGAACGTGGGTTAGTTGCGATTGAACGTTTAATGGGAATGATATTGACGACCATGGCAGTACAAATGTTTTTAACGGGCGTAGCAGAATTTTTTCATCTTTAATTTTAATGGATTAACTATTATGAGCTATATCGACAAAAACTTATTGGCAGACGAACAAATCATTTATCGCACCAAAAAACATTTTATTATTTTCTTTACGCCAGCATTTTGGTTGGCCGTCGCCTTATTTTGTCGATTCAATTCCAATCCTATTTTAATCAACATCGCCTTTGGTCCTGCAATCGTTGCATTACTGACAGGCGGCTACCAATGGCTGAATTACGTGACATCAGAGTTTGCGATTACCAACAAACGCGTCATGATGAAGGAAGGATTTTTTTTTCGGCACGCAAATGAATTGCGCTTAGCAACCGTTTCAAACATTAGCATCGTACAAAGTTTGTTGGGGCAAATGTTAAATTACGGCAGCATTGTGATTAATCCCTTCGGCGGAAATAATGATGTTTTCACACAAATTGCGTCCGCTGGGAAATTTGAAAAAGCCGCACAAGAGCAGCTTGATAAACTAGGTTCGCAGAACCCCAACCGTTAAAAGATATAGTGCAAAACGATAGTGGCAATTAGACCGACGATAGCAAACACCGCCATCAAGCCTAGCAAGGGAAGTCCATAAGTATAATATTGGCTTAAATCTTCATTTTTCTGGTTCATCACTTTTTCTCATCCTCATTTGGGTTAGCAGATGGTGCGGCTGGCTTTGCATAAGCGGCCGTCACTCTGGCTAAATCAGTCAGCAAATTTTGCATTCTCTTCATCGCAGCCGTTTGCGTGGCTTGCGCTGCTGAAAATTCATTTAAGGTCTTTTGCAATTCTTGAAATAGGTTTTGTAATTCATTGCTGTCTTGCGGAACATCACCCGCATCTTTTTTACTGCTGACAGACTCAATACCGCTTTTCAACTTATCGACCATACCGCCTAAATTAACGCTTTTTGCGGAATCCATTAAATCGGCGCCCATTTTCTTTAAATCGTCTAAACCTGGTATTTTGACCATAAATCTGCCTCTGATTAACCTCGATAGTATAGCACAAATGTGATTTACTTGAAGAAACTGCTATTCTAGGTATGCGACGCTAATACATTTCCCTAAGCAATACTCTTTTTCTTCAATGAAACTTCCATTATTACCTATCTTTACGATACAAAACCATCGGAATGAGACAAAAGTATAATAAAAACAATAGATTATGCCTCCCCTCATTTCTCTTCACAAAGTAACACTAAGTGTTATAATGATAAAAGGCGCCCAATGAAAATCTATAAACATAGAAGCTTTTATCAATGGGCTAAATCTGAAGGTATAACAGATACCGCCTTGAAAAAAGCTGTTGAAGAAATAGAAAATGGATTATATGAAGCAAATCTTGGCAGCGGTCTTTATAAAAAAAGAATCGCCTTGCCAGGGAAGGGAAAAAGCGGGGGTTACAGAACTCTCATGGCATTCAAAAAGGAGGAAAAAGCTTTCTTTGTTTTTGGTTTCGCAAAAGGTATACGAGCAAATATAAATGAAAGGGAAGAAAAAATTTTCCGCCAACTTGCTAAGGACCTTCTAGCCACAACAGAAAAGGAAATTCGATGGATGGTAGAACAAAGTAAATTATACGAGGTAAAATAATATGAAAAAGAACTTGCTTGAAGTAGCACAGGAAATAGCTACTGATTTATACGAAGCAGGTGTTATAGATGCTATCACGATGAGAGAATATGACTCCATTTGTATTCGACCAGCGCTTGAATTAAGTCCTCGCGAAATAAAACGCATACGTTTACATGAAAAAGTAAGCCAAGCGATTTTTGCTAAATATTTAAATACCAGCACATCTACTGTAAGACAATGGGAACAAGGAGGAAAACATCCTCGTGGCACTTCATTGCGTTTACTTAATCTTATCGCAGAAAAAGGGCTAAAGGTTCTTGTCGTTGAAGCGCAATAAACACTTTAGGAACAGCATTAAAATAAAAGTATGTTTAAGCAGAATGTCAGATATTAACTATTCCAGATAATTCTGCTGCATCGCCTTCTTAGCCAACGCCAATGTTTCCTGCGCCACCGCATTCGCCTTCTCAGTCCCTTCCCGCAAAATCGTCAAAATTTGCGCCGGATCACTTTCATATAACTTACGACGCTCATGAATAGGCTGAATCAAATGCACCAACACTTCGATCAATTTCTTTTTACATTCCACATCACCAATCGTTCCTTGGCGATAACGCTCTTTTGATGCCGCAACCCATGCTTTATCCGGATTAAACGTATCATGGAAAATCCATAATGGATTATTTTCCACCGTCCCAGGATCAGTTGCTTTTAAGCGATTCGGATCGGTATACATCGACATCACTTTGCGTTTAATGGTATCAGCGTCATCCGCCAATAAAATAGAATTATTCAATGATTTAGACATTTTTAACAAACTGCCATCAGGCCCTGGGCCGCCTAACCCAACTAAACGGCGCACACGGCCAAGTTTCGCATCAACGATAGGGAATAAACCGCCTTGCGCGAGATAATCCTTATCCTCCGTATGCGAATCGACTCCACAATAAATCTGATTAAACTTCCGTGCGACTTCGCGGGTTAATTCCAAATGTGGCACTTGATCCTCGCCCACCGGAACAATCTCTGGACGAAACGCCAAAATATCCGCCACTTGGCTCACGGGGTAAAGCAAAAAGCCAACGGAATAATTCTCACCCAATCCTTTATCACGAATCTCATCTTTAATGGTCGGATTACGCATCAAACGCGGATAAGGCACAATCATGCTGAAAAATGCGGTCAATTCTGCAATCGCTGGCACTTCGGACTGCACAAACATCGTGCTGCGCTTGGGATCAATTCCCGCCGCCAAATAATCGCCCGCGACATCTAACACACTCTGCCGCACTTCCGCCGGCTTATCTGCGCGAGTGGTAAATGCCTGTAAATTCGCAATAATAAAATAACAATCATATTGATCTTGCAATGCGACACGATTTTCAACTGAACCGACCCAATGGCCTAAATGCAACCGTCCGGTTGGAGTGTCGCCTGTTAATAAGCGGGGTTTCTTAGCACTTGTCACACGATTACCTCGTTAACCATTTTCCCAAATTCGCGAAGTTTATCAGCTTCTTCGCACTAAATGATACCCCACTTGGCCTGCTCGTTTGCTTTTGATGATGTTCCAATTCGCAGGCAATTGTTCTGCATTCAATGTTTCACGCGATTCCAGATAAATATAAGCTTCTTTTGCGAGCAGCCCTTCATCTTCTAAATAAAAACAACTCGGTAATAATAAGTTTTTTTGAAACGGCGGATCGAGAAAAACGATGTCGAATGGTTTAGCTGGTTTTTTTAATTGTTGCGGCATCGCAGCACGATATATTTCAGCATCTTTTGTTTTGAAAATTTCCGCTTGGGACTGCAGCAATTTAATCACTTCCGCTGATTCATCCAGCATAACAACATGCACCGCGCCTCGAGACAACGCCTCAAATCCCAAAGCCCCGCTGCCAGCAAATGCATCCAAGCAATTTGCTCCCACAATGATTGGCGCCAACCAATTAAAAACGGTTTCGCGCACCCGGTCCGGCGTCGGCCGTAAGTCCGTCACATCTGGCACAGCCAATTTGCGTCCGCGCCACAGACCGCCAATAATACGTACTTGCCCTTCCGCCACGGCTTACCTCCAAGAAAAAAAATATGTTAACATCTCGGCTCATTAAAAGTGGAATAAATATGTTTAATTTATTGAAACGCAAGAAACCAGCGGATACTGCAAACGAAACTTCGAGCAACAGTGACACTCCCGAAAAAACCGGGCTTTTTGCACGCCTCAAAGCGGGTCTCGCCAAAACTCGCGCTAACTTCACCTCAGGTTTAGCGAACCTTATTCTTGGCAAAAAAACACTTGATGCTGATGTGCTCGATACCATTGAAACCCAACTACTCACTGCTGATGTAGGCGTTGAAGCGACACAACAATTAATCCAACATTTAACCCAAAAGCTTGCGCGGAAAGAATTAAACGACACGGAAGCTGCGTTAAATTTATTACGTGATGACATGAAAAATATGCTGCTGCCTTGCCAACAGCCGCTTACTTTGCCTGAAGATAAAACGCCTTTTGTGATCTTAGTCGTCGGTATTAATGGTTCCGGCAAAACTACGACGATTGGCAAACTCGCGAAGCACCTACAACAAATCGGTCAAAAAGTGATGCTGGCTGCAGGTGACACCTTTCGCGCCGCTGCAATTGAACAATTACAAATTTGGGGTGAGCGCAATCAAATTCCAGTCGTTGCGCAACAGCCCGGCGCTGACACTGCCGCAGTGATTTATGATGCGATGGAATCTGCCAAAGCACGTCAAATGGATGTTTTAATTGCAGATACTGCCGGCCGTTTACACACGCAAACTAATTTGATGGAAGAATTGAAAAAAGTCACTCGTGTGCTCAGAAAAATTGACCCAACTGCTCCGCATGAAACGCTGCTCATTTTAGATGCCAGCATCGGCCAAAACGCATTGAATCAAGCGATACAATTTCATCAAGCCATTGGCATTACTGGAATTGCCTTAACCAAATTAGATGGCACCGCTAAAGGTGGGATTATCTTTGCCATTGCTAAACAATTGGGTGTGCCGATCCGCTATATTGGGGTGGGTGAAGGAATTGATGATTTACGCCCGTTTGACGCGGAAGAATTTATCGCAGCGTTATTTGATTGAAAAATCCCCCTAATTTCCGGTATATTAGCACTCTCAACAGGTGAGTGCTAAAATTAGTGTTAGAGGTTTTTATATGGCCGATACCAGTTTACAAACATTAGACATACGCCTGCCACTAGGCAGCCTAGATGCATACATTAGCTATGTAAATCAAATACCTATGCTAACCCAGCCGGAAGAGCTCGATTTAGCTACCCGATTACATTCCAACCAAGATTTAGCAGCCGCTAAGCAATTGGTCTTGGCCCACTTACGTTATGTGGTCCGAGTCGCCAAAGGTTATAAAGGCTATGGCTTGCCATTAAACGACTTGGTGCAAGAAGGTAACATTGGCTTAATGAAAGCCGTCAAACGATTCAACCCAGCCCTTGGGGTTCGCTTGGTCACATTTGCCATGCACTGGATCAAGTCTGAAATTCACGAATTCGTATTACGTAACTGGCGGATTGTGAAAGTCGCCACCACCAAAGCACAACGTAAATTATTTTTTAATTTGCGCACCATGAAAAAACACTTAGGCTGGTTGACCCAAGAAGAAGTCGACGGTATCGCAAAAGATTTGCGCGTAAAACCTGAAACCGTGCGTGAAATGGAACTGCGTTTGAGCACGATGGATGCGCCGTTTGAAAGCCATTCAGATGATGAAGAAGATGCCCATTTCGCACCTGCCGGTTATTTAGAAGATCATCGCTTTAATCCAGAACGCCAATTAGAAAATGATGATTGGTCAGAGCAATCACACAGCGCGCTACAAAATGCGTTAACCACTTTGGATGAACGCAGCCAAGAAATTCTCGCGGCTCGATGGTTAGCGGAAGAAAAAGCAACGCTGCAAGATTTAGCAGATAAATATCAAGTGTCTGCGGAACGTATTCGTCAGCTTGAAAAAAACGCGCTGCAAAAATTGCGGGCGCAAATTGAAATCGAAGAATACGTCTAATAATTAGCAACAGTATTCATATCCATTCAGTCTCTTTACTTTCAACATAAAAACATTGCTATAAACAGACCCTATTTCGAAAATAATTTATTTTTTTGACTTATTGTGATATCATTATGATATCACTTATTGATTATGGTTGCGGGAGGGGATGATGGCTGAATTACTAATTAGAGATTTGGAACCAGAGGTAATTAAACGCTTAAAACTGCGCGCCAAACAGCATCACAGATCATTGCAAGGCGAGTTAAAATCTATCGTTGAAGCGGCCACTAAAATGTCAATGGAAGAGGCGATAAAAACAAGCAATGCATGGCATAAACGTCTGTCAGGCCATTCATTCAGTGACAGCGCGAAACTTCTTCGAGGGGATAGAGACCGGTGAAAGCTATAGTGGTGGATGCAAGCGTTGCCATTAAATGGTTTATTCCCGAAGTTCATGCCATATCTGCTACACGTTTACTGCATACAAATTTGCAGTTTATTGCGCCTGATCTCATTTTTGCAGAAGTTGGAAATATCTTATGGAAAAAATACCGTTCGAAAGAATTAACACTTGATACAGCAAGTGCCATCTTGGATGATTTTAAAAGACTTCCCATTAATAGCCATGAAAATGAATCCTTACTTGATGCAGCATGGCAAATTGCAACATCACATCAATGCACTGTTTATGACAGCTTGTATGTAGCTTTAGCACAAACTGAGGGATGTTTATTAGTAACAGCAGATCGTACCCTCCATAACGCCTTGAGCAATACACAGTTAGCCCGTCTATTGCTTTGGGTAGAGGACATAAAAAACATTACCTAAATAAAAAGACCACCCTTCTAAGCCGATCTTCTTTCTTATCTATTTATTTATAGACCATCTTGTTATCATTATGGTCGTATTATGCGCATATAATTAAACCAAATAGCAAGGCAAGCAATGAACACTGGAAGAAATGAGCAACTATTAGAAGATAAAAACAACAGCCAATCGAGGCAGACTGGATCGGGTCGCTTATCTGACAGCTCATCAAGCAGTTCATCGGCAGATGCGCAATCCGAAAAAAAACGTGATGGATTTGCTAGCGCACCACAAGAACTAGCTTTAATTAAAACTCCCAAACTAAATGATGATCTCATGTCTGGCTTGCGGTACGTCTTTGCTAGGAGTTTCGTAACAAATCATTTAATAGAATTTCTTTTACCCTATATATCTCTAGCTGATGACATTAAAACACAGGCTGTATTAGCGCGGACCTGCAAACCTTTAAACACATTTTTTAAACCGTTTATTGAGAAAGAAAAACAAGTCCGGCTAACAAAGTTACTGAGTCATGTGGTTAAAGGAGAACTAAAAGAAGTGAAGGACATGCTTGAAGTGCCAGCCAACCGTTCTTTGCTGCTTTATTCAGCTCGAGTAAAAACATATTCTCATGGCGATATGGAAGCAAAAAGTAAAGACGAAATAGAATACCAAGAAATGGAAGGCACAGCGTATCGACTTGCGCTTGCGGCAAAAGACGTCGCTATTAAGCGTGAAGAAGGAATGGTTGAGGTGATACAGAGCTATCTTAAACAGTTACCCAATGGCGAAGCAGAAATTAAAAAACAACAAGATGATCAATTTCCTCAAGGTTGGGAAGCAGAGCAAAAAAAACGCGAAGAAGCTGATTTAGCTGCGCTCAACAAAGTCTTTGCAGCGATTAAAAAATCGGAGACAAACTACGACAAAGAATTGAAGGACGAGATACATCAGTTTAGAAAACACGTCAAAGAAAGTAATCGTTTAATCACCTCGGGATATCAGTTTAACGATCAATTGCTGGTTGAAGCATTCCGATTATATGTAGACATTTTTGATACTTTTTATCGCAAGGGCACCCGTCAGATCCATTTTGCATGGTATCAGATCGTTGGGTATGTAGAGCGGTTTATGCCAGCCAATTATGTACCGACATTTTACCAGGGTATATTGGACACTATGGGTTTTGATGACATGCCACCTCGTTCTCATATACTTCATTTTGGCAAGTTACTTCCTCGCATGGGCAATGACCTCGCGCTGGGAATGCGATTTCAATACCCTGCTGGCCAAGCGCTAGGAACGTTATGTTGTGTTAGGGAATTTTGTTACAAAAAAATATCGGCGGTACAAACAATTATGTGGCCAGACCGTCAGGCAAAGAGCTACTGTTTAATACTGTAGGCTGTCTATTATTATCTATTCCATTTTATCTGATTGGATAGGTGCGAACGCTTAACTTGTGGCACGCTATGCAACTTTCTCCATATCAAACAGAGTATGTCTATCAGGGACAGAACCTAGGATTTTTCTTATGCTTGTGTTTACGCCACTTGTGTAGCATTACCGTTACCTGCCTGTAGTTGTTTTGCTTCATTGACTAACGCAAGTCGGACTGCTTCAAGCTTAGTCATCTTTGCACCACGCAATACTTCATAAACTTCAGCCAATTTAGTGAGTCGTTCCGCTTTGACGATTTTATAGGTAGGATTTGATTCGGGTAGCTCGCGAATTTCTTGTAGTAAACGTGCGATTTCCGTCCAATTGAAAGCATGAGCTATATCTCTGGGTGTTCCTAACTTTCTTGGCACACCGCTCTGTGTTGTGGCAGCAACGGCTTCCTTGCTTGCTTGATCAAGGATAACCGCTTTAAAACGCCCAGCCGCCTCTAGCAATACCTCTAAGCGCTGCTGGACAGTACTTGATTCCAATTCATCTTCATGAGGGTAAAATATCAATGCCATGGGTGACACTCCTCTTCGCCTGTTTTATCTAACCTTATTTCAAGTATAGACAATTTCTAAACAAATTCACCGTCTAGTATGTTTATTTAATGCACATGTTGTACACTATCCGCTTATTTTTAACCGATCCAGACATCGATAAGTAAGCGCTTCACTGACATGTTCGATCAAGATAGCTTCCTGGTCTGCCAAATCAGCAATTGTTCTGGCCACTTTGACGATACGATGATACACACGCGCTGACAAATTAAATTTATTCATCACTTGATTCATCAAACTTTTCGAATCGCTATCCATCGGACAAAACGCTAGAGTCCAGACAAATCACTATTTCGCGTGCCGCATTCCAAACGGTTTTTCCGGCAGAATTTCAATTGATTGCGGCAATGAATCCATGTCCTTGCGGTTACGC